>Ga0129306_1000572_pt1 | contig 56510 bp, 49 predicted proteins | sample P827metagenome_FD_94438 | JGI IMG/M metagenome (GOLD analysis project Ga0129306, IMG submission 94438) | Capybara group fecal microbial communities from Wisconsin, USA - P827 metagenome | ecosystem: Host-associated > Mammals > Digestive system > Large intestine > Fecal | place: USA: Wisconsin... | reverse complement strand
TAAGAAAAAGCCTAAAGTATCCTGATGAAGGAGTATACATTTCTGCAAAGAATGCAACTGCTGCCGCAAAAATAACAGTGAACAGTGAAGAAAAATATCTATATGCTGTTGTTGCAGAAAGCGGAAAAAAGATTACATTTTATTTAAACGAGTCCGATGCCGTTGCCGATTTTTCTACTCTTACTGCTTATGATACTCTTACGAATCTTACCTACGATTTTTACTCAACCTATCTGGAAGCAAAGCAAAACAACTGGATTGTAGACAGTATTGATCAAAGTACGACTTCACTAACATTCAGGGTAAAGAAAGATGGCGCGATGTCATCTTATGTAAGATTGATTAAGAAAAATTAGCCGTCAGGTATTCAACAAAAACAGATCGCTTTGGAGCGAGGGGGAGACTTCCCCCTTCAAAAGTTGTATAATGCTTACATGGCTAAAAATACAATTCCAACACGAAACGAAGTTCCGGCAAGCGATAAATGGGACTTGTCTACTTTATATAAATCTGACGAAGACTGGGAAAAGGCTCTTTCTTCTATTAAGCCGCTCACAGAGAAAGTTGTGGCTTTTAAGGGCAAGCTTGGAGAATCTTCTGACTCTCTGCTGGCCTGTCTCAAAGCGAACGAGGCACTTGAAAAGGTTATTGAGACCGTTCACGAATATGCGGGGCTCCAGCATACTGCCGATGAAAGCGATGCCGCCGCTCAGGACCGTGAAGGCCGGGCTATGATGGCCTATGCCGCCGCCGAGAGCGAAACTTCTTTCTTCTCGCCTGAACTCATGTCAATTCCAGACGAAAAAATCAATTCATGGCTCAATTTGCCGGAATTTGCTGATTACAAAATCTTCTTGCAGAAGGAGCTTCATCACAAGCCCTACATTTTGAGCGAAAAGGAAGAGCGCATTCTTTCGCTTCAGGCCGAAAGCTCAGAAACTTCTTATAAGGCTTTTTCCCTTCTCACAAATGTTGACCTTCAGTTTGAGGCCGTTCATGAAAATGGCGAGGAAAAGCCGCTCACCCAGAGCACTTACACGACCTTCCTTCACAGCCCGGACAGGGCCGTCCGCGAAGAGGCTTACAAAAATTTCTACAAGGGCTTTGTTCTGCACGAGAACACAATCGCTTCCCTTTATGCCGGCAGCGTAAATCAGGATGTTTTTGTCGCACGTGCACGAGGTTACAAGTCTTCTCTCGAAGCCGCCCTTTACTCAAACAAAGTTCCGGAGTCAGTTTACCGCAATCTGATTGACACGGTTCACAAAAATCTTCCGACTCTGCATAAATATTATTCGCTCCGTAAAAAAATCCTCGGACTTTCAGAGCTCCGTCACTACGACGTTTACGTTCCGCTTGTAAAAGACATTAAGTGCGAGACAAGTTATGACGAAGCCGTTGAAATCTGCCGAAAAGCCCTTGCTCCTCTCGGAAAATCATACACTGACATTCTCTGCGACGGGCTCAAAAACGGCTGGGTTGACCGCTACGAAAACAAAGGCAAACGAAGCGGCGCATTTTCGAGCGGTGCATACACAGGCTATCCATACATTCTTTTGAATTACAAGACCGACTCAATCCGCGACCTTTTCACGATGGCTCACGAGGGCGGTCATTCAATGCATTCTTACTACTCAAAGACAAACAATCCTTTCATGTGCTACAACTACACGATTTTTGAGGCCGAGGTTGCATCTACTTTCAACGAGGAGCTTGTTTTCGAGTATCTCTTGCGCGAAGCAAAAACACCGGAGATGAAGGCATATCTTCTTTCAATGCGGGCAGATGACATTCTGGCCACTCTTCACCGCCAGACCATGTTCGCCGAGTTTGAGCTTAAGGCACATGAGCTTGTCGAGAACGGCACGCCTCTTTCTGCACAGGTTCTGCGAAAAATCTACCGCGAGCTTCTGGAGCAGTATTTCGGCCCGGAAATGCACTTTGAGAAAGAGAGCGACATGGAAGGCCTTAGAATCCCGCATTTCTACGGCGCATACTATGTCTACAAATACGCCACAGGAATTTCTGCAGCCCTTGCACTTGCAAAAAGAGTCACGAACGGTGGAGAAGCCGAGCGGGAGGATTACTTTAAGTTCCTCAAGAGCGGTGGAAGCCGTTATCCGATCGAAAGCCTAAAGGTCGCCGGCGTGGACATGAGCAGTAGCGAGCCGATTCAGGCAGCTTTGGATGTTTTTGCAGATTTGTTAAAGGAACTTTCAAGTTTAGCGTGAAAAAAGCCGATATTTAAGTTAGAATAAAAATTGAATTCTAATGGGGCTGGTGAATGAATAAATCAGATTTTTACAAGTTTTTTAAAGATATTCCAAAGGCAGAACTTCACATTCATATTGAAGCCGTGATGAGCCGCGAAACAATAAAAAAACTCTACCTCAAAAAGAACGGTGTTGAATTTTCAGATGAAGAAATAAAAAAGCTCTTCTCGTATTCTGATTTGAACGGTTTTATCGCCGCATTCCTCAAGGTGCAGGATTTGTTCACTGAAGTTTCTGATTTTGACTTAATTTTTGAAGACTTAAAGAATTACCTTATCCGAAACGGTGTTGTTCACTGCGAGGCTTTCTTTGCTCCGTCGGCCTTCATCAAAAAAGGCTTCGACTATGCCGAAATGACAAAAAATTTCGAGAAGAACCTCAAAAAAATCAAGGAAGAGACTGGAATTACTGTCTGGCTTTTGGGCGACGTTTCACGCACTTTTGGCCTTGAAAATGCCGAGAACAATTACAAAATGTTCAAGGCTCATCCTTTCGAAGGTTTTATCGGAATCGGACTGGGCGGAGCTGAGCAGAAAGGCCCCTGCAAGGATTTTGGTCCGGTTTTTGAAAAAGCTCTTGCTGACAAATATCACGCTGTCGCACACGCTGGCGAAGATGTAGGTCCTGAGTCAATCTGGGATGCCCTTAGAATCTGTCACGCTCAGCGAATCGGTCACGGAATTTCCTCTGTTCAGGATCCGGAACTGGTTAAATATGTCCGCGATAACAAAATTCCAATCGAAGTTTGTCCAACAAGCAATGTTTTCACCAAAAAATACGTCAAAAAAATGGCCGAGCATCCTGTTCGCGAAATGTTCGAAAAAGGAATCCCTGTTACAATCGCTACCGATGACCCGATTTTCTTTGGTGCAGAACTTCTTGACGAATATTGGAATCTTTATTCAAAACTCAATTTCTCAAAGGCAGATATGAAGCAGATTATCCTCAACAGTTTTGAAGATTCTTTCCTTCCTGGCGAAGAAAAAGAGCGCATGAAAAATCTTGTAGAGAAAAACTGGAAGTAAAACTTGGCGACAATTTCTGATTTCATAAAAATTCCTAAAGTTGACTCATGCAAGCATCTTAGTTCTGGAATGAGGTACGAAGGCTTCATCCACTGGACGGAATTTATGATTCCAGAGTTTCGTGAAGGAAAAATCTGGCCTGCAGGAAGCAATGAAGATTTAGAACTTCGCGAAGAAATAGCTTCTTATACCAGCATGCGTATCGGTTCTTCCCGCGATGCATTTCTTTTGTTCTGCCACTCAATTTCTGAAAGTGCCAGCGAAAATGTAAAACTTCTAAACGGCACCGTAAATGTGGATTTGCTTTCAAATTTAAACAATCCCGCTGACTTCATCGAGGCAATAAAAAAAGCCTGCCAGAAATACTCTGACCAAATCACGGTAAAACCTTATCTGGGCTTAAAATGCAGTGATGAAAAAAACATCGGTATTGCCACAATGCTTCTGGAAAGCGGAATCTTTTCAGGAATTGAGCTTTATGGAACTGACTTTGCCGAAAACACAGAAAACTTCCTTACGATTTTTAAGACTGTACGAAAAATGAATCTGGAATCGCGGATTGACTGCCTTGGTTTTAAAGATTTTGCTGACAGAAGTTCAGTTTTTGAAATTATACAGAATCTTAAGCCCAATGTTCTTTTGAATCCAAACATTGCCGTCTGCATGGACAATCTTGCGATTTTTAAGGACGGAAAGCTTTTCCCTGAAGTTGCAGCATTTTTTAAGGACAATGCCATACGGGTAGAATTCAGCCCGGCTCCATTTCTTTCCGGCGTTCATGCCGATGAAAAAATCCATGCTATACGTGAATTTGCCGAAAAGGAAATAAAATTTGCCTTGTGCACCGAAGACCTTCTTTTCTTGAACAAGTCACTTTCAGAATTTGCCGCCGATCTGTGCAATGAAGGTGTTTTCAGCATGGAAGAACTTGTCAAAATCCTGTCCTAGCTTTATTTAAGATAAACCATCAATAACATTATGTCGCTGTTACGAATGCCAGAGATTCTGCTGGCCTGCCCCAAAGTGAGCGGACGGACGGCTTCGAGCTTCTGGCGGCTTTCGCCTGAAAGTGCCGGGATTTTTCCGTAGTCAAAATCGGCCGGAATATGAAAATGCTCCATTTTGTGCATTTTGGCAACCCGTGCGTCCTGCTTTTCAATGTAATACTTGTATTTTGCGTCTTCCTGGGCAATTTCCCAGACGATTGGGCTGAATCCGGGGTTTTCTGCGCTTGAGTCTTTGAGCAGAAGTTCCGTGGCTTCTTCAACCTGCTCGTACTTCAATTTTGTGGCGTTGAACTGGGCTTCTGTTTTGATTCCGACTTTGAAAGCTTTTTCGGAAAGCCTGCGGTCGGCCGTGTCGTGGCGCAATTTGAGGCGATATTCTGCCCGTGCCGTGAACATCCTGTAAGGCTCTTTTGTTCCGAGCGTAACCAGATCATCAATCAAAACGCCGATATAGGCTTCGTCCCTGCCCAAAATAAGCGGCTCCCATTCAGGAATTGTGTGGAAGTTTGATTTTCCCTGCTCCTTCTGGAAGTTTTCCAAAAGTTCGTTTACGGCGTGAGTTTCTTTTTCGGAAATTTCTGCAAAGTGCCTGATTTCTTCGGGCGTAAAGTGTGATTTAAAAGCGAATGCGTTCGGCTCTGCGCTGGCCGGAACCTGCCCCATGCCTGAATGTGCCTGACACAAGTCTCCGCAAAGTTCCTTGTGCGCGCGTGCATAAAGGGCGGCGTTGATTCCTGCGACAAGGCCCTGGCCTGCCGCTTCCTCGTAGCCCGAAGTGCCGTTAATCTGACCTGCGTTGAAAAGCCCTGCGACTCGTTTTGTTTCCAGAGAAGGGAAAAGCTGGGTCGGCTCAACATAGTCGTATTCAACAGCGTAGCCTGGTCGGGCAACATGGCAGTTCTCAAAGCCTGGAAGAGTGCGCAAAAAAGCGTCCTGAACTTCTTCCGGCAAACTTGATGAAAGACCGTTGAGATAAATTTCGTCGGTTGCAAGACTTTCCGGCTCCACGAAAAGCTGATGCCGCTCGCGTTCACTAAATCTCATTACCTTGTCTTCGATTGAAGGGCAGTAGCGCGGGCCGATTCCGTGGATTTTGCCAGAGTAAAGCGGTGAACGGCCGATATTCTGCCTGATAATCTCGTGAGTTTTTGCGTTCGTGTAGACCAGGTGGCATGAAACCTGAGGTCGCTCGACTTTTTCGTCCTCAAAAGAAAATGGAACGATTACGTCGTCGCCCGCCTGCTCTTCAAGATTTGTAAAGTCAACCGTGTGGCGCAAGATTCGCGGTGGAGTGCCTGTCTTTAGGCGGCCTGTTGTAAAGCCAAGACGGTTGAGCGACTGTGTAAGGCCAAAAGCTGCCTGCTCACCCACGCGGCCACAAGGAGCGTCGTATTCGCCGATAAAAATCCGGCCGCCCAAAAAAGTGCCTGTCGTAAGAACAACTGAGCGCACAGGAATCAGCCTTCCCCGCTCAGTGACTACGGCCGTGAGCTTCTGCCTTTTGCCGGATTTTGCGGCCTGGGTCAAAATATTTTTTTCGGTAAATTCCCCCGGAATCTGGCCTGACTGGCTGCTTTCGGCTGGTGGAAGAGGCGTGTCACTTTCGGTTGTGAGCAAATCAACGACCGTGTCCATCAAAGTGTAAAGGTTCGGAGTTGTTTCGACTGTCTGGCGTGCAAGGCTGGAATACAAAATTTTGTCGGCCTGGCTACGTGGCGCCTGAACCGCAGGACCCCGGCTTTTGTTCAACATGCGGAACTGAATCATTGATTTGTCGATGAGCTTTCCCATTTCGCCGCCCAGAGCGTCAATTTCACGGACAATATTGCCTTTTGCGATGCCGCCGATTGAAGGATTGCAGCTCATTCGTGCGATTGAATCCACTGCCTGAGTAATCAAAAGGGTTTTGAGCCCCATGCGGGCAGAAGCAAGAGCAGCCTCAATTCCTGCGTGGCCGCCACCAACGACAGCGACATCATAAAAATCATAAAATCCAGCCATAGTGAGAAGATTATAATGAAAAGCAAGAAAAGTGAGAAGTTGGCAAAAAAGCTAATTATACTAATGCAATCTGCACCTTTTTGCCCAACACAGCAGCGAACCGCTCAAGAATTCCGATAGAAGTGTTGTGGGCAAAATTGAGAACATTATCAACGGCGGTTCGAGATGTGTGCATTTTTTTTGCCATTGCGGATTTTGAGATGTTCTGTTTTTTCATTTCTTCTTCGAGCTGGAGAACAATAAGGCGTTTTGCAGCAATTTCTTGTGCTTCCTCATAAAGCCCCTGCTCAATCATAAAATCATCAAAATTCTGTCCTATTCCTTTCATTTGTTCATTTCCTTGAACAGCCTTAACCTGTTCTTTGCGGTTTCAAGTTCCTTCTGAGGGGTTTTTTGAGATTTTTTTACAAAACCATGCAGCAAAATCATTATATTTTCTGCAATTGTAAAAAAGATTCTGCAAATTCCGTCTGTTATGTTTACTCTGATTTCCCACAAGTCAGTTTCCATCTTTCTGACAAGTGAAAGTCCGAGAGGAAACCCTTTTTGAACCTCAAATATTTTCGCACCAACTTCTCGTTTATCGTCCCTAGAAAGACTTAGAATGAAGTCTCTACAAGGTTGATTCCCCTGTTCAGTTTGAAAAAATGCGGTTGTCAAAGGATGCTCTCTTTCCATAATTTAAATGTACATTATATTGTTCAGTATGTCAAATAAAAAACATCGGGGATGAAAATCAGCCGGTATTAGATGAAAAATATCAGCTGTTTTCTTGAGAATTAGTAACTTTATATTTTGAAAGCAGTTATTCAGATTTATCATGTATAAAGGTGCCAAACAAACATAAGGGTAATTAACTTATGAAAAAAATTATTAAATTGTCGCTTTTAATTTTAAGTCTTTTATCTATTTTTTCTTCATGCAAAGAGGAAGAAAATGATACTAGGCCTGTGCTGAATAATTTCATTAACAGCCCTGCGTTAAGGATACGGAGGGCGCGAAGCGTTGCGTAACGACGGAGTGAAGCGAGGAAATGAAGCAATGGAGCGGAAGCGGAACCAGAAGTAGCCTGACCCACCGAAGGTGGGAAACGCCCCCAATTAAACATCATCCATTTCTCATTGTGAATTATTAACTTCTCACTCTTTATTATTTTCTATATAATTACAATACTATGTCTTTTCGAAAAATTTTTCTTCTGATTTCAGCTTTCCTTTTGGCGGGGATTTTTTCATCTTGTGGCAGAAATCTTGGCTACAGCGTGCTTTTGTGGAGCAATTCGGAGCATGAGATTGCTGACGGTACGCTATTGAAGGTTCATATTAAGTCAAATATTTCTCAGGTTTATGTCGTTTCGATTCCGGGCAGCAAAGAAAATTTTGAGATTCCTCTCTGGCAGGCAACTGAACCAGAAAGCAAGTCCCGTGCCCTCAAACAGCAGAAGCGTTTTTCTGAATTCGAGCACACTTATGCTTCTGTCAAACTAGACGGCCTTCCAATCCGCTCGGATGCAGTGAACACTTCAAAACAGGTTTACCGCTTGCGTGAAGGTGAAGTCATCCGCTGTCTTTATCGGGGAGCCGGAGCGGCTGTAACAAACGGCAAGGGCAACATGGAAGGCGAATGGCTCCGTGTCCTTACCGAGACTGGCACTTACGGCTGGTGCTTTTCGCACAATCTGGCCCTTTTTAAGGCTGACTCCATGGAAATTTCTTCGTTCAAGCAAAATTCTGCCACTAATATAGAAGAAAGCAAGAGTCAGTCAAATGGTGACAAAGCCATTATCGCCGCATTGATTTCAAAAAAATGGTATCCTGAAAATTTTCAGAACATGATTAAGGTCGGTCGAATTGACTTAAAGCGCATGAATCCTGATTATGGTTTTTCTTTCGGCATCAATCTGGACGAAGCTGGGGATTTTTCTTCCTCTGGCTTTGCGGGCACGGCAGTCCTTAATACAGAAAACGCCGGTGGCAGCTGGTCTTACACTGACATCACAAAAAAGGCCGAAAAGGAATATGAATTTGCGGGCAGCAACCTAAAAATGTCCATCCGCGGAGCAAATTCGAACATGATGATTCTTCAGTACATGGAAAAAGGGCGGGCAAAACAGGAAACTCTTGTGGCTCTGGAAGAAGACGTGAACAGCCTGATTGAAAACGAGCTTGCCCGCCGCCAGGCCGAGCTCAAACGTATTGCAAGCGCAGGCCCTGTTTTCCAGAGTTCCAACTACGGTACAATCAAGTTCAACAACGAAAATTCAGTCACATGGAGCAATTACAGGCTTTTGCAGCCTTCCATCATCTCCAACAAGGCAATCGGCTCCGTTACCGTCACCCTGGATTACTTCATTGCAGGCTCCCTCAAATCTTCCTACGATGGCGTAATTACGATGCATTTTACCGGCATGGAAGATGGCGTCAACTTTCTCTACAAGCTTACGGACACAGGCTTAAGGCTTGAGGACGCTTCAAAGGCTCCGCTAAAAGACGGGGTAGTCACCGCCCGCAGCGCAAGCCCAATGGTACTGTTTTTTGAAAAGAAATAGATAAATTCCTCACAGAGGGCACAGAGTTCACAGAGAGATTTTTGAGTTATTATATCTTATACCTCTGTGTTCTCTAAAGCCTACGCAGCACAGCTGCTTCGGAGAGTCGCTAAAATTGCCTTGCAATTTTTTAACGCTCCCTATCTGTGAGGAATTTTATAAGGATTTTTTATGGCATTTGTACAATTCAGCAAAGTGTCGCTGGCTTTTGGCGACCGTGATATTCTTAAAAATGTTTCCGTAAATCTGGCGGCTGGAAGCAAGGCTGCCCTAACCGGCGCAAACGGAACAGGTAAATCTACACTTATCAAGGTAATGGCTGGCCTTATTCAGCCTGATGACGGCAATCGAAGTGTCTCAAAGGATGCCAGAATCGCATACCTTCCTCAGAGCGGGCTCACCCACCACGGATGCACCTTGCGCGAGGAAGCCGACAAGGCCTTTGATTTCGGCTACAAATTGCAGGAAGAGCTGGACAAAATCGGCGACGACCTCAAGGCAGGGAACGGAAATCAAAAAGTCCTTCTTGAACGTCACGACCAAATCCTCACAGAGTTGGAATCTTCCGGCTTCAACAGGCGGCAGGCAACAGCCGAGCAGATTCTGATGGGACTGGGCTTTTCCCACGAAGATTTGGACAAAAAATGCGAGGAATTTTCAGGCGGCTGGCAGATGCGAATTGCCCTGGCCAAAAATCTTATGGTCAACCCGGACATTCTTCTTCTCGACGAGCCCACAAACTATTTGGACATTGAAGCCCGCGAATGGCTTGAAAAGTTTTTGGGCAATTATTCAGGCGGTTTCCTTCTCGTAAGCCACGACCGCTACTTCCTGGACCACACAATCAACGAAGTCTACGAGCTTTTTAACGGCGACCTTCACCGCTACCCCGGCAACTTCACCCACTACGAAAAGGTGCGCGAAACAGAGCTTGAAACGCTCATCAAAGAATACGAAAAACAGCAGGAAGAAATCCGCCACTTGCAGGAATTCATCGACCGCTTTGGGGCAAAGGCGACAAAGGCGGCTCAGGCTCAGGAGCGCCAGAAAATGCTCGATAAAATTCTGGAGCACGAAATCGTAATTCCGGAAAGTCTCAAAAAGATTCACTTTAAGTTCCCACAGGCCCCGCATTCAGGCCGTCTGGTGGCAACTCTCGAAAAAATCACCAAGTCCTACGACGGAGTGCACAAAGTTCTTGATAATCTCGACCTGCTTTTGGAAAACGGCGACCGGCTTGTAGTTGCAGGCCACAACGGTGCCGGAAAATCAACGCTTTTGCGAATCCTTGCAGGCGTTGATCCCAATTTTGAAGGCAGCGTAAAACTTGGTGCGGGCGTTTCAATCGGCTACTTTAGCCAGGACAATGCCGAAACCCTCAAGGGAAGCGCGACAATCCTTGAGACGATTGAAGAGGCCGCACCTCTGGAGCTGATTCCAAAAGTCCGTGACATGCTTGGAGCCTTTCTTTTCCGCGGCGACGACGTTTTTAAGAGCCTGGACGTGCTTTCCGGCGGTGAAAAATCCCGAGTTGCCCTTTTAAAGCTTCTTTTGCGTCCCGTCAACCTGCTCATTCTCGACGAACCTACAAACCACCTGGACATGCACTCCAAGGACGTGCTTCTTGAAGCCCTCAAAGATTTTGGCGGCACGGTGATTTTCGTCAGCCATGACCGGGGCTTTATCGAAGAACTTTCGACCCGCGTCCTGGAGCTTAAACCCGGCCACTTCCGCACTTTCCCGGGCGACTACCGCTATTACATGGAGCGTCTTGAGCGTGAGGCCAACGGTGAAGAAATCAGCAGTGAGGGCGGTTCCAGCCTTTCGGCTGGCCGGGCTTTGCGGGGTTCCGCTAACGCTTCATTGAACGCTGCAAGCAGCTTATCAACGGCTGCGCCGCCCCTACAATCCCTACCGCAGGAAAGCGAAAAATCTTCAGCCCGCATGTCCTACGAGGAAAAAAAGAAGTTCGAGGCAGAAAGACGCAAGGCTGAGAAAAAAGTTTCCCAAATCGAGGAAGAAATCGCCAGAGTTGAGGAAGAAAAGTCCGCCGAGGAAAACAAAATGGCAGATCCAGAAGTCTATTCCAACGGCGAGAAGGCAAAGGCTGTTCAGGCAAAGATTGCTCAGCTTGCCTCAAAGCTGGACGAACTCAATTCCCAGTGGGAAGAAGCCGCAATGGCTTTGGAAGAGTTTAATTTCTGATTATTTATGAAATTGCGATAAATTTTCCTTTTCAAATCGTTAAAACACACTTACAATAGTATTAAAAATATCTTTAATTGCTATTGTGAGGGGGGTATGTTTACGATCAAAAAGAAAATTATTCTGTCCAATTTCTTAGCAGGTGCTCAGGAAATCAGTGCTACAGGAAGCAGACTTTCGGACATTTCTTCCCTCATGCGCAAGTCAGTTCAGGCAATTGGTGATGAAATTGACTTGTTCCGCTCTTAATCCAATGGGTATTTTATGTGGAATTATAGTTTTGTTCTTCCTGATTTCATTATTCTCTATGTATTTGCAATTTATTATTTTGCACAGCCGAGAATCCCGATAAAACTCAACCGGTCTTTCCTCAAGCTTATGATAGCGGATTGTGCCGTAATTTTGTCGGACACGGTTGCTTCACTTGCTCTGGAAAATGCCGGATTTTTTTCTACTTTTACTTTGCGCTCACTAAACTCCGTCTATTTCATGCTTTTCATACTCCGCTCCTTTTACTTCTTTGTTTTTACCGAGAATGTTTTTGGTCTGAGATACAGGCGGAAGAGCCCGATTTATATCAGCACTTACATCGTCTTTTTTGTATTTGAGTTGTTTGCCATTGCAAATTTCTTTTTTGACACAATTTTTTCTATTTCTGAAGAAGGTGTCTATTCACGAGCGGCTTTTTACAACGTGATTTATCTCAGTTCCTTTTTGTTCCTGTTTCTTTCATTTTTTAGCATCGCCCTCTACAGAAAAAAACTCAGCCTTTATTCAAATTTATCTCTTGTGGCCTTCAATCTGGTTCTTCTTATCGGCTATATTTCAAGAATCTGCTTCCCAAAATACATCATCATGAATCTTTTTTCACTTACGGCCATAATCATTATTTTCCTTGCCTTTGAAAATCCAGTTCTTTATCTTGCAAGCAAGGTAAATGCATTCAACAAAAAGGCGCTCTATGCTGTCTTTGATGAAATCGATGAAAAAAAACAGCCTCTTGTCCTGGGATTCAAAATCAAAAACTACAATGAAATTCGGGAAATCTACGGAAGTCTGCAGACCGATAAAGGAATAAGCCTTATAATTCAATACATCATAAAGACTTATCCAGATTTAATGCGCTTCTATCTTCATGACGGACGTTTTGTGCTCATGGGTAAAAGTACTTGCAGTTCAGAGAACCTGATGAACGAAATTGCCGAGCGGTTTAAAAAATCCTGGTGCACTGGCAAGGACGTTGACATTTATCTGGAGCCAAAATTTGTTCAGCTTGATTCAGAAATATCTTTTGCAAATCCCGAAAAACTCCTGAATGCGATTTTTGCGGCCCTAAAAAAAGCCGAAAGCATGGATGAATCAAACATAATAATCAACAGCGATACATTGGAATCAATCGAAGACAACACGCGGATAAAACGCTGCATGGAAAAGGCAGTTGAAAATAATGCCGTCGAAATGTTTTTGCAGCCTCTCATGGACTCAAGAAATTTCAAGCTGATTGGAGCAGAAGCCCTGGCCCGAATCCGCGATGAGGAAGGCAATTTAATTCCGCCGATAAAATTCATTCCCCTTGCAGAAAAGAACGGAAGAATCAATGCTCTTGGGGAGCAGATGTTTGAAAAGGCCTGTAAATTCATTCACGACAATGACATAAAAAGGATGGGGCTCTCCTGGATAAACGTAAATCTTTCTCCCGTTCAGTTTTTGCGTTCTGATTTGAACCGGCACTTTCTTAAAATCATACAAAAATACGACGTTTCACCTGAGTTGATTCATCTGGAGATAACGGAAGAATCCATGATTGACTATACGCTTCTTCAAAAACAGATTCAGACCATGCGTAACTCAGGCTTTCAGTTTGTTCTTGATGATTACGGAAGCGGATATTCCAACGTATCAAGACTGAAACGCTGTCCATTCATCAACATCAAACTGGACATGGATCTTGTGCGTGATTACGAAAAAAGCCGGGATAATCTTTTGCCAATGCTTGTTGAGACTTTCAAGCAGATGCGCTTTACCGTTACTGCCGAAGGAATTGAAACCAGGGAAATGGTCGACAGCCTTACAAGAATCGGCTGTGATTATCTTCAAGGATATTATTTTTCAAAGCCGCTGCCAGCCGAAGAGTTTGCAAAAACTTACGGAAATATATAATATAGAGCCAAGGAGTTTTTATGAAAGTTCTTGTAATTGGCGGCGCTGGATATATCGGCTCTCATGTTGTTAAAGAATTAATGGCAAATGGCCACAAAGTTACAGTTTTTGACAATCTTTCTAGCGGTTTGCGCGAAAATCTCTTTAAAGAGAATGATTTTATTTACGGAAATATTCTGATTGAGCGCGACTTGGATCAGGCTTTTGAGCGTGGTTTTGACGCATTCGTTCACCTGGCAGCATTCAAGGCGGCCGGAGAATCAATGGTTGAGCCAGAAAAATACTCAATCAACAACATCACAGGCACACTCAACATCATGAATGCAGCTGTAAAACACAACTGCAAAATCATGATTTTTTCTTCAAGCGCGGCAACTTTTGGAGAGCCTCAGTATCTTCCAATGGACGAAAACCATCCTCAGAACCCAATCAATTATTACGGATTCACCAAGCTTGAAATCGAGCGTTTTATGGAATGGTATGATCAGATTCGCGGCCTCAAATTCGCAGCCTTGCGCTACTTCAATGCGGCTGGTTATGATCCAGAGGGCGTAATCACAGGCCTTGAGCAAAAGCCCGAAAATCTTCTTCCACGTGTTATGGAAGCAGCCCTCGGACAGCGCGAGCTTAAAATCTTCGGTACTGACTACGACACCCGCGACGGCACTTGTATCCGCGATTACATCCACGTTACAGACTTGGCACGTGCTCACGTAATGGCATTGGACTATATTGCCAAAAATCAAAAGAGCCTCAAGCTCAATCTGGGAACAGAAAAGGGCACCACAGTCAAAGAAATCATCGAAGCAGCACGAAAAATCAGCGGTAAGCCAATCCCTGCCGAAGAAGCTCCACGCCGCCCTGGCGACCCTGCAAGCCTCTATGCCAAATACGACCTTGCCAAAAAGCTCTTGGGCTGGGAGCCAAAATACAGCGACGTAGACACCCTGGTAAGAACAACCTGGAATGCCTACAACAAAAAGTAAAAAATTAGCAGATTTTGAAGAAAAGGCAAAAAAAAACAGGTGTGAAGGAGCGAAACGACTTACGAAAACAGTCAATTTGTGCTGTCGCGTGAGCGACAAACGTATAAAATTACAAGCACAAATTGCCTGTAGCAGGCGAGCCTGCGATTTCGATAAGACGTTTCACGACTGGAAGCCTGTTTTTTTATTTTCTTACAATAAATTCGTGCATTTCCAGTGTTGCCAGAAACTGCACCACTCGGTTAAGCATTTTGTCGCCTTCCTCCGGGAAGGCGTTTTTCATTTTTGAAAGCACATCGTTAACCGTGGCTTTACCGTCAAGGGCGAGCCACAAAACCGTGCCATATTTATCAAGCGAAATATGGCTCACGCGAGGCCGCTTAAAGAATTTCTGAGCGACGGCATTGAAAAATCCTCTGTTTTCCATATCGACTTCCACAAAGCCGTCTTCCCGCAATCTCCATGGACACTCCTCGCTCCGAACAAAGACAATATCCATATAATTCGCAGGAAGTTTTTTGATTTTTTGTTTCATACTCTATGTAAAATAAGCAAAAGACAAACAACTTAACTAAATGCAAAAAAAAACGGTTGGAGTCGGGGTTGCGGCACAAACTCGATTGAGCTTTGCTCACTCTCGAGTTTGATGACGCGTTCCCGACGGGAAACCGTTTTTTTTTGTTTTCAGGCAATTAATTAATTTGCCTTTTGCTTGTTGCGTGTGAAGAACACAATGCTTGCAAGCAAAAGCGCGAAGAATACGATTCCGCCGATATTTCCGAGCATACCACCCATATTGAGTGTCGCGAGCAATGATTTGCCGTTTGAAAGCGGAATAATTGCGAATACCGCAAGCAAGATACCGATAAGACCTTCGCCAGCGATGAGACCAGAACCGTAAAGAACGCCTTTCTCTGTGACTTTCTTTCCTTCCTCGCCTTTTTTGTCGAAGTATGCGCGAATCAAGCCGCCGATGAAAATTGGTGTGTTAAGATGGATTGGAAGATAAACACCGATTGCAACAGGCAGAACAGGAATTCCGAGAATCTCAATAGCAATTCCGATTCCTACACCGGCAAGAACGAGTGCCCAAGGCAAGCTTCCACCCATAACGCCCTCAACTACGAGCTTCATCAATGTAGCCTGTGGAGCAGGGAGTTCTTTTGAACCAAATCCCCATGCTGCATCGAGCAAATACATGATTCCGCCGATTGCGAGTGCAGAAACGATACAGCCAACCAATTCACCGAGCTGCTGATTGCGTGGAGTAGCACCAACGATGTAACCTGTCTTCAAGTCCTGAGACATATCGCCAGCCATACATGCGATGATACAGATGATTGTTCCGATTGCGATTGCACTTGTCATGCCTGCAACACCAGTGTGACCTGTTGATTTCAAAAGGGCTGTTGCAATAAGAAGAGTTGCGATTCCCATGCCAGAAACCGGGTTGTTTGAGCTTCCTACAAGACCAACCATGCGGCTTGAAACTGTTGCAAAGAAGAATCCGAAGATTACGATGATGAAAGCTCCCAAAATACCAACCGGAATTGCAGGCAAGAGCCAGATTACAGCGACAATTACAAGAGCCAGAATCAAAAGACCTTTCATCGGAAGGTCGCGGTTTGTGCGCTCTTCTGAGTCGATTTTGTGACCAAGGCCCCGCTTACAGCTTTTTTGAAAGTTTTGACAATTGTCGGGAAAGACTTAATCAAACTGATGATACCGCCAGTTGCGACAGCACCTGCACCAACGTAGCGGATATAGTTGCTCCAGATTCCCCATGCGCCCATCTCAGAAACAGGTTTGATTGAAGGAGCGAAAATTGAATCTGCGCCGAAGAAGTTAATCAAAGGAATTACAACGAACCAAGAGATTACACTGCCCGCGAACATATATGAAGAAATCTTTTTGCCGCAGATGTAGCCTACGCTGGCAAGAGCCGGCAAAACGTCCGCACCAAAGCCTGTTCCGAGCTTTTTGATACTCCAGTCAATTTCTGAAGGAAACAAGCACAATCCGTCAGCGATGAATTTATAGAGAGCCGAAATACCGAGGCCTGAGAATACGATTTTTGACTTTTCGCCGCCTTCCTCGCCAGCCAAAAGAACTTCTGCACAGGCAGTTCCTTCCGGGAAAGGCAAAACTCCGTGCTCCTCAACGATGAGAGCTGAGCGGAGCGGAACCATGAACACAAGACCAAGCAAAGCCGCACAGAGGGAAATAACAGCGATTACCCAGAAAGAAGGCTTTGAAACAGCATCACTTTCGCTTGCCCACATAAAAAGAGCCGGCAAAGTGAAGATTGCGCCTGCTGCCAGAGACTCACCGGCAGAACCGATAGTCTGAACCATGTTGTTCTCAAGAATCGAATCGCGTTTCAAAATGATTCGGATGATTCCCATTGAGAGAACGGCCGCAGGAATAGAAGCCGAGACGGTCATGCCGACCCGGAGACCCAAGTAAGCGTTTGCCGCGCCAAACAGAACGGCAAGCAAAATTCCGAGACCAATGGAAACCGGAGTAATCTCCGGCAAAACGCGGTCAGCGGAAATAAAAGGTTTGAATGATTTTTCTTCCATAAAGAAAAACTCCAACTAGAGCATAGGATTTAAAAAGTTGATAAACTCGGTTTAAATGTTTAAAATTATAAACCAATCTATTATAATCGAATAACTGAAATTTTTAAAGCAAAAAGATAGTGAATCTATCAACTTTTGGAAACGGGGCAAACGAACACCTTTCGCCAAAGGTTTCTTTTTCCCCGCACCCTTTTTTCTTCCAAAGGCATTTCCTTTCTGACAGAAGCATTTTTTTATGCTAAAATGATTTTCGAAAATACATGGAGTAAATATGGAAACACTTGAAACTTTGAAAACTACACTTAATGCTATGCGTCCGCAGATGATTGAGCTGGAGCGCGTTCTTTCTTCGATTCCGGCTATTGCGCCCGAGAGCGGCGGTGACGGCGAGAGCAAAAAATGTGCTGCCCTTGAAAAATGGCTTTGTGAGGCAGGCTTTGAAAAGTCCCAGATGCAGCATTTTGATGCTCCTGACAAACGCGTTTCTTCCGGCGTGCGCCCAAATGTCGTTCTTACGATTCCCGGCAAATCTGATGAATATGCAATCTGGGTAATGGCTCACATGGACGTTGTTCCGCCTGGAGATTTAAAACTCTGGAAAAGCGATCCGTTTATGGTTCAGTATGATGAAAAGTCCGACAAACTGATAGGCCGTGGTGTTGAGGACAATCAGCAGGGCCTGGTCAGCGGCGTCTTTGCGGCTCTTTCTTTGCTCAAAAACAATATTACGCCTGAGCACACAGTCAAATTGCTTTTTATGGCAGACGAGGAATTCGGTTCTGAATATGGAATCAAATTCCTTCTCCGTAAGCACCCGGAGCTTTTCAATAACCATGACTTGATTTTGATTCCAGACGGCGGGGACGAAAAGGGTGAGACGATTGAAGTTGCCGAAAAGAACATTCTCTGGCTCCGCGTTCACACAATCGGTCAGCAGAGCCACGGCTCAATGCCAAACAAAGGAAAGAACGCACATCTTGCGGCCTGCGACCTGGCACTCCGTCTTAATGATTTGGAAAATTTCTTCAACGAAAAGGACGATTTGTTCAACCCGAATTACTCGACTTTCCAGCCGACCAAAAAGGAGTCGAACGTTGAGACCGTGAACATAATTCCAGGTGACGATGTGTTCTACATGGATTGCCGAATCTTGCCACGGTATTCTCTGGACATGGTTCGGGCTGAAGTGAACAAGCGTGTCGCAGAAGTTGAGTCAAAATATGGTGTAAAAATCGAGATTAGCGAGCCTCAGGCACAGCAGTCTCCTGCAACGCCGGTTTCAGCTCCAGTTGTAAAAAAACTTGCCGCCGCGCTCAAAAAGGCTCACGGAATCGAAGCCCGCCCAATCGGAATCGGTGGCGGCACGGTAGGGGCTGAGCTGCGTTGTTGTGGCTTTAACGCCGCAATCTGGTCTACGATGGACGAAGTGTGTCATCAGCCAAACGAATACTGCTACGTGCGCAATATCATCGCCGATGCAGAAACTTTGTGCGCATTATTTACAATGGAGTAGCTTATCTAAAAACATGCTCCCAGCGGGAACGTGCCAAAAAACTCGCGGTTGAAGCCCTTCGGGACGCTACGCTCTTCAAAGCGAGTTTTTGTCACAACCCCGCTTCCGCATGTTTTTACATCTGTTTTCAGTGTAAATACTGCACTTATCTTACTTTGAAAATAATTCCCAAAACGGCGACTGTAATTAAAATCTGGATGATAAGGAATTTAATCAAAACCTGTGTCGGGCTCCAGCCGTGATTTTTTCGCATATGGTCGTGGAGCGGGAATCTGATGCTGGTGAAGATTGAGATTTTTAAAAAGCGTTTCAGGAACACTTTTACCAGTCCCAGTCCGCCGTTCACGAAAATCAGAGAAGATGTTGCGAGAATGATGAATGGGTTTCTTGTGACCATTACGCACACGCCGATATAAAAGCCCAAAGCACGGCTGCCAGCGTCACCCATCAGAACGTTGCTTGGGAAGGCATTGTGCCAGAGATAGCCCATCAAAACGCCTGCAAGCGCAAAAGTCATTACAGCCCAGGCCGCACCGTCTTTAATATGCGGTACCAGAAGATATTCCGCAATGTCCTTGTGACCCAGGATAAAATAAAAGACAACGCCCATCGTAATCAGTGCGACAAGAACGAGTGTGGAACTTAGACCGTCAACGCCGTCAGTACAGTTCGTTGTGTTGATGGAAGCCCAAATCATGATTGTCGAGATAATCACAAAGAGCCACGGTGCAACGTAAAGCTCATGCGTAAAAAACGGAATCCAGAAGTAGATTTTGTGGTCGACCGAAGAATTTATCAGATAGAATGCAAGTAAAACTGAGGCAAGAATTGCGATAAAAAGGTCGAGAAGAGCCTTCCGGTATTCGCCCCAGCTGTTGATTGAATGGTCGTCGAGGTAGCCTGTGAGCATCATAAGCCAGGTAAGAATCAGGCAGGAGCATTTCATCCAGTCGAGCGGAACAAAAATCAAACTCAGAATAACAAAGGCACTGACCCAGACAACGCCCGCGCCAGTAGGCTTTCCTTTTGCGGCCTCGGCATTAATCGTAAATTCGCGGCCACGGTCATGCGGCAAAAGATTATAAAAAGACGGAAGAAAATACCGTACAATCAAAAATCCAGAGTAAAGTGCAAGCGCAATGAGAATTGTGTAAGACTGCAGCAAACGTGCAGGACCAAAATATTCAGTTAAAATTCCACCAAGATAATACAACATGTTTAAATTATCGGAATTATTCAGTTAGAAGTTAGGAGTTTAGTCTTTTCTCAAGATTCCTTTTGCCAGGTCTTCAATTGCGCGATTTTTCATTTCAAAATGCTTTTTTTTGCCTGTCGCGGTTTGCGGAAGTTCTTCTATCAGCGCGAAATATCTTGGGCGTTTGTAGGCAGAGAGCATTTTGTGACTTGTGCAGAAATCGAAAAGTTCCTTGATTGTGAGGCTCTTGTCGTTCGGGACTACGTAAGCCGCGACTGCCTGCCCGCGGATTTTGTCGGGGACGCTCGTGACGATTGAATCCTTGACTTTCGGGTGCTCGTTGATTGCTTCTTCGATTTGAGTGGGGTAGATGTTCTCGGCACTGGTGATAATCATGTCGTCTTTTCGGCCGCGGACGGTGACGATTAAATCCTCGTTCCATACGCCTGTGTCGCCGGTGTACATCCAACCCTTGTAGAATTTTTCGGCTGACATTTTTGGGTCATCTATGTAGGTGTAAGTCGTTTTTTCCGGGGCGTGAATTATGATTTCGCCTTCGCTCAGATTGTCTTTTGCGACCGTTTCCGTTGGCTCAGCTTTTTTGTCATCGTAGATTTTTACGACCCGAACTTCATCGTCTGTGCAGCTTGCTCCGACAGAACCTGCTCCGTCTGGAAGATTGTATGGCCGCAGGAATGAATTCCAGAAAGTTTCGGTGGTTCCGTAGCCGTTGAAAATGTTCGGCGTAAGGATTTCCATGTAGCGGATACAGTCTGCCTTTGAAAGGGGAGCTCCCATGGTGACCAGGCCTTTGAGGCTTTCCAGCCTGAATTTTGATTTTTCCTGAACGCGGGCAAGCATGGCAAGGTTTGACGGAGCACCCATAAGGTAAGTGATTTTATATTTTTCGACCCATTCCAGAGTGTTTGCAGGCTGAAATTTGCGCATGACCACGGCACAGGCTCCGGCGTAGAAAGTTGGGCAGACGCCTCCTGAGTGACAGCCTCCGCGATGAAACCACGGCGTCATGTTCAATGTGACGTCATTTGCATTCATAGGATAGTGCATGATTACGTCGTGAGCAGAAAGAACTTCGTTGATGTCGTTAATCGGAACCAGCTTGGGGAGGGCAGTGGTACCGCTGGTGCAAAGGCGCAGAACCTCATCGTAAATGTGGGGACGGAAAGTGACTTTGGGATTGTCTTTGCCGGCTGATTTTACAAAATCCTCGTAAAGGACATGCCCTTGAGGAAGCGGCATCTTTTCGATATTGTCTGCCATGACAAAAATTTGTGGCTTCCATGTGGAAAGCTTTTCTGCTTCAGCCATGATTTTTGTGATGTTTGCTGAATAAAGCACGACTTTAGGCTTGTTCTGATTGAGAAGAAGGGCAAATTCCCCTGCCGCAAGATTAAAATTTGCCTCAAGAATGATTGCACCGATTTTGCGAGGCCCGATGTATGAAAAGGCAAATTCCGGGCAGTTCCTCAAGGCTGCCATGACGACATCGTTTTTGCCGACTCCACTCGTCTGCAGGGCATTTGCAAGCTGATTTGCCTGTGCGTTCAGTGAAGCGTAATCCCAAAAACGGTTTGTTTCCGGGTCGATCAGGGCATTTTTGCCTGGAAATCTGGCGACGTTCCGCATGAATCCGTTAAGCCATGTGTATTCATGTTCAAAAGTGTCGATAAACATCGAGTCGTCGTAAGTGCGCATGACAGTATTTTATATGATATTCGGGGCAGATTCAACTTTTGCGTCTTTAAGGTAAAGATATTTGAAAGGATGAATGTCCAGGGCATTCACGTACCAGCCGCCCACCTGCTGCAAGTTCACCGCATGCAGGCTGATTGAATGGGTAATGGGCATGACTTCACCGTCATCCAGCAAAATCTGTTCTGCCTGGGCAAGAAGCTTGTAATGCTCTCCGTTATCCGTGCTTTCATTTGCTTTTTGAATAAGCTCCTCAAATTTCTCGTTCTGCCATTTTGAGGGATTTAGGGTGGAATTTGCGCGGAAAAGTTCCAGAAACGCAATCGGGTCTGCAAAATCGCCTATCCAGGAATAGCTGAAAATGTCTGCGTTCCAGCCTGAAATTGAGTCGATGTAGCGGTCTTCAGGTGTCGTCTGCACTTTCAGTTCCACGCCCAAAGGTTCCCAGGCATTTTTGAGTACCTCAGCCTGACTTTTCTGCCGTTCTGAAACAGAAGAAATGCCGAATGTGATTGTCAGCTTTTCGTTTTCAGGGATTCCCAGCTTTTTTCTGGCATCCTGCATCATTTCCAGGGCATCTTCGGCTGAAGTGTCAGTGATTCCGTTTACTCCGTGATAGCCTGCCAGCGGATAAATGAAAGTCGTTGCCTTTACAAGGCCGGATGCTCTAAGCACATCCCATGGAACTGCCGTAAGCAGGGCATTCCGGAAGTCAGGATCGTTCCAGGGCTTGTTCTTGCATGAGAAAAAAAGAAATTCCGTGCCGAAAACGGCCGAAATCCGAATGGAATTTTTATTGAGCAGGGCATTTGTGTCCACCATTCCGGAAATCCAGTCTGCGCTTCCTTCGTTGTAGCTCCATGAATTTTCCTTGAGCTCGTTAGACTGTTTTATCGTAATCTGGGGAAGGTGAACGTTCTTTGCGTCCCAGTATTTTTCATTCTTTTCAAGGATTAAGCTTGAACCGGTATTTTCCTTGATTTTAAAGGCCCCTGAAAAGACCGAGGTATTTGTGAATCCGTTCTGGTCGCAGAGGCAGACTGCGAATGCGTGGTGGCACAAAAGCTTTGCCAGGTGAGCCGTTGGATTTATGAGCGTTACGACAAGAGTTTTTTCGTTGCGGGCATTGATTCCAACTTCACTGTCGCTGACTTTCCCTTCTCTGTAAGAAGCTGCACCTTTTATGCAGTCAAGCATCGATGCGTATGGTGCATTTTCAGTTTTTAAGAGTGCAAGCCAGGAATTTTTTACTGTGTAGGCATTAATTTTTTCGCCGTTTGAGAATTCCAGATTTTCGCGGATTGTAAAAGTCCAGCGTTTTTTGTCCCGGGAAATTTTAAAGCTTTCGGCAATTGCAGGAACAGGCTCCAGAGTTTTGGGATCATAGGAAAAAAGACCTTCATAAAGGGAATCCAAAATCTGGGCTTCACTTGAATATGTCGCCGTGTGGACGTCCAGATTCCAGGGCTGCTGGGCTACAAGTATCGTAAAATTTCTCTGCAGCGAGTCAACTATTTCATTTGCTCCTGCAGAGGCATTGTTTTCCAGGTCCTCAATCTGGGCTTCATCTCCAGTCTGGGAAAAACTGAAAGTTACCAGACAAAAAGAAAAAAAAACTAAAAAAATCTGTCGTGCAATTTGTTTCATATTATCCTGTTATTCCAAGACGCTTCATCTGGGCTTCTTCTTCAATATAAGAAGTGTATTCAACTCTCTGCTGATTTGCCTTTACAATCGAATTTTTCAGCGTGGTAATGTCGATTTTAAGTCCCTTTACCTTTGACTTGTTCATGGGGCTTGCCGCCGTTTTAAAGAAATCGTCAAGTGCGTTCAAGTGAACCATAAGCCGGTTGCAGTCAGTAATCTGTGACGACACGAATTCAGCGATTTTTTCTTCCGGCATGGACATGATTTTTTTGTAGCCGGGAGAATTTGGCTGGGCAACTGCCGCAAAACGCCTTGTCTTTGTCGCAAGATCGGTCATGAAAGTCTGATAGTGGATTTTTTCAGTACGTTTTGCACCAGTAGTCTGATCAACGATGACAACATTGTAGTACAGGGGTTTTTCTGCAATTCCAAAAGCCTTTCTCAAAGCCCTTTTCAGCTTGTCCATGAAGGAATTATGTTCGCTCTCCAGCAAGTCATGGTTGTCCTGAATTTTTGAGGCAATTGTTCCAATCTGAGCCGGTGTCGAGCCAAGAACCTGAAGGGCTCCCATGATCAGAGCCTTTGTGTCGACCCTTTTTTCAACCTTCTTGTCACTTTCTTTTGCCACATTGAGCTTTTTAAGAAGAAGCTGCTGCAGCTCCGCCTTTTTGGGTCCCTGGTCTTCCTGGATAATTTCGTCAATGAGTTCGTTGTAAAATGGAACTTTTCCCATTCCGGCTGCAAAATTTTTCTTAATCTGCTGAAGTTCAGCGGCCGGTTCTGCAAGTGCCTTGTTAGCGTCAAAATTCGGGCTTAGAAGAACTGTCTTTCTGACCTGGGCCTTGTACCATTCCTTCTGGAATTCCGTGTAATCTTTAAGGGCGGCGTTTATTTCATTCATCGCCTGAGCAGCCTTTGAAAGATTATCGTTAATCATGCTTGAAGTCAGCGCATCGCTGCTTTGTCTTGCGCCAAAAACCATTGTCGCAAGAACCCGAGTGTTCGTTTTGTTTGAATTTGCAGAAAATGCGTTCCATGTGATGGAATTATTCAAGTCCACGAGTTTTTTCAGGTTTGAAAGGGAAAGCTGGGAAACGGAAAATTTATAGTAGTTGCACAAAAAGTCGAGGGTGCTTTCATAGTCTGAAAAACGCTGTCCCATAACGATAGAACGTTCGCTTTCAACAAACTGTGTGTTTTCCGGAGACTTAATGTCTGAAATTTTTTTGTCAAGCTTGTAGGGATCTGGCGTAATCAGGGCTTTTTTGACCAGAAAATCAAAAATGACCTTGATGCAGGTGTGCAGAAGCCGGTAATTGTCCAAAACTTTAGGCAATTCATCCGTGTCATACCATTGTGCCTTTGCATCCGCAGCCTGAACTACAGATTCGTTAAAGTTATTTCCATTTTCCATATTTTGAATATCGGCATTTAAGATTTAGAAATTAGTAATTAGTAATGAAAAATAAAGGGGGAAAGTCTCCCCCTAGGGAGCCGGTCGCCATTAGGCGAAGAAACTCGTGAGACGAGTTTCTAGGCGAGTCTCGGTGAGAGCTGAGCTCGAACCGCGCTTCGCCTACCCCCTCTGCGGGCTCAAACGCCGCCCGCAACGCCCGCTTTCTACAGCCCGTTTTTTTTCAGTTGAACTTTCTTCTATAAAACACTATCCTATGTATATTATTTTAAATTTTAAGGAATCTGCCCAAAATGGCAGTTCCGAAACAGAAGGTACAATTATGGCAGTTGATGAAAAACTTCAGATTGTGCGTCACTCTTGCGCACATGTCATGGCGGAAGCCATCACACATTTGTTTCCGGGCACAAAGATTGCAATCGGTCCGGCTATCGACAATGGTTTTTATTATGATTTCGATTTTACCACCGCCACTACCAAATTGACCGAAGATGATTTCCCAGCAGTCGAAAAAGAAATGCGAAAAATCCTTGCAACGGGCGCCGAGTTCGTCCGCAAGGAAGTTTCAAAAGAAGAAGCCCTCAAGCTCTTCGCAAATGAGCCTTACAAACTTGAGCTTATCAAAGATTTGCCGGAAGGCGAGACAATCTCAACATACGAGCAGGACGGATATTTGGATTTGTGCCGCGGTCCTCATGTCGCAACGACAAAAGAAATCAACGGACAGGCATTCAAAATCGACAAAATCGCAGGTGCATACTGGCGCGGCGACTCAAACCGGCCAATGCTCACACGAGTTTACGCGCTCTGCTTTGCAAAGCCGAACGATCTCAAAGATTATCTCACAATGCTCGCTGAGGCTGAAAAGCGCGACCACCGAAAGCTGGGCACCGAAATGGATCTCTTCCACGTTGACCCGGAAAACCCAGGGCAGGTTTACTGGCACCCGAACGGATGGACAATCTACACCACAATGCAGGATTACATGCGCAAAATGGTTCGCCGCGACGGCTATCAGGAAGTAAACACTCCTGCAATCATGCCACGCTCTCTCTGGGAGAGGAGCGGTCACTGGGATCACTACCAGCGCAACATGTTCATCACAGAGAGCGAAAAGCGCCTCTTTGCAATCAAACCTATGAACTGTCCGGGTGCCCTTGAGATTTTCAAGAGCCGACAGCGTTCATACAAAGATTTGCCTTTGCGTCTTGCAGAATTCGGCCACGACGTTCGTAACGAAGCTAGCGGCACTTTGCACGGTGTTATGCGTGTACGCGGATTCGTTCAGGACGACGCACACATTCTTTGTACAGAAGAGCAGGTTGGTTCAGAAGTCGCAAAATTCTGTAAGCTTCTCAAAAATGTTTACCACGACTTCGGCTTTGACGAGCTTGTAGTAAAATTCTCTACAATGCCAGAAGATCACGTCGGGGACCTTGCAACCTGGGAACGGGCCGAAAAGGCTTTGGCCGATGCCTGCCACGAAGCTGGTCTTGAATACGAGATTCAGCCGGGCGAAGGCGCATTCTACGGACCAAAACTTGAGTTCAAGCTTTACGATTGTCTTGGTCGAGAATGGCAGTGCGGTACAATCCAGGCCGACTTCCAGCTCCCATCTGCTGAGCGATTGGACGCAACTTACATCGGCGCAGACAACCAGAAGCATCACCCGGTTATGCTCCACCGTGCAATTCTTGGCTCATTCGAGCGATTCCTTGGTATCTTGATTGAAAACTTCGCCGGAGCCTTCCCGACATGGCTCGCATTCGAGCAGGCAGCAGTTGTCCCGGTCACAAACGATTTCGACGACTACGCAAAAGAAGTCAACGACGTTCTCCTTGCAGCAGACATCCGCTCAAACGCATATCTTTCAACAGACAACATGCGAAGCAAAATCAAGACAATCACAAAGGAGCACAAAACTCCGTACATCCTGATTGTCGGCGAGAACGAAAAGAAAGAGCGAACAGTTTCAGTCCGATTCCGCCAGTCAAGCGGCCTTGAGCAAAAGACAATGAAGCTCGAAGAGTTTGTTGCCTACGTCCAGGATAAAGTAAATACACATTTTGTTGGTATTTAAGGATACCCTACGAGCATAGCTCTCCGGGAGACTCGCTAAAAACAGTCCGCCGGACTGTTTTTGCGGCTTCGCCGCCGCTCCCTATGTAGGAATCTAAACTCTTTACATGATTGTTAAAAAACTGATATAATCTGTTCCATTGTGGCGGTTGTTTTCCAGCCGTCACACATGCCGACTTAGCTTATCTGGTAGATACGACCGTAGCAGGTGCGTGCGGTCGTTCACTCGTAACGCGCAGGTGGTTGAGAAACACCAAAAAGTCGGCAAAAAAAATAATTTGCCGACTTAGCTCATCCGGTAGAGCAGCGCCCTCGTAACGCGCAGGTGGTTGGTTCAAGTCCGACAGTCGGCTTAAAGGTTCTGTAAAACGGCAGAACCTTTTTTATTTTTAAATGAATTTATGAAAAGCATCTCTTGAATCAACCACCGTAGCAATCATACAGTATTTTCCTCGTAACGCGCAGGTAGGGAGCCGGTCGCCGAAAGGCGAACAAACTCGTGAGACGAGTTTGTAGGCGAGTCTCGACGAAATCTGTGATTTCGTCGCGGAGGTTGGTTCAAGTCCGACAGTCGGCTGTAGAATCCTGTGGAAGCACAGGATTTTTTTATTTGCGAGAAATCCATTTGAAAGCAACTTCTTGAACCAACCTCCGGAGTGAGCGCGCCGTCAGGCGAAAAGGCGGCATGGAGGCCGCCGCCAGCGAACGTAGGCGGGGTCTGGCGGGAAGCAAGAGGAGCTTGCGACCAGAAGACTTGGTTCAAGTCCGACAGTCGGCTATAAAATCCTGTGAAAGCACAGGATTTTTTTATTTACAGACAAATTGTATTGACCGTGTTATAATCAACTGAATGACTTTTGTAAAAAAAGAGGTATACTTATGTCATACGAAACTGTTATTCAGCAGATACAGGAAACTCCAGAACAATACTTAGAAGCAATCTCATTCTACATTGAATTTATAAATTATCGAAATCGAAAAGCTGAGACTGAAAAAACTGCCAACTCAAAAAAACGCAGGCTTGAAATTTTTGCCGGCTTACAAAAATTCAGAGGCCGACTTCCAGATGATTTTGATGCTGATAAAGAATTGGCGGAAGCAAGGGAGCAAAAATATTCATGAATGTTTTGATTGATACAAATATATTGCTTGATTTTATTCAGCATAGGGAAAATTTTTCTGATTCAGAGATTATAATCAAACTTTGTGCTAGTGGAGATATAAATGGATTCATGGCCGCACATTCAGTGCCTAATATGTTCTATATTTTGAGAAAAAACTTTACAGATGAAGAACGGCGTGAAATATTGCTTTCGCTTGTGGAACTTATCCCTGTAGCAAGTATTGATCAGACAAAGATTATTGCGGCTTTGAATCAAAAAACGTTCTTAGATTTTGAGGATTGTTTACAAGCTGAATGTGCAAAAGTTGTGAAGGCAGATTATATAATCACACGAAATGTAAAAGATTATGAAGAGTCAAAAGTAAAAGCAGTAACTGCGGCTGATTTTTTAAAATTAAATAATTTTAAGGATTAGTTGAATAATGCGGCTTTTGAACGCATGTTATGGGAACAAGTATTCCTTGATTTGGAATATATTGTAGGTCTATTAAAAGAATATAATTCCACAAAGTAGCACTTATCAGTTATCTGCTAAAAATTTCTCACCTCTGCCGACCATCGCCAAAGTTTTTCATACGCCCACTTTCCAGATTGGTAAAAACTCATTTTTCTTTTATAATAAATCCTGATGAAAAATCAAACATCCCTTCAAAAAATGCTATCTGAGCCGGTTGGCCCGCTCATAATCAAGAACGCGGTTCCTACGATCATCACTATGATGATTACGGCAATTTACAACACCGCTGACACTTTTTTTGTCTCAAAACTCGGAACTTCTGCTAGCGGGGCTGTTGGCGTTACTTTTACGCTCATGTTTTTGATGCAGGCCTGTGCTTTTACAATCGGAATGGGGAGCGGCTCAATCACAAGCCGTGCTCTGGGCGCGGAAGATTTTAAAAAGGCGAATACTTACTGTTCAACCGCGATTTTTACCGCATTCATTGTGGGCGTTCTTTTTACTATTTTTGGGAATCTTTTCCGTGAGAGCCTTGTGCGCCATCTTGGTTCCACGCCCACGATTCTTCCTTATGCGCTTGACTATGCACGATACATTCTTTTTGGCGCGCCATTTATCATCACTTCCTTTGCGATGAACAATCTCTTGCGCTTTCAGGGACGGGCTGCTTTTTCGATGATTGGAATGATTTCCGGCGGAATCCTGAACATGCTGCTTGACCCGCTTTTTATTTTTGTCTTCGGGCTGGGCATTTCTGGGGCAGCGATTGCCACTTTAATCAGCCAGATTGTTAGCTTTTCGATTCTGCTTTCAATGTTTGTCCGAAAAAAGTCCCTTGCTGAGCTTTCGCACAGACACATTTCCCGCTCACTCAAAACTTATTCTGACATCATCACGACAGGCCTTCCTTCCTTTTTCCGTCAGGGAATGGGCGCGCTTTCTGGCATTTTTTTGAACAGGCAGGCGGCTTTTTGGGGAGCAGTCACGCTTTCGCTTGCGGCTACTTCGGCACTTGCGGCGGATGCGGGAGTAGCGGGCATGGCAATCTGTAACCGCGTGGACAAATTGTTACTTGCGATTGCAATCGGATTGGGGCAGGGATTTCAGCCTGTGTGCGGAATGAATTACGGAGCCAAAAAGTTCGATCGGGTTCGCCAGTCCTATTCCTTCCTCGTAAAAGTGAGTGCGAGTGTGATGACTGTTTCCGCTGTCCTTGTCTTTGTTTTTGCACCGGAGATTGTGCGCTTCTTCCGTGATGACGATGCCGTGGTTGCCGTGGGAGCTTTGGCTTTGCGAGCCCAGGCCTGTGTTCTTCCTTTCCATTCGCTGATTTTCGGCACGAACATGCTCCTCCAGGTGGCCGGAGAGAAAAAGAGCGCGACTTTCCTTTCTTCAATGCGACAGGGGCTTTTCTTTATTCCGTGTATTTTTTTGCTTCCTCATCTGGTCAAGCTTTTTGGTGCAGAAGAAATTCTCGGTGTGCAGCTTACGCAGGCGCTTTGTGATGCATTGGCGGCGGTTTGTTCTGTGCCGTTTATGGTGAGATTTTTCAGAAAGCTGAAAGTGGAAAATTGAAAAATCTTTTCTTACTTTTCTGAAAGACTTGTCAGAAGCTGAATAAGAACTTTTTTATCCTCGGATTTAATTCTTTCAAGCATGGCGATTATCCGGGCGTTTTGTCTTACTTTTTCAACATTTTTTTGATTCGGGATTTCTCCGACTAATTTTTCTACCGTTGTGTTCAAAACTCGTGCAATCCGGCAGGCGTAATCGGCAGGTGGCATGGTTGCACGTGCATTTAAATAATTCTGCAAAGTCTGATAGGGTATTTCTGTTTTCTGAGAGAGTTCTTTAACTGAAAGTCCGAGAAACTCCAATTCTGTTCTTACATTTTCCCTGAATGAATTCCCCATAACATTATAATAATTCAATTAGATATATTATACGATTTACAAAACTCAATGAGATATTTATACTAAAGTATATAACTCAATTAGCATAATCTTTTGTAAATCCTTATTCTTTTTGAGTTTATGTGTTACAAAAAAGGAGTTATCCCATGAAGAAAATCGTCCATGCGTTTGTTTGTATTTTTGCGGTTTTGTTTATTTTTGCGGCTTGTTCTGCAGACAGTGGTGATTCTGGAAGTAGTGAAAAATCTTCGGAGTCTGAAACTGTTGAAAAGAAAACTGAACCTGATAAAAAGGAACCAGAAACTGATAAACAAGTCTATTACACGCTTACATTAGATGCGAATGGGGGAGAAGGCACAATTGTCTACAATAATATAAAGGCTAATCAGTATTTTGTTTTGAAAAAAGCGGCGGAGCTGGGTGTTACGAGAACCGATTACACCTTTTTGGGCTGGGCTAGCAATTCTAGTGCAGAAACAGCAACTTATGCAGATGGCGGAACGGTCGTAATAAACTCAAATACCACGTTATATGCGGTCTGGAAGAAAAATGCAGAAACAAAGACCGATACGCAGAAAGAAAATCAAAGTGAAAATAATCAGAACTCTCAGAGCAAGGAAGATGAACCTGAGCCGGTTAGCCATACTGTCACATTCGAAATGAACGGAGGAAGCGATATTCCTGCAAAAACTGTCTCTAACGACGAAACTGTGACTGAACCAGTTGCACCAACGAAAGATGGCTATGTGTTTAAGGGCTGGTACACGAGCAGTAATTTTTCTTCGCCTTATACATTCGGAAACACAATTTCCGATGACATCACGCTCTATGCAAAATGGCAGAATACGGCTGGCGTAACGATAACTGTTTCTCCGAACTCAACGGTCGAGATAAGCAAAGCGGAAACTGACAGCACAATTACATTGACTGCAACGAGCGGTCATTCTTCATATACATGGAAAATAGACGATAACGTGGCTGAAAACTTTGATGGGGCGAGCGTAGAGGAAAACACGCTCACTATAACTAAATCAAAACTTGTCGAGGGCTACAGATACCAGATAAGCCTGTACGCTCCAAAAGGCAGAATCCCATATTCAGCACAAATCACTGTTAAAAAAGGCGAGTAACAAAAGAGAGGTGGCATTATGAAAAAGAATATATTGAAAACAACAGCATTACTTATTGTACTTGCAGGGCTTTTTGCCTCATGCAGCTTGTTTGAGGATGATGACGATGATGATACCCCAAGTAAATCAGTCACTGTAACAAAAGCGGTTTTGTCACTTTCTCTTGCAGGGGAAGGGGCTGCCAGATCTGCCCTACCTTCGGTCTCATCTGCTCAGGAGTTTGAATCTTTTGATTTTGAAGCGGCTAATGAAACTGCCTCAATCACAAAATCATGGGCTGGTGACAGCGAAAAGACAGCTTATGCAAAGATGACTTCTACAACTCTGGAACTTGATACTGGAACATGGATTTTAACTCTCACTGGCAAAAAAGGCGGCATGACTTACAGAGGAAGTATTGAAAAAGAAATTACTGCTGGTGCAAACCGAATTGAATTTACTCTTTCGCTTGCTGATTTGAGCAATGAGGGCAGGGGAAGTGTGGAGATAAAGCTTTCTGTGCCAGCTAGCGTAAAGGCTGTAACAGTTTCCCTCTGCAACACGAGTGAAAATGAGGTTTCTGACTCAAGTATTGTGCAATCTACAAATCTTACAAACAACACCGTAAGTTATTCTGCGCAAAAAGTACCTTCTGGAACATATCTTATGATTTTTAGCTTGTATGCTGATACTGAAAAGACTCTTCTTTTGAGAAAATGGCGGGAATATGCAGGTGTGACGAGCGAAGTTAAAAGCAGTTCTAAAATTGCCATTGGTGCAGACAATTTGTATGATGTATATACGATTACGTATGAGCTGAACGGGGGCACGCTTAAGGGAAACTGGAGTGGAAATTATACTCGGAATCAGCAAGATATTCAGATACCGACAGCAGAAAATATAACAAAAGATGGATTGAAATTCATTGGCTGGTACACAGACGAAAATTTTAACAATGAGTTTAATTCATCTTCTCTAACTGGCAATCTCACAATATATGCAAAATGGCGAAATTGGTATGCGTATGAAGTTGTTCCTGCTATTAATAATGGAACTTTGGCAGGAACACAATTGGAACCTGCAAGTGTTGCTCTTGAAGGAGAGATTACATCTGAGCAGCTTAAAGATATGGTCTCTGCAATGAAATCAAAGCGATGCTATCTATCGCTTGATTTATCCAAAACAACAGGATTAAGGACTATAGTTGAAGACGAATTTAAGTATTGCACATATCTTACAGGAATAGTCATTCCAGATACTGTGTCAAGCATCGAGGAATCTGCGTTCTTTTACTGCAACGGGCTTGAGAGCGTGATGATACCGAGCAGCGTGACAAGCATCGGGCCTAGAGCGTTCACTGGGTGCAGTGGGCTAGAGAGCGTGACGATACCGAATGGAGTGAAGAGCATCGGGGATGGTGCGTTCGGAAGCTGTAGTGGGCTAGAGAGCGTGACGATACCAGAGGGTGTGACGAAAATTGGAATGTCTGCGTTCGCGGACTGCAGCGGGCTAGAGAGCGTGACGATACCAATCAGCTTGAAGACCTTTGGGGAGTATGCGTTCTCCAGGTGTAGCGGGCTTAAGAGCGTGTATTATGGTGGCACTCTTGAACAGTGGCTTGCAATACCATTTTCTTATTATAGTTCACATTATGAGTCAAATCCATGTTGCAACGGAAGTGATTTATATATTCAGGGAAACAAAATTACTGACTTAGTCATACCAGACAGCGTGAAGATAATTAGGGACTATGCATTTCGTGGCTGCAGCGGACTCACGAGCGTTACGATACCAAGCAGCGTAACGAGCATTGGGTACCAAGCGTTCGATGGGTGCAGCGGGCTAGAGAGCGTGACGATAAATGGAGTGAAGAGCATAGGGTTCGGTGCGTTCGGTCACTGTAGCGGGCTCAAGAGCGTGACGATACAAAAGGGTGTGACGAGCATCGGGGACAGTGCCTTCGTTGAGTGCAGCGGGCTTAAGAGCGTAACGATACCAGAGAGTGTGACGAGTATAGGGTACGGTGCGTTCAGTAGGTGCAGCGGGTTGACTGAAATAACAATTCCTTTTGTCGGCACAAGTGCAAGTGCAACAGAAGATTCATCGCTTTTTGGGTACATTTTTGGTTCTTCAATGTATGCCGGTGGAACAGAAACAGTTATGTGTTATGACTATAAAAAAGAAAGAAAATTTTACATTCCAAGTTCCTTAAAAAGCGTAACACTAACCGAAGGAATAACAAGCATCAAGTACGGGGCGTTTTCTAGCTGCAGTGGGCTTGAGAGCGTGACGATACCGAGCAGCGTGACTAGAATCGAGGGCTATGCGTTTAGGGGATGCAGCGGGCTTAAGAGCGTGTATTATGGTGGAACTCTTGAAAAGTGGCTTGCAATATCATTTGAAAGTTCTTCTTCAAATCCATGTTACAACGGAAGTGATTTATATATTCATGGAAACAAAATCACTGACTTAGTCATACCAGACAGCGTGACGAGAATTAGGAACTCTGCGTTCTACGGGTGCAGCGGGCTTAAGAGCGTGACGATGCCGAGCAGCGTAACGAGGATCGAGTCCAATGCGTTCTATGGGTGCAGCGGGCTTGAGAGCGTGACGATACCAAGCAGCGTAACGAGCATCGAGAGCCATGCGTTCTATGGGTGTAGCGGGCTAGAGAGCGTGATGATACCAAAGGGTGTGACTAGCATATGGAACTATGCGTTCGAGGGGTGCAGCGGGCTTAAGAACGTGACGATACCAGAGGGTGTGACGCGCATCGGGCCTTATGTGTTCGAGGGTTGCAGCGGGCTTGAAAGCGTGACGATACCAGAGGGTGTGACGCGCATCGATGAGTATGCGTTCTCTGGTTGCAGCGGGCTCAAGAGCGTGACAATACCGAACAGTGTGACTAGCATCGAGGACCAGGCGTTCTCTGGTTGCAGCGGGCTCAAGAGCGTGATAATACCGAGCAGCGTGACTAGCATCGGGGAGAAAGTGTTAAATGGATGCAGTGGGTTGACTGAAATAACAATTCCTTTTGTCGGCGCAAGTGCAACAGAGTCTTCATCGCTGTTCGGGTACATTTTTGGTTCTGAACCGTATACCGGTGGAACAGAAACAGTTATGTATTATGATTATGATTATAATGAACGTAAAGAAAAAAAAGAAACATTTTACATTCCAAGTTCCTTAAAAAGCGTAATACTAACCGAAGGAATAACATGCATCAAGAACGGGGCGTTTTCTGGCTGCAGTGGGGTTGAGAGCGTGACGATACCAGAGGGTGTTACAAGTATCGGTGACTATGCGTTCTATCACTGCAGCGGGCTAGAGAGCGTGACGATACCGAGCAGCGTGAAGAACTTTGGGGAGCGTGCGTTCGAGGGCTGCAGTGGGGTTAAGAGCGTGACGATACCAGAGGGTGTTACAAGTATCGGTGACTATGCGTTCTATGGGTGCGGCGGACTCACGAGCGTTACGATACCAAGCAGCGTAACGAGCATCGGGGGCTGGGCCTTCCTTAATTGTAGCGGGCTAGAGAGCGTGACGATACCTGAGGGGGTGACGAGCATTGGGTACTCTGCGTTCGGTGATTGCATCGGGCTCAAGAGCGTGACGATACCGAGCAGCGTTACGAGCATCGGGGATGATGCGTTTTTTGGCTGCAGCGGGCTAGAGAGCGTTACGATACAAGAGGGTGTGACGAGCATCGGGTCCTATGCGTTCTATGGGTGCAGCGGGCTTGAGAGCGTGACGATACCAGAGGGGGTAACGAGCCTCGGAGTTGGTGCGTTCGGTTACTGTAGCGGGCTTGAGAGTGTGACGATACCGAGCGGCGTGACGAGCATCGGGGAATCTGCGTTCGAGGGGTGCAGCGGGCTCGCGAATGTCTATTATCGAGGCACAGAATCCCAATGGGGTGAAATTACTATAGGCTATGACAATAGCAGTCTTAAAAATGCCACGATAACGTATAACTGCACTGGAGAGTAATATATTGTATTTAATCGCTGCCTGTGTTATACGGCTCGTTGAGCCGTGGCGTGGGCGGGGAGATGTTTTTTTTGAGAGGAGGAAAAGATAATTATGAAAAAATTATATGCTTTAAAGGTGACTAAATCTACACCAAATGGGGAAACTCTACGAAAAGTGTTTGAGCGACTTCGTGCCTCTTATCCGATGGAAGAAAGTTTTCCTGGAACTTCAATTTTGAATAATGTAACGGCAATTTTGAGTGTTCGTGAGGGTTATAAAATTGGTATTGAAACGCAAGGCGGAAATCATTCTCGTCTTGCAGAAAGCTTGCAAAAATTCAAAGAAAAAGATTGTAGTTTAATATTTTGTTCTTGCCTGAAATCAGGTGCAACCGTTGATTTAGTTAAGAAAATGGAACCTGACTACGAGGTACGTTTTGTTGAAGATATTTCTCCGGATGCGTTGGTGCGAGAAGCTGTTAACTAATTTACTTTGATATACCGTGAGGTTATTTGTTTGGGGAAGTTTTATGTCAGTGCGAAATTATGAAATAAATACAGTAGAGGATTTTGAAAATCTTAATTCAGAAATTGAAAAACGGATAAAAGATAGTTCTCCGAGCGGAACCGAAAATTGGAGAACTTTTTATCGTGGCGAAGCTAAAAAATACAATGATGTTAATGCTTCCATTTTTAGAGATGATTTCCTTTTTAATCATGAAGGAAAATATTTAAATTTTTTGCGTGGTAATGATGAGGTCTCTTTAAATGCGCTTGGAAAGATTCAGCATTATGGTGGTTGTACTCGCCTATTAGATTTTTCTAAAGATTTGAATGTCGCATTGTATATGGCTTGCTGTGCGCATGATTGTGAAGATGGGTATATTTACTGTTACAATACAAATTTTATTGATAATGAAAGTGATCCGATTTGTGACATAATCAAAGATTATACTTTTTATAATGGCTCAGATTTATCAGGATTCTTATCAAAACTTGCAGATAACTATGGTAAAACTGTGAGTGATATCGTAGAAATATTGAAAAAAGATTATTTTCTGGATTTCGATGTTTTGAAAGATGGCAACTTGCGTATACAGAGACAATCAGGCTTATTTTTGTGGATGGGAGATACAAATCTTAAGAGCAGTAATGCCAACAAAGAAAAAGCAATGTCACTGTCTGATGAAGATGGAAGAGGCAGTACATATCCAGGTGTTGTTGTAATCGTAAAAATTGCTCATGAGTTGAAAGAGAAAATTCGTGATAGATTGGAAAATCCAAAGATTTATACAAAAGGGGATTTATTTCCTGATGAGCCGAAAAACAACATGACCAGTTATCAAAATACTGAACGACATTTTTTTGAGAGTTTTTTAAAAGATAAAAATAAGACTAAGTCTTAATAAACATGTGAAATAAATTATATTAGAATTAGAAAATAATTTTCGACTAGACAGGATTACAACTAATAAAATTTGTTAAATAAAACCTGTTATACATCCTATTCAGATTGAGGAGTTTTCAAAAAAAACGTTATTCTGAATAATTCTGGATGGCTTGTTGTATTGGGATATGGAATCAATGAAGATGACAATCACCTGAATGCTTATCTCCATAATTTTACCAACGAACATAAGATTCTGATTGTTACCGATGAAGACGAAAGTGTAGCATTACAAAAATACAAATCTCGCTTGCGATTAGAAAACGATAATTTACATATTTGTACTGTAGACTACAGTGAGAAAAAAGAAATCATCGTTGAAAAAATTTTTAAATGTTTGGACTAGCTAGCGGGCTAGGGTATGTAGCCCCGAAGTTGCGAAGCAATGGAGCGATTAGCGGAAGGGCGGAACACCCGGCCGACACGAAGTGGCGGCAGCCCCCTTTTTATGTTTAAAATCTTCTTTTTCTGTGCTATCCTATTTTTATGCAGAATTCTTTTGAGTCAGTAAAATGCGACTGCCTGAGCCACAAGTACGAACAGGCTGTTACCCGCGAAATCCCGATTTATTCACGCGGTAACGGAATCCGCTCGGAATTTGAGCGAGACTACACACGACTTCTTCACTGTCAGGCATACAGCCGCCTCAAGCACAAAACCCAGGTATTTTTTGCTCCTCACAACGACCACGTCTGCACCCGAATGGAGCACGTCCTTCACGTTGCTTCTGTCGCCTCGACCATCGCAAAATATCTGGGCTTAAATCAGGAACTTACCCAGGCGATTGCAATTGGACACGACATTGGACACGCACCTTTCGGTCACTCAGGCGAAGACATTCTGAATGACCTTCTTGGCAAAAAAGAAGGTGCAAATGCTCCGAAGAAATTCTGGCACGAACGGAATTCCCTTTTCTTTGCGGATTTTATCGAGACTCTGGACGACCCCAACGGAATCAAGCGGCCGCTCAACCTCACTTACGCAGTGCGCGACGGCCTAATCTGCCATTGCGGTGAAATTGACCAGCAGGGAGTAAAACCGCGCGAAGAGGCAATCAATCTTTACGACATTAAGAGGCCGGGCCTTGTTCAGCCATTCACCTGGGAAGGATGCGTCGTAAAAATCAGCGACAAAATCGCATTTTTGGGCCGTGACATTCAGGATGCCAGGGCTTATCATCTCCTTGACATGGGAAGCTACCGCCAGCTTCGAGAAATCGTCACCGAAACTCTGGGAATGACAAAGAACGGCAAGACTCTCTCTCACCGGAGCGGCAGGGCGGTGAACCCAAGCGTCCTTATTAACGACATGATTGTCGACCTCTGCGAAAATTCCAATCCGAGCGAAGGGCTTTTCTTCTCGCAGAGCTATTTCCGCTTCATCACTGAGCTTAAAAAATTCAGTTACGCGAACATTTACAATCACTGGCGGCTCGTGGAATTCCAAAAGTACGCCCGCAATGTCCTCGAGACGATTTTCAACACCCTCATGCGCGCCCAGATTTACGTTCAGAAGGGCAATGTGGAGCTTCAGCTTAGCCCGTACCCGCGGCTAGGCGACGAATACACAAAATGGCTCCTGCACTACACAAACTACGCCGAAAAGACAAACCAGAAAAAGCCCGCAAATTACGAGACTTCCGCCGTTTTTGACATTTTCGACAATGAAAGCTACAAAAAATGCGTGATTGAGTTCATTTCCGGCATGACGGACATGTTCGCGATTGAGTGCTTCACGGAAGTGATTAGCTTTTAAACACAAAAAAAACTCGCCCCAACCGGAGCGAGCCTTGAATATCTAGCTGATTATAAAACTTCTCACAGAGGGACAGAGACCACAGAGAGCTTTCAGAATTACGAAAGTCTTTCCCTTTCATTATTCTCTCTGTGTACTCCAAAGCTCTGTGAGGAATTTACTAGTAATCATGCTCGCTTGCGCGAGCTAACGAGTTTTCTTGCGAAAACTCGCAGGAATTTACTAGCTGACTAATAATCCATTCCCATTCCTGGAGCTGGTGCGGCTGCTGGTGCCGGTGGCTCTGGGATGTCTGTGATAGCGCATTCTGTTGTGAGGAGCATTCCGGCAACGCTTGCTGCGTTCTGGAGTGCGCTTCGTGTTACCTTAGCTGGGTCGATGATACCGTCTTCCATCATGTCAACCCATTTTCCTGTGCGGGCATTGTAACCAGTGCCTTTCTTCTCGTTCTTTGCTTTTTCTGCAACAACGGCACCGTCAATTCCTGCGTTTTCAGCAATCTGGCGGATTGGCTCTTCAAGAGCACGGCGTACGATACGGAAGCCGACTTTCTCTTCTTCAGTCAAATCTTTTGCAGCATCGTCTGTGAGAGCTTTAGCGGCCTCAATCAAAGCGATTCCACCACCGCAAACGATACCTTCTTCGAGAGCAGCGCGAGTTGCGGCAAGTGTATCCTCAACGCGGAACTTCTTCTCTTTCATCTCAGTCTCTGTGATAGCACCGATGTTGATTACTGCTACACCGCCAGAGAGCTTAGCCAGGCGTTCCTTGAGCTTTTCTTTGTCGTACTCAGAAGTTGACTTCTCAACCTGAGCTTTGATTTCTGCAACGCGGGCAGCGATTGCGTCTTTTGCACCAGCTCCGTCAACCAAAGTTGTGTTGTCTTTGTCGATTTTAACGCTCTTAACCTGACCGAGCTGAGCAAGTTCAGTTGTCTCAAGCTTCAAGCCTAATTCCTCAGAAATTACAGTACCGCCAGTCAAAATTGCGATATCCTGGAGCATTTCCTTTCGGCGGTCACCAAATCCCGGAGCCTTAACAGCAACGCACTTCAAAGTTCCGCGGATTGAGTTGAGAACGAGAGTAGCCAAAGCCTCGCCGTCCATGTCCTCGCAGATGATTACGAGTGGTTTGCCTGTCTGAGCGACTTTCTCCAAAACAGGGAGAAGGTCTTTCATTGTAGAGATTTTTTTGTCGTGAATCAAAATGTAAGCGTCGTTGTAGTTTACTTCCATGCGCTCACGGTCTGTTACGAAGTAAGATGAGATATATCCACGGTCGAACTGCATACCTTCAACAGTCTTAACAGTTGTGTCCATGTTCTTTGACTCTTCAACAGTGATTACGCCGTCTTTTCCCACCTTTTCGATTGCATCAGCAAGGATTTTACCAATCTCAGGGTCGTTGTTTGCAGAAATTGTAGCGACATGAGTGATGTCATCGCTGCCTTTAACTGCACGGCTGTTCTTTTTGATAGCCTCAACTGCAACTGCTGTTGCCTTGTCGATACCACGTTTGATTTCAATTGGAGTCATTCCGGCAGAAACGCTCTTGAGCCCCTCGCGGACGATAGCATAAGCCAAAACTGTAGCTGTTGTTGTTCCGTCACCTGCGACATCGTTTGTCTTTGAAGCAACTTCACGAACAAGCTGTGCGCCCATGTTCTCATAAGGATCTTTGAGCTCAACTTCCTTTGCAACAGAAACACCGTCTTTTGTGATTGTTGGTGCGCCGAATTTTTTGTCCAGCATAACCAGTCGGCCACAAGGTCCGAGAGTTACTTTTACAGCGCGGGCAATCTGCTCAACGCCAGAAAGCATCTTTTTGCGAGCTTCTTCATTGAAAATCAACTGTTTAGCCATAATACTTTATTCTCCTTATCAGCTGGATTTTCTGAAAAATCCGAGCCGTCATTTAATTTCTTATGCAATAAAAATAATAAAAAAAAGGAGAATCGACAACATTTTTTTCAAAAAAAATCCCGACAGGAGGGCGGGAAAAAGCAAAGAGAGAATTTGCCTGCAAATTCTCGTGCGAATCCAAAAATCCACGGAAGGATTTTTGGTTCGGAGGCTCCGGCTAAAGCCGTCGGGCTATCCGCAGTTCCGTGCTAACCGCACTCCATTCCTTCGCTACGCTTCGGAACAGCCCTCACGGGCTGCTGCTACTATCCCTAGCCCATGACGAAGCGATATAAAGCCTTGCATTTTACAATTATCTATCAAATATTGTTTTCTCCAATGTACGCCAGTGGAGTGTCGCTATAACAATGAGTAATAAAAAAGGCGACTATTAAAGTCGCCCGTTAAGTTCTCCAGTTAGGGTCGGAGCGTACCCAGTTTAAGTTTTCCGCTTAGGTCAGGAATGCTCCCACACTTTTTTAATATAATACTAGGACTGATTGTCGTCAAGAGTTAAATTTTCTGCCACACTTCATTTTCAGATATATCGCCGTAGATGGTGTGTGTCTTAATCTTTATTCCATAAGATTTTACACCTGTAATATTTCCAATCATTTTTGCAATTTGACCATGATATTGGTTCACAGTGCAATTTTCGGGATATTCATGCAGATAGGCTAGATGATAGTCAGGGGTGGTAATAAGCTCATTTATTATCGTATGAGAATCAAATAAATCGTTAGATGTAAATGAGTTTAAGATTTCATTGATTGCCTTATTTAAGTTCATAAGTTATTCTTTTTCCTCGATCATTCCAAGTACGACAGGCGTTTTTGTTAAATCTTTTCCACCAGCTACTACAACTGTTATGGGCTTTTCAATTGTCTTTCCTAAAAGATTTATAACACCAGCTTCGATAATTTCCCCTTTCACTTTTTGACTTATATAGTCAACATAAACAGCATTGCTCTGAGAAGAGAAGAAAAAACCGTCTCCATATTCAATTTTTGCCATGCTTCCGCCATATTTAACTATGAAACCTGAAATATAATAAGCATGTCCTGATTCTAATGCACCATTTGCAAACAATTTGCAGTTTTTTTCTACTTCCGCAGAACCATGATATATATAACCATTAGCAAGTGCTTTTCCAGCTGCGTTTAATTTAGCATATTTTTCAGCTTTAGCTTTTTTCTCAGCTTCTTCTGCAGCTGCCTTATCAGAATCTATTTGCTCTTGAGTTGGAACACCTTCAATATTATAAATCATTACTTTTGTAGTATTCCCCTCCAACAAACTTCTTTCTTTTTTTCCATATACATAAACCGTATAATGTCCATTATATTTATTTTCATTTCTGACAGTATCAAGTCTGTCAACCCAACTTCTATCTATGTTCTTAAGAAAATTAGTTGCATAAACATACCGGGCATTGTCGCTACTTGCATTTCTATCATTTGCCATCTTAAATAAAATTTCTTTACTTCCATTTCTTGTCTCTCCACCGAGGATAAATACATCTGTAATTTTATATCCTTTTTGAGAAGAATATAAATCAAAATCACTGGAATTGAAATAGTCTATTCCAGAAATTTCTTTGTATTCAATTTCTGATGGTGAAATGTTAAGTGTTGATGTTGTTGCACATCCAAATAGAACAATACTAATTGCAGCAATCAGCAATCCAAGTGATTTTTTCATAAAAGCCCCCAAATTCTTATCTTTGCCCAGTATACACTAAGCAAAATTTCGCACATTTGTGCTAACTCTTTTCTATTCTAGGTACTATTAGCATAATAATCAAGTAGAGAATAGTACATTCGTGCTATTTTTTTACTATGTTAGATTTTTGGTTAAGAGTAAAAGACAAGTTAGATTTTCAAGACTCAACGCAAAGAGATTTAGCTCAAAATATAAATGAAAGTTACAATACTTTACAATCATGGATAAATCGTGATAGGCTTCCAAACGCAGAGCAAGCCGTAAAAATTGCAGATACTCTTAATACTTCTGTGGAATTTTTAGTAACTGGAAAATCTAATAACAGAAAAAATGACCATTCAAAAACTGTAAAATTACTTGAAGAAGCTATAGAAAATTTACAAAAAGAAATGCAATAAAACTACAATGAAGTTAATTATAGCACAAATCCTCATATTTGCTAAAAATCGGCAAGAAAAATTTTTTTAAATTTTGGGCTACATACCCTTGCCTATAACGGTGGGTACCAAATTCACTTTACACAGTGTGAACTATAGATTACAATATAAATATGGAATATGAAGTTCGGCAAACAAAAATCTTCTCAAAATGGTTTTCAAAACTAAAAGATAATGTTGCTAAAGCTTCTATTGCGCGGCGGATTGTGAGATTTGAATATGGAAATTTCGGAGATTCCAAAACTGTTGGTGGCGGTGTCTTTGAAATGCGTGTCGATGTCGGAAAAGGTTATCGCGTTTATTTTACAAACAAAGATAACAAGATTGTAATTCTTCTTGTAGGTGGAGACAAATCTACTCAAGATGATGATATAAAAACTGCCATAGAAATGGCGAAGGAGGTCTAAAATGCTCGAAACCACAAAATTTGATGTTGCAGAATACCTTGATAATGAAGAGCTCCGAGAAAATTATCTTGAACTTGTTGCAAAAGACGGAACACAAGAAGAATTGCTCAAAGCAATAAATGATGTCGCAAGAGCAAGAGGTATGACAAAAACTGCGAGAGAAGCAGGTATCTCACGAGAGGGGCTTTATAAGGCTTTGTCCCCAGACGGAAACCCTGCATTCTCAACTATTTGGAATATTCTTCATTCTATCGGTTATACTCTTACGCCAACTCCAATTGTGAGGATGGGGTGAGGAATTTCCTCCTCAGCATCACAATATCGGTTTCGGTAACATCCAGAATCTGCAAAAAGCCGGTTGTCTCAAAAATTTCGTACACTTCCGAGGAGACATCTTGTACGGTCAATTTTGTGCCGCTCTGTTCCTTTGTAAATTTCAGCAGAATACGCAAACCGACGCTTGAAATGTATTCCAGCTTGCCTGCGTCAATTGCAATCGGCATGTTTCCGTGCTCTTCTTTTATAGCCCGGAAATTTTTTTTCTACTTCCTGTGCATTTTGTGTTTCGATGCGGCCTGGTGCACTAATCAATAAGATGCCGTTGATTTCTTTTGCCTGTAATATTCCCCTCGTTCCTTTTGAGTTCATTAAAACTTATTTTGACATAGCTTTATGAAAGCGGGGATTGAAATCTTTACTCTTTTTCCAAATTCACTCGTATAAATATTAAACATGCTGTGGTTGTGCGGATCGGCATATTGAGCTTTTCGAAGTGTCGCAAGCACAAAAAAATTGCGGATAATTCTAAGCCATGTTAAAATTATTTTAATATTTCTAGTGGCTAAAAGGAGTCTGTCATGACAAACGAAGAAATGAAGACAATCTAGCACACAGCAGCCATTGCGGTGTCGTAAATATCCAAAAATGGCGAACGCAACCACTGTGAATGTCATTTTCAAACGACTTCTTCTTCAAAAAAGCACTTCACCGCCTTAATCATGCTTCCGACATCTTTTGCCCCGGCGCTTTCATAGGGTGAGTGCATGGCCCACTGTGCAAGACCGATATCAACGCATGGAACAGAAACATGATTCTGGCTGATGTTTCCCAGCGTGCTTCCGCCTGGGATATTGGAGTTGTTCGTGAAAACCTGGCAGGGCACGCCCGCTTTTTTGCAAATCATTTTGAAGAAAGCTGATGTTACTGCATCTGAAGTATATTTTTGCGCCGCATTGTACTTGATTACGATTCCGCCGTTCAAAACCGGGCGGTTGATTGGGTCTGCTTTTTCGGCGTAATTCGGATGAAGGGCATGTGCATTGTCCGCGCTGAGCATAAAGCTTTTTGAAAGCGCAATCTTGTAATCTTCGCTTTCCCAGCCAAGCTTTTCCGAAAGACGCTCCAATGTGTCCGAAAGGAATGTCGAATCCGCTCCCTGCCGGGTCGAGCTTCCAACTTCCTCATTGTCAAAAAGACAATAAACTGGAATCGCAGCAGGTTTTTCGGCTTCAAGAAAGGCCTGGAGACTTGTCCACGCACATTCCAGATCATCAAGTCGGGGGGCTGAGATAAATTCTTCTTCGGCACCCCATTTAGTCGGCTCGCTTCTGGCATATAAAAACAAGTCGTGGCTCAGAATGTCTTCTTTTGGAACGCCAGCCTGCTCAGATATAATAGAAAGAAATGAAGTTTTTTCTGAAAGTGAAAGAACAGGCTCTATTTCTTTCTGCACATCGACTTTGTGACCTTCGTTTGCATCGCGGTTCATGTGAATCGCAAGGTTCGGAATCACGAGCAAATCACGGTCAATGCAAACTAATTTTTCTTTGATTTTGCCGCCATCATTAAAAACAATCCGCCCAGCTACAGAAAGGGGCCGGTCAAACCATGGTTGAATCAACATTCCGCCATATTTTTCGACATTGAGCTTTACGCATCTAGCTTCTTTTCGCTCAGGATTTTCCTTAATCTTGAACGAGGGCGAATCGCTGTGAGAGGCGCAGAGCATGAAGGCCTTTTCGTAAGATTCCGGCACGCAAAATGAAATCAGGGCAGAACCGTTCCGGGAAACAAAATACTTTCCGCCCGGAGCAATTCGCCACGGTTCGGATTCAGAAAGTTCCATAAAGCCGCTTTTGTCTAAAATATCGCATATATTTGCCACCGCATGAAAACTTGTGGGGCTGTTTTTTATAAAATTGAATAAGCCGTTTAATGTGTCGTCTGTGTTTTTCATTCTTTCAGTGTAACATTTCCTTGAATTCCTGTATACTTTCCCCCATGCAAACTGAATTTTCTTTTGACGAAATGAAAACACGTCCTTCTGGTGAAAAAATCATCGTATACACTGACGGCGGTTGCTGGGGGAACCCGGGCGTTGGCGGCTGGGCCTGCGTGGTCATCGCTGAAGGCGAGGCTCGTGAATTAAGTGGCGGCGAAAAACTCACCACGAACAACCGTATGGAACTCACCGCCGCAATCTCGGCTCTCACGGCAATCTATAACACCGAACGGCTCCGCAACAATCCAATCCAAGTGAACATCGACAGCCAGTATGTCAAAAATGGAATCACAAGCTGGATTCACAACTGGAAAAAGAACGGCTGGAAAACAGCGGCAAAAAAGCCCGTGCTCAATCAGGAACTCTGGCAGAAGCTTGACGCGCTCAACGCCTCGCTCAACGTGGAATGGAACTGGGTAAAAGGTCACGCGGGAGTGGAATACAACGAACGATGCGACCAGCTCTGTCAGCAGGAAATGAGTGAGCTAAAAGATTAGTCGGATACTACAAAAACATGTTCCCAGCAGGAACCGCCCCTTCGAATCCAAGGTTGTGCGTATAAGGTATCTGTCTCGCTTACGCTCGCACGCACAAATTGGATTCAGGGGCGAACCCCGCTTCCACATGTTTTCGCATTTTCGGGCTGAGTTTTAGCTTTCTCATTTCAGCTTCGGCATAAAAATCCTTCAAAAAAATCTGCGTCTATCTGCGTTCATCTGTGTCTAAGAATTCACAGTATTATATCCGACAATAAATATATGAAATTGTCGAAAATTACCTTTACTATATTTTCTGTCTGCGTTCTTCTTTCTGGCTGCGGCAAAAAAAAGCCTGCCCTGGAAGAACCCATGCAGATGAAGCAAAAATCCAGCGACCATAAATGGTTTTATTTTGCTGATGAATCTTACTCTGAAATTGACCTGCCCCAGCATTCACCTATTCTTTCACTTAAACCATGGACTGAAAGCGTGCGCGTGTGTGACGGAAATGTCACGGCGGAAGGCAAGGCAATTATGCTGGTCAATCATCTTGGAGCTCTTTATTTTGACGATACGGACAAGCCGGTTTTGATTCAGGATTACCAGCTTTTTTCTGACTCAACGGCCGGAAACCTTGTTTTTGAAGGCGACGTCCCATATTTTACCCTGGTAAAAAATTCTTTCTTCAACAAGGCTGCCAGCGGCAATACAAACCAGAGCCACATCATCAGACTGGACATTGACCAGAAAATGTTCTTCCCGGTTGTAACCTATGGCGAACTCAACATCGGTCAGTCAGGCGAAGTTACCGGTACTTTCTTTGACGGTTCAGACTGGTTCAGCTCCGTCAAATCCACCAAAAACAACAAAGTTTCCTTTCATTATATCAAGTGGAAATCCCTTGTTGACCTGGCGAGCGTCCAGCCATTTTCAAGCAGTCAGGTATCCGGCAGCATTTCTGTCTCAGAAATCAGCGAATCCAGCTACCGAAACCTTGTGACTCCTGAAGATTTTTCAAAGGCTCCCTTGAGACTCAAAAATCTACTCAAATCGATTCCGAAAAATTTCAATTTTCTGCTCACATGCCGCGATTTCGGCGGCTCATCTCCACGTTATTTTGAAAATGGCCACACTGACGATGGCACAGTCGCAAATGCTGTAATCAAGGACAACTGGATTTGCACTGTTTTTGGAGACGGTACGACCTATTTTTCGGGCGCAATCGACGGGCATCCCCTTATTAACAACGGCAAGACTGTTGCTTTCCGACTTCCAAAGCTGCCAAAACGCTATTCATATCAGGCCTTTGCAATCAGCGGCAAGTATCTTATAGTTTCCTGGGAAGAAAGTGACTTCTACAAAACCGGCCGTTCAGGATTTCTCACCGTTGATATGGAAAAATTGTTCTACAAGGGTTAGAATATAGGGGCGCACCGGCTAAAGCCGTCGGATGTTCCGCCCTTCGCTAACGCTCATTGCCGCGGTGCGGCAACTAAAGGGGCTCCATATCCTTGCGCTGTTTCCATGAAAAAGATTATCGCTTTTATTGCAGTTTCAGTTTTTTCTCTTGCTTTTGTTTTTGCCCAGGAGCAAATTGAAGCCGGTCAGCCAGACTTTTCAGAAAAAACTTCGGGGTTTTCTCAGATTGACAAGTCCCTTTTTTTTACCCTGGGGCCAAAGCTCATGGTCAACACCGACGACCATACAAAGTCTGCTCCCAGCCCGGTCATGTATTCCCTTGGAATCGGCGGGGATTTTACCTTTACAAACGGCATTCTTTTGCAGGCACATTCTTCATTCTTTACAAATTATTACCTTTGGGACGGAAATAACGCCCAGCCTGCCGAAGTCGAGAATCGCACCGCCACGGCTCTTTCTGCCATGATTGATTTATCAGGCGGCTATACATTCAGACTGGGAGAAAGCAAAAATCATTTTCTTTCGATTGCAGGCGGCCTTGGAATTTTTGCCCGCTATGCAATCCTTTCAAACGGCGTTGGCGAGGATGAACCCAATCGGGAAACGGGCAGCAAGGCCGGCGACGACCTTTCAAACATTAACGATTACTTTTACAGCGACTTAAATTTCTTTTATCCGCAGTTTTCACTTTCTTATTCCTATGCACTTTCTGAAATCTGGAAAATCGGTGGCGAAGCACGGGCTTACATTCCCTTGGGCTCACTTATGAATGAGCGGGGAAGTGACGGCATGATTGTTTCTTTGGCATTTAAGCTTTCATACAAATAAAAAAAGCTGCCAACCGGGCAGCTTTAAAAAAGAAGCGATTACTATTATTTTTTTACGTCGGCTCGTGACTCAACGATTCGCTGCATGTCGGCAATGTTGTTTACAATGATATAAGTGTCGAAAATTTCGATTTTGCGGGAAACAACAAACCTTTTGAGCTCGTCTTTTGCAGTCTGGGCAGGCAGACCTGACCAGTGAATGATGTCTGACTCGGTAACGGAAAATTTGCGGCGTCGGTCAGCAGTTGATGTTACAGGATTCATTTCGTTAAACATGCAGAATACGTCGGCAAGACGAGCCTGTGGATCTGCAATAACAAGAATTCTGAGTCTGCGTCGCTGATCATAGATTCGCTTACAGAAAATTTTGAGAAGGATGAGCGCCAGCTGAGGATTTCCCGTGATGAGCATTTCAAAGTTTGCCTTGTTGAATTCGAGACATTCTACATGACCGCGGGCAACACAGGTAGCAGAACGCGGAGTGTTGTCAAGAATTGCCATTTCACCGAAGAATTCGCCTGGCTTAAGGATGTCAAGGTTTTTGTTTGTTTCGTTGATACACTTTGTAAGCTGAACGTTACCGCTCTGAATAAGATAGAAAGTTTCACCACGCTCGAATTCTGAAATGATTACCTGGCCGTTTTCGTATGTTTTTTGGAAGCGCTTGAAGGCGGGAAGCTCGAACATTTGGATTGAATTTCCACCTGCAGCTACAGATGCTGTTTCTTCGGCTGCATTTGCACTGGAAATGCCTTTTTTGACATAAGCGTTTGATTTTAAGAGCATTTCCTTGAGTTCTTTGTTGTTTGCTTCCGTAGGATATAGCTTAAGGTAGATTTTGCAGACGTCTTCACAAGACTGCCACTTTTCATCGTTGTAGAAAGCCTTGATTACAGAGAAAAGACCGTCCATCTGGTTGATAGATTCGTTGTTGTTCATGACAGATTCAGTTTTTTTGTGAATCTGGCGGAGTTGATTTGAGAATACCCGAAGCATTTTCATGATGAGCTGCTTGTTATTGCTGAACATGGCTTCAAATTCTTGCGAAGTCATGGAAATACAAACAGCTTCATCAAGAGTCATTACTGTTTCTTCTCGAGGAAAATGACCGATTGCTGATTTTACGCCGAAAAACTCTCCCTGGCGGATTTGCTCACTTGTCTGGAGTTTTGTTTCAACATCGGTCGTGGTGATTACTACATGACCTTTCTGCAAAATAAAAACACGGTCGTCAGTATCACCTTCGAAGTAAATAATTGAACCTTTTGTATATGACATTGCTTTTGGCATAATCTTTTTAAACTCCTAAAATAAATTATAACACAAGTTCTGAATTTATGCTATTATTTTCTTCATGATAGACTTACATTCTCATTCATCGGCATCAGACGGAATTTGTTCACCCCAAAAAGCCGCAGAATATGCAATTCAAAAAAATTTGAAAGTATGGGCGCTTACTGATCACGACACGGTTGAAGGCCTTTCGGAAGCTGCCAGAACATGTGCAGAAAGTGAAAGCGGAATCATTTTTGTTCCTGGAATCGAAATAAATGTCAGCTGGCCCACAGGTGAATTCCATCTTCTTGGTCTGGGGCTGCGAAAATACTCAGAAGAACTAAAAGATGTTGTCGCAAATTTAACGGAAAGCAGGCGGCGAAGAAATCAGGAAATAGTTGAGCGCATGAATAAAGACGGAATCGAAGTCACGCTTGAGGAAATCGAATCCCAATTCTCTGAAAGCCAGATAGGCCGGCCGCATTTTGCGGGTTATTTGATGCAGATTGGAAAGGTCAGACACAGGCAGGAAGCATTCGACAGATTTTTGGGCAAAGGCAGACCTTATTATGTGAGCCACGAAGGTGAAAATCTGGATGTCGCCGTGGAAGCAATCCGAAGTTCAGGAGGAATCCCGGTTCTGGCTCATCCTCTTTCACTTTATGTTTCATGGGGCAAAATGGACGAAACGATTGAGAAAATTCGAAATCACGGTGTGGAAGGCCTTGAAGCCTGGCATCCGGCTGCGCGAATCAACGAAGGCTTTAAATTGGAAGAACTTGCTCATAAGCTCGGCATGTTCGTAACGGCCGGAAGTGATTTCCATGGAAGGGGCGTCCGTGCGGACAGGCATCTCGGCAAAACCAGCGGCGACCGCAAGATTGAAGATCGCTTCTGGTTTGAGGAACTCGCCCCCCATCTGGGCGACTTTGATTTCCGTGAAACTGAATGGCTTCACCTGTCGTAACTGGAATTTAAATTCATTTGCGTTCGGTATTTTGCCACTGTGCGGCGGGCGACTTTGATTCCTTTTTGGGCCAGCATATCAGAAATTTTCTGGTCGGAAAGGGCTTTTTTGTCATTTTTGTGCTCTTCAAGAATCTGAGCGATTTCAAATTTAACGCTTTCCTTTGAGAGCGGTGCGTTTTCTTCGTTGGAAGGGGGAACGTTGATTTTTTGTGACGAATTTGGGGCTCCTACAGCATTGGTAAAAAAGTAGCTGATTGGGAAAATGCCCCATTCACAGGAAAGATATTTCGAACTTGCCATGCGTGAAATCGTGGTTTCGTGCACGCCCAGCTTTTCAGCGATGTCTTTTTGGCGCAGGGGGGCAAGATATCTGGCTCCTTTTCTGAAAAACTGGATTTGTGCCAGAACGATTTCCTGAGCGGCTTTGAGAATTGTGCTTTCGCGGTACAAAACGCTTTCAATAAAAACTCTGGCTTCATTCACGCTGCTGCGGGCAAATTTCAGCTCGGCCTTTTTGCGCTCAGAAAGCTCGCTCGTGTCTCCATCCTGTATTTCGGTGGATTTTATGAGTGCCGTATAATCCTTTGAGATTTCAAGTTTTGGTAAAAATTCCCGGGCAAAAGTGACGGTGAATTCTGCTTCCTCTTTTTGAAAGTCAGCGTTTTCTTCCTGAAAATCCGGATTTTTTGTGACTGTTACATCCGGGACAATGAATTTCGTCTGGCTTGTGCCGAAATTGCGGGCCGGGTAGGGGTCAAGGGTGCGGATAAAAGCCAGTGACTGCTCAATTTCTTCAATAGAATAGGCGTCTTTTTCCAAAAATACTTCACTACTTTTATTGAACCTTAGTTTTTTTTGCCCGGACAGATAATCTGAAATTTTTTTCTGGATTTTTTGAGGCTGGGGCGGATTCAGGAATTCAAAATGCTCTGCGGATTCCAAAAGAAAAAGGCTTAAATTACCTGCAAGTCCTGAAATTTTTGCCTGAACAAAAAGACTTTCACGGTAATTGTTTGTGCATGTTCCAATCGGATCAAGATTCTGCACTATGGACAGACAGCGTGACAAAAATTCTTCGGTGTGAATAGGATTTTCAGGATTTAAAAATGAAACTGGCGCAAGAATATGAAAGCCTTTTTCGTCAAGGTTGTAAATCAGTTTGGTGCAAAGGGCTCTTTCTTCTGCTGTAAGATTCATGGAATTAAGCTGATGTTCCAGATGGTCAGAAAGGGCTTCGCGCTCGTCAGCATTGCTTTCAAGGGCGGCCTGAAAATTATCGCTTGCCACTGAGCCTGAAGCAGACGCCGTGCCGTAGTGTGTATTGTCTGAAAATCTGGATGAGGCCGAAACTTCCGTGCGTGAAGAAGATACACCTGATTCCAGAGAATCTCTGGTGATTTCAAGGGCCGGGTGCTTTTCTGCAAATTCGTAGATTTCCCTGCGCAGTTCAGCAGAAGACATGGCGAGCAGATTCAGTGACATAATCTGCGTCTGGCTCATTTTCTGGGACTGAACCTGGGCCATGTTTTGAGAAGTTCTTTGCTGCATTGCCATTTGAGGAAAATCAGCCATAAAAAAATTATAAAGAGAACCCCGGAAAATTGCAATTTTCCGGGGCGTATGATTTAGTGACTTTTTTCTATGGCTTCCCACAAGCCGCAGATGTAGGCTGCACCAAGTGCACGGTCGTAAAGTCCGTAACCTGGCATTGCTTTTTCACCCCAGATCATGCGGCCATGGTCAGGACGAATCGGGCCTTTAAAACCGATGTCGTAAAGGGCCTTGACGATTTCATACATGTCGAAGGATCCATCACTTGAAAGATGAGCAGCTTCCTCAAAGTCGTTCTTTCCGTCGTTGAACTGCAAGTTGCGTACATGGGCAAAGTGAATTCTGCCTTTAAGGGCACGAATCATTGCTGGCAGGTCATTGTCAGGATTTGTTCCGTAGCTTCCGGCGCAGAAAGTAACGCCATTATGAGGATTATCCGTCATTTTCAGCATGCGCTGAATGTTCGGAAGGCTGTTGATGATTCTTGGCAATCCAAAAACGCTCCAGGACGGATCGTCCGGATGAATTGCCATGTTGATGTCGTATTTGTCACATACTGGCATGATTGCGTCAAGAAAATACTTGAGGCGTTCAAAGAGAAGGTCTTCTGTCGTGCCTTCGTACATTTTGAACAAATCCTTGATTTTTGCCATTCGTTCCGGCTCCCAGCCTGGCATTACCGTACCGTTCATATCGCCGGAAATGCTGTCAAACATTTTTGCCGGATCAATTGCGTCCACGGCTTTCTGGTTGTAAGCCATTACTGTCGAGCCGTCCGGACGAAGGCGTGCAAGTTCTGTGCGGGTCCAGTCGAATACTGGCATAAAGTTGTAGCAGACCATGTGAATGTCGTTTTTTCCGAGATTCTCAAGAGTCTTGATGTAGGCTTCGATATGCTTGTCGCGGTCTGCACCGGCAGTTTTGATTGCATCGCTTACGTTTACGCTTTCAATTCCGTCAAGAGTAAGACCAGCTTTTTCAACTTCATCCTTGAGGGATTTTATTTCCTCTTCTGTCCATAATTCACCAGGCATTTTGTTGTAAAGGGTCGAGATAACACCTTTTACATACGCAGTCTGGCGAATCTGCTGTAAAGTTACGGTATCATATTTTGAACCGAACCATCTCATTGTCATTTTCATAAGTTAACTCCAGTTTTTCAAAGTTGAAAGTTTCTGTATATGTTATCCTGCCACACCGAAAATCATGTTCGGAATAAAGAGTACAAGACGGGGGCAGAATACCAAAAGTGAAAGCTCAAGAAGAATGGCCAGCAGGAATGGAAGGCTTTCTTTCGTGTATTCTTCCGGTGGACAGTCTATGATTCCACAGACCGTGTACAGGGCCGAACCGATTGGAGGCGTCATGACACCCAGCGTTACGATTGTAGCCATAAGAACACCGAAGTGAACCGGATCCATACCGACTTTTGTAATCATTGGAAGGAAAATCGGAGTGAGGAGAAGGAAACTTACGTTTGAGTCTACGAACATTCCGATAACAAAGAGGAAGCCGAGCATGAGCAGAGTCAAAAGCTGTGGCTGCTCAGTAATGCCAAAAATGAGTGAACTCAAGGCTGCCGGAAGCTTTACCCATGTAATCGCATAGCTGAAAGGACCAGACATGGCGATGATGAGCATGATTGCTCCGTTATCTTTAACTGTTGTAAGAAGAGCTTCCTTGAAGTTCTTCCAGTTAAGGCGCTTGTAAACGAATTTTCCTACTACGAGGGCATAAATTACGGCAAAAGCGCCTGATTCTGAAGGTGTGAATACGCCGAAACGAATTCCCACAATCAAAATGATTGGAAAAAGCAAAGCCCAGATTGACTGTTTGAGGTTTGCAAGAATTTCACCAACTGTAAGTTTTGGAGCGTCAGATGCAGGCGGATCGAATTTTCTGATTCGGCTGGTGATTGTGGTTGTGGCCATTAAGAAAACCATCATTAAAGCGCCAGGAACAATACCTGCTGCGAACAAACGTCCGATTGAAACTTCACCGACAAAGCCAAAGATAATCAATCCAAGGCTAGGAGGAATTGTAGCGGTGATGAGTGCAGTCAGACAGTTTACCGCGCAGATATAGCCCTTTGTGTAACCGCGCTTAATCATCTCTGGGGCGAGGATTCTGGTTTCCATGGCTGCATCAGCGGTTGCGGAACCTGAAACACCGCCCATCAAAGTTGACATGACTACAGAAATCTGAGCAGTTCCGCCGTACATTCTTCGTGTAAGAAGGCGTGCAAGGCTCAAAAGCTGGTCTGTGATTCCTGAAACGTTCATCAGGTTTCCGGCAAAGATGAAGAATGGAACCGCCAGAAATGCGAACGACTGACTCTGGAGTACAACCATCTGAACGGCTGCCTCAAGAGGAAGGATTGGCTGACTGAAGAAGAAAGCGAATCCCGCGATACCGATGACAAATGCAATTGGCATTCCCATCAGCAAAAAAGCAACAAAACATATAAGAAGAAGTGCCATAGAGTTCTCCGTTAATTTTCGCTATTTTCAGAAAAGTGCACGATGCACGATTTGATTTTACCGATTGTTGAAATGGACATGGAGAATGTCGCAACAACAAGACTTAAATTTACGAGTGAGTAGGGAATTGGCAGAGACTGGAAGGTCCTAAGTCTTTCTGTCCAGGAAAGTCTCATGCCATAAATACAGATTGTGACCGTTACTGCCAGAATAATTGCATAAACGGCAATCATAATCACTTTCTGAAGTTTCTTAGGAAAATATCGAGTCACCAAATCGATACCAATCAGCTGACCATTTCGCCAGGCTATGTCAGCTCCAAGAAATGAACTCCATGCAAGCAAAAGCATTGCAAGGTCAATATTCCAGGCCATGGACATTCGCATAAAACGCAGAATTGCCGAACCGAAAACAAGAATGACAAGGAGAATAAACCCTGCGCCACACAGGGCAGTTTCTGCTTTGCAAAAGTAATCGTATATTTTTTTCATATTTAGTCCTGAAAAATTAAGGGCCTCTCATAACGTTTTAATTGTATCAGAGACCCTTTTGGTTCAATCAAAATGATTCTGGAAAAGTTATTTAACTTCTTTGAGTTCTTTGAAGAGTCTGTCTTTGAGACCTGCAGAGAAGCCCAAATCGTTGTTTGTATAAAGAGGTTCGATAGCTTTCTGGAATTCACCAAGATCAACTTCTGTGATTTTTACGCCGTTCTTTTCCATGTTTGCATAGAAGCCTGCTTCCTCACTTTCGATGATTGCTCCGTATTCAGCGGCAGCTTCACGCATTGTTTTTGTGAAAATTTCACGGTCTTCTGCTGACATGCTGTTGTAGAAAGAAGCTGAGCAGACAAATGCTGACTGGAGCATGTAGTGCTTTGTGAGGGCAAGGTTTTTTGTAACTTCATAAAGACGTGAGCCGTCAGCTGTAGCAACCTGAACTTCACAGCCGTCCAAAGTTTTCTGCTGGATTCCAGGGAAAACTTCACCCCATGAAATACCGATGTTTGCAAAGCCGAAGTATTTTGCCAGCGCGTTACCGATGGCATTGCCAAAACCACGGATTCGAAGACCAGAAAGGTCGGCTACATGTGCTACTGGTTTTGTAGTGTAGAAAGAACGGTATCCGTTGTACATGTTTGTGATGTAGACGATTCCCTGTTTTTCAAGCTGTGCCTGCCATTCCTTGAAAAGCTTTGTGTCCGGAAGTTTTTTCAAATCTTCAGGATCTGTCATGATGTATGGAGCCATAAGGATGTTCATGTCTGAAATCTTGAACTGAGAGGCGAGGCGACCAGGATCTGAAGGAACGACAAGGCTTACACCAAGCTTTGCCTGTGTTACAAGAGCGTCTGTATCTCCTGAAAGGGCACCTGCAACCTGAACGTTTGCTTCAAAGCGGCCTGTTGCATTGAGCTTGTCTGCTACAGACTGCATCATGCGGCTCTGGCCTGTTGTTGCGGCCTCAGTTCCTGCGAATGTTACAGGAATTTTGTTTCCTGCTTTTTTGCCCTGACATGAAGTAAGAAGCATTCCACCTAAAAGTGCAACGCCCATTGAAATTAAAACCGATTTTTTCATAAAGGTCCCCCTTTTTGCTTAACTGATATACTGACATGTTAGTTGTAGAAATCTTAACTGTCAAGAAAAAATTGCGAATTTTTGTGAAAAAAAATGCAGAATTTTTGATTTTAAGCCTGTATTTTTTAATGTTGACAGAATAATAATTCACATGCTAACATGTTAAAATGCAAAAGGAGTTTGTGAGTGATGGTAAAAATTGATTCCAGCGTTCAGTCAGCGGTCTACACTGCCTTGCGAAACAATATAATGTCCCTTCAGTTAAAGCCTGGAACAACAATGAGCACGCAGAAAATAGCAGAAAAACTCAATGTAAGCAGAACTCCTGTCCGTGAAGCCTTTATCCGTTTGCAGAGGGACGGCCTTCTTGATATTTTTCCTCAAAAAGAAACGACTGTTTCCCGCATCGACTTTTCAAAAGTTGAGCAGGAACGTTTTATCCGTGAAAGCCTTGAAATTGCAAATGCCGAGCTTTTTGTAAAAAAGGTGACCAAGCAGGATATAAGCGAGCTGGAACTGAACCTTGAGCAGCAGCGTGCTACAGTCCAAAGCTGTGATTACAATGCACTTCTTCAGCTGGACAATGTTTTTCATGAATACATGTTCAGGGCTACCGGGCAAAATGTCGCGTGGGAAACAATTCAGGCAACCAGCAATCATTATGCCAGAATCCGCCTCATAACCGTGTGGAACAAAGACATCATGATGGAAACAATTCTTCAGCATCAGAAAATTCTTTCTGCAATTCAGGAGCAGAATCTGGATTTTGCAAAAATCTACATCAAAGCCCATCTCCATCGTCTTGAAAATCAGGTGCAGCAGCTTCTTAAAGATTATCCCGACTATTTTGTGCAGGAATCAATCCCTGCTGAAGAAAAATTCGAATTTCTGCTAAGGCAATAGACTTTAGCGGGCGTTGCGGGCGGCGTTTGAGGGCGCAGAGAGGGTAGTCACCGACATCCTGTCGTGGACAAGAATTTCTTTCAGAAATTCTTGCGGGCTTTGACTGCTTTTGCCCACCTCCTGTGGGCATTATTTGAAAAAAAGACAATACGCTTG
>Ga0129306_1000569_pt1 | contig 56533 bp, 55 predicted proteins | sample P827metagenome_FD_94438 | JGI IMG/M metagenome (GOLD analysis project Ga0129306, IMG submission 94438) | Capybara group fecal microbial communities from Wisconsin, USA - P827 metagenome | ecosystem: Host-associated > Mammals > Digestive system > Large intestine > Fecal | place: USA: Wisconsin... | reverse complement strand
TTAGATTATTACACCGAAAGATGTGTTACTTGTTAAGTTGATTGAACCGCCGTATACGGAACCGTACGTACGGTGGTGTGAGAGGTCGGGAAAATTTATTCAATTTTCCCTCCTACTCGATTGCTTATATTTAGCTATTAGCTTTAGCTTTTTTCTCCTCAGCTGCAAATGCTGCTGTGATGATAGCCATTGAGTAAACCTCCTGAGCAGTACATCCACGAGAAAGATCGTTGATAGGAGAATTAAGTCCGAGAAGAATAGGACCAAATGCTTCGAAGTTACCAATTCTCTGAGCAATCTTGTAACCAATGTTACCAGCGTTGATGTCAGGGAAGATAAATGTATTTGCATGTCCTGCAACTTCTGAACCAGGAGCTTTCTTAGCTGCAACGTTTGGTGAAACAGCTGCATCGAACTGAAGCTCTCCGTCGATTGGAACATCAGGCATAGCTGCCTTTGCTCTTTCCATAGCGTTACGCATCTTGTCAACGCTTTCACCCTTACCTGAACCCTTTGTTGAGTAGCTAAGGAATGCAACCTTTGGATCCATACCGAAGATCTTAGCACATCTTACAGTCTCTGTTGCAATTTCTACAAGATCGTCCTCTGAAGGATCGATTGTGATAGCGCAGTCACCCATTGCAATTACTTCGTTCTCGCCAGTAGCTCTTGGACGAACCATTACGAAACAAGAAGTTACTATACGGTTGCCTGGCTTTGTCTTAACAAGCTGGAATGCAGGTCTAACTGTATCAGCTGTTGAATATGTAGCACCACCAAGGAGGCAGTCTGCATATCCCATCTTTACAAGCATTGTACCGAAGTAGTTAGCCTGTGAAAGGAACTTAGCCGCATCCTCTCTTGTAACACCCTTAGATTTACGGAGTTCTACGAACTCATCAATCATTTTTTCTAAGTCTTCGAAGTTTGCTGGATCAATGATCTTAGCACCGCGAATATTAAATCCACTTTCTTCAGCAACTTTATGAATCTCTTCTTCATTTCCTAGAAGAATTGGTTTAAGAAAGTTACTAGCAAGAAGTCTTGAAGATGCTTCAAGAATACGTGGATCGTTTCCTTCTGTGAAAACAATTGTCTGATTGCTTTCTTTAAGAGTATTGATTAATTTACCAAAACCGAATTCTGCCATTTTCTTTACCCCGTTCTTTATTAAAATATTGTATAAAACTCAACTCAGTATTATAAATCTCAGTTCTTCATTTTGCAACGCATATTTGCTATAATGTCAGAAGGAGTCACTGGGGACCCTGGGCTCGATTCCAACGGAATCGACACGACTCGTACCGAGTCGAGCCCCGTCTCGTTGACTTATTTTGGAGGAGGGGTGTTATGGCAGAGCGTTTTGATCTTTATGATGTTAATAGAAACAGAACAGGTAAGACTCTGGAGAGGGGGAATAAGGTTCCAGAGGGTTATTACAGATTAGTGGTTCATGTTTGCATTTTCGGAAGTGACGGCAGGATGCTTATTCAGAAGAGACAGCCGTTCAAAAGTGGCTGGGCTGGCATGTGGGATGTGACCGCAGGCGGCAGTGCACAGGCAGGAGATACCAGTCAGCAGGCAGCATCTCGCGAACTGAAGGAGGAAGTGGGAATTGATTATGATCTCACTGGAGTAAGACCTGCAATGACTATCTATTTTGATGGTGGGTTCAATGACATCTATACTATAAATATGGATGTGGATATTGATAGTCTGGAACTTCAGACAGCAGAAGTGGAGCAGGTGAAGTGGGCAACGGAAGAGGAAATTCTGGAGATGCTCCATGAGAAGGAATTTGTTCTTTATAAGACTTCTTTTATCTCATTATTATATTTCCTTAGAAATCATAATGGTGCATTTACCCATAAAGACCCTACAAAGAAGTAAGATTTTCGGCGTATTTACAAGGGTCGCTTTCTTGACAAGAATAATTAGGTTATATATACTTAACTACTGGTTCGTCTTTTTTGTAACCAGTAGTTTTATTTTGTGTTATCAAAGGAAGTTTAAATATAAATAATTTATTGATAAAGAGGAAAGAAAATTGGCAAAGAAAATAGGTAGAAATGATCCATGCTGGTGTGGTAGTGGAAAGAAGTATAAGACCTGCCATGAAGCATTTGATCGAAAGATTGAAATGTTCAAGAATCAGGGACACAGAGTTCCTACACAGAAAATGATTAAAACTCCAGAACAGATAGCTCTTATTAAGGAGAGCGCAAAGGTTAATGTGGAGTGTCTGGACGTAGTTGCAGATAAGATTTGTGTTGGTATGAGCACAGAGGACATTAACCGCATTATCAATGAGGTTTGTGAAAAGCATGGAGCTATCCCAGCACCTCTTAATTATGAAGGATTTCCAAAGAGTGTTTGTACATCGATCAATGATGCGGTTTGCCACGGTATTCCAAGTCCTGATGAGATACTTCAGGATGGAGATATTATAAATGTAGATTGTTCAACAATTCTGAATGGTTATTTCTCAGATTCATCCCGTATGTTCATGCTGGGAAATGTTTCAGAGGAAAATCAGAAGCTGGTTCAGACGGTTAAGGAAAGTGTTGAGCTTGGTCTTAAAGAGGTTAAGCCTTGGGGCTTCCTTGGAGATATGGGACAGGCTATTAATGATTACTGCAAGGCTGCAGGTTATAGTGTTGTCCGTGAGATTGGTGGACATGGAGTAGGAATTGAATTCCATGAGGATCCATGGGTAAGCTATGTAACTAAAAGAGGAACTGATATGCTTATGGCTCCTGGAATGATGTTTACTATTGAGCCTATGGTTAACATGGGTGCGCCAGATGTCTTTGTAGATGAAGAAAATGACTGGACTGTATATACAGAAGATGGCTCAATGTCAGCCCAGTGGGAAATACAGGTTCTCGTAACAGAGGACGGTCACGAGGTTATTTCTTGGTAAGATTCGAAAGAATTGAATGTAAAAAAGCGGATTTTTTAAAATGAGGATTTATTATGAAAGTACCATTTATCACTAAAGAACAAGTTGAAGAGATTGTAAAAACATATCCAACCCCATTTCATATTTATGATGAGAAGGGAATTAGAGAGAATGCCAGAGCTATGAACAAGGCATTTTCATGGAACCCTGGATTCAAGGAGTATTTTGCAGTAAAGGCTACCCCAAACCCAACTATACTGAAGATACTTCACGAGGAAGGATGCGGAACAGACTGCTCATCCATGGCAGAGCTTATCCTTTCTGAAAAGTCTGGTATTACAGGATATGATGTAATGTTCTCATCAAATGAAACTCCAGCAGAGGAGTTCGTTAAGTGCGCTGAGATAGGTGGTATTATCAATCTGGATGACATTACACATATAGATTTTGTTCTTGATGCTCTTGGAGGGAAGCTTCCTAAGCGTATGTCATGTCGTTATAACCCAGGTGGAGTTTTCAAACTTGGTGAGACTGGTGAGGCAGTTCAGGTTATGGATAATCCTGGAGATGCCAAGTACGGAATGACAAAAGAACAGATTATTGAGGCGTATAAGAGACTTGCTGATCTTGGTGTTGAGGAGCTTGGTATCCACAGCTTCCTTGCAAGTAATACACTTTCAAATGATTATTATCCTGCACTTGCTAAGATTCTTTTCGAACTTGCTGTTGAGATTAAAGAGGTTACAGGCATTAGCCTTAAATTTATAAATCTTTCTGGTGGAGTTGGTATTTCTTATACACCAGATGCACCACAGAATGATATAGCTGTAATAGGTGAAGGAGTTCACAAGGCTTACGATGAGGTTCTTGTACCTGCAGGAATGGGTGATGTGGCTATCTTCACAGAGCTCGGAAGGTTCATGCTTGCACCTTATGGACATCTTATTACAAAGGCAATTCATGAGAAGCACATTTATAAAGAGTACATTGGAGTAGATGCATGTGCAGCAAACCTTATGAGACCTGCTATGTATGGTTCTTATCATCATGTTACAGTTCTTGGTAAGGAAGATGCTCCTGCAACTGAAGTTTATGATGTTGTTGGTTCGCTTTGCGAGAACAATGATAAATTTGCAATAGATAGAAAACTTCCAAAGATTGATATGGGGGATTACATATGTATTCATGATACGGGTGCCCACGGTTTTTCCATGGGTTACAACTACAACGGAAGACTCTGGTCATCAGAGCTTCTGCTTCGTGAGGACAATTCGGTTCTTTGCATCAGACGTGCCCAGACCCTGGATGACTACTTTGCAACCCTGGACGGATACTGGGATTTAGAGGTGTAATAGAACTTCGAAAATTGCTTTATCAATAGGGCAATACACATGTAAAATGATATAAAAACAGCAATAAACTCCACTTAATCTATCAAAAAAAGAGAGATTAAGTGGAGTTTAGCTATTTATATCGTTTCTTGTTTGTGGTTTCACCAAGGAGATAATCTATGCTTACATCGTAGTATCTGGCAAGATCAATGAGGATTGATATTGGCAATTCCCTGGTGCCATTCTCATAGTGAGAGTAAGCACGCTGAGATATATGTAAGATGTTTGCAATATCGGTCTGTGTCAGGTCATTGTCCTCACGTAGATTTCTTATATTAACAAATTCGCTCATAAAGATTTCCTTGGATTGTCTGTTAAACTCCGGATTATATTTCCTTCAGATCATTGAATTTATGATTCAAAAATATATTAAGATAGCCCATTTTGTTTATTTGACATTTAGAACAAAATGGGCTAAAATTATTTTGTAAGTGTTTTTACACCTACATCATAACATTATATTAGGCAAAGCAAGGGAAATCTTGTGACGCAAAGCTATAGGGTCTGAATTCTTTAGAGAAGAACTATGACAGCCAGTTGCAATTGATATGAGAGAAGTTGAAGCTAAATCAATTATATAAAAAGTGAAAGCGTCACAGAAGTGGCGCTTTTGTTAATGTATGAAAATATGCGTGAGTTGTCATCCTGGGCGTAAAAAAAATCTTTGATGAGAAATCTTTTAGTGATGATAATGATAATGAGAGGAGGATTATATATGAGTAAGTTTTTGAAAAAAACTATATGTTTTATTGTTACAACAGCGCTAGTCCTGTCTTTGCTTCCAAATTTGGGAGAAGTGAAAAGAGTTGAAGCGGCAGGAACAGCAATGGATATTGTACAAGTAGCAAATACGGAGTTTTTAAACGGATATGTTGCTGGTGCAAACAAAAATAATAAATATGGAGCATACTTTGGACATAATAATTGTGATTGGTGTGCATACTTTGTTTCCTGGTGTGCAAGAATGGCTGGAGTTTCCGAAAATGTTATAAAAACAAATGGATGGGCTGGAGATCTTGGGAGTTTTGGAGCGCCAAGTTATTTAAGAGGACAGGTGAATCCACAACCTGGCGATATTGTTTATTATAATTTTAATGGAATTGCTGGTCCAGAACATGTTGAAATTGTCACTGAAGTTAGAACCAATACCATTGTGTCTGTTGGAGGAAATACAGGAGGCGGAAATGGAAAAGTTGGGGTTAGAGAGATAAGTAAAACTTCTGGGTATATATATGGCTATGAAAGACCTTCATATTCATCCCCTCTTGCAAAACCAACGATATCTAATGTGAAAGTATATGATATAGATAATACAGGTTATACAGTTTCGTGTACAGTTACAAGTAGTTCTCCTTTAAATAGAGTTGAATTTCCTACTTGGACATTAAAGAATGATCAAGATGATTTACCTTCTAAATTTCCTGAAGGAACAAAAAATGGTAATACATATACATATCGAGTGAATACATCTGAACATAATAACGAAGAAGGAAATTACATAACTCATATATATGCGTGGGTTTCTGACTCGGTTTATGCGTCTACAAGTACAGGGGTTATATATATAGATAAAACAAGCCCTGTTATTTCAAATCCTAAAATTTCAAATGTTACATCAGAAGGTTTTGATGTTTCTTGTGATGTAAGCGATAATTATAAACTTGACAGAGTAGAATTTCCAACATGGACATCTAATAATGGACAAGATGATTTGATATGGCATAAGGGAAGTATAAATAATGGAGTTGCATCTTTTCACGTTAAAAGAAGCGATCATAAAAACGAATATGGAAAATATATAACTGACATTTATTTATATGATTCAGCCAAAAATAGAACAACCTATAGTTCATTAGTTGTTTTTCTTGAAGAAGAAAAAAGCTCGGATGAAAAAACTGACGATGATAATACTCCTGATGACAATGGATTTTTTGAAATACCTGAAGAAACAAATAATATAGTAGATAATAGTAATTCGGATGTTATTAATACAAATAACAATCCATCTACGCAAAATTCTGTTAAACCAACAGCAGTAACAAATAGTAATGCATCAAGTGGATCCGCTTCATTGAATACGGCCAACACAGCTAATGCACCGAAAAAAATTATTTATAGAAATGAATGGGTTAAAGGTCTCTGGTATGACGCTAATGGAAATAATAGTTATTCGGCAAAGCTTTACTGGAGAAGCAATAGTAAAGGCTGGTATGTTGAAGATAGTAATAGGTGGTATCCTCAAAGTCAGTGGCAGAAGATAAATAGTGTATGGTATTATTTCAATTCTTCGGGCTATATGGCTTCAGGAGAATGGTATAACGGATATTGGTTTAATACCGATGGCTCCTGGACTTATAAAGAAAAAGCAACATGGAAGAATGATGGAACAGGCTGGTGGTACGGAGATACTTCTGGATGGTACGCTCAGAACTGCTGGCAGAAGATAGACGGAGATTGGTACTACTTTAACAGCTCTGGTTATATGACTACAAGCCAGTACATTGGTGGCTGGTGGGTAGGCGCTGACGGAGTTTGTAGGTAATGGAATAAACAACGTGGAGGTTTATGGATGAAGAGTATAAAAAATATTATTGCCGTAGTTTGTGTTTTATTTATAGTTGTAAGTTCTACATATGTAACAGAGGCCGCTTCTGGGACATGGAAACATGATTCTGGTGGTTGGTGGTATAGCTATCCATCAGGAAGGTATGCGCAGAGTACTTGGCTTCAGATTGGCGGCGAGTGGTATTATTTTACATCAAATGGTTATATGGATTATTCAGAGTATCGTGACGGCTGTTGGCTAAGTGCTAGTGGTGCATGGAACAGAAAGTACTCCGGAGGTCATTGGAGAAGTAATAGTACAGGCTGGTGGTATACGGATAATTCTGGTTGGTATCCAACAAGCGAATGGTTATGGATAGATGGAAAATGCTATTATTTTAAATCAGACGGATATATGGCAAAAGATGAATGGATAGGTAACTATTATGTGGATTCTAGTGGCGCTTGGGTAGCAGGAAAAAAGAAAGAATCATCTTCTAATAATGCCAATAAAAATGTCTTTTCCGCAGAAATTAAAGCTGCATATAGATCAAAAGTAGAAGAGTATGATAAAAGTCATGGTAATTCTAAGTTATCAGGTAATAAGTATAGTTTGATTTACATAGATAATGATGATATTCCTGAACTCGTATGTGATCATTCGGGTTATTACATGAATGTATATACATATTACAACGGAAATGTAAATTGTATAATGAATGAAAGTGGATATGGCGTTGGAGGTAATCCGGGATATTGCTATACAGAGAGAAAAGGATTAGTAACAAATACAAATGCAGATATGGCAGGAGCTATAAACTATTATTACTTTGATAGACTTGAAAAAGGATGTCTTGTTGAATATGATTATTATTTAGTTTCATCATCGTATAATTATAAAAAGTATGGCTTTGATTGGAATCATGCTGGTGATAATGAACAACACTATTATAAATGTACTGATTCTTCAGGAGATACTAGTTGTTTGACAGAGATAACAAAAGCACAATTTAATGCACTTAATCTAAGTGGGACAGATTTTATTTCAGGTAATAAATCGAAGAATGAAATGTTAAAATTACTTCAGTAAATGAATTATATATCAAATTATAAGGGGATGTGCTCTGTGCATTCCCTTATATTAAATATAACTATGATGGAGGGTTTATGATTTGTAAAAACTGTGGACAAAAGATTGATGACGGTAGTAAGTTCTGTCATATTTGTGGAGCTGAACTGTCATATGATGATACAGCAGAAAAAAAGAAAATTGGTAAATTAATATTGGAGATAGTTCTGGGCCTCGTTATAGTTTTAGGCGCGGTTGTTCTGATATGGCTTATAAAAGGAAAGAAGGAAAACGAGGTGGCTGAATCGAACATATCAAACGAGAGTCTATCAGATAATGAAGCGACAACTGAGGCTGTTTCAGAAGATGAAAAAGAGGAGGTTGTTGAAGAAAACGAGGATAATGAACCACGACAGTACTATGTTTTAAAGGATGTCAAGGCGGAAGATGGAAGTTCACTGAGCGAGATAGATTATCATTTTGAAAATGGTGTGGCATATTTTGATATGAATTCTCCTGAATGTATTTCTCATCCTGAGTTTAGTGTGCCTGTTTATGAATATGTAACAGTACTTTATTTTTGGCCTAATTATCTTGTTCCAGAGATAAGTACTTATGTTTATTTGGATGGTCAAAACACTGTAGGTGAGGAAAAACTTGAATTTGATGAACAAGGCAGACTCAGTAAGATGACTGTTTATAATTATGAGAATGCTTCAGGTGACATTGAAAGAGAATTGGCATTAGAGGAAGAAGATGAGGATGGTTATACTCTTCAGGATAAAGATGGATATTGGCGTATAAAATATGATAGTGACGGAAAGCTTCTAGAGGTAGTTATGGATGAAACTGGTGGTTATGCTTACTATAATTATGATGAATCCGGCAGAATAACTGGGATTGAGGTTTGTAATGAATTTGAGTTAAAAAATAATTATAGATATGATTATGATGACGAGAATAACATCATATATGAATTTTGTGATGATAAAGAGACAGCTCGATTATATTATGACGAGAATAACGTGTGCTACAAAAAATATAATGTCAAAAGTGATGAGACAACCTTGTATGAATATAATCTTATGACTGTTTCAGAGGGCGTAATTACATATGAAGACTATAAACCGGTGGGTATTCCGGAAGAGGATGATATTGAGGGTGAAGCTATTCAAGAAGATTCTTCTGATTATAGTGTTCTACTGGATGATTATTACAGAGTTTTGACAGAATTAACAGACGGCGACAGATCAGAAGTAGAAGATTTTTCGGAAAAATATTCAATTTATGGAGATGGATTTATGTATGAAGACCCGCTTGGAGAAGTGAAATATGCATATAGGGATTTAAATAATGATGGAGTTGAGGAATTAATAGTTGCTGATAGTTATGGAATCACATCTGTTTTTACGCTAAAGGATGGACAAATAATAAACATCTTAAACGGATGGAGCCGAAGTACAGAGTACTTATGTGATGATAACAGTTTCTATTCGGTTGGTTCAAGTAGCGCTTTTACTACATTCTATACGACTAGAGTGATAAATTCGAGTGGTGATGGAACAATTGTTAAGGAACAGTATATATTTGATACATCAAGTGCAAATGAAGAGGATTACGTAGGGGCTGATAATGTAGATGATTATTGGTTCTTTACTACAGACGATGATTTTGATGTTTCAAATGATGAGAGTACAACGGAAGAAGTGGCAAAAAACTATATAAATGAAAGGGAAAACAGTATCGTTGATTTAGATTATACGTTGTTTAGAGACTATAAATAATAAGAATATTGAGGGATTTGCATTGAAAAAAAACGTCGGAAAACGGGGGAGAAAAAATCTTTTACATAATAATAAGTTTCTTATCATTGCGGAATTATTTATTATTATGATTTTGGTTTTTGCTATATCTGTAGTTGCTGTGTCATTGAAAAATGGACGGCAGATTAATAATACATCAGATGATGATTTTACAACTGATACAGACAGTACATATTATGCAAGTGAAGGAGATACTGTATTAGATGCTAATAAATTATTTGTTGATGCTGATGAGTATTTTAGTAATAATTCCTCTGTTATTTCTGTTGTAGAGGCTTCTAGTTCTGAGGATGTATACAATGAAAAAAATATAATTTCAGAGCTGGATAGTCGAGGTATAGATGAAACGGATATTTCTTATGATTATACTATTGACGGCGAACTGTTTGAGGAGGATCAAGAAGCGTCTGAGTCATCACAGGATGTTCATCCAACATATTCAACATATTATACAAATACAAACAATGAGGTGTGGGTTATATATGTCATTAATAATAAGGTTATGGCTAATCCAATCACCTATAATATTGATTCTGAAAGGAATGTAGAAGTTTTAGTTTCTGAGAATGAGTATCTTACAAGCTACGACTGTGTTACAAATAAGTTTTATGAAACAATTCCAAATGAATCTGAGCTTCTTGTTATAAAGGTTGATGCTGTTAATTCTTCAACGCTAAATGAATTGACCGTAGAGGAAATTGATAAACGACTGAATTGATAGTTGTTTGTATGATATCTCTGGAAAGGAAATATTTATGTTTAGTGAAAAGACTTTATCTGTTTTATTGACTATTTGTATTGTTATAGCTGTTTTGGGTTTAGAACCAAGCAGTGATGTGATGGCTGTTTCAAATGACAGAATAATTGTTTCTTTGGGAGATTCATATTCATCCGGTGAGGGAGTGGGATCATATTATGGTTCGGAAAAAAATCTTCGAAATAAAAAAACACAAGAACCTGACTGGCTGGCCCATAGGTCACAGAATGCTTGGTCTGGAATGCTAAAACTAGATGGGATAAAAATGTCGGAGCACAGGTTTATAAAGGATAATTATGATGCTAACTGGTATTTTGTGGCTGCTTCTGGAGCCAAGATAGAAAATATGGAAGGAAACCAGTATATTTCATACTCTGGTGCTGGAGTAAGCTCTGGTTCATATCCTTTGGAACCACAACTAAGTATTTTTGATAAATTGAGTAGTAAAAACAAAAAAGCGGACTATGTTACCATCACAATCGGAGGTAATGATGTTGGATTTTCAAGTATTGTAATAAAAGCATGTACAACATCATCACATTTACAACCTAATTTATTGGCGGATATTCTTACTAAAAAGGTAAATAATGCAAGCAATTTGTATGGAGCTTTCTCAATTAATCTTAGAGGGTGTTATTCGACTATATGTGAAAAAGCGGGTTCGCAGGCAACGTTAATTGTGGCAGGATATCCTAAATTATTTAATACTGATGGAGTTTATTATGATAGTATATTATTATCAAAGAAGGAGGCTCAAACTATCAATGCAAGCGTTTCTGTTTTTAATAATATAATTCAGGAAAATGTGGAGAAATGCAAGAAACAAGGAGATAACATAGAGTTTGTTTCTGTAGAAACAAAATTTGGTGATCATGGAGCATATAGTGATGAAGTGGGGATAAAAACATATATTAATAAAATAAAAATCATAGATTACATTAATGATGTAGATGTAATAGGTTTGCCGGTTAGTAGTGAATCAATTCATCCGAATATTGATGGAGCAAAGGCATATGCAGAATGCGTGCAGGCAAAAATAAACGAACTAGAGAAAAAAAGAACAAATGCATCAAAGAAAAAGGCAGATAATTCAAATAGTTCCACAGTACAAGCCAAAAAAGATAGTAATATAGCTGATAATAGCGGCAGTAATATAAAATCATGGAAGGAAGAATATAAGAGTATAGTTCAGGAATATGATGATTATAATATTACCGAGTTTGTATTAGCAGATGTGATGGGTGATGGTGTTCCCGAACTATTTATTTATGCCAGAAATGGTGAGGATTATATTTATGACTTTGATGATCCCACGAGGGTGTACTATGGGTGTGCATATATGGAGGGACAGATTGTAAATCTTCCATTCGTAATGTTGGGCGTTACGGGGGAAGAGGATTATCAATACTATAATGGGAATTTTATTATTGATATAGAATATGGCCAAGGATTTACTGACAAGCAAGGTATCAGTGTGTTTAAGGTAACATCAGATAAGGTTATATTAGTTGCTGCATATTATTTGGAAGCGCAAACAGCCATGGAATTAATTGATTACTCTGACTTGAGATCAATTAACTATTATTATGAGTATTATTCAGAGTATGACTATAATTATGCAAAACCTTCGTCAGATGATTTCGATTTTGATATAGACTCAGATGGAAACTATACTACAGTGAAGGAAGCGCTTAGTAAATATGGTTTCAATTTAGATGTATCATTGGCTTACTTAGGAGAATATGATGGTGCAATGTATACATATTCAATCATGGAAGATGAAAAAACTAAGCTGATTGGATTAGATAACAATAATCTATTTTATTCTAAGGATGATGTATTGAATGCGATAAGCAAGTACTAAAATGTCAATTGACTAATAGAACAAAATGGGCTAAAATATTCTTGTATTTTTATAATTGGCAAAACAAGGGAAACCTTGTGACGCAAAGCTATAGGGCCTGAAAAGGCAGCCAGTTGCAGTTCTTATAGGAATATTAAACTATTGGGTCAAGTGTTAAAGCGTCACAGGTTGTGACGCTTTTTGTTTGTCAGTATAGAAATACTATTATCAAATTACTACAATGTTTGGAGGGTTTTGGAATGGATTTTGATAACTATAAGAAAATAACAAAGATTGCAGGGATTTCATTAATAGCTTTAAGATTTTTGAGTATGCTTCTATCTATTAGTGGTTCTACGTCTGTTTCATTGGATTGGTTTTTAATTAATATGGAAACCTTAATACTTAATCTTGCACCAGTCTTCCTTATTTATGTTGTCATTTCTGTTGGGGAAGATATTTACATTAAGATAGGACGTGCATCATATGATGATGGTTCTTCTATTCTTAAGAGGGCGGAAGAGAGGGCTGTAAACAGGAATGTATGTCCGGTATGTAATGCTCCATTAAAAACGGGAAGCATGTTCTGCAGTAGCTGTGGTCATAAGATTAATCAGTGAGGGGGAAGGTAAGTGTATTGTTACAAGTGTGGCAATAAAATAGAAGATAATGCGAAGTTTTGTACCTATTGTGGGGTCTCGCTGGAGAATGATACGAATAATCGTCCACGTGGTTATAATAATAACAATTTAGTGTATACCCCATCCCAGCCTTCAAACAATGGACTGATACAGACTAGTCGTGGATTATATTATGATGCTTCAAAACGTGCATCTTATGACAATGATAATCCTGCGTTTAGAGTTGTATTCATTATTGTATGTGTTTTGCTTGTTCTATCGAGCTTTATGACAGCGTTTCATTATGATCTGATGAACTATGCAGATGCTGCCTCAGACAAGATAGGCGATACCTTCGGAGATGAATGGGGTGAATTTGCAAGCGAGTTTGCAAATAGCTACGTTGAATCCTCTGGTATTAGAGAAGACCTGAAAAGCGATGGTTACAGCTTCTGGGATGTAAGCGTTGGAGGTTATGTTATGCTCTTTACGTTGATATTAGTTGTAGTGGGACACTGGTATAAGGAAATAGCTAGTGGAATTATATGTATTCTTTTATCGGGAGCGCTAATAATTATTGGTCATTATGTAACGGTTATAGCTGAAGAGTTTGGTGGTAATTATACAAAGATTGCATTTGAATATGATAAGGGCTTTTATCTATACAGCTTATGTGCGTGGGTATTACTGATTATGTCCATTATAATTACCGTGAATGCATATAAATTAAAAAATGCATAGCATTTGGGGGAAAACTATATGTTTTGTCAAAATTGTGGAAATGAAATAGATAATGATAGCAGATACTGCAACTATTGTGGTGTTGAAAATAAGAGTATTCGCAGAACATTTAATGATAACTATCGACAAGAAGAAAGTAAAAAACACTTGATTGACGTGAAAAATGATATTTCTGATTTGGAAGAGAAGGGTAATACACTTTTTAGGAAGGTAGGTATAAGCCTAGTTGTCATTGTTGTTTTTATTTTTATTGTGATAATTATAGGTTCAAAAGAGGAATTCTCATCTGACTATGAAGAGTATGATTTGGGAAAAGAGGAAGCAATTCGAGATGAGTCGAACGAATCGGATGTAGATATAGATGAAAAAAATAATTATGCAACGAGTTTTGAACTTGATAAAGTAATTCTTGGCTCGTCTATATATCAAAATTATAGTGCAGATACAGAAATATCTGATATTAAAAAACCTGCTAAGGCTCAAATAGAAAATATAGTTTTTTATAGAGGTATGACATTTGAAGAGACTACGGAAAAATTAGCAAATAATGGATATTCTATAACTGCAGATTACGATATGCTTGTTACGGATGGAGAGGTTAGGGAATTTACATTTTCCAGTCAAGGGGTAGATTTGTTCAAAATAAGTTTTACCCCCGAAGATGAAATGACAACAAAATTGAGAGATTGTGTTATTTATTCTATATGTATTTGCGAAGATTCCCCATGCAGTTGGCATAATTCATATGGGATTGGAGCTTATGGAGAGGGAATTCCAGATTATTATACTTTTATAGAGGAATTACAAAAAAATAATGTTGATTATTCCGAAAGTTCTAAAGATGGCAATCTAGCGGTTATTTTAAAGCGTAAGAATTACTATTACGATGACGCACTAGAATGTGAAGTGTTGTTTGATAGAAGTTCTTATGAGTGCGTATCTACAAAATGGGATAAGGGATTGAGCTTGTTTAAACCTTAGCAGTGAATGGGGGATATATGTTCTGTACTAATTGTGGAAATATAATTGAAGATGGAGAACGTTTCTGTAATAAATGCGGAGTGGAAAATAGATTTAGAAGCATAACGGTGGGGAAAGATTCTCTAAATGATGCTCTGGTAAGAGGAACCAATGTTGAAGATTTTCCTTACACACCGCAGAAAAAACGTTCGAGCTTATATGTTGTCTGTATAGTTATAGCGGTATTGGTTTTTTCCTTTGGTCTAATATACTACTTTGCCAGCAAATCAAAAGGTGAAAACAATACTGTTTCTGAAGGCGAAGAAAAAGCTGTTGGAGAAGAAACAGATACAAAGTATATTCTGAAACCTGTCGAAGATTTTCCAACGTTGGATTCTGATGATTCTGTCGAAAACAAAGACGATATTGATGTTGGTTCAAATAATGACACGCCTATTAGCGTTGAAAATCAAGAAACAGGATATCAAGCAATAATTATTGATGAACAAGATGTTTTAAGAAAAGATGAAAAAACTGAACTTCTCGATATAATGATGAATATAACAAAATATGGTAATGCGATTCTTTATGTGGCTGAGCCTCATAAAGGCACTACAGAAGAAGCTACGAAAAACAAGTACAGCGTATATTTTAATATTGATAATGATAATGGTGTTATTTATACAATTGATTATGGAACAAATGAATTATATCTTATGCATTGTGGAGAGCTTGGTTATTGGTTTGAAGTTGGTACGGCACAGTCAATAATTGATGGAGCTTCTGAAAAATCTGCTATATCGGATTTTGAATCAGCAAAATATACATTTGAGGAATATTTTGAAGCATTAAAATCAGACGCACCAAAAGATGAATGATGTATTAATTAATAGTTATAAAAAAGGAAAATGCTGATGATATTAATTATTAATATTGGAGTTAGAATATGATATGTGATAATTGTGGAAAAAAAATTAGTCGAAATGATAAATTCTGCCCAAATTGTGGATGTGTCATTGAAAAACCCAAAATAGTTTTAAGCTCAAAGATGTTATGTACTATAGCTATTATTATGGTTATAATAATATTGAGCTTCATTTACAATTTTTTGCTTAAACCTTCAGAAGATGATATAAGGAATGCTATTCCAAATGAAGTATATATGTATTCTTTAGACGGTGAGGGATTTTCATCTAATTATGAGTCGATATATATAGATTCTATAAAAAAGGTTAAGGGTGGATTTCATGTTAAATGTGAGTTAGAAGTTGATGATGATGTTATGACAAGAACTCTATTTGTTGATATGGAACTAATAAAAAATAATAATTGGAAAGCAAAAAAAATTGATTACTTTTCAAAAAAAATAAGTCTTAAAACCAGTTACAACAAAGAAAAAATACGTGTTAATATATTTGGGGAAGATGGCGAATATCAGTATAAAATAACAGAAGAAGATATTGAAGGGGATAATTATAAACAAACAGTTTTATTATATTTATGGACAAATACTACTGTGGAAGCAATGGTTAATGGTACTGTGAAAGAAGACACTAGAGGTGATAGTTTAGAGTATATGTGGGATTATAATGTGATTTTACCAGATGACTTTAAAAATTCTTGTGATGTAGTAGTTTGCGAAGATATTAATACGGCAGTTATATCTGCGCTAAGTGATGAAAAGATATATGATTATGTTGAGAGCTTAGAGGGCTATGGGCGTGATACTGTTTTGGTATATGGCGAACCTGGTAAAAGATTTGTTGAGGCAGGAGGTAAGAATGGCGAATTTTCTGATTTTATAAATGACTATTTAGAAGAAAACATATTTCTAATTGATAAAAAGGGATTACTGAAAGATTTTAATGCTAATTATGACCATGGAAAAGGTGTGCCCCAAAGATGGAGTGTAACAATTGGAGAGGATTATAAACCAAATATATATATTGCGACAGCGGATGATGATAAGGCGTATAAAATACAACCAGTAATTGATGATAGTTACAGATAATTATATCAGATTATCGACTATTAAGATTCTGATTGTGATGTTGAAATCATTTGTCTTAACAGAGGTTGGAATTATATTAATTTTAATAAACAGCATGTTTCTTCTTACGTTCAAATTACTATTGAAAATGTATACGGCGGAAACAAGTACGATGATACATGCATTTCCGAAATCTAATTATATTAGTCTTTAAATAGAACATATATAGTGGGAGCGGGCGTTTTCACGCCTGCTCCTTTTGGGTTAATTATTAAGATTAAAATTTAATTTGATTGACAACTAGTTCTTCTGTGGAATTTGCTTCAAAAAAGCCAGCCATATAGATTGGAAGATAGGTTATTTTGTCCTGGACCTGTATATTACAGTTGGCAAAAACAAAAGCCTCTTTAACATTATACTCTTTGTTGTTTATGCAGTAATCAAGAGCGGAATGGACATAATAGTCCTTTCCGCTTTTAACTTCGATAGGGGTAAGCATGCCATGATATTCTATGATAAAATCCAGTTCGCCATGTTTTTTTGAATTATAATAGTATATTTTAAATCCTTTACTTACTAGTTCGGTAACAACAGCATTCTCAAATAGTCCCCCATTATTAAGATTATTATCTCTATTCAGAATCATGGTTTTTGTTGCCATTCCGTAACGAGAAGTAAGCATACCTACATCTGATAAATATAATTTAAACAGACTTTGTTTTTCATTTAATGATAATGGAATACGTGGCTCTGTAGCGTTATATACAGGAAGTGCAACACCGGCATTCTTTAACCAAAGAAAAGAGCTTTCAACTCTTTCAAAGTGTAATCCTTTCTTTATATCAGATAAATTGAATCTTCGGTTTTGTTTTAGTAATTCAGCAGGTATTTTCTCGTATATATTTGAAATGAGTAGTTTTTTGTCGTTTTCTTCATATTGTGTAAAATCCAATTTGTATAAATTGGATATATCGTTGTGGATGGTAAGAATATCATTAACATTATAGGTTGTTGCAAATCTACTTACAGCTTCTGGCATACCTCCAACAACAAGATACTGATCATATAAAGAAAGCATTTTGTCATTGATTGTTTTTAAAACAGGTTTTCTTTTGTAAAAACATTCCTTCAAATGATTGAAAACATCTTTATTTATGTTTGTGATTTGAGTAAATTCTTCAAAATCAAGAGGATACATTTCTATAGAAGATAAATATCCCACTGGTGCAGAATCAATATTATTTAATTCTATTCCGAGTAGAGAACCGCTTAGAATGTATCGGTAGCTGCCTTCGTCGACAAGAAACTTTATTTTTGTAACAATATCCTTATACTTCTGTACTTCGTCAATAAAAATAACAGTCTTCCCCTTAATAAAAGGTTTATCGGTTAAAGTAGAGAGCCCCATAACTATTTCGTTAACGGATGTTGCCTCCTGAAATATAGTAATTGCAGCTGGATTCTCTATTAGATTTATCTCAATGAAGTCTGCATCCAGATTAGATAAAGATGTTCGTATTATATGAGTTTTTCCTACCTGTCGGGCTCCTTTAATTAATAGAGCCTTATTACTCTGATTTATATACCAATTATCAATTTTGCTTTGGATTTTTCTTTTCAATTCCATGGTTTTGCCCTCCATAGCTGTATTATATCATCGCCTTGTCAAAAATTCCATAAAAACACATCGCAAAATGTCAAAAATTCCATAAAAACACATCGCAAAATGTCAAAAATTCCATAAGATTGTTTTGTAATATAAGGAATTGACGATATATATACATGAATGGTAAATTATAATACAGTATAAAAGTGTAATATATTTCATTCATAGGAGGGAAAATTAGAATGAAAAAGTATGGTAAGAAGGTTGTCGCTATGACAATCGCAGCAGTTCTTTGTCTTGGAGCACTTACAGCCTGTGGTAGTGAAGACACAACTGAGGCTACAACAGAGGCTGAGACAACAACAGAGGAAGTGACTACTGAAGAAGAGACAACAGAAGAAGCAACAGTAGCAGACGCTACAGAGGATGAGGCATCAGCAGATGAGGCTTCAGCTACAGGTGGAGAGTTATCAGATAACGATGTTACTATCGAAGTTAATGCTGATACATCAAAGGGTACATGGTATGTAGATCCTACATCATTTACACTTTACTTCTACAATGTAGCTTCAAAGGATGATGCTTATTCAAATTCACCTAGAATCCAGGTATGTCTTGCAGATCAGGAAAGCTATGATTACTATGCAGATATGCAGGAAAATGTAGTCGACATCGAAAACAAGACAATCGGTGGTGTTGATCTTCAGGGTAAAACATATTCATATGTTGGTATGGAATGGACAGAGTACTATGGAAAGATTTCTGGTGATGAGTACATCAGAATCCAGATCAGTGATGTAGATATTGCTGATGGTACAGATGGAGCTAACGTTCTTGATACAATGACAATCGAAGTTAAATAATAAAAGATAGATATAAAATAGGAAAATTATCATGGAAGCATTATTAATTGTTGGGTTGATTTTTTCTGGAATTGGACTAATCTTTCTTATGGTTGCCTGTATTATTTATTTTAACAAAAAGAGTTCAGATAGAAGGTATACCGGGAAGGCATATGGTGAGGTTTTAAGATTGCTTACTGATTCGTTCAGAAACCCCTCATTTTCAGATTTTAGGACTAGAAGCTCGTATTCCCCTGAAGTAAGGTTCTTCACTTCTATGGGAGTTGAGGTTGTTTCGCATCCGGTTATATTTACATATCCTTGTAAATATCAGGTGGGTCAGACAGTGACAGTTCTTTATGATGAGAATAATCCACAGAAGATAAAGATTGCTGGTGATAATACTGCTAAGATTTTATATATTATTTTCTTTTCAGTATCGGCACTGCTTCTCCTGATAGGAATTCCGATGTTAATAATATCTCTTATTTAAAGAAAATATCGACCTCTTGGAAGTAATTCCAAGAGGTTATTTTTTATTGATAGATGTTTGGGGGTTAATGTATAATCAGCATTAGAAGTATACAGCTGATTTTTATTGGCTTAAAAGTGAAGGAGGCTAATATGGAAAGAGTAGCGAAGTTTTTAAATGATGCAGGTACATTTTACCTTGCAACAGTTGACGGTGATCAGCCAAGAGTAAGACCATTTGGTACAGCTCACATTTTTGAAGGCAAGCTTTATATTCAGACCGGAAAGGTGAAGAATGTTTCAAAACAGCTTCACGCTAATCCTAAAGCTGAGGCTTGTGTTTTCAAAGATGGAACATGGCTTAGAATAAGTGGTGAGCTTATTTCTGATGATAGAAGAGAGGCGTTAACAGCCATGCTGGATGCATATCCAGATCTTAGAAATATGTATTCTGAAGATGATGGAAACACAGAGGTTTTCTATTTCCAGAATGCGACAGCAACATTCTATTCATTTACAGGTGCGCCTGAGGTGGTTGAGTTCTAAATATAATAAATTTGAATGAGTACAATGATGAAAATATTACTAGTACTAACGGGAGGAACAATCTGTTCTTCAAAAAATGAAAATGGATTAAATGAGCTGAGTACAGGGATGGCAGTGCCGTCCCTTGTTTCAATGTATGAGGAAATGATAGATGAGAGTGAGAAGGATGTGGAGTTTGAAACAATAGCTCCAATCAATACTCTTAGCGAGAACATGACAATTACAAAATGGAATACTCTCATCGGCTTTTTGAAGGAAGTTGATTTTAGTCAGTATGATGGGGTGATGATGCTTCATGGTACTGATACACTGCATCTTACATCGGCGCTTATGGGGGTTCTTCTAAGAGATATTGGTTGCCCTGTTATGATGGTCAGTGCTCACAGGATCCTGGATGATCCAGAAAGCAATGGTCCGGACAACTTCCTAAAGTCAGTTCGTTTTATAAGAAAACTGAATGAGAAGAATGAAGGCGGAGTATTTGTGGTTTATAGAAATACTGATGGTGTTTCCTTCGTTCATCACGCAACTCACCTAGAAGAGTGCGGGGATTACTCAGAAGACTTCTATAGTGGAGATATGATTGAATATGAAAAATTGATGAAAAACTGGGATTCAGAGTACACCATATTCAAAAATAAAATAGATAATAGTGGTTTACATAATTCAAATCATTCTGATCACTTATCATTTAAAGAGATTGGTGAATTAACCGATAATGTTCTTTATATTAAGCCATATGTTGGAATTAATTATGACAGAATCAACCTGGATGGTGTTAAAGCGGTTTTTCATAACATGTACCATTCCAGTACTATAAATACAGAAGGGGACGGACCAGCGTCTGCACTTTCTTTACTTCAAAGATGTGACGAACTAGGAATAGATTTCTACATCTTTCCTTGTAAAGAAGGATCCTTCCGTTATAGCAGCACAGCCCCTTTAATTGAAGAAGGTGCAAAATGTATATATGGCGGAACATGGGAAGAGGTTTATATAAGATTACTCCTGACATATAACAAATAATGGTATAAATAGCGCAACTTTATTATATTTATTGATCTTTTGTTATGTTAGAATTAAGCCTATAGGACATAAGTCACTGGGAGGTTACAAAATGGATATTAAGAAAATAATGAGTGAAATGACACTTGAGGAGAAGGCTTTTCTTGTTTCTGGAAAGAATATGTGGAATACAGAGACAATCGAAAGAGTTGGAATTCCTGGCATTTTTATGTGCGATGGTCCTCACGGACTTAGAAAACAGGAACATAGAGAAGTGGGCACAAATGGAATTTATGATTCTATAGATGCGGTATGCTTTCCAACAGCCTGCGCAACAGCTTCTTCTTTTGATAAAGACCTTATGTATAACATGGGTGTTAGTCTGGGAAAGGAGTGTCAGGCTGAGAATGTATCTACCATTCTAGGACCTGCCATCAATATAAAAAGGTCTCCTCTTTGTGGTCGTAACTTTGAATATGTTTCCGAGGATCCTTATCTGGCTGGTGAAATGTCAGCTTCATATATTAATGGTGTTCAGTCACAGAACGTTGGAACATCGCTAAAGCATTTTGCTGCAAACTCTCAGGAAACAGAGAGAATGTATGCTGACAGCGTAATGGATGAGAGAACTCTTCGTGAGATTTATCTTTCAGCTTTTGAGACGGCAGTTAAGAAGTCAAAGCCTTGGACAGTTATGGCTTCCTATAATAGAGTAAATGGTGAGTATTCTTCTGAGAATAAAAAGCTTCTTACAGATATCCTTCGTGATGAATGGGGATTTGATGGAGTAGTAATGTCAGACTGGGGCGCTGTTTCCGATAGAGTAAAAGGTGTAGCTGCAGGACTGGACTTGGAGATGCCTGGTAGCAGACACGTAAATGACTCTACAATAATAGAAGCTGTAAAGTCTGGAAAACTTGCCGAGGCTGATTTAGATAAAGCAGTTGAAAACATCCTTAAGTGGATTGAGAAATTTGTTGAGAATAGACAAGAAGAAGTTTTCGATAGAGACATAGATCATGAGAAAGCAGTTCGTGCTGAAGAAGAGTGCATTGTACTCCTCGCTAATGATGTAATTGTTGAAGGTGCTACAGAAATAAATGAAGAGGGCGAGCTTGTTGGTTCTGATATAAAAGAAACTCCGGTTCTTCCACTTTCACCTGATGAGAAGATTGCTATAGTTGGTGGCTTTGCCAAGACTCCTCGTTTCCAGGGTGGTGGAAGCAGCCATATAAATGCACATAACATTGTATCTGCTGTTTCTGTTATGAATAATTATTCAGAAAACATTTCCTATGCAGAAGGATTTCCATTTGATGCTGATGAAACTGATGAATCTAAGTTTGAAGAGGCAATCAATATTTCTAAAGACGCTGATAAAATAGTTGTATTTGCTGGTCTGCCAGATGTATTCGAGTCGGAGGCTTATGATAGAAAGCATATGCGACTCCCTGATTGTCAGAATGAACTGATAGACCGATTGCTTGAACTTGGAAAGCCAGTTATTGTTGTTCTTCACAATGGTTCTCCAGTTGAGATGCCATGGGCAGATTATGCAGCAGGAATAGTTGAAGCTTACCTCGGTGGTGAAGGTGTTGGAGAGGCAGTGATGAATGTGCTCTATGGCAAGGTTAATCCATCTGGAAAGCTTGCGGAGACATTCCCAATCAAGCTTGAAGATAATCCAAGTTTCCTTAACTTCCCAGTTGCAAACCATAAGGTTAATTATGCCGAGGGAGTGTTTGTTGGTTATAGATATTATGATACAAAGAAGATGGATGTCCTCTTCCCATTCGGTCATGGTCTATCCTATACTGAGTTCGAATACAGCAATATAAAAGTGACTCCACTTGAAGGTTTTGATGATGAGAAGTTCGATATAATTGGAATTAATAGCGGAGCAACAGTTTCCGTTGATGTTAAGAATGTTGGAGACAGAACTGGAAAAGAAATAGTTCAGCTTTATGTTGCAGATAAGACTGGTGTTACAAATCGACCAGTGCATGAGCTGAAGGGTTTTGAAAAAGTTGAACTGGAGCCAGGTGAAACAAAGACTGTTGAATTCAAATTGGATAAGAGAAGCTTTGCATGGTACTGCGAAGATATTTCAGATTGGTATGCAGCAGACGGAAAATATACGATAGAAATTGGGAAATCATCCAGAGATATACAGCTCGAGCAGGATGTTGAGATTTCTGGTAGTTTCCAGCTTCCACCTCGTATTGACCAGGATGTTCAGTTAGGTGAGCTTCTTTCATATAAAAAGACAGCTCAGTTTACTAAGCAGTGTTTTGCAAATGCATCAACTCAGTTTGGTGGACAGGCAAATGAAGAGGATATGGATGAAATGACTCGCGCTATGCTGGAGTACATGCCAATTAGAACACTCAGGTCATTTGGTGATCTGGACGATGAAAAGATTCAGAAGATTCTGGAAGAACTTAGAAAATGTTTATAATTTGAATGCTACATAAATCAAAAGGATTAGTGATTAAGACCACTAATCCTTTTTTACTTTTTTAGCAACAGCCTTGATAGGCCTTGATAATGTTTTTCTAAAGGAGAAGTTATCTCGATATTTATCGAATACTTCTCGTGGTGATATTGAACTAAGTCTTGATGAGAAGAAGAAGTAGCTTCGCTCCTTTGCCTCCTCTCTGATATCGATAAGTTTGTTTTTGTAAGCGTTATATTTAACGACTACATCATACTCATCTGCGAGTTTCTTAATCTTAACCATGAGCTGGAAGGAATAAACCACATCCAGTATAAAGATTCCATAAAAGAATCCGATAAAGAAAGAAAATGCAAGGTTACGTGACAGCCATTCTAGCGCATCCAGAACCTGTGGGTGAAGCACCAGGTAATAGAAAGCGGCCAGCGCATACCAGAAACATGAAAACAGTGGACAGATAACACCTTTAATATTTCCCCAGTATGAAGAATAATCCCATAGCTGAAGATGCAGATGATTAATAAAAATCATTCCGGTTATAAATTCCAGCAGGGTCATGCATGCTGCCATGATAACGAAAATCACCAGCTTCTCAATTATGGGGTGATCTGCGCCCAACGATGGTATTTGTATGTGCCCCAATATGTAAAGGACAATCAGTCCAGTACCATAAATTGGAAGATATGGTCCTACAAAGAAACCTGGATTAACCCATTTATGTTTTTTTCTTTCGACTGGGTCGAGATATCTTCTAAAGAAAAGCTCGATAACCCACCCTGTCACACTTCCTGAAGAAAACAGAAAGAGCAAGATTAGTAGTTTATTCATTATATCCTCTTTTATAATAGTGTAAGAATTAACTCTGTCAGATAAACTCCTGCACAAGAAATAAGAGCAACAACAGTGAGGCTCTTTCCTTTTAGTGCCAATACAACCGCAACAATAAATCCTACACAAGCAGAGATTATGCTTGATGTAGCCGTGAAGATTGCAGGAATTGTCATAGCAGTAAGCACTGCATATGGAATGTAGTGCAGGAATGATTTGATAAATCTATTTTCTATCTGATGTCGCACCAACACAAATGGTATAACACGGATAAGATAAGTTGAAATAACTATTATTGCGAGATAAATGAAGTAGGTGCTTAGTTTCATGCTGCACCTCCTTCTGCTATTTCAGGCGTTTTTGCAGCATCATTGTTATTATCATCCTTGTCTTCTACAGGATAAAGAATTGCAACGATTGCAGCGCTGACAATAGCACAAATACTAATAGATATTCCAATAGATACCTTATTAATAACTGGAACATATTTAAATGCAGTTGATAATGCGGCCGCAATTACAACGGCGATTATGACTGCTTTTTCTTCTTTCATAACAGGAACAACTATCGCAACGAACATTCCGTAAATGGCAAGTCCCAGAGCGCTCATGACACTGGCAGGGAGTACATTTCCAAGTAGTGCTCCTAAAAAAGTTCCAAGAGCCCAGCCAATCCAAGGCAGAGTTGAAAGACCCAGCCAGAATGAACGGGTGATCCTCTTTTCTGATATAGCTACAGCGAAGATTTCATCTGTAATAAAGAAACCAAGAATCCATCTCCAAATACCACTGAAGCGTTTATCCAGCTTTTGTGATAAAGCGATAGACATAAAAGAATATCTGACATTTATGGTCAGCTGTGATATCAGCATATCCAGCCATAGTCCGGGAATAGCCATTATCTGAACTCCTGCGAATTGTCCTGCAGATGTCAGTGTGGTCATGGAAATGAGTGTTGCTTCCCAGATTGTCAGTCCATATGTGATTGCAATTATTCCGAAAGTAAAGGAGACAGACAAGTAGCCAAGAGCAATGGGTATACCTGCCAGAAGTCCTCTTTTATAGTTCTCTAAAGTCGTATTCATAACGTATATGATTTTAACATTTATAGGAAATATTTCAACCTATTATCTTGGTATATTTGGGCGAATTGTGATAAAATAAATGCAAATTTTTCATAACATGGAGGTGTTGAAAATGTTACTAAATTTATTAGGCTTATTTGGTGGCGGAGATGATTATTATGGAGGAAATCCATATGGGGGAGGACACCAAATGGCGAGTGCTGCTTCAATGGGAGTTGCGGCGTTGGTTGAAATCATACTGGGACTTGTAGTAGCCCTGGTTCTGACGATTCTACTTTATGTTCTTGTATTCCCAGAAAAAAGAAAGAATACATTAAATTCATTTTTTACATTCGTCAGAAACTTCTTTAGTATCAAGTATTTGATTATTGAGAAGATACTTAAATTCTTCTATGTACTTAATACTATGACTACAATTTGTGTAGGATTTTTCCTTCTCTTTGGAAGAACATTTTTCTTAGGACTGTTAATGATCATCCTTGGACCGATCATTCACAGACTTAGCTATGAATCAATTATGCTTATAATTCTTCTTGTTAAGAATACTATTGAAATTAATAACAAGCTTGAAGATAAAAATGGAAATAGTGAAAGCAGTTTTGATGGGGGATTCCCTAAGTTTGATAAAAAATCATCAGCTGGATTTGGCGCTACACAGTATGCACAGGCAGCACCTCAGCAGACATATGCACAGCCAGAACAGACATATGTTCAACCTGAAGCACAGCAGACATACGTTCAGCCAGAAACAACAGCTCAGGCTGCTCCAGCCGTTTGTCCAAACTGCGGAACACCTATAGAAGATGGTGCTATATTCTGCGCAGGATGTGGCACTAAGATTGGCTAATTTCAAACGGAGATTGGGTTAGATAAAATAATGGATATTAGAACAGTGATTAGTGTTGACTAAGTGCGAAACTTTAAGCTATACTGATTTCATCTGAGGCATTCGCTTAGATATATTATTAAGGAGGTTACAAGAATGGCTAAATACAGATGTAAAATTTGTGGAGAGATATTTGAGGCAGCAGATGGTGCTACATCACCTGTTTGTCCAGTTTGTGGAGTAGACGGAGATAACCTTGAGCTTATCGAAGAGGCAGCTCCTGCAAGTTCTAGCAAGTACGCTGGTACTCAGACAGAGAAGAACCTTCAGACTGCATTTGCTGGTGAGTCGCAGGCAAGAAATAAGTATACATATTTCGCTTCTGTTGCTAAGAAGGAAGGCTATGAGCAGATCGCAGCTCTGTTCCTTAAGACAGCAGATAATGAGAAAGAGCATGCTAAGATGTGGTTCAAAGAGCTTGGAGAGCTTGGAGATACTATCGCAAACCTGAATGCTGCAGCTGATGGTGAGAACTATGAGTGGACAGATATGTATGATGGATTCGCTAAGACAGCTGATGAGGAAGGGTTTCCAGAGCTTGCTGAGAAGTTCCGTCTTGTTGCTGCAATCGAGAAACATCATGAAGAAAGATACAGAGCACTTCTCAATAATGTTGAGACAAAGCAGGTATTTGAGAAGAGCGAGGTTAAGGTTTGGGAGTGCCGTAACTGCGGACACATTGTAGTTGGTACAAAGGCTCCTGAAGTTTGCCCAGCATGTGCTCATCCACAGAGCTTCTTTGAGGTAAATGCAGAGAATTACTAAATCGAAATTACTTATTAGAAATTAGAAAAGTGGCAAAATGCACTTCGCATTTTGCCGCTTTTTTATCTTATATCCATTGATAAAATGTTAATCTAATGATCGCCAGATAATAACTCTGCGTTATAAGCTGATAAATTAAATTGTCTCCAGCTTCTATTCTTGTAGAAGTATTTACAGTTAGATAAATAACCGTCTATTAAAGTGTCATCTTCAGATTTTGCTATTGCAGGTGCGGCGTCGGTAGATAACCCCTGGATGTAATAGTAATCCTGCTCGGCGATTTCTGGATCAATCGTGTCCATGTATGTAATATCATAATCTGCAATTATATAATCTATATGTGCGAAGCTTATAATAGCATACAGTACACTTACCACGATGATACTATATCTGAATAGAGGGAACTTTTCTTTAAATATAGAGATTATAACAGCTATAAAGAGGATTGATAGTAGAGTCAGTCCCCAAAGAACCCATACTCTAAGTTCTGTAAGAAGAGCAACTTCTATATACATCATAATTCTCACAAAGCTGGAAGCAATCATAATATATGTGCAGAGCGAGATGATTGTCATAAGTACTTTAAGTGCACGGCTCTCCTTAAAATGTCCGTTAACAAATAGAACCATAAGGAAGTTGATAATGCTTACAGCAAGCAGCTGGAAGAATCCTTCTCTGGCATAATCAGAATATGAATAACCATCTGGAAGCTGTCCACCTCCTAGGAACAGATAGACTATCTGAATCACTGAGAAGACAAGGTAGATTACGGATACAAGAGAAAGAACGGTAATGGCAATTACTGGCTCCAGGTTTCTGTGTGACACAAAGTCCTCGCTAACAGGCTTCTTTGAAAAGCATCTCATAAGCGAGTATGCTGCAAAGAAGATAAATCCAAATGTTATTAATATTCCGAAGGTATCAACGAATGAGAAATTAAACAATAAATAGTTAGTCATCAGGTTGCTAAATACTGCATCAGCAGCAGATAATAGAAGAAGTAAAATGCAAACTAGCGGTACTGATATGAGAAGACCGATCAGGACATAACGCACAGTTCTTTTTTTCTGTGAGGATGACTCATCTGAAGCACTTCTTTCTTTTAATACCTTCATATCCTTTGCAAAATCCTCCAGTGCTCCAAAAGAGTAAAAGAAAGATTCACATATAGCAATGGCTGTCTTCGAAAAGTTCCAGCGACTGTCGTCATAAACGTTATGAATCAGGAACACAAATAGCATCAGAATTATTCCAAAGTTATTGAAGAAGAGCATGGTAAGATTACCCGTTAAGAAATTCGATATTGAAAGAGCAATCATTATCGTTGCATAAAACCAACTGAATTTTTTGATCTTCACATCGTATTGGTGCAGTCCGTAGCACATATAAATCAAGGTTGCGATGCCAAAGAAAGGCATTGTAACGCCAGAAAAATTATTATATATACAGAATGTTGAGAATAGAGCATAAATTAAAGTGGCAGGTAGCAGTTTACGTGCCATTTTCTCTCTGAAGTCAAGAACTGCAGGTTCCTCAACTACAACTCTTTTTTGGTAAGGTGCATAAGCAGGGTATGCGTTATTGTAATTATAATTTTGATTTGTAAAAGTCTGATTATTATTATTATCCATAATTTTCCTCCATAAAAAGATAAATGGTATCTTCAATATGTATTATGATTTTTGGTATTCCAGTATATCCCCTGGCTGACACTTCAGGACTTCGCATATTTTATCAAGAGTTTCAAGGCGAACTGCCTTGGCTTTTCCATTTTTTAGAATAGATATATTTGCCAGCGTGATTCCAACCTGCTCTGCAAGATCGGAAACTTTCATTTTGCGTTTAGCCAGCATAACGTCGAGATTTATAATTATCATGCTGACACCTCCTATATTGTAAGTTCGTTTTCCTGCTTGATCTCATAAGCGTTTTGAACCAGCTTAGACATTGCATAGCACAGAATGATGAAAATAATAAAAACAAATATCTTTAAAAGGGTATATGAGATAGGCACAAGATATATTTCCCCTTTGATGAACCATATAAGAATACGTGCCAGGTATTCGATAATAATAAGTGCACCGCATATTCCCATGCATTTAAAGTTCTTAGCGTTCTCCATTGAAAATGAGTTATCTTTTGCAATCTCACAAACGATTTTCCAGAAGAAAAATAAGATAGCGAAACATAGAATGGCAGTTATCCATATGAATACGATGTTTCGTCGTAGATAATCTGGAATTGGATCGTTATAATCTGGTCTAAAAAAGAATCCATAGACTGTTGCACTGCCAAAGAATGCCAGGCCAAGCAGCCCAATGGCTATTGTTACTGCTTTAAGCCAATAAGTAATAGCTTTCTGTTTCATGATACTTCCCTCATTTCGTGTTTTTTGCGTTTGCTTATTTCTTGATTTTTCGTTCTTTGATGATGAGAGTATATATTGTCTAAAATCGAATGTCAAGAAAAATTTATCGTAAAACGATAAATAATGCTCGAGAAACAAAAAATTTTAAGTAGTGCGAAAGTGGTGGGAGTATGTTGATTTTTATGGTATTATATAACTGTTGAGAAGATTTTTATGATAGGAGAATCTGATGATATATATTAAAAATGCCCGCATTATTGATGCAGTAACTAGGATGGACGAGATTGGCGATGTGGCTATAGTCGATAATTTTATAGCTGGTGCTGGTAAGGATCTTGACCTTGAAGAGATAAAAGCCAGATACGATGTTTCTGAAAGTGAAATCCAGACAATCGATGCTACAGGTCTTGTAGTAGCGCCAGGGCTGGTAGATACCCATGTGCATTTCAGAGATCCTGGACAGACATATAAAGAAGATATAGAGAGTGGAGCGGCTGCAGCTGCCAGAGGTGGTTTTACAACTGTTGTTTGTATGGCAAATACCAAGCCGGTTGTAGATAACATTGATACACTTAAATATATTCAGGAGAAAGGCGAAAAAACTCCTATCCATGTTCTTCAGACTGCTACAGTTACTAAGGGTATGGCTGGAAAAGAACTGGTGGATATGGAGGCTCTGGAAGAGGCTGGAGCAGCAGGCTTCACAGATGATGGTCTTCCAATAATGGATGAAAAGATTCTTGTTCAGGCTCTAAAAAAAGCGGCAGAGCTGGATCTTCCAGTCAGTCTTCACGAAGAGGATCCAGAGTTTGTTAAACAGGCCGGTGTAAATATGGGAGCGGTATCTGAAAAACTTGGATACGGTGGTGCATCCAGAAAAGCGGAAGATGTGATGGTTGCGAGAGATGTGGCTCTTGCTCTTGAAACAGATGCTACTCTTGTTATTCAGCATATTAGTTCAAAGAACAGTGTTGAGTTTGTGCGCGCAGCAAAGAAACAGGGTGGAGATATACACGCAGAGGCAACACCTCATCATTTTACATTAACCGAGGATGCTGTTTTGAAATATGGAACCAATGCGAGAATGAACCCACCTGTTCGTACTGAGGAAGATAGACAGGCCATTATAGAAGGAATTAAAGATGGAACTATTGATATGATCGTTACTGACCATGCTCCTCATTCAAAAGAAGAAAAAGATAGAGATTTAGCATCTGCTCCAAGTGGAATTATAGGACTTGAAACTTCACTTGGTCTGGGAATAAAATCTCTGGTTCAGCCAGGACACATTTCGCTTCTTAAATTGATGGAGCTTATGAGTAAAAATCCTGCTGAGTTATATAGAATGATCCCTGGCAGTTTCCAGGTTGGAAGACCAGCGGATGTTGTGATTTTTGGTGAGAATGAAGAATGGAAGGTTGAAAGCTTTGCGTCAAAGGCTGAGAATAGTCCGTTTATTGGATGGACACTTCCAGGAAAAGTACATTATACAATTTGTAATGGAAAGATTGTTTACGAAGGCTAAGATTTGATAGTTTAGTTGGGGTATTTATATGGAGAATAATCAAAATAACCAATCTATTTATAGACAGACGCCGGTTCAGCAAAATCAGGCGCCACCTGTGTATACAGGTGTAATAGAAAAGCCGAACGTAGTTGTTATTGGTAATTCAGGTGTTGGTAAGTCCACGCTCATTAATTCATTGTTCCAGTCCTATGTGGCAGAAACGAGCATTGGCGAGGCGACCACAAAGCAGATGCGCGTTTATGAGAACGATGCACTCGGTTTTAGAATAATAGATACTATTGGATTTGAACCAGGACTCCTGAATCAAAGCAAGGCTATTACAGCTATAAGAAAATGGTCGAAGGATAGCATAAAAAATGACGATACAACTCATCAGATTAATATGATCTGGTATTGTATAGATGGTACATCCCGCAAGATGTTCAGGAAGAATATCGATATGCTTGCTCACGCAACTTCTGTTTGGAAGAGTGTTCCGATTATAGTTGTAATCACGAAGTCTTATTCAAAACCTGAGAGAGATGAGAACATCAGGATGGTTTACAATGCTTTCAAGAACCACAAGAAGCTGAGTGAAAACTTGAAGGCAATTGTTCCTGTCGTTGCGACAACATATAAGATTGATAATGATCTGAATATTAATGTTACTCCTGATGGACTAGGTGAACTCTTAACAGAAACTGTTAAGTATCTCCCTGAAGGAGTCAATGCATCTATTGTTGATAAGAATTATTTTTATCTGAATCAGAAAAGGGCTATGGCTCATTCTGTTGTTGGAGCTTCTGCCATTGCAGGACTTACGGTGGGGCTTGTCCCAATTCCTTTTCCTGATGGAACCATTCTAACTCCTCTTGAGATTGGAGAGATTAAGAGTCTTTCCAAGATTTATGGTGTGGAGTTTGATAAGGACACTGAACTTATTCAGACCATCATTAATGCAGGAACAGCGGGTATAGTTGCAAAGACTGCGCTAAATGCCATCAAAGCAATTCCAGCAGTTAATATTGCAGCGGATGTTCTTAATGGAATAGTTGCAGGTGTTATTGTTGCTGCACTTGGTGAGGGTGGCATTTATATTTTCGAACAGATTTACACAGGACAAAAATCAGTTTCAGATACTGAGTGGGTTAAAAGATTCCTGGATTCAAAGGTTGCAGCAGGTCTTGCTGGTAATATGAATGTGATCATCAAGGAATATACTGACAAGCTAAATTCTGGTCAGAAGGTTACCATGAAAGATGTTATGGCTATTATTCTCAAAAATATAAAGTTCAAATAAACCAAAGGAAAGCATTATCTATGGGTGATTCATCTAACGAAGCGAAAAATTCTATACAGGATAAAGAACTTGAAAGAATCAGAAGGTCTATTCGAAAAAAGTCTGAAGCTTATGAAAAGAGGCTGGCTAACAGGGATAGTTTTCTAGAGACTAACGATAAGAAACTTGCTGATGTTCGTGAGAGAAATGATGAGAGTCTACAAAAAAGGAGAAAACGAACGGATGAGCGCATTGCCAGTAATAGAAAAAGGATAGATGAAAGATATAAGGATTTATCTCCTGAGAGAAGGGAAAGGCTTCAGAAGTGGAAGGATAAAACGGATCAAAATCTCGCGAAGCATAGAGAGAGACATGACAAAGCAAGAACAATGCATCGTGATCTGGTTGATGACAGAAGAAAAAAACATGATGACAGAGTTAATAAGTATTTTGAAGAAGAAAGAATTAAGAGCGATAACCGTTTAAAGAGAATTCAGGGTAAGAACGGCAAGCGTATAATAAGAATACGAAAAAGAGTATTTTTTATTACGGTTATTCTTTTGTTCTTTGTCATCCTGATGGTTGAAAGAATTGTTCCTTCTTCAAAATTAAAAAAAGAAGGAGTTATGGATGATACTCCTATCGAAGAGGAAATAGAGGTTGTGGATGAAAAAGAATATGCAACGCTGAAAGGGACTACAGAAGAACAGTTGTTATGGGATCTTTTGATGGAGCACTTTGATGGAAATAAAACAGCGGTTCTGGGTGTGATGTGTAATCTTAATTCTGAATCGGAGCTTCATTCAAAAAACCTTGAAGATTATAATAACGAACTTTGGGGTATAGATGATGAAAACTATACTGAGAAGGTTAATAGAAAGACTATAAATAAGAATGACTTTATGCAGTCCAGAATAGATAACATCTCCAATGGTTATTATAACAAGTATAATGAGTGGGTTAATAAGGATGGCGGATACGGATACGCTCAATATACTTCTTTTGAAAAGAAAATGCAGCTTTACCAATTTGCAGAAATCTGGTTTGGCCCGGGCGGTGAAGGAGAGGATTATAAGTTCAATATCGGTGATCCGGAAATGCAGGCGCATTTTATTGTATATCTGCTTGAATCCGATGAGTATAAAGATATGGATTATATGATAAGAAATTCTCAGAATGTGGTTGATTCCTGCTATTATTGGTTGAAAATGTATGAGATACCATATGACCCTTATAATGATGGGTACTATACACTCGCTTTTGATAGGGCTGCTGCGGCTGATATTATAAAGGCTGCTTGTGATAGAGAGAAATAATATAGATTGGGTTAGAATGGATTTCGTTATGAAATATCGAAAGAAATATTTTATAAAAACTTTATATATGATTCTTTTGGTTCTTACTTCTTTGCTGATCCTTAGTGCTTGCGATGAGAAGAAAGAAAAAGTTGTGGATGTAGAATCAGTCCAGGATTTCAATAGTGAAGATTATACCATAGGTGTTGCTTCAGGTTTTATTTTCGAAGAGGAGGTTGAGGAAAATCTTCCAAATGCGAATGTAAAGATATATGCCAATCGCGAAGATGCATATAAGGGCTTGATGGCTGGAGAGATAGATGGAATTGCAGATGATGAGCCAGTTGTCAGGTCCAGACTGAGAAATGACGATGCCATAAAACTTGTTTCTGGATATGTAAAAAAGGCAGATTATTCTTTTATATTCCAGAAGAGTGAAAATGGTGAGAAGCTTAGCGGTGAGTTTAATGATTATATTTCTGAACTTAGAGCAAGTGGGGAACTGGATTCTCTGGATGATAAATGGTTTGGAGAAGAAACGGATAATAAAATAAGCGATGATGCAAGTTCTCTTCCAAATACTAATGGAAAGCTAAAAGTTGCTTACGATTCAGAAATTCCATTTGCGTACAGTTCAGGCGGAAAGCCTACGGGATATGAAATTGATATTATAATTGGTTTTTGCGAAAAATATGGATATGCTCTTGAATTAGTTAATGACAGTTTTGTTAATCTATTTAGTGGGGTTTCGTCCGGAGAATATGATGCGGCATGTAATGGTATTACTATTACAGAGTCCCGTAAGGAAGGCTTCTATTTTGGCGCTCCAGATTATAATGGCGGAACTTGTATTTATGTTAAAGCTGAAGTTGATGGGGCTGAAGAATTACAGAAAAGTGATACCATCTCTAATAGCTTCAAGAATACCTTCGTAAATAATGGCAGATATAAACTTTTCCTTAAGGGAATTCTTATAACTATTATTATAGTTCTTTCAGCGCTGGTGGGTGGAATTATTCTCGGAATAATCATGTATATGTATGGTAAGAGAGGCTATCCACTTGTAAGGCTTATAATCAGGATAATAACAGGATTAATACATTGCATACCTGTTGTTATGATTGTGATGCTTGTATACTACAGTTTCTATAATCATATGGCTGTTGGCGGAATGCTTGCTTCACAGATTGCATTTATTCTTTATTTTGCAGATGAGATTTATATGATGATTGAAAGGCATGCGATAAAAAGGAAAGATGATGAGGAAGACAAGTATAACCTGCAGGATAAATACAGACTTGAATTTATAGATACTAAAGAATTCTTCCATATTCTATTTAGGGATAAGGAAGAGATTGTGGAAGATTTTAGAGAGAGAGTTGTTACTCTGATTAAAATGACAGCAGTTGTTGGCTATGTTACCACTCAGGATATGACGAGGATTTTTGATGTTATCCGTTTGGAAAGTAAAGAGACAATGATTCCGCTTGTGGCGACAACTATTGCCTACTTCCTGCTTATTGCACTTGTGATAGCTATTATTAATAGAATTAAAATTCATTCAAAGAATGAAGTCTGAAGTGGGTTCTGCGTTTATGCAGAATCCACTTTTTATTTGGTTTGGTGAAATAATTGTGTTTTATCCCTTAATTCTTGCAATCGTTTTAAGTTGCTAGTATAATTAGGTGGTTAGTGATTTAGAACGATTAACAGCTGCTTATCGTGGCTGAAAAAGGAAAGTATTATGAAGTTTATTCATATTGCGGATGTTCATCTTTTCGCCACTCCTGATGCGGAGTTTGAGTGGGGAGAGAACAGACCAAAGGAAATTGAAGAGACATTTGAAAAGGTCATCGATGCATGTAACGAAAAGGACATCGATCTTTTGCTGATAGCAGGAAATCTTTTTGATAGATCTCCATCGGTTGAAGACCTTATATTTGTAGATGAGAAGCTGGCAAGACTTGAGAAGACAAGAACTGTAATTCTTTCTGGCTCTGATGATTACATTAAACCAGAGAGTGAAAGCGCTGCATATAAATTCAGATCAAGAACAGTAATGCTTCCAGCTGACAAAACTACAAATGCTTATCTTCGTGGAATAAACACATGTGTTACAGGATATAGCTACGGCAAGTCTGAATACAGAGAACATATTTTAGAAAACATTGATCCAGGTCGTGAAGATGCCATCAACATTCTTCTTGGTCATGGTGGTGATAAGAATCATATGCCATTCAAGAAGGAAAAGCTTGCATCCAAGGGATTTGATTATGTGGCTATGGGTTACATCCGCAGACCAGTTCATATCCTGAAGAACCGTATGGCTTATGCTGGTTCTCCTGAGCCACTTGGACCAAAAGAAACAGGTCGTCATGGTTATGTACTTGGTGAGATAAATGACGGCGGAACAAAGATTACATGGTGCCCAATAGCGCAGAGAAATTATGTGGATATCAGCATTACCATGAGCCCAGAGCTTACATCTGAAGAGATTACAAAGAACCTTGAGGATAAGCTCCTTAAGCTGGGCAATGCAAATATATATAGAATTATTCTTAGAGGATTTTCTAAGGATAATATGAGCTTCGACCTTTCTCGTATTAAGAATAGATATAACATCTATGAGATTCTGAATATGACTATTTCAGATGATGACGAGAAGATGCTCAGAGTTGAGAATGAGAAAAATATGATGGGAAGCTTTATACGTGAAGTAAACGGAAGCTACACTGTAGATGAAAGAATCCGCAGCAAGGCTCTTAGATATGGTATGGAAGCGCTCATTATGGCAGGAGAAGAAAGATAAATGTATCTTACAAAGCTTTTAATTAGAGACTTTGGAAAATTTCATAATAAAAGCATGGATCTCCAGCAGGGTGTGAATATCATTTATGGTGCTGAGGAATCCGGCAAGTCCACAGTTAGAGACTTCCTGATTGGGCTTATGTATGGTATTCCTCGTAGAGAAGGAATTACAAGAGTAAGGTCCAACTATGAACTTCGTAAACCAAATAATGGTTCGGGTTATTCAGGAACTGCTTATCTTAGAGATGATGATAAGACTTACCTTGTAGATAGAACATTCCTTGCAGGTGCAAAAAAGGCTTCTGTTCTAGATGTAAATTCAGGTAGAGATGTTCGTCTTGTAAATACAGATACTATTTGTGGAACTCTTTGTGAGACAGATAAGAATACTTATCTTGATACTAAGTGTATTATTGGTGATGAGGAAGCAAGTGGTAAGAAGAACCTCAAGGAGTATCTTACAAATATTACTCTTACAGGTACATCCAACATTGACAAGGTTAAGGCTATCAAGTATTTGGAGGAAGAGAAAAAGGCGCACATTCCAAAGCCACTTATCAGAAGACTGGATGAGCTTGATGAAAGAATTTCCGAGTACGATACTGTCGATGACGAGATTGAGGCAGTTGAAGCTGAAATAAAGACTCTTAACGAAGAGTTTGTTATGGAGGCAGAAAGACGTAAGAGAGTTGCGAGACGTCTTGTAGAGAATGAAGACGGAACGGTAACTTACGAAAATGATGCCACCATAGATGAGAAGATAGACCGAATTACAGAGCGTGAAACAAACTATGCTCCTACCGATCAGGATATCGATAGAGAAGAAAAGGCTCGTAAAGAAAAGATTAAGAAAGAAAAAGCGGATGTAAAGCTTACAGACCGTATTCCAGTAATTCTTCTTAGTGGTGTTGCAGTAATCCTTATTATTGCAGCTATCGTGTATATCCTTCCATTTGAGGATTTGATCAGAAAGCTGTTCGTTGTATTTACTGCAATATTTGTTGCGATAACTATCATCGATGGTTTTAAATCCAAGGGCTTCTTTGATTCGAATCAGGAAGAAGAAACGCCTGATGAAGATGAGTTTAATAAGGTTCTCGAAGAGCTGAAGGAAGAAGCTGAGGAGCAGGAAGAGATAGAATTTGATATGACCTTTGCTAAGGAATATCAGGAAAAGAAGGCTGCTCTCAAAGAGAAGGAAGATGCACTCCTACAGAGACGTAATGAAAGAAATCAGCTTCGCCATGAATTTGATTCTGTATTCAAGAAGAAGAGCGAGCTTGAGGACGAAATCAAGGCTATTGATTTTGCAATAGCAAAGATTAATTCTCTTTCAGAGAAGTTCAGAGAGGATGCATTTAAGAATCTTCTCAGTAATGTTTCAAGATATATAAAGAGTCTGACACAGGGACAGTTCAGCGAGCTTACATTTGACGAAAAGGGAAATATAATCCTTCGCGCTGACTATGGTTATGTACCAATTAATAATCTTACAGATATGGATGCCGGAAAGGTATTCCTTGCCGTAAGACTTAGTATTTCAAAGTATTTGGCAAAAGAAAAGCTGCCACTCATAATTGATGGTACTTCAATGCTGGAGAGCGCTTCTGAGGTTAAGTCGCTGGTTGACTGCCTTTCAGATATGAATGAAGAACAGATTATAATCCTGACAGATGACTGGGGAATGGACTCAGTATTTAAGGGTAGAGGAATTGAGACTAACCTGATCAAGCTGTAAAGCAAGATCAGGTTAGAATTTTTTTGAGGATTGATAAAGAATGAGAATTATAGATTTTCACACACATACATTTCCAGATAAAATAGCGGAGGCGGCTCTTGAATCTCTTCAGAATTCCAGCGAGAGCAGAGCTCATACAGATGGAACTATAGATGGACTGAGAGAATCAATGGAGATTGCAGGGATTGAGCAGTCTATTGTGCTTCCTGTTGTGACAAATCCGGATAAGGCATTTTCAATGAATAGTTATGCCGCTAAAGTCAATGAATCCTTTGAAGAAACGGGAGTATTTTCTATCGGCGGTATTCATCCGGAAACGCCGAATATAAAGAATGTTCTTAAAGATATTAAGAACATGGGCTTAAAAGGAGTTAAGTTGCATCCTGATTATTATGGTGTAATGTTCAATGATATGAAGATGAAGAGGATCATCGATATAGCATCGGAGCTTGGCCTCTTTGTTATTACCCATGCAGGAATGGATATTGGACTTTATCCACCAATATGCTGCGCCCTGGATTCTATTCTTGATGTGATGGATGATGTGAAGCCTGAAACTCTTGTCCTGGCACATATGGGCGGGTGGATGAACTGGGAAGAAGTATCGGAAGTTCTTGCTCCTAAGTTCAAAGAATATAATAAAAAATATGATGATGCTGGAGAAAAGGGAAAGGGTATTTTCTTAGATACTGCCTTTTCTATAGGTGAGATCGACTGGCTTGTAGCAGATATGCATAGGGACTATCATCAGATGTCAGATGAACAGTTTATAAAGATGGTGAGTGCATTTGGAGCGGACAGAATCCTCTTTGCGACGGACAGTCCGTGGGCTGATCAGAAAGACTATGTGGACAGAATAAAGTCCATGATTCTTGGCTCATTTGAAGATGGTGAAGAGATGCTAGAACAGATATATTATAAAAATGCCGAGAGAGTGTTATCCAAGCGGTAATTCACCTTTATTTTTAGCCATTTTTTGCCTTTCGATTGCTTGATTTTATATGTGATTTAAAGTATACTAAGTAGATGGTGCGTTAGACCTATTTAATTGGTAGGTAATCGCCGCCATCTATTTTGTATTTATCGGAGTTTTTCTTCGATTGCCATATAAAAAAACGGAGGAAAGAAATGGCTGAATTATTAAAAGTTACAGATTTACACGTTAGTGTGGCTGAGACAGAAATACTTCATGGTGTAAACCTTGTAGTAAACCCTGGCGAAACACACGTTATCATGGGACCTAATGGCGCTGGTAAGTCAACACTTGGCTACTCCATCATGGGTAACCCAAATTATGAAGTTGGTAAAGGAAGCATCTTCTTCAAGGGTGAAGACATTACTGATGAGGAAACATCTGATAGAGCGAAGGCAGGTATTTTCCTTTCATTCCAGAATCCTATTGAGGTGCCTGGTATTTCCCTTTCAAACTTTATCAGAAATGCTGTTGATACAAAGACTAGTACAAGAGCTAGACTCTGGGATTTCCGTAAGAGTCTTGAGAAGCAGATGGAGCTTCTCAACATGGATAAGTCTTATGCGGACAGAGACCTGAATGTAGGTTTCTCTGGTGGCGAGAAAAAGAAGGCTGAGATTCTTCAGATGCTGATGATGAAGCCTGATCTCGCTATTCTTGATGAGACAGATTCAGGACTTGATGTTGATGCGGTTAGAACTGTATCTGATGGTGTTAAGGCCTTCCATGAAAATGGTGATGGAGCTCTTATTATCATCACTCATAGTACACGTATTCTTGAAGCACTTAAGGTTGATTACACTCACATTCTTGTGGATGGAAAGATTGTAGAGACTGGAGATGCTTCACTCGTAGACGAAATTAATGCTAACGGTTTTGAAAGATTTGTAAAATAAGGATAAGGAAATGGCAGATAAAGAGAAGACATATGTAGAGGACGTGGACAGAAGCCTGTATGATTTTCGTAATGAAGACGAAGATGTGTACAAGGTTGCCGAGGGTCTTACTCCTGAAATCGTTAGACAGATTTCTAAAGAGAAAAACGACCCAGAATGGATGTTAGAACTACGTCTGAAATCATTAGAGATTTATAATCAAATGGAAATGAAACCATGGGGACCTCCAATCGATGGACTTCACATGGATAATATTGTTACTTACATTAAGCCTAAGGATAACAAGATGAGTGCTGACTGGGACGAGGTTCCAGAAGAGATTAAGGACACATTTGAAAGACTTGGTATCCCACAGGCAGAGAGAGAGTCACTTGCTGGTGTTGGTGCTCAGTATGATTCAGAGCTTGTTTACCACAACGTTCGTGATGAGGTTGCTGCACAGGGTGTTATCTATACAGACCTTGAGTCAGCGATGCATGGTGAATATGGCGATATGATCAAGAGTCATTTTATGAAGCTCATCACACCACAGGATCATAAGTTTGCTGCTCTTCATGGAGCAGTCTGGTCAGGAGGAAGCTTTGTTTATGTTCCGCCTGGAGTTACTGTAGAGATTCCTCTTCAGTCTTATTTCAGACTTAATGCTCCTGGTGCTGGTCAGTTTGAGCATACTCTTATTATTGTTGATGAGGGAGCAGACCTTCACTTCATAGAAGGATGTTCAGCGCCTAAGTATAATGTTGCAAACCTACATGCTGGAGCGGTTGAACTGTTTGTTGGAAAGAATGCGAGACTTCGTTATTCTACAATCGAGAACTGGTCCAAAAACATGTATAACCTGAATACAAAGAGAGCTACCGTTGAAGAAGGCGGTAAGATGGAATGGGTATCAGGATCTTTCGGATCGCATACATCTTATCTTTACCCTATGACTATTCTTAAGGGCGATGATTCGAAGGTAGAGTTCACTGGTATTACTTTTGCTGGTGAAGGACAGAACCTGGATACAGGTATGAAGGTGGTTCACACAGGAGAAAGAACACTTTCAACTGTTAATACAAAGTCTATTTCTAAGAGCGGTGGTATTAGTACATTCCGTAGCGCGGTTGTTATTGGACCAAAGGCTAAGGGGGCTAAGTCGTCTGTTGACTGCGCATCTCTTATGCTGGATGACATTTCACGTTCCGATACAGTTCCTGCAATGGATGTTAGATGTGATGACTGCGATGTAGGACATGAGGCAAAGATTGGACGTATTTCCGATGAGGCTATTTTCTATCTCATGAGCCGTGGTATCTCAGAAGAGGATGCTCGTGCAATGATAGTAAGTGGTTTCGCAGATAATGTATCCAAGGAACTTCCACTGGAATACGCCGTAGAGATGAACAATCTCATCCGTTTGGAAATGAAGGGTTCAATTGGATAATTGAAGACAGAAGAGGAAAATAATGAATAATATAAATATTAACAAATTACCAGTACCAACATGGACTTGGTTAAAGGTAAATGAATATACAGTTGCAGTTCCTGAGAAAATAGAGGGCGTTGATGCGAATGTAGATACATTGCCTGATGAAGTTAAGGTAGGCAAAGTTGATTTTACGTCACTATGTCTAGGAGATGTCGAATTGGGAGCAGGTGAAGAATTCCGCCGTATATCTCATAAGGCAAAAGTAAATGGAAAATCATACACAGTTCCTGCTGGTGTAAAAGTATCTGAACCAATTAGAATCAATTATGATTTTGGAAGTGATGAAATAGGTAAGTTATCAAGAACTGCCATCGTTCTTGGTGAGGATGCTGAGCTGACAGTGATCATGACCTTCAAGGGCCGTCCAAACTTCGGTGCAAATGATATTCGTATAAAGGCAGCCAAAACTGCTAAGCTAACTTTAGTTGAGATTTTCCAGTTTGAAGAAGGTTCCAACTTCGTTGACAGCATTGGTGGAAGATACATGGAAAAAGGTGGCCTTAAGCTTATTCAGATAAAAGCTGGAGATGGAAATGTAGCTCTTAGCTGTTGTGCAGACCTTGATGGCTATAAGAGTACTCTTGATATTGATACAGGATATCTTGTTCGAGGCGAAGACAAGCTGGATATCAATTATGTATCCAGACATCGCGGAGCCAAGACAGATACAAAGATAAATGTAAGTGGTGTTCTTCGTGATACAGCTGATAAAACATTCCGTGGAACAATTGATTTCATAAAGGGTTGTAAAACAGCAACAGGAGATGAGAGAGAAGATGTACTCCTTATGGATGAGGGAGTTCATAATAATACAGTTCCACTTATCCTCTGCGCTGAAGAGGATGTAGAAGGGGCACATGGAGCATCAATAGGTAAGCTCTCAGATGAGATTCTTACATACTTCGCAAGCCGTGGTATTCCGGAAGCAGAGGTTACCGAGCTTATGGCGAAGTCAAGAATAGACGCAGTAGCGGGAAGAATTCCTGACGAAAAGACTAGAGAAATGTTACTTGCTTAGGAAACTAGGGTTTTGTTTAATGTATAGGAGGTAGTTATGCCACCAATTGGACCAGTACCTGGACCACCTCGTGGACCAAGACCAAAGGGCTGCGGATGTGGATGTTTGCCAGGATGCTTAACATTCATGGTAAGTATAGTTTTAGGAGCAATAGGACTCCTTATGCTTATTTTCTAGTTTGATAGCAATAAATTTTATGTAAACCAAGGAAACTATAATGAGTTTAGACATTCAGAAAATTAGAAGCGATTTTCCGTTCTTTGATAAATCGGATCTCGCATATCTCGATAATTCAGCAACAACCCAGCGTCCACGCCAGGTTGTAGAAGCAGTGGCTGATTACGAGTATTATCACAACTCCAATCCATTCAGAGGACTTTATGAACTATCAATAGATGCGACTGAAAGATACGAGGCTGCTCGTACAAAGGTTGCTAAGTTCATTAATGCAAAGTCTGATAAGGAGATAATCTTTACGCGTAATGCTTCGGAAAGCCTTAACTTAGTTGCATATTCTCTTGGAGAGATGTGCTTAAAAGAAGGTGATGAGGTAATTACAACTGTTGTAGAACACCACAGTAACATGCTCCCTTGGAGACTTGCAGCAAAGAGATATGGCGCAACAGTTAAATATCTGGAGTGCGAAGAGGATGGAAGCTTTTCTCTTGAGAAGTTCAAATCACTTCTTACCGATAAAACCAAAATCGTAGCTATGACAGCCATGTCCAATATCTTTGGACGTATAATAGATATTAAGTCTTTTGCTGCAGCGGCTCACGAGGTTGGCGCATACTTTGTTGCTGATGGAGCTCAGAGTGTTCCACATAGCAAGACTGATGTGCAGAATCTGGATGTTGATTTCCTTGCATTCTCAGGACATAAGATGCTTGCTCCTATGGGAATAGGTGTTCTCTATGGAAAAGAGGAGCTTCTTAAGAAAATGCCACCATTCTTATCAGGTGGGGAAATGATTGAGTACGTAACCTTTGAAGATATAACGTATGCTGAATTACCTCATAAATTTGAGGCAGGAACAGTAAATGCTTGCGGCGCAGTAGGACTTGCGGCTGCTATTGATTATATAGAACAGATTGGAATAGAAGCTATTGAAGAGCGTGAGCTTGAACTTACCCGTATGGCTCTTGAAGGTATGCAGGCTATTCCTCATATCACTGTCCTTGGTTCTGATAAGGCTGAGGAACATCATGGAATTCTGACTTTCAAAATAGATGGAGTACATCCACATGATATCGCTGCTATAATAGCTGATTCGAATGTGGCTGTCAGAGCAGGACATCACTGCGCAGAACCACTGCATCACTTTATTGGAATTCCTTCAACAACAAGAGCAAGCCTAATGTTTTATAATACAGAAGAAGAGGTTGAACGTCTTCTCGAAGTAATGAAAAAAATTAGAATAATGATGGGCTATGGCTCGATTACGTAGTAATCGAGCCCTGGGTTCCGTTGACTTATTATATTTAGTATGGCACAATGAAAGGTAGTGAAATGCAAAACAGAACATTCTACAATGAAATACTAACAGAGCATAATATTCATCCAATCCATAAGACTAAAATGATAGAGCCACAGAAGTCTCTTCGTGGTGTAAATCCATCCTGTGGGGATGACATTACACTTCAACTTAATGTTTCAGATGACGGAATCATTGAGGATGGAGCGTTCTTTGGAGATGGGTGTGCAATATCTCAGGCAAGTGCTGATATGATGCTTGATCTGGTAATTGGAAGAAGCATTGAAGAGGCTATGACTCTCAAGGATACATTCCTTAAGATGATTAAGGATAAGGTTACAGAAGAGGAGTTAGAAATGCTGGAGGAGGCAGGTTCTCTTCAGGATATTTCTCATATGCCATCCCGTGTTAAATGTGCGGTTTTGGGTTGGCATACCCTTGAGGAAATGCTTAATGGAGATGGGGCTGATTCTGTAAGTACAGAAGATCAGTAGTGTGTTGCTCTTTTGTTATACTTTTCATGTTACAATAACAACTGATAATGATGGTATTTAATAAACGGAGGTTGTTAAAATGAAAGAACATAATGATAATAATGTTGGACAGAATGGCTATAAAGAAGATGAAGATTGGAGCTTTATAGGTTTTGAAGAGCTTGCTAAAGAAAGCAGAGAAGCCCTTAAGAAAGATGATGAATATAAATATTCTTCCAATCCTGTTATAGAGGATTATTACAAGAGCATTGAGGAAGAAAATAAGCAGGCTTATAAAGATTATATCGATAGACACCATAGACCACTAATTGCAGGTGAGGATGGACAGAAAGAGCGTAGGGAAATGGTATCTAAGGCACTTGCTGCGCAGTTACTTCTTGACTCACCTATTACCTATGAGTACAGTCCAAGACTTATAACATTTGTTGCTCAGAGAGTTGATAAAGCACTTGATCTAAGTAACGCCAATTTTGATTCTTTAGGTGATGCAGTGGAGAGTCATGAGGCAGCTAAGAATTTAATGAATGACCAGATTATTAAAATATATAAAGTCGATAAACCTGAAGAATATATCGAAAAGATGAAGACTTTATATGATAACTTAATGCCAAAACAGGGCAGAAGTGATGAGTATAAGGCTTTTCATAATAGTGTTGGAAAAATCGCAAAATTAAAGGTCGGTGATCCTCATTTTCGAGCAAAGCTTTATATGTATACATTTGATCTTATGAGAAACACCGAAGGATATGCGAAAGGTAAAAAGAGCGTTCGATTAAGACCAGCAGGAAGAGAAAGATTTAACAATTCTATGGACGCACTTGCGATTATGAAGAAATGTGTTCCTGGTACTGGCAAAATGATTGATGATATAGTAGATAGAACTAATGAGGTTCGTAAGGTTGGAAAAAATGATGAGTACTATGTTGATCTTGCAAATTTTGGAGAGCAGCGTGCTCTGAAAGCTAGTGAAGAGAGAAAACAGAAAGAACTTGCAAAGGCAAAGACTAACGATAAAAAGTTAGAAAAGAAGATGGACAATAAATATAAAGCGCCTGGTTTAATGTAACAAATGTTGATTAAATAATCTTGGGGGTAAAAAATGAGGGAAGATGGTAATCTTTTAGATTGGCTGGAATACCGATGGAAGATGATAAGAGTCAGCGATACAAAGTTTTTCAGATTTATCTGGATAACAGCTATTGCTATAACTCTCGTCACCGTTCTGATCAGTGCTGGTGTTACCGCGAAGGCTAACAAGAAGGCAAAAGCAGAAGAAAAGAAAAAAGCTAAGCAGGAAGTGACTACAGAAGAAGAACTCGCAACTGTTGGTGATGCCACCGTTACAGATGCTTCTGCTACAGATGCAGATTCTTGGATGCTTATTCTTGTAAATAAGGATAATGCACTCCCAGCAAATTTCGAAGTTCCAGAATTTACTGAACTTAGAAATAATCAAAAGGTTGATAGCAGAATATATCCTGATCTTCAGGCTATGTTTGATGATGCTAGAGCCCAGGGTTACTCCCCATATATAACTTCTTCTTATAGAACAAAGGAAGAGCAGCAGGCCGAGATAGATTCTAAGGTAAATGAACTGTTAGAACAGGGCAAGACTCAGGAACAGGCAAAGGCTGAGGCAGCTACGCTGGTTATGGAACCAGGTAAGAGTGAACATGAAACTGGACTTGCTATAGATGTTGGTTCAGATGTAGGAGAGGAACAGCAGAATGCACTCTGGACGTGGTTAAATGAGAATTGCTACAGCTATGGATTTGTAATTAGATATCCAGAAGGTAAGGAAGATATTACTGGAGTATCAAATGAACCATGGCATCTAAGATATGTAGGCAAAGAAGCTTCAGTTGCGATGCATGAGAGTGGTCAGTGTCTTGAAGAATATCTGGCATTTCAATAGAAATAATAATTAGAATATAAAAGAAAAAGGCGGATAACAATTGGTATTCGCCTTTTCTTTTCATAACTCTCTCACTTGTAAGATACTTATGATATCGAAGGTCTGTCGTAGTTATCAGAAATTGTGCCTTTTTCCTTGTATTCGTTAATTCTTGTCTGAATTCTCATAACAGGATCAAGCAGCTCGCTGATTGAAGAATCATGATTCAGGTGATCAATGATAATAGCAATATACTTACTAAGATCTGTTGAAATGTACCATTCTCTTTCAAAGAGCTCTGGCTTCTGATAAGTAACATTTGTTGAAATTACTCTGTCAAATACTCCCTCTTCATATGCTTTATCGAATACTTCGAGTCCAGCAGTAAAGAGACCAAATGTTGAAACGCAGAATACTCGTCTTGCCTTACGTGCCTTAAGCTTGCGGCAAACATCCAGCATGCTTTCGCCAGATGCAATCATATCGTCAATGATAAATACATCCTTACCTTCAACTGAGTCACCAAGGAACTCATGTGCAACGATAGGGTTCTTTCCATTAACAACCTTTGAATAATCCCTTCTCTTGTAGAACATACCTACATCAACACCAAAGTGGTTTGCAAAGTAGATAGCTCTGTGCATAGCACCTTCGTCTGGGCTTATAACCATCATATGTTCATTATCAAGCTCCAGATCAGGGGTAGTTTTCAGGATACACTTGATAAACTGGTATGTTGGCATGAGATTTTCAAAACCGGCTGTTGGAATAGCATTTTGAACTCTTGGGTCGTGAGCGTCAAATGTAATAATGTTTGAAACTCCCATTGATACAAGCTCCTGAAGTGCCATAGCACAATCGAGGGACTCACGGCGTGTACGCTTATGCTGTCTGGATTCATACAGGAATGGCATGATTACATTAATCCTGTGTGCTTTACCAGCACTTGCTGCAATAACACGTTTGATGTCTGCATAATGCTCATCAGGTGTCATAGGAACCATACGTCCACCGAGATTGTACTCGATTCCAGTATTGGTTACATCAGCCAGGATATAAAGGTCTGAGCCTCTGACTGAATCCGAAAGAGTACCCTTTGCTTCTCCTGATGCAAAACGTGGACAACAGGATTCCAGAAGATAAGTATCTCTAGTATAACCGTTGAACATGAGATGCTCAGAATCAAGGTGCTCTCTTTCTTTGCGCCATTTAACCAGGTATTCATTAACCTTTTGTCCCAGTTTCGCGCTGCTCTGCAGAGCTACAATACCAAGCTTTCCAGCAGGTACTGTAATGAGTTTGCTTTGATCAGGCATTATTTTTTCCTCCGATATCTTATATCGTCACCGTAAAGTGGATATAAAGTATATTTATCAGCAATTCTTGACATCACTCGTTCAGTATATCTGTCCTGAATTGATGCAAGATTGAGATTCGTAGTTATAAGCGTAGAACGTTCTGTTAACATACGCTTGTTTATTATTTCAAAAAGCTGTGATTTGACAAAAGAACTTAGTACTTCGGAACCTAAATCATCTATAATCAAAAGATCACTTTTGTAGATGTATTCATATATAGATTCCAATGCTTTGATATTTGTAGCGTTGTGAGACATCAAATAATCAGATAAAACATCTTTAAAAAGCTCATTACTGGATAAGTATAGTACTGAATGCCCTTTGTCCAGAATTTCCTTTGCGATACAATTAGATAAGAATGTCTTTCCAAGTCCTGTATCACCATATATAAGAAGATTATCATGTATGGACTCAAAATTATCCACAAACTTTTGCGCTTTTTTATATAGTCTTTCGGCATTTTCATAAGGAGTCATTTCTTTGTCTTCATATGGCTCTTTACTGTAGTACTCCAATGAAAATGTACCAAAGTTCTCTTTTTTTAATGTGTTATAAAGATTTGACCTTTTATAAAGCTCTTCAACACGCAGTTTTTTTATACAATCACAGATGTGACCGTCAATTTTTCCCCAATCCTGACATATTGGGCAGTCATAAATTGGATCCAGATAATTTTCGGGATATCCATTATCTGTTAAGAGTTTTTTCTTTTTATAAGAGAGTTCGCTGATATCCTTAGAAAAATCATATGTATCATTAGAGTCCTGAGATTTAAGACGCTGACGAGCTTCCTTGATTGCGATAGAAGTGATTTCTCTATCCAGCTCTTTCATTTCAGGGTAGTTATCATATATCTCATTTATTCTACGTTGACGTTCATTATCATTGCGAAGTCTTACCTGACTAAGATATTGCTCAGTATCTATTTTTTCTAGTTCTTTTATTATCATTAAGCTTCATCCTTCTTCAGGTAATAGTTTTCCAAATCTTTCAACTTATCAGAATTTTTTCTGACAGTAGGATCTCCGGATTTTGAAGTTTTCTTCTTCTTTGAATGATCCTCATCCAGTTTGCTTATATCACTGAAGGAGTGAACATTATTATCATGCCAGCTTTCAAGTATTCCATTTACATATTGGAATGTCACACTGTTTGGTTTGTTTAATATAGCCCTGTTGCATGCTTCAACAATTATTTCAGGAGAAAAGTCGAATTCTTTTGTCCATATGTTGATATATCTCTTTTCTGCTGGAGCAGGAGATGTTCTGTCCTTTATTCCAAGAGATCTTAAAATTTTACCATAAAGAGTATAGAACAAATCTGTGTAATCTTCAGCTTCACTTCTGGTTGCAATCTCATTCTCATACCAATCTCGAGCTACTGATTCTATGTATTTAAAATCTGTTTTTTCTACAGTAGCACAGTATTCAAGAAGATATTCACAAAGATCAAATGAGAAACCTAAATCATCTTTTATATAGAAGATAGAACGTGTATCCGTTTGGGATAGTGGCTTTTTACAATAAGCTTCAGCCTCTTGAATAAGGTTGGCAATCTCAGGATCTCTTCCATAGGAACTAACTTCATTTGAAGTGAGTCTTTTCTTTTTAGGAGCTTTCTTCTGAGATTCTTCTTCGTCCTGGATTTCTTCCTCTTCATAGTTAGTTGCTTTCTTAGAGGATTTTGCTTTCTCTTCATCAGAGCCAAGTGACAACTTTGAATCTACGATCTTAAGGTCGGAAAGCTCAACATCCATCTTCTTAAGATCCTTAAGAAGAATACCAGTAACTTCCTTATCAGTGTTGTAGCTAAGACTCAGAACATCAGCCTTTATCCAGTATCTGATTCCTCTGCAAATATCATTCTCAGTACAGCTGAGATGATCTGCTATATCACTAACAGATATCTGGCTTTTTGTTGAACAAAGCATAGCCAGATAAATGTATAATTTTACGAAATCTCCATTGGCATCAGCCATATAATATTTGATAAAATTGTTGCTTATATTTGTAAACGCTTCCTTCTCGGAAGTGATACTTATTTCACCCATTTTAGTAACCCTTTTTCACTCATTTTTTTCTCTCTTTTTTTAGTCGAATTGAATTGTATCAGAACAAAATGTTAATTGCAAACACCCGAACCGCCTAAATGCGGGTGTTTTAAGGTGTGTTGAAACTGTTGATAATGTGGACTAGTGGGAGTGTAAAATCAGGAATAACCAAAATAGGACATTCCATCCATGTGGAATGTCCTATATAAATGTTGATAATATAATCATTTTGGTTTACATAAAACCGTATTTCATTTTGTGGACTCTGTTGATAACTTGTTTTAAAGGAGCATAACGCCCACAGAATCTATGTTTCCTGCACCCATAGTTATTAACATATCATTGTTTTTTGAATTTTTTTCAAAATAATTTTTTATGCTTTCAAAATCACCTAAATATACTGCATCACAACCCAGTTTTTTCAACTCATTTTCGAGATCTTTTGATGAAACTGTTCCATCATCCTTTTCCCTTGCAGCATAGATGTCAGCAAGTAGAACGTGGTCTGAAACTGAAAGTGCTTTTGCAAAATCAGCAAGATGCGCCTTTGTTCTTGAGTAAGTGTGAGGCTGGAATGCAACCCACAGATCATTTTTCTTAACACTTGTTGCAACAGCAAGTGATGCACTGATCTCTGTTGGATGATGAGCGTAGTCATCAATAATAGTTGCGCCTTTTTTGGTAGTTCCTTTGTATTGGAATCTTCTGTCAGCACTATGGCAAAGCTTAAGCCCTTCGCGGATATCATCCATAGATATTCCGATGTAGAGAGAAGCTGCGATAGCAGAGAGGGAGTTGATAGCATTGTGCTCTCCCATAACTGAAAGGCTGATCTCGCCCTTGCTTTCGCCATCAATATAAAGGTCATAAGTAGGCTGTCCCAGCTCGTTAAGTCTGATGTTCTTAGCCTGATAATTATTTCCGTCATTCTTACCAAAGGTAACAACCTTGATGTCGCGGTCCTTAACAGCGTCGATTACTTGATCTCTATATTTCATATCACCGTTTACGATGAGGATACCGCCGTCCTGAGTTTTAGTTGCAAAAGTTGCAAATGATGCGGCGATGTTTTCAATGTTCTTAAAGAAATCCAGGTGATCATTATCAATGTTAAGGATAATGCTAGCATAGGCCTTAAATTCATGATAGCTGTTTGTATACTCGCAAGCCTCTGTTACAAAATAATCAGATGAGCCAACACGGATATTTCCATCGATTGCATTTAGATGTCCTCCAATTGAAATGGTTGGATCTGTACTTGCCTTCAGCATGATGTGAGCCATCATGGAAGTTGTAGTTGTCTTTCCGTGTGTTCCTGCAACAGCTACACTGTACTTGTAGTTATCCATAACCTGTCCCAGGAACTGAGCTCTGGTCAGAAGAGGGATGTTCTTAGAAACAACCATCTGATATTCTTCGTTATCAGGATGAATAGCTGCGGTATAAACTACGAAGTCAATATCATCCGTTATATTAGAAGCAACCTGTCCTATGTAGACTTTGATTCCGTTTGCTTCCAAAGCTTTAGTTGTATCAGATTCTTTCATGTCAGAACCTGAAACAGTAAAGCCTTCCTTTTTGAGTATCTCGGCAAGTCCGCTCATGCTGACTCCACCTATTCCAATAAAATGTGCGTGGCATGGCTTTTCAAAATCCACTTTATACATGCTAAATGTCCTCTTTTTTCTGGATTAAAATATCCTATTTATAATAAAACAAAACTTCAAGCAGTTATTTTATCACAAAAATCATTACTATCAAATACATTTTTCTACGTAAAAAATCTTGACAATCTAATCACTAGGGGTAAAATTAAAGAAGTTGTTTTATTATCCTATATTATATAGGAACGCAAAGGAGAAATAATTATGGCTAAAAAGGATATCGATTGGGGCAGCCTCGGTTTCGGATATATGGAAACTGATGCAAGCTATGTATCAAACTTCAAGGATGGAAAATGGGATGATGGAGTGATTACTCCAGACCACACAATTAGTATGAGTGAGTGCGCATGCGTACTTCATTACTCTCAGTCATGCTTTGAGGGACTTAAAGCATATGAGACAGAGGACGGACACATTGTAACATTCCGCCCTGACCTTAACGCTCAGAGAATGATGGATACATGCGAGAGACTTGAGATGGCTGTTTTCCCTAAGGAGAGATTCCTGGACGCTGTTGACAAGGTAGTTCTTGCTAACGAGGACTGGGTTCCTCCATTTGGCAGCGGAGCTACATTATATATAAGACCATTTATGTTTGGTTCAAATGAAGTTATTGGCGTTAAGCCTGCTAATGATTATCAGTTCAGAATTCTTGTTACACCTGTTGGTCCTTACTTCAAGGGTGGCGCAAAGGCTATCACAATCCGTATAAGTGATTTCGATAGAGCAGCACCTCACGGAACAGGACACATCAAGGCTGGACTTAACTATGCTATGTCACTTCATGCAATAGTTGATGCTCATAAGAAAGGATTCGATGAGAACCTTTATCTTGATCCTGCATCAAGAACAAAGATTGAAGAGACAGGTGGAGCAAATGTTATCTTCGTTAAGGGTAACAAGTTCATCACACCTAAGTCAGGAAGTATCCTTCCATCAGTTACAAGAAGATCTCTTGAAGTTGTTGCTAAGGATTATCTTGGTATGGAAGTTGAAGAGAGAGAAGTATTCCTTGATGAAGTTCCAGAGTTTGAGGAGTGCGGTCTCTGTGGTACAGCAGCTGTTATTTCACCAGTTAGAGCAATTAATGATCACGGTAAGGAAATAGTATTCCCTGGTAGCGCTGATGGTAATGTTGGACCTACTATCAAGAAGCTTTATGATACACTTACAGGAATCCAGATGTGCAAGATTGAAGCACCTGAGGGATGGGTTCACGTTATCAAATAATTCTGATTGGTAATTAGTTTTTATGAAATCATTTTTAAGAAAAAGTATTAAGAGAGTGGCACTTACGGTTCTGGGTGTGCTTATGATAAGCACCCTCACTTCTTGTGGTGCCACAACTAAAACAATAAAGTCAGAGGATATGAAAATAACTCTTTCAAGAGAATATAAAGAAAGTACTCTGGCAAATGCAACCTGGTATTATACCAGCCCTGATGGACTGGCTATGGGTATCAGGTCTCTTAAGGATGATGTGGAGAAGAGTGGTTTGGAATGTAATTCAGCTCAGGATTATGCGGCAGCATACATCAAGGCAAATAGTATTCCTGGTTCTCCAAAGGTCACTAAGAAGGGTGACTATGTTTATTTCAAATATAACCACAAAGTTTCAGGTACGGATTATTCTTATCTGACCTGCATCTATGATCACGATGATGAATACTGGCTTGTAAACTTCGCTTGTTATAAGGAACTTTACAGTGAATACGAAAAAGATTTCTTTGAATCTGCTGATTCAGTAACATTTGTCGAAGATGATGAATAATATTAATTAGGAAAAATTTACCTTATGAATAAAGATAGATTTCTTCAGAATAGATTCATTTTATCTGAACTTGTAAAAAAAGGTATACGCTTAAAATATAGAAGATCGTATCTTGGAATTCTCTGGTCACTTCTGGAACCGTTACTGACTATGATAGTTCTTACTATTGTATTTGGTACTCTTATGGGTGAAAAGACCAGAGATTTTCCTGTCTATATATTGTCGGGTAGACTTCTTTATACTTTCTACTCACAATCAACAACTGCAGCTCTTAAATCAATAAGAGCAAACAGTTCTATAATAAAGAAGGTATATGTACCAAAAATCCTGTACCCTCTTTCATCCATACTTTTCAACTTTATTATCTTTTTAATATCGTTAATAGTACTGGCACTTGTATCAGTAATACTTGGAGTATATCCAACTCTTTATCTCCTGCAGGCATTTGTGAGCCTTATTGTGCTGCTTATGCTTAGCCTTGGCTGTGGACTTATTCTTTCTACAGTAGGTGTTTTCTTTAGAGATATGGAGTATCTGTGGAATGTTGCACTTATGCTCATCATGTATACATGCGCAATTTTCTACCGTGCATCAAAGCTTCTTGGAAGTAAGTGGAGCTTTGTGCTGAAGCTGAATCCATTATTCTGTGTTATTGAAACATTCCGAAGTGCAGTGTTTGGGGAGATGATGAACCCTAAGTATCTGGCTTACTCGGTTGGATTTAGTGTTGCTGCAATCATAATAGGTGTGATTGCATTTAAAAAGAATGAAGATAAGTTTATTTTGGAGATATAATTAATGAGCGAAACAGTTCTTAGGGTTGAAGATGTAAGCATGCGCTTTAACCTAAGTAAAGAAAAACACGATTCACTCAAAGAGTATTTTATTGCACTTGCAAGGCACGAGCTTGTTTTTAATGAGTTCTGGGCTCTTTCAGATGTTTCCTTCGAGCTTGAGAAGGGAGACAGACTGGGAATACTTGGATTTAATGGCGCTGGAAAGTCTACACTTCTGAAGGTAATAGCTGGTGTATTTAAACCTACGAAGGGCAGCGTTGACAGGACAGGAGTACTGGCTCCACTTATTGAGCTTGGCGCAGGTTTTGATCCTCAGTATACTGGATTAGAAAACATTTACCTTTATGGTGCATGCCTGGGTTATAGTCATAAGTTTATCGATGAGAAGCTTCAGGATATAATCGATTTCTCTGAGCTTAAAGAGTTTATTGATGTGCCACTCAAAAATTATTCTTCAGGAATGCGTGCCAGACTCGGATTTGCTATTGCAACTATCGTTGAACCAGATATACTAATACTAGATGAAGTTTTATCTGTTGGCGATGCTAAGTTTAAAAAGAAGAGTGAGGCAAAGTTGATGTCACTCCTTGAGAAAGATGTAACAGTTCTCTTCGTATCACATAATATAGATCAGGTTAGAAGATTATGTAACAAGGCAATCATTCTTGATAAGGGCAAGATGATCGATTATGGTGATGTTAAAAAGGTATCCGACCATTATGAGGAGTTAACCGGTAAGTAAAAGGGGGATAAAATGGCTTTTATCGAATTATTAAAGGTTATATTTATAGGTATAGTAGAAGGAATAACAGAGTGGCTTCCTATTAGTAGTACAGGACATATGCTCTTAGTAGACCAGTTCCTTAAGCTTCAGGCAGATGCTGAGTTCAAGGAAATGTTTTTTGTTGTTATTCAGCTTGGCGCAATTATCGCGGTTATTTACATGTATTGGACAAAGCTGTGGCCATTCAGACTTGCCAGCCGTGATGTTGCAGTAGATGCAAACGGACGTCCAGATCCAAAGTGGAAGAATGAATATGTAATAGCTGGAATTGGTATAAGCAGACCTGTTTTCCTTATGTGGGTAAAGGTTATTGTTGCTACAATACCTGCTGGTATACTGGGACTTCTCCTTGATGACTGGATGGATAAATATGCGAAAACACCTGCGGTTATAGCTGTTGCACTGATAGTCTATGGTGTTCTTTTTATCCTGGTTGAGAATAGGAATAAGAAAAGGCCTGTCAAAATAAAGAGGCTTGGACAATTGACATATCTTGATGCTCTTAAACTGGGACTTTTTCAGTCGCTCGCTATAGTCCCTGGTACTTCTAGATCAGGTGCCACAATAGTTGGTGGACTGACTATGGGAGTATCCAGAAGACTTGCTACTGAGTTTTCTTTCTTTATGAGTATTCCTATTATGTTTGGGTGGAGCCTGGTAAAGTTGATTAAATATGGGTTCCATTACTCAGCCCTGGAATTCTTTGAACTGCTGTTTGGAATGGTGGTTGCATTTGTTGTATCAGTGCTTGTAATAAAATTCCTGATAGGGTACATCAAGAAACATGACTTTATGATATTTGGTTATTATAGAATAGCCTTAGGTGTTCTGGTAATTTTGATTTTTACAATAAAGCAGATCGTGATGTAGGCTTTTGACACCTTTTAATATGCGGATTGCTGCGTTTATAAAGGATTTGAGGATTAGAACTAAATTAAACTATAATGATGATTAGAATAGATAAGTTTTTAGCAGATTCGGGATTTGGCACCAGGAGCGAGGTTCGCTCTTTGGTAAAGTCCGAATCTGTTTCTGTAAATGGAATAATAATTAAGGATGCTGGATATCGAATCGATTCAGATAAAGATGTAGTGACTGTTAGAGGAAAAGAAGTGTCATATAGTAAGTATGAATACTATATGCTTCACAAACCGGCTGGAGTAATCACGGCTTCCTCTGATAAAAGAGAGAAAACAGTTGTAGATCTGATTGAATCAAAGAAGAGGCGAGACCTATTTCCAGTCGGTCGTTTGGATAGAGATACAGAGGGACTGTTACTTATTACTAACGACGGAGAACTTGCACATAGACTCTTGTCACCAGGTAAACATGTTGAAAAGAAATATATGGCTATCGTTTTAGGTAAGCTGCCAGATGACGCTATAGATATGTTTGAAGCTGGTATAGATATAGGTGATGATAGTTTGACGAAACCAGCAAAATTAAAGATTTATAAAAATAAAGAAATGTATTTGTCTGATACTGTAGATTCTGAGATAGATGTATGTCTCCTAGATCGGTATACTGATGACAGTTTCATAGCAGAAATAATTATTACAGAAGGCAGGTATCACGAGATAAAGAGAATGTTTGGAGCGATAGGATGTCATGTGGAGTATCTAAAAAGATATTCCATGGGTAAACTAGAGTTAGATATGGAGTTAAAACCTGGTGAATATAAATCTATAAAAAAAGAAGATATTATATAATTGTTGCGCTTTTGTTGTCATTAGAGGATTATAATAAGAATACATATCATATATAAG
>Ga0129306_1000568_pt1 | contig 56649 bp, 42 predicted proteins | sample P827metagenome_FD_94438 | JGI IMG/M metagenome (GOLD analysis project Ga0129306, IMG submission 94438) | Capybara group fecal microbial communities from Wisconsin, USA - P827 metagenome | ecosystem: Host-associated > Mammals > Digestive system > Large intestine > Fecal | place: USA: Wisconsin... | reverse complement strand
ACGGCAATTTCTGTCGATGTAATTGACGGTGTTGTAACTCACACCTTCTTTTTGCAAAATGTTCGCCAAAAACTCGTTTTTCTGGACTTTTCCTTCCGAAATATCCAAAGAATCGATGCAGATGCCGTACAAATAAACAGGCTCGGGCTTTGCTTTCCTGACTTCTTTCTTGCTTCCGGAATTTTCATTTCCGCCTCCGCAGGAAACCAGAAACAACAATACTATCAAAAACGGTGTTAAATTTTTCATAATGAATTAATCTTGAATTAATCAAATGTAGAGACGCACAACCGTACGTCTCTACTAATGGCTAATGGCTAATAGCTAATGGCTAATAGCTAACGGCTAATGGCTTTCTCATACCCAGCCTTCACCGCCTGAATATTAAGGTCAACCACATCCTGGCCTTTCTTGCCGAAGATATGTGTTATGGCCTCTTCCACCTTGGCGAGCTCAATGCCGAGATATGGGATGGTGGCTCCGAGAAGCACCATGTTCGAACGTGCCTTGAGCTGTTTGGCAATCTCGCTGGCATCGAATGAAACCACATGTGGGAGTTTCTTCAACTCGGCATACACCTTCTCGATGTCAGGGTAGTTGCTGATGTTGATGAACGGGTCGGAGTTGGTTACCACCCAGCCTTCCTTGCTGAGCCATGGCAGATAGCGCAATGCCTCCATCGGCTCGCTCGACAAAATAATGTCGGCCTTGCCTTCAGGAATGACATCGGCGAAGATGGGCTCGTCCGACAAGCGCAGGTGCGAGAACACCGAGCCGCCGCGCTGCGACATGCCGTGGATTTCCGATTGTTTCAGGTTCATACCCATGTTGAGGGCAGCATCTGAGATGATTTTGGCAACTGACACGATGCCGTCACCACCAACACCACACAAAACGATATCTTTTTTCATATTTTTCTGGATTTAAGAATTCAAAATTTAAAATTCAAACATTTATTTCTTTAAATGTTTCTTCAACTCGACGATGCAAGTGCGGTGAGGAATGATGACCGACACACCGTTGTAATTCACTTCTTCTTCGATGATTCTCACGTTCTCGTCATGGTTTTTCGGCAATGGCACGATGTCGCGGATATGCTCCGGCTCCACTCCGAGGCCTTCGCAGATGCGGCGTATCTTGTTGTGTGCCGACGAAGGCTGGCCGCCTGTCATAGCCGTGATGTCGTTGTCGAGAATCATGACGACGACGTTAGCCTTCTCGTTGACGCAGTCCATGAGACCTGTCAGGCCGCTGTGGCCGAAGGTGCCGTCGCCGATGACCGCCACGCTCGGGAAGATACCCACTTCGCTCGCGCCCTTGGCCATGGTGATGGATGCTCCCATGCACACCGTGGTGTTGATGGCTCCCATATTGAAACCTAAAGTGTAGCAGCCAATGTCGCCAAACACCTTGCCACTCTTATGCTTTGCCATCACCTCATTCAAGGCAGTGTAGCTGTCGACGTGAGGACAGCCCTGGCAGAGCGCTGGAGGACGGTTGGTGACCACTTCCGGCACTGTTAATGTTGTCTCACTCTTCATTCCCAAAGCTTTTGCCACCTTCTCAGCGTTGAGCTCCCCATCACGACGGATGGTCTCGTCAAGACGACCTCTCACTTTCTTTCCCTTGCCGAGGAAGCCTTTGATATGCTCCTCTACGAATGGCTGACCGTCTTCGAGAACGAGAATCTCGTCAACCTCATCATAGAGCTTGTTGATCATGTTATATGGCAACGGATATTGAGTAATCTTCACCACTGGATATGGACATTTTCCGTTCGGGAAGTTTTCCATAAGATAATTGTAAGCGATACCTGTAGTGATGATACCTATCTTCTTATCAGTGCCATCGATGAATTTGTTGTATCCTGATTCCTCAGACATCTTTGTGAATTTAGGCTGCTTGTCAATCAGCTCTCTGTAAAGACGTTTTGCGTTGGCAGGAAGAAGCACGAATGACTTTGCGTCGGCTGGTTCGGTGAGTTCGTTCTGTTTGCGGACAGGTTTCAACTCCACACCGGCGCGGCTGTGTGCCAGACGTGTAGGGATACGGTAAAGCACCGGAGTGCCAAGCTGCTCGCTCAAATCAAATCCATAATGTACCATGTCGTAAGCCTCTTGCTGGTTCGATGGCTCCAACATTGGTATCATGGCCCAGTGACCGTAGAAACGGCTGTCTTGTTCATCCTGTGATGAGAACATGCTCGGATCGTCGGCAACAACTATCAGTACGCCCTTTGTACCTATGATGGCGGCATTCATGAACGGGTCGCCACACACGTTAAGTCCGACATGCTTCATACATGTCATAGCTCGTTTGCCGGCATAGGCCACACCTAAGGAAGCCTCAAGTGCCGTCTTCTCATTGGCACACCAATTGGCCTTGACACCGAGTTCCTTGGCCTGTTTAGAGTTAATGACATACTCCGTAATCTGTGTAGAAGGAGTGCCCGGATAACTGTTGATGGCACTGCCTCCGGCATCGATAAAGCCCTGTGCAATCGCCTCATCACCAAGTAATAAGATTTTCTTCATTTGAAATATATTTTAAATTATTGCTGATTCCTATTTTTATAATCGGCAAATTTATGAAAATTTTTTGAGATGGCAATGCATTTTTCAACAAAATTAAATAAATTTAAATTTGAATGTTGTATTAAAAAAATGTATATATTTGCAATTTCAAACTAAGTGATGAAAAAGCTTATAACAAGTGACGATCTGATTAGGTACTTCAAATGGAGTCCGCTCACCAAGCCCCTGGTAGCTTTGGCGTTGAATATCATTGGATTCCGTAAGATAAATCGTCTGTATTCTCCTTCTGCTGACCTGAAAAACAAGGAGTTTACAGAAGATATGCTGCGTCGTTACAACACCACTTATGATGTCAACGAAAACGAGTTGAATTCGATTCCTAAGGAAGGTCCGTTCATGCTCGTGTGCAACCATCCGTTTGGCGCTATCGAAGGTATCATCCTCTACGACGCCATCGCGAAGATTCGTCCCGACTTCAAAATCATGGCGAACTTCATCCTTGGTTTCATCCCGAATCTTAAAGATGTCTTCTTCTCGGTCAATCCTTTCGAGAATAACCCTGAATTCGGCGGCAGCACTGGCGGTATCAAGGCATCGCTGGTGCAACTCAATGAAGGCCACGGACTTGGAGTGTTCCCAGCAGGAGAGGTGGCTCGCTACCATGGCCACAGCTATCCTGAAGACATCGACTGGTCACCGTCTATTGCCAAGATAATCCAGAAGACGAAAGTGCCAGTGATTCCGGTATATTTCGACGGCAACAACTCCCATAAATTCTATTTCTGGGCAAAGATATATTCAATGTTCGCCACAGTGCGCCTCGTGAAAGAGCTTCTCAACAAGCGTAACAAGAAGATAGTCATGAAGATAGGTAAACCTATCCTCCCGGCAGAGGTCGCTCAATATGAGACACCTGAAGCTCTCGCGGCATATCTGAAAAACCGCAGCTACGCATTGCAGGCTAATATCGTCAACGAGACAAAACGCTTCCGTACAAGGGTTTCCGACCCTATCGACGCTCCTTTCAGAGCATCGTCGCTGGCACGCGAGCTCTTGGCAATACGCGAGAAGTCATTGCTTTTCACCACAGCCGATTTCGAATGCTATCTCGCTGATTATGAGGATATCCCACATGTCATGCACGAGATGGGACGCCGCCGTGAAGAGGCGTTCCGCGCAATAGGCGAGGGCACAGGTAAGAGCATCGACACCGATAACTACGACACCTATTACAAACATCTCATCCTTTGGGATACCAAAGAACAGTCGATAGCTGGCGGTTATCGTATCGGTCTCGGCAATGAGATTTATGAAAAATACGGCGCAAGAGGCTTCTACGTCGACTCACTGTTCAATATCGACTCTAAGTTTGAGCCTTATCTGAAAGAAACCATAGAACTCGGCCGTTCATTCGTATCCGTTGATTATCAAAAGGATATATTGCCTCTCATGCTTCTCCTTAAAGGTCTTATGGAGACTATCATGAGAAACCCTAACATGAATTATTTCATCGGACCAGTCAGCATCAGCAGCTGGTATCCGAAATTCTACCAAAGCCTCATGGTGTATTATGTCACGACAAAACACACCAACGAGGAGATGTCGAAGCTGTTCCATCCTAAAACTCCGTTCGAGCCTAACTTCAACAAATGCGATATCAAGGTTCTTATGGAGAAAAACATGGAGTCAGTCGATAAGTTCGACCGTTATATCATGAAACTCAGCAACGGCGACTACCGTATGCCGACCTTGTTTAAGAAATACCTCAAAATCAGTTCTAAGTTCTTGTGCTTCAACGTCGACCCTGACTTCAACGACACCCTCGACGGACTTCTTCTCCTGAAGTTCACCGACTACCCGAAGGAAGAACTCGACATGATGCTCAAAGATGTCCCTGAGGAAAAACGTCCTGCCTACTATAAACGCTTCGGGAAAGAATAAACTTTCCTGTCATACCGAGCGTAACGAAGTGAAGTCGAGGAATCTCATCCATATATGAATTCGTCTGTTTGTCGGAGATTTTTCCACTCCGTTTCACTACAGTCGAAATGACAATTTGTCATTTTGTCATTTTTTTTATTTTCAGATGCAGCAAAAATGAATTTTTTTCGTTATAAAAGCGAAAAAAGCCATTATGGCATGATATTTGATAAAGAAAAAATGTAACAATAGATTATCATGGAAAATAACACTAAAAGATTAGAACGTTCGCGCACCAACCGAGTGATTGCTGGTGTTTGCGGTGGTCTTGCCGACTATTTCAAAATCGACATCGCACTGATGCGTGTGCTTTTCGTCGTGGCAACAATTTGTGGCAGCTTCGGATTCTGGATGTATGTCATCCTTTGGATCGTAGTTCCGGAAGAATATGCCCTCGGTCCGGGAAACATCAACGAGAATAGCTATGACGACACCATCGACATCACTCCCAACGAGGCGAGAGAAGAGAAAAAATCAGTGAACGGCGCGATGATTGCCAGCTTGATACTGATTTTCATCGGTGTGATGGCTTTGGTCGACAACTTCACGCCAATAGCTTGGGTATGGAAACTGTGGCCGGTGCCGCTTATTATTATAGGTGTGATACTTCTTATTAACTCAACAAAAAACAATGGCAATGAATAACGAAGAAAAAAAGAAAAACGACAGCTTTATCAACGGTATAACATTGATTATCATAGGTGTTGTCGCTCTGATGGTGACATTCTTTGATTTTGAACTCGACTGGCATGTGTTGGCTCAATTGTGGCCTTTGCTGCTGATAATCATAGGTGTGTGCATCATGCCGATTAACAAATGGATTAGAACAGTGTTGCTGTTGGCCCTGGTTGCAGCCGGTCTCATTGCATATCACAACAAGACCGAAAATGTCACTAAAGTCATCAACAAAACCGAGATAAAATCAGTGTTTTCGGGTGACGACGATGACGATTATTGATTTGAAAAAAACACATTAAAAAACAATATATAATACTTGTGTGGAGACGGTCTTATGACCGTCTCATACTGCATTTATAAAGGAGGAGAAAGTATGGAATATAAAGATTATTACAAGGTTTTAGGCGTTGATCGTTCTGCAAAACAGGACGAAATCAAGAAGGCTTACCGTAAGCTTGCCGTGAAGTATCATCCGGACAAGAACCCGGGTGACAAGGCGGCAGAGGAGAAGTTTAAGGAGATTTCTGAGGCTTACCAGGTGCTTGGCAATGAGGAATCGCGTAAGAAATACGACGAACTCGGTGCCAACTGGAAGCAGTACGAAAATATGGGATATGGCGGTCAGGGCTTCCAAGGCTTTGACGGTCAAGGATTTGAGGGCTTCAGTGGCAGCGGCTTCTCTGACTTTTTCGATATGTTTTTCGGCGGTCAGGGTGGTGGCTTCGACTTTAGCAATATCGGTGGCTTCGGCGGCGGCAGACGCAGCCGTTCGAGGGCTATGAAAGGTCAAGATCTGACAGCGTCAATCGATATGACATTGCGTGAAGCGTATTCCGGCTCGCAGAGGATGTTCAAAATCGGAGGCGAGACGATAAAAATTAGCATCAAGCCGGGCGTGAAAGACGGTCAGACGCTGCGTGTCAAAGGAAAAGGACATCCTGGCGTCAACGGTGGCGAGAACGGCGACCTGCTGATGAAGATAAATATTCTGCAAGACCCAGTGTATCAACGCGATGGCGATGATTTGATAAGAACCGTCAATATCGACGTTTACACCGCTATCCTTGGCGGAAAAATAGAGATCGACACCATGAAAGGTAACGTCAGCGTGCCGATAAAGCCGCAGACACAAAACAACAGCATGCTGCGTCTGAAAGGCCTCGGAATGCCTCATTACGGAAAGGAGGGCAGCGGCTCATTATTGCTTAAAATACAACTGGTGCTGCCAAATCATTTCTCGGATAAAGAGCTGGAACTTATCAAGCAGGCAAAAGAAGCGTAAATCTTTGAAAAATTATTTGTGTTGTAACAAAAAAAACATTATCTTTGCACGTTTTTTAAATATCTATTTAAAACTGATTGATAATGATTCTTACAACCAAAATAAAACATTTGTTTTTATTGGTCTTCTTGATGATGACCAGCGTTTTTGCTTATGCTCAGGGTGACAACTCCATCAAGGGTTTCGTGTATGAGACCTCTAACGGTGAGCCGGTGATGTTCGCCAACGTGTTTTTGAAAGGCACGACTCTCGGCTCCACCACTGATATCAACGGTTATTTCAGCATCACCCGAATCCCTGACGGCACATATACCATCATGGTGACATCAATCGGTTATGACACTATTGCCGAGACCGTCTCCGTTAAGAACAGTCAGATTTTAAATAAGAAATTCCATATTTCTGAGACTTCCATCCAGCTTGCTGCGGTAAGTATCAGTGCCGACAAGATCGAGGCGAAGACAGAGACCAAGACTTCGGTGGTGTATATCACGCCGAAGACCATTCAGAAGATCCCTGCTGTGGGCGGTCAGGCTGACCTTGCTCAGTATTTGCAGGTTATTCCGGGTGTCGTGTTCACCGGTGACCAAGGCGGTCAGCTGTATATCCGAGGCGGCTCCCAGATTCAGAACAAGGTGCTCCTCGACGGTATGATTGTCTATAACCCGTTCCACAGCATCGGACTTTTCTCAGTCTTCGATACTGATATCATCAGAAATGCTGAGGTTTACACAGGCGGTTTCGGCGCAGAATACGGCGGCAGAGTGTCATCCGTTATGGATATCACTACCCGCGACGGTAACAAAAAACGTATCTCAGGAAAGGTTGGAGCATCAACATTCGGTGCCAAATTGATGGTGGAAGGCCCTCTCAAAAAGGCTAAGACTGAAAACGACATGTCGGTGTCGTTCATTTTGTCGGCAAAGAACTCATATCTCGAGCAGACCAGCCAGACAATATATAGCGGCATCTTGGATGGCGAGGTGCTTCCGTATAACTTCCAGGATATATACGGAAAAGTCTCGTTGAATGCACCAAACGGCAGTAAAATCAACTTCTTTGGCTTTAATTTCAACGACCAGGTGAACAACTACAAGTCGATTTCAGACTTCAGCTGGGTGTCATACGGAGGAGGTTCTAATTTCGTGCTTATCCCAGGAAAATCACCGGTTCTCATTGAAGGTAACGTAGCATATTCAAAATACGATGCACGTCTCTCAGAGATGAACAACCCTGGCCGTTCGAGTTCTATCGATGGCTTTAACGCAGGCTTCACTTTCTCATATTTCCTTGGTAAAAACACTTTGAAATATGGTGTGGAACTTCTCGGTTTCAAGACCGTGTTCGATTACACGAAGTCAAACGGCATCAAGCTGAATCAGACCGAAAACACTACAGAACTTGGCGCTTTCATCAAGTATAAATGGCAACTCGACAAACTTATCATCGAGCCGAGCATGCGTATTCAGTGGTATGCATCTTTGGCTGAGGTGTCGCCAGAGCCTCGTATCGCACTCAAATACAACGTCACCGACTGGTTCCGTCTGAAAGCCGCTGCAGGTATGTATTCGCAGAACCTCATCGCAGCCAACAGCGACCGCGACGTTGTGAACTTGTTCTACGGATTCCTTTCAGGACAAGATAATATCCCAAAGAAATTCAATGGAAAAGATGTCAACACAAAGCTGCAGAAAGCTAACCACTATATCGTCGGAACAGAGTTCGATGTGTTGGATAATCTGACACTTAACATCGAAGGATATTTCAAAGACTTCCGCCAGCTCACCAACATGAACCGCAATCAGATTTATTCGGAGACCAACCATCCGGCTGGCGTCTCTGAGATTGAATGGCGTGACTTTATGGTTGAAAACGGAAAGGCTTATGGTATTGATTTCTCATTGAAATATGAGTATATGAGATGGTATGTGTGGGCAGCATATTCGTTGGCTTATGTCAACAAAAACTATGAGACAGCAAATCATGAGATAATAAACTACCGTACCCACTACGACCGTCGTCATAATATCAACTTTATAGTGACATACACCGGCGGTACACGTAAACAGTGGGAGTTTAGCGGCCGTTGGAACATTGGCTCAGGCTTCCCATTCACTCAGGTTAGCGGATTCTATGAGCAATATCAGTTCGATGACATGGGCATGAGCATTATCGCTGACAATGGTGAACTCGGCATCATTTACGGCGAACTCAACAGAGGCGAGCTGCCTTGGTATCACCGCCTCGACCTCGACCTGAAACGTAAGTTCTGGTTTACCGACAATATCATTTTGGAAGCCGACTTCAGCGTTACAAACGTCTATAACAGAGACAATATCTTCTATGTTGATATCATAACAAGCGAAAATATCTATCAGTTGCCAATCATGCCGAGCCTTGGATTGACATTATCATTCTAAACATGAACAAACCTTCGTTGAAAAAGATACCACACGAGATGACCGTTCACGGTCATACTCGTGTGGACAACTATTATTGGCTCAATGAACGCGAGAATCCTGAGGTCTTGGAATATCTGAAAGCTGAGAACGCCTATCAGGAAGCGATGATGAAGCATACCGAACCGCTTCAGGATCAGCTGTTTAAGGAGATAACCGGCCGCATCAAGCAGAACGACATGTCGGTGCCGGTGAAACATCACGGATATTGGTATTACACGAGGTATGAAGAAGGAATGGAGTACCCGCTGTATTGCCGCTGTCCCGTCATTTCGAGCGAAGTCGAGAAATCCTCTAATAACGGAAACAATCGAATGATTACGAAAAACAAGGATTTCTCCATTCCGCTCTGCTCCAGTCGAAATGACGAGCAGATACTCCTCAACGGCTATGAGATGTCCAAAGGCTACACCTTCTTCGACGTCGGCGGCTACAGTATCAGTCCCGATAACTCGTTGATAGCCTATAGTATAGATACTGTGAGCCGTCGTCAATATCAGATTTTTATCAAAGAGATAGCGACAGGCAAGATGTTCCCTGAAGTCATTCAGAACACTTCCGGAAACATGGTGTGGGCCAACGACAATAAAACGATTTTCTACACCGTGAAAGACGAGTCGCTGCGTCCTTTCAGGATTATGCGTCATGAAATAGGCACCGACTCGGCTGATGACATCGAAGTGTATCGCGAAGACGACGCGACCTTCTGCGCTTTTGTAAGTAAAACAAAATCAGAGAAATACATCCTTATAATTCTCGAAAGCACACTCACTTCGGAGATACGTTACATCGATGCCGACAACCCGAAAGACGAGTTTAAGGTTGTGCAAAAACGCCAGCATGACCTGCTTTACGGCGTGGGACATTATGGCGACTATTTTTATATCCTCACCAATGCTGATGGCGCAAAGAACTATAAACTGATGCGAACACCAGTAAATGCTACTGAAAAAGAGCATTGGGAAGAAGTCATTGCGCATCGTGATGATGTCCTGATTGAGGATTTTGACCTGTTTTCAGAGTTTATGGTAATAGAAGAACGCTCGAAAGGCCTTGTCAATCTGCGAGTTATGTCGTGGGATGGCAAGATGGATTACTACATAAACTTCGGTGAGCCCACATATACTGTGGAAACATCAGCAAATCCTGAGTTCGACACGCATCTGTTGAGATATATTTATACATCGATGACGACACCCGCTTCTGTGTATCAATATGATATGATGGCAAAGACGGCTGAACTGCTGAAACGTCAGGAGATCGTGGGCGGTTTCGAGCCATCGGATTTTGTCACGGAAAGGCTTTATTCGACTGCAAAAGACGGTGTTCAGGTGCCGATTTCGTTGGTTTATAAGAAGGGTTTGGTGAAAAACGGTGAGAATCCTCTTGTTTTGTTCGGCTACGGCTCGTACGGCAACAGCGTCGACGCCTATTTCTCAACGGCACGACTCAGCATGCTTGACCGTGGCTTCGTGTGGGCGATAGCCCATATCCGCGGAGGCGAGGAGATGGGGCGCTGGTGGTATGAGGACGGCAAGCTGCTGAAGAAGAAAAACACATTCACTGATTTTATCGCTTGCGCGGAATATCTTGTAAAACAAGGGTTTACGAACAGTAAGAAGATGTTTGCCATGGGCGGAAGCGCAGGCGGACTTCTCGTTGGCGCCGTCGCAAACATGGCTCCGCAGCTGTTTAGAGGCATCATCGCACAAGTGCCATTCGTCGATGTAGTGACGACGATGTTGGATGACACCATCCCATTGACGACGGGCGAATACGACGAGTGGGGCAATCCTAATGAGAAAGAGTACTACGATTATATACTGTCATACTCGCCATACGACAATGTGGAGGCGAAGGAATATCCGGCAATGCTTGTAACCACTGGGCTTCACGACAGCCAGGTGCAGTATTGGGAGCCGGCGAAATGGGTGGCGAAGCTGCGCGAACTCAAGACCGACGACAACCCGTTGTATCTGAGAACCGAGATGGATTTCGGTCACGGCGGAGCGTCGGGACGATTCGAGCCTTACCATGAGGTGGCGATAGAATACGCTTTTATGCTTGATTTGCTTGAAAAATGATAATATATCAACTGTTTCCAAGAGTCTACGGCGCAACGCCAACCAAGCGCTGCGGCACGTTCAGCGATATCAACGATGATGAGATTGAAAGAATTAAGTCGCTGAGCGTCAGCCATATATGGCTGACGGGCGTGATTCGTCACTCGGGCTGGCGCGACACCAATCCAGCCGTCACCAAAGGAAACGCGGGCTCGCCATACGCCATTGTCGACTATTACGACATCGACCCCGACCTTGCAGACAACGAGGCGAATAGGATGGAGGAGTTTGAAGAAACTGTCAAACGTATTCATTCTCATGGACTTAAAGTGATTATCGACTTCGTTCCTAATCACCTCGCACGCGAATATAAAGGCGATTTTACGGATGAAAACTTCTATATTTTGCCTAATCAAAGGTTCGTTACCCCGGTTGATAACGGATATATGTATTATGAAAATCCGGCAAAAGCCACGGGTAATGACGTGTTTTCGCCTACGCCCTCGTTAAATGACTGGTATGACACGGTGAAATTGAACTACACCAACCAAGACACTTGGCATAAGATGCTGAAAATCATGCAGTTCTGGTGTGGAAAGGGCGTCGACGGATTCCGTTGCGACATGGCGGAGATGGTTCCGGTGGAGTTTTGGTGCTGGGCGATTGCTGAATTGCGTAAGTCGTTCAATGTCATTATGATAGCTGAGATCTACCAGCCGAATCTGTATCAGAGTTATGTTGAGGCTGGTTTCAATTATCTTTACGATAAGGTAGGGCTGTACAACACTTTGGAAAACATCTACCGTTACGGACAGCGTGCTGATACCATTTCGGATGTCTGGAAAAATCTTAACGGATTGGATGACAATATGTTACGATTTATGGAAAACCACGATGAGATACGTTTAGCATCACGGTTTTTCACGCAAAAACCTGAGAATGCGTATCCTTTTGTGGCATTGTCGGCCTTGATGAACCGCGGTCCGTTTATGATTTATAACGGTCAGGAATACGGTGAGGATGCAGCGGATTCTGACAATGGCCGTACATCGATATTTGATTATAATTATATGAAAATCAAGAATTTACAAATCTTTGATTTTTATAAGAAATTGATGGGATTCCACGAATCGCATCCTGCAATCATGCAGGGCGCATTCTACGACTTGATGTGGGCAAATCCATGGTACAACAATTTCGATCCGCAATATGTCTATGCCTTTTTGCGTTATCATGGAGACGATAAATTGTTGATTGTCATCAATTTCAATCTAAATGAAGGCAGAAATGTGACGGTTTCAATTCCGGATGACGCACGGCAATTGATCGGTGGTTGTAATGAAAAATATGAAATAAAATTGTCCCCTGGGGACATTAAAACAATACAATTATGAAACTCGTTGACAACGACAATTGGTTGTCCCCGGTGGCAGACGAGGTGCAGAAACGTTATGACAGATTCTGTAACCGATTGAAAGCCATTGAAAAACAATTCGGAAGCTTGAGCGCGTTTGCCTCGGCTTATGAGTTTTTCGGTTTCCACTATGACCGCGTCCGCCGAGGCTGGTGGTACCGCGAATGGGCCCCCGCCGCGCATTATCTGTCACTGTTCGGCGATTTCAACAACTGGAACCGTTATGCGAACCCTCTCGAAAACGTCGGTAACGGCATTTGGGAGATTTTTCTGCCCGATTCCGAATATAAAGACCGCCTCGTGCACGGCAGCCTGCTGAAAGTCATTGTGCAGTCAAGCATTGGCGAGCAGGAACGTATACCTATTTATATAAAGAGAGCTGTGCAAGACGAGAAAACCAAAGATTTCTCAGCCCAGTTTTGGAACCCTGAGAAGCCTTATGTCTTTGAAAATCAGACTCCTACATTATCTGATGAGCCGTTGCTGATATACGAGTCACATGTTGGAATGGCGCAGGAAAAAGAAGAGGTTGGTAGCTATAACGAATTCATTACAAATGTGTTACCTCGTATCAAAGCTGCTGGCTACAACGCCGTCCAGCTCATGGCGATTGCCGAACATCCTTATTATGGCTCGTTCGGCTACCATGTTTCTAATTTCTTTGCCGCCAGCTCGCGCTTCGGGACACCAGAAGAACTGAAAAAGCTTGTGGATGCCGCACATGGCATGGGTCTGCTTGTTATCATGGATCTCGTGCACTCGCATACCGTTAAAAATGTCAGGGAGGGAATAAATCTCTTTGATGGCACTGAGTATCAATATCTTAAGCCCGGTTTGGAAGGGAATCACCCTCAATGGGATTCAAAATTGTTCAATTACGGCAAGACCGAGACCCTGCAGCTGTTGCTTTCAAACGTGAAATATTGGCTTGAGGAATACCATTTCGACGGCTACCGTTTCGATGGCGTGACCTCGATGTTATATAAAGATCATGGCATTGGCGCAACATTCGACAACCCTTGGAAATATTTCGGCGATAACGTCGACAATGACGCTGTGACATATCTCCAGCTCGCCAATAAGCTTATTCATAATATTGATAATCAGAATATTACGATAGCAGAAGACGTCAGCGGCATGCCGGGCATCTGTGCTAAAATCGATGATGGCGGCATCGGTTTCGACTACCGTCTCAGCATGGGATTGCCGGATTTCTGGATTAAGGTGCTGAAAGACCAGACCGACGAGCAGTGGAATATGCATGAGTTCTTCTTTACCATGACCAACAGGCTTTATGATGTGAAGACCGTGGCCTACGCCGAGTCGCACGACCAGGCGTTGGTAGGGGATAAGACATTGGCGTTCAGGCTCATGGACAAGGAGATGTACACTGCGATGGACAAAAACTCGCAGAATCTCATCATCGACAGAGGCATCGCTTTGCATAAGATGATAAGGTTGTTCACCATCACGCTTGGCGGTGATGCCTGGCTCAACTTTATGGGCAACGAGTTTGGGCATCCTGAGTGGATTGACTTCCCGCGTCATGACAACGGCTGGAGCTACAAATATGCGAAACGCCAGTGGTCGCTGTCAGAAAATGGCTTTCTTAAGTACCAATGGCTGGGCGATTTTGACAAGGCTATGCTCGATTTTGTTAAGAAAACTAAGGTGATGCAGGCTGATCCTGCGTGGCTTTTGAACGCCGATGAGGACAATAAAACCATAGTTTTTGAGAGAAATAACCTGATTTTCGTCTTTAATTGGGGACAAAAATCATTGCCTGACTATAAGATTAATGTGAAACAGACCGGCGACCACGAAATTATCTTCACCACTGACGCAAAATCTTTCGGAGGCTTTGAAAATATTGATAAAAACGCAGTTTTCCCAACAGAGAAAAATGGCGATGAAATCACTATGAAGATTTATAATGTTGCCCGAACAGCCACTGTTTATCAAGTAAAAAAATGATGTTTTTTTGAAAAAAAATGTCAAACGTATAAAAATAATGTATAACTTTGCTGAGTTGAATACAAATTTTAAATGTTTAATACCATGAAAAAATTTACATTAGTAGCAGCATTATTGCTGATCAGCGTTTTCGCTTTCGCACAGAAACCAGTCAGATTTGGTGTTTACCTTGGTGAAGCTACCCCAGTGGGCGCTCTCGGACAGGGTGATGCTATCAAGAAAACCACAGAGTTTCCTCTCGGTGACATTTCAAAATACGCATTACTTAATGAAAAAGGTGACCAAGGCTATGCTGGCATTGGTGGTAACATCGGTTTTGATGTAACAGTGTCTCTTCCTGCTGGATTTGGCGTTTTCGGTGGTATCGACATCTTTGTTAACGCAAATAATTCAGACATAAGAAGTTATTTCAATGATTGGGAGAAACAAATTGAAAAAGAAATTGGTATTACAAGTGCCAAATTCAACCTTCCAAATGTTTGGAACATCCCGATTTTATTTGGTGTCAACTATCTCCATAACTTCAACAATATCGTCGGTATATGGGGCGAGGCCGGTATCGGTCCTAATTTCAGACTGATTTCGAATTTCAATACAGAGATTAAATATACAGCATTGCAGACAGATCCTGTTACTGGCAACACCTATGATAAAGAGACAGTTGAGATGGATTATGATGCCGCTACAACACTCGGATTCAAGATTGGCGGTGGTGTGATGCTATGGAACAGGATGAGCATAGGTCTTGACTACTATTCACTTGGAAGTGCAAAGATTAGTGGCAAATATGAATTAAAAGAAGGTAGTCATGTCATTCCGACATATGCAGATGACAAGTTTAAAGGCGAAAACGATATTTATTCTGGCGAGCTTGTCGTAAGAGTAGGTTATCACTTCTAAAAAATAATTGAATCGGCAATATCTATTGTTGATAACTATTTTTAATGTTGAAAAAAAAATGTCACCGCAATAGATATTATGTGTATCTTTGCGGTGATTTACTACTTTAAAGGAGGAAAAACAAATAAACAAAATAAGAGAGGATGCCGAAAATCTCATATAGAGTAGGCGTAATTAAAATTATTTAAAAGATGAAAAAATTATTTATCACAATCGCATTCGTAGCAGCAGCTATGTTCGCAAACGCACAGTTCTTTGTAGGTGGTAACCTCGGAATGGCAATGGAAAACGGCAAAATTAAAGCTGTAAACTCAGGAACAACAGTTGAACAGGATGCTCCTAAAGCTTTCACATTCACATTTGCCCCATCAGTTGGTTTCATGTTCAATGACAACATGGGTGTCGGTCTCGACCTTATGTTCGGTCTGGGCAAAGTTACAGAAAAGGATTATGACTTTGATCCAGTTGCTACATTCAAAACAAAGACAACCACTATCGGTTTTGCTCCTTATTTCCGTTATGTGTTCGCAGAAGTTGACAACTTCAAATTCTATTGCGATGCAAGAATTGAGTATTTGATGAGCACACCTAAGATTGAAGCTGAACAGGGCGGCACAACTGTAACAATTGATTGTCCTAAGACAACTAACTTCGGTATCGGTGTTGTTCCAGGTATGCAGTACAACCTCACAGACAATATCTCAATGAACTGCGCTCTCAACATTCTTGAACTCGGTTTCGCAACAGAGAAGACTGTTACAAAAGACGTTGATGGCATGGGTACAGAACTTACAGAGAAGACAAACGAATTTGGCTTTGGTGTCAACTACGCAACACCTATCACAATCGGTTTCTTCTACACATTCTAATATCTGAAGTGTAATTATAAAAAAAGGCGCTGAAACTCAGCGCCTTTTTTTTATTTGCAACCTTCGCAGCCGCCATCGCAACTGCCACTGTCGCAGCCGCCTCCGCAGTGACCGCAGCCACCGTCAAGGTCTTCTTCCTTGAGCTCGCGGACTGCCAAAATCTCGCCTTCGAAGAAGAGCGGCACGCCTGCCAACTCATGGTTGAAGTCGATTTCAACGAGTTCGAGGCTCACTTTCTTGATTTTGCCTGGCATGATGCCGTTGCCCACATTGAACTGCAATGTGTTGCCCTCCTTGCAATGCTCGCTGAGCTTGCCGTTCTCGTCAAGGAACATGTCTTTCTTCACTGTGAAGACCATATCCTTGTTGTACTCGCCGTAACCCTCGGCAGGAGTGAGGTGGAAACCGTATTTGTCGCCTGGCTCGAGTCCTTGCAGACATTCCTCAAAACGTGGGAGGAACATCCCGTGACCGAAAATCGCCTCCAAAGGTTTCTCTTTTGTCGCCTGGTCAATGACCGGACCGTCTTTTGTGTCGTTGTGTAACGTGTAAGTCAACGTTACGTAAGTGTTGTTAGCTACTTTCATAATTTAATAAATTCCAAATATTTTTCTTAATAACCATTCTATCGTAATCAAAGCTAAGATACTGAAAAACAGCCATTTAAGGTTTATCAGGTCATCATAGCGGGTCTCTTCCCGGGCGATGGAGGTGATACGGCTGTCGTTTTTTAAATCTTTTATAACATCTTGAATATCAGTGATATAGTAATGTTTTCCACCAGTCTGCGACGCCAAAGAGCGCATGCGCTCGATGTTGGCGGTGAGATCCTGCGCCTCCACGCCGAGCGATTCCACTGTGAAAGTGCCGCTGGCGTTGTATTCCACACCTCCGAAAGAAGTATGAGCACGGAAATTGTAAATGCCCTCGGGAAGGATTCCAATGTTGAGACTGTAGTTGTTTTCACCCTTTGAAAACACGTAATCATATGTAGAGACGTTTCCTGAAACGTCTTTATTTCGTATCGTAATATGCAAATCCGGTTCATTGACCAATTCCCTGCTTGGGTTGCGTAATTCCGCAAAAATGCTGATGTTTTCGGTGTTCAGATAATTGTCTTTGTGAATGATGGTCAATTCCTTATCCTTCTCAGTGAGCAGATATTTCATAGTTTTGCTGAAGATTTCGTCGAATCCGTCGTTGTTTTTGTGATGGAAATATTCGTAAAGTCTCCAGCGCCAGCAGCCTGTTCCGAAAAGGAAGGCGTGTTTGTTGCCCTCACCATCAATGGAGAAGGCGAGGAGAGGATTCGGCGTCTCCAAATCCATGATATTCATCAATAAGGCATCGTCATGATGGCCGTTGAAAACGATTTCACAATGCGGCAACGACAACGGAGGATACGATTTCAACTCGTTTTTGATGTCTGAATTGATGGTAAACAGCCCGAAAGCGTTGTTAAACCTGCCTCTCACGTCGAGGTTGGTGTTTGCTGCGCCTCGGTTGATTCTCACGATGTCCTGCGATTCGTTGAAGGCATTGAAATCGTTGCCGACGATCGACAACGTAGGTATCTGTGTTAGAGGCTTGCCATGGCGAGTCTCTATAGATGTGTTATGCAAAATCAACAAATCATATTCATTGATATTATCAATGTTATCACCATATTTAACATCAAATTCAAAATGATCATCCAATGACGATTTTATCGCGGCGATGTCCGGGTGAGGCGCCTTGGCGATGCAAAGGATACGGTATTTTTTGTCGGTTACAGTGATGAAAACGCGTTTAATTGATTGACCAACGATAATATCAATTTGTTTTGTGCCCTCATTGCCGGAATCGATATTGAAATCAAAGGTTTTCGAGAATCGGTTTGAGGTGACGGGAACAGTCACATTCTCAACCTCGTTGCCGTCTATTTTTACCACGACATTCATCTCCTTGCCCTTGAAATTCAATGCGTTGGCGGTCACACGAAGCGGGAAGAGCATGTTGGCCTGCACCGTTTTGTTATATTTTACCTCGGTAATTGTCATGTTTGGATACGAAATGGTGTCACCAAGCGTGACAGAGTAAATCGGGAAATGATAGTTTTCGATATTAAGTTCAGGGTTAACTCCTTGATTTACAATGCCGTCAGATATCAAAACGACCGCGCCCACATTCTTTTTGTAATACTGACGTGAAATGGTGGTTAAGGCGCTGCTGATGTTTGTGTATTGATCGCCAAAATCGTAATAATTCACATCGTAGCGTTTTTCGAGCGTATGTATCACAGAATCAACACTTTGCGGATATTCGACCATCGATTCTGACTTGTCTTGGGCGAAAATGACGATAGGTTTCTCGATTTTATAGGTCTTTTGTTTGATATAAGGGTTGATGAAAAGCATCACCACGGTGGCGACCACGATTGTCCTCAACGAAAACAACAGTACGGTCAACGCCACGCTATATTTCTTTGAAAAGAGATATAGCAATGAGGCATAAACCAAACCAATCGCTAACGCTAATAAAATCAACCACATAATATTTGCGAAAAATTTTTGCAAAAATACAAAAAAAAACAGTAACTTTGTAGTTTGTTTTGAAGTCATGAAAAAGTTCCTTGTGATACAAACGGCATCGATAGGCGATGTGATTCTCGCGACAGCTGTTGCAGAGAAACTGCATGCGTATTATCCTGATAGTCAGATAGATATGATGATTAAAAAAGGATATGAAAGTCTTTTTAAAAATCATCCGTATTTTAATAATGTGTATTCGTGGGATAAGAAAAGTCACAAATACAGGAATCTTTTCTCGATTTTAAAAGAGGTGCGTCGACAGCGTTATGACTTGATAGTCAACGTGCAACGATATGCAGCTACAGGATTTGTGACCGTTTTCAGCAAGGCGAAAGAGACGGCGGGCTTCGACAAGAACCCGTTCAGCTGCTTCTTCACGCATAAGATCAAACACCAGATAGGGGTGAAAGGCGTGCATGAAGTTGACCGTAACCAGAAACTCATTGCACATATCACCGACGATAAGCCGATGCGACCAGCATTATATCCGAGTGAGGAGATATTTGACAAGGTAAAGCATTATAAATCAGAGAGATACATCTGTGTGGCGCCGTGTTCATTATGGTTCACGAAGCAGTTTCCTGAAGACCGTTGGGTGGAGTTTTTAAAGCTCGTCCCTGACGATTTGAAGGTTTATCTCCTTGGCGGAAAAGACGATATCGCAATTTGCGAACGTATCATTTCCAATGTGCCGGGCAAGCGTGTGGAGAGTCTCGCCGGACAGCTTAACCTCTTGGAGTCAGCGGCATTGATGCGTGATGCGAAGATGAATTATGTGTGTGATTCGTCACCTATGCACCTCGCCAGCTCACAGAATGCCCCTACAACAGCAATTTTCTGCTCGACGGTGGCAGATTTCGGCTTCGGTCCGCTCTCGGAAGACTCGGTGGTGGTTGAGGAAAACCGCTCACTCCAATGCCGTCCATGCGGATTGCATGGCTACAAACAATGTCCTAAAGGTCATTTTAACTGCGCCTATTTTATTGATATTAAAGAACTTATAGATAGATTATGAATACTTTTGAACAAGAAGTCGAATTATGTGTAAAGCTCCTTTCTGAGGGCAAGGTCTTCATTTACCCCACCGACACCATCTGGGGAATCGGCTGTGATGCCACGAATGCCAAGGCTATCGACAAGGTCTGCAAGATAAAAAACCGTCCCGCAGGCAAGGGTCTGATCATCTTGGTTGACTCCATCGACCGCCTGAAAGATTACGTCAAAAATCCTTCACCAATAGCGGAAGATTTGATTAAAGCTGCACACAACCCATTGAGTATCATATATAAAGAGTCAAAAGGACTCGCAAAAAACCTCTCATCCGACGGCAGCGTGTGCGTCCGCGTCACGACAAATGAGTTCTGCAAAGCGGTGATACAACGCCTCGGACACCCGATAACATCGACATCTGCCAACATGAGCGGCGAACCGTCACCGGCAAATTTCTCAGATATCTCCGAGAAGATGAAAAACGCCGCAGACTACGTCGTCAGCCTGTATCATGATGTTATCGTGAAACCAAAGGCATCGACGATAATAAAAATTAATGATGATAATACTTTTGAAATAGTACGCTCGTAGGGACAAGGCATGCCTTGTCCGTACGGATACAAAAATATAAAAAATGAAACGATTATTTTTAATCATATTATTGATTTCCAATGTTTTGTGTTTTGCACAAAACAAAAACAAGCCGGCTGAGACCACGCAAAAGCTTGCAACAACGATGTATATCATCGACAATTACTACGTTGACAGCACCGATATGCCAAAATTGACCGAGGAAGCCATTGTCGCGATGTTGAAAAGCCTTGACCCTCATAGCGCTTACATCGCAGCCAAGGATGTGCAGAAAGCCAACGAGGAGCTTGTGGGCAGCTTCGAAGGCATAGGCGTGACGTTCCAAATTCTGCGTGACACCATTTTGGTCGTTTCAGCGGTCCCGGGTGGCCCGTCGGAGAAGGTCGGCATCATGGCAGGCGACAGAATCGTCACCATCGATGGGGAAGAGGCTTTTGGAAAGAAGGTGAACAACGAATATGTCACAAAACATCTGCGCGGCGAGAAAGGCACAAGAGTAGTGCTCGGCATCAAACGCGGAGATGACCCGGAACTCATTGATTTTGAGGTTGTTAGGGATAAGATTCCGTTGAATAGCATCAACACATATTTCATGGTCGACAAAAAAATAGGGTATATCAAGCTCGACAAATTCGCCCAACAGTCGGTGGAAGAGTTTGAAAAAGCCTTGAAAGACCTGAAAAACCAAGGGATGCAGTCGCTTATCTTCGATTTGAGAGGCAACAGCGGCGGTTATCTGCAGACAGCTTTCGGACTTGGCAATGAGTTCCTTGGAAAAGATAAAATGGTAGTGTTTACTGAAGGTTTGAAGGCTCCAAAACAGGTTTTCATGACCGATAAGGACGGCGGTTTCTGTGAAGGCAGACTCGTGGTCCTCATTGATGAGGGCAGCGCATCGGCAAGCGAGATCGTGTCGGGCGCTATCCAGGACTGGGACAGAGGCGTACTGATAGGCCGTCGTTCGTTCGGAAAAGGCTTGGTGCAAAGACCATTCAACCTTCCTGACGGATCGGTGATACGTCTCACCACGGCACGTTATCACACCCCGACAGGACGATGCATACAGCGTTCGTATGAACAAGGTTCTGAAGAGTATTTCAAGGAGATGACAAAGCGTCTCGAACATGGCGAATATTACCATGCCGACAGCATCCAATTCCCTGATTCTCTTAAGTATTACACGCTTAGAAGCGGCAGGACAGTGTACGGCGGCGGAGGTATAATGCCCGACATTTTCATGCCGGTCGACACCACATATTCCACAAAACTTCTTACCGATCTGATAAGAAAAACGGTGTTTAACAACTACTGCGTCGATTATGTGCTTAAAAACAGAGAAAGCTTACTCAAATCTTATCCTGAGTTTGAAAAATTCAACAAAAAATTCAAGGTAAGCGACGAAATGTTGGAAGATTTCAAGAAAGTGGCTGAACAGAAGGTCGTGAAGTGGGATGACGAGCAGTTTGAGCGTTCCGAGGAATGGATTAAATTGAGAATCAAAGCGATGATAGCACAAAATGTTTGGAATATCGACAAATTTTACCAAGTTGTCATGAAAGAGGACAAGATGATTGAGAAGGCTGTCGAGATAATTAATTCAAAAAAAGAATACGAGGAAATACTGGGCATTTGAGATTTTTTTCAAAAAAATTATCAAAAAAAGAAATCACCTTTTGAAAAAATTGTGTATTTTTGTAGCTTGTAAAAGTGAAGACTTGGTCTTTGAAAGGAAATTAACATTTTAATAATAACTTAATTAAATCACAAAAATGAAAAAAAATCAACTCAGAAAGTTAGCAATGGCATTGGTGGTCATTATGTTTGGCTTCCAGGCTTTTGCTCAAGGTCGTATCGATCTTGCTGGCGCAAAGAGCGCTCAGGCTTGCACAGTCGCATCAACAGATGGACTTACTGCAACATTCTCATTCAGCGGCATCGATGCTACTGAAGTTACAACTGAAAGAGGTGTGTTCTCAGCCCTTACAATGGACGGAACATATCAGTCAGGTAATCTTGGCGAACCAAATCTTCCAGCAGCTAACAAACTCATCGCTGTTCCTGTCGGAGCAAAAGATGTTACAGTTGCTGTGAAAGGTTACACAACACAGGAATTCAAACTTGCTGATTACGGTATCAACCAGATTGTCCCTATGCAGCCTAAACTCCGTAAGGATCAGAAGCCAGAGGACATCCCGTTTGAATATAGCGCTAAGGCTTATGCACAGAAAGGTTATGCAGAACGTCAATTAGCTCTTGTTGAGATCCAGGGCACAATGCGTGGTATCCAGATTGCAGCTCTCACAGTGAACCCGGTTCAGTATGACGCTGCTAACAACACAATCCGTGTTTACAACAACATCGAGGTTGAAGTTAGCTTCGGAAGCTATGACAAAGCAGCTGCTGAAGATTACTTCGTAAGCACATTCAACCCTTATTTCGCTGGCATTTACAAGACAATGTTCAACGAAAGAGCTATCAACGACATCTATGATGAGCACCCAGACATGTGGCAGAACCCTGTCAAGATGTTGGTTATTGCTAACCGCGCTTTCGAATCAACAATTGAGGAGTGGGTTAACTGGAAGACAGAAAAAGGTTTCTATGTCGACGTTAACTACACCGACGAAATCGGCTCAACCGCTGCAGCAATCAGAACTTTCATCCAGAACAAATACAATGAGGATCATCCTTCATTCCTCATGATCATGGGTGACAAGAACATGGTTCCTGAATCAGGTAACGGTAGCGAGACACACTGTGTCACCGACCTTCAGTATTCAAGTGTTGAAGGCGACATGTTCTCAGATATGTACCACAGCCGTTTCCCAGCAGAGAATGTTGGTCAGATGACAGCAATGATTAACAAAGCTCTTGAATATGAGCAGCTTACTATGCCAGATCCAAGCTACTTGGGCAATGTGTTGCTCATCGCTGGTGAAGACTCAGGTTGGGGCCAGACAGTTGGTCGTCCAGCTATCAAGTATGCTTCATACTATTATTACAACACAGAACATGGTTTCAATAATGTGTATGAATACAGCGACAACGTCTACACAGGATGTTACACACACTTGAATACAGGTGTCGGTTTCGCTAACTACACCGCTCACGGTTCAAATACCAGTTGGGCAGGTCCAAGCATAACAGTTAGCGATGTCAACAACCTGACTAATGAGCATAAATACTTCTTGGCAATGGGTAACTGCTGCCAGGCAGCTGACTGGGGTATCTCAGGTACATGCTTTGGTGAGGCAATGGTGCGCGCTGAAAACAAAGCAGCTTACGCTTACATCGGCTCATGCCCTTCAACATATTGGCTCAATGACTACTACTTTGCAGTCGGTGCAACAAGCCAGGCCAATGGTTCAATGCCAAACATCGACATCACAACTCTTGGTTGCTATGATGCTATCTGGGATGACGCAGCATACAACGTAGTTGACGCTATCAGATTTGTTGGTAACCTTGCATCAAACGCAGCTGAAGCTTTGGGTTATACAATTCATATCAGCAACCTCTATGACTGGCAGGCATACCACACCCTCGGTGATGGTTCTATCCTTCCATATCGTATCCAGCCTACTGAACAGTCTGTCTCACATCTCCCAACACTTCCTATCGGAATGGATTTCTACACAGTTACAGCTGAACCAGGTTCATACGTTGGTATTTCAAAGGACGGTATACTCTATGGTGCCGGTATGATTGACGAGACAGGTACAACAGACATCGCTATCACTCCTGTGACATCAGGCGGTGACGTGAAGATCGTCGTTACACATCCACAGCACGTCCCATACATTGCAACAGTTCCAGCTGCAGCAATGACAGGTGCTTACGTAGCAGTTGACACATACGCATTGAATGTTGACCAAGCTAACTATGGCGAGACAGTCGACATGGACATTACAGTGAAGAACGTTGGTACTTTGACAGCCAACAACATCACAGCTACACTTACAACAGACTGCGAATATGTGACAATCTTGTCAGCAGAAGGCAGCGTTGCAAGCTTGGCACCAGACCAGATGGCAACAATGGAAGGCTTCGAATTCAACGTCGCAGCTGATGTTCCAGATAACACAAAGGCTCAGTTCTATCTCGATGTTACAGACGGCACTGACGTATGGCAGGGCAAGTTCAATATCACTTTGCATGCTCCAGTTCTCGCATACGAAGCAATGACAACAACAGACAATACTGTTACATTCACATTCGCTAACACAGGTTCAGCTCCATTCTATGGCGGTGAATTCTCAGTGGTCAGCTGCTCACCAGACATGGTGTTCGATCCAGCTTTTATCACATTTGACGATGTTATTGCAGGTGGTGAAGAAAAAGAATTGACAATTGGCTATTCATTCGATGAAAGCGTTGAAATCGGTTCAACATTTGAGGCTTCATACGAAATCACATCAGGTTTGATGAACCTCAGCGGTGAATTCGTTCTCTCATACGGCGCTATCATGGAAGACTTCGCATCAGGCACATTTGGTCCAAACTGGACACTCAGCCCAACTAACCCATGGGAGATCTGCTCAGATGGTAGAAGCTACTGCGCTAAGTCAAACAACAACGGCCAGAACAACTCATCAGGTTACATGCAGTTGACAGTTGACGTGCTCGCAGCAGGCGAACTTTCATTCATGTACAAAGTGTCATCAGAGACCAACTACGACAAACTCCACTTCTACATGGACGGTCAGGAGAAGGGCACATGGTCAGGCTCAATCGCATGGACAGAGTTCACTCAGGCAGTGACAGTGGGTCAGCACACATTCAAGTGGGAATACACCAAGGATACATCAGTGAGCTCAGGCGACGACTGCGCATGGGTTGACAATATTATCTTCCCTCCAACAAATGTCTACACATTCATCGCCCCAGCTACAGACCTCGTAGCAGTTGCTGATGGTCACGATGTTGCATTGTCATGGACAGCTTCAGCTGATGCAGTTTCATACGTTGTAAAACGCGACGGTGAGACAATCGCAGCAGTGGCAGAGACACAGGCAACAGACGTCATCGAAGAAAGCGGCACATACAAATATTCAGTGTACGCTGTCGACGCAAACGGTTCAATGTCAGCTCCTGTAACTGCAATCGTGTCAGTTGACTTCACAGGTGTTGAGGAATCACAGGATGTTAATATCAGCATCTATCCAAACCCAACAACTGGTGTTTTGAATGTCGTTACAAATGCAAACAACTATGAGTATCAGATCGTCAACAGCGTCGGTCAGATCGTCATGAGCGGCAACGCCAACGGCAAGACAACTGTCAACGTGAGCGAACTCAATGGTGTTTACTTCTTGAGAATCATTGCTGATGGTGATGTTATCGTAAGAAAGATCACTGTTAAGTAAAAATTTTTCAAAAAAATATTTAAGGATGTCGGCTCTCGGCATCCTTTTTTTTATATCTTTGCGAGCTATTAATAATTTAGGTTTAAAAAAAGAAGTATTAATTATAAACCATTTTATAAATTATGAGAAAATCATTATTACTAACAGCTTTGTTCCTGGTATTCTCATTTATGGGTTTTGCACAGGAATGGCATGGAATCACAAGTGATTCTCCAACAGCGATGAAGAAGACTTTGGTCTCTTCTACAGAAAATGAAATCGTCATCAACGTCAACCTCGACGGTTTCTACACACAGAGTGTGACAACACCTGACGGCAAGAAATTCGAAGTCTATGTCAAGGACATGGCATTAGAGCTTGAAGCAGGTGCTCCGCAGCTTTCATACGATGTCATCCCAGTTATGATTGGTGACATGGCAGAGATGAATGTTGCTGTGGTTAATTCAACTTACGTTGATTTTGAGAACATGGATGTGGTATCTTCAAAGGGTAACTTCAGCCGTAAGATTAATCCTGATGATGTTCCTTACACCTACGGTGAGATGTATTCACAGAACGCATTCTGGCCAGCATCACAGGTTTCACTTGACGCTCCTTACATCATCAGAGACTTCCGTGGTCAGAACATCGTGGTTCGTCCATTCGCTTACAACCCTGTGACAAAGACATTGCGTGTTTACACAAGCATGACAATCGCCATGACAAAGGTTAGCGACAACGGTGAGAACCAGAAGCTTGCACGTAAGAACAACACTGTTAAGACAACTTCAGAATTCAAGGCAGCTTACAACCGTCGTTTCATCAACTTCGAGGAAGCAGCAACAAGATATCCTTGGGTTGAAGACAATGGTGAGATGTTGGTTATCTGCGCAGACCAGTTCATGGCAGGTATGCAGCCATTCGTCGATTGGAAGAACCAGTCAGGCCGTCCAACCACAATGGTCAGCGTGACAACAGCCGGTGGCAACAACGACAACGCTATCAAGAGCTATATCACAAACATTTACAACGATCCGAGCCACAATCTCGCATACGTTTTGTTCGTTGGTGACAATGAACATATCACACCACATGCTGTGAGTGGCGAGCGTTCAGATAACTGGTTTGGCCAGATTGAAGGTTCAGACCACTATCCGGAGGTGTTTGTCGGTCGTTTCTCAGTTCAGAATGATGCTCATGTGGCAACACATGTTAACAAAGTTCTCTTCTATGAGCGTGACATGCAGGCAGGTGTGACATGGGCAGACAAAGGCCTTGGCATCGGTCATAAGACAGATGGTCCTGGTCACTATGGTGAATATGATTATCAGCATATTGAGCTTATCAGCGACACATTGTTACATTACACTTATTCAAATATTACACATCACCATGGCGGCAGCGGCGGTACAGCAAGTGTTGCAACAATTAGCAGTACAGTCAACCAGGGTGTTGGTATCATCAACTACTGCAACCACGGTTCACCAACAAGCTGGGGCGTGGCTAACTACAGCACCAGCGATGTTAACGCTTTGACAAACGATAATATGTTGCCAGTGGTTTGGTCAGTGGCTTGCAACAATGGTCAGTTCGACTATTCAGAATGCTTCGGAGAAGCTTGGATGCGTGCTACCAACAACACATCAGGTGTCCCTACAGGCGCTATCGGAGGTATGTTCTCATGGGAATCACAGCCATGGCAACCACCAATGTACGGCCAGGACGAGATGATTAATATCTTGACAGAATGGCGTAACAGCGACCAATTCAACCACACCTTGGCAGGTGCTTCATTGAATGGTAACATGGACGTTATTGACAAGGGTGGTGACGCCATATGTCATGACACATGGATCCTCTTCGGTGACCCTACATTGATGGTTCGTACAGCTAATCCAACAAGCATGAACGTCGTAGCAAGCCCATCAGTTTTGATGCTCGGTATGACAGAACTCAATATCACAGCAGATGTTGACTACGCTATCGCAACATTGTCATTGAACGGTGAGATTTTGGCTACAGAAAGAATTATCAACGGTCAGTGCAACATGCATTTCCCAGGTTTGTCAGATGTCGGCGATGCTGATCTTGTCATCGTTGGTTATAACAAAGAGACTTACATGGGTACAGTTGAAGTTGTTCCTGCAGAAGGCGCTTATATGACAGTCGGTGAATATGCAATGAATGTTGATCAGGCTAACTACGGTGAGACAATCGACATGAGCATCAATATCAAGAACGTTGGTGTTGAAACAGCTAACAACATTGCAATTACATTGTCAACAGAAAGCGGATACCTCAACATCACATCAGCTGAAGGTACTATCGCAACAATCAGCCCAGATCAGACAGTGACAGTTGAAGGCTTCCAGTTTGAAGTTGCAGCTAACGTTCCTGATGGAACAAGAGCTCAGATTGATGTCAACATGACTGACGGCACCGACACATGGGCTGGTAAAGTCTTGGTTGAACTCCACGCTCCAATCGTTGCTGTTGAAAGCTTGGAAGTTACTGATGACGCAGTCGTTTTGACATTCCATAACGCAGGTACAGCTCCATTTGTTGGTGGTGAATTGACCTTCACAAGCTGCTCACCAGACCTCGTGTTCACACCAGACACATACACATTTACAGAGTCTGTTGCCGGTGGCGAATCAATCGCTATCACAGCTCCTTATTCATTTGATCCAAGCGTTGAAATCGGTTCAACATTTGAGGTGGCATACGACATGACAAGCGGTATGTTCAATGTTTCTGACATCTTCGTCGTGTCATACGGCGCTATCATGGAAGACTTCGAGTCTGGTTCATTCGGTCCAAACTGGACACTCAGTGCAACCAACCCATGGGAGATTACAACAGGTGGTAGAGGCAACTACTGCGCTAAGTCAAACAACAACGGCCAGAACAACTCATCAGGCTACATGCAGTTGACAGTTGACGTGCTCGCAGCAGGCGAACTCACATTCATGTACAAAGTGTCATCAGAGACCAACTACGACAAGCTTCATTTCTACATGGACGGTCAGGAGAAGGGTACATGGTCAGGCACAGTCGCATGGACAGAGTTCACACAGCCAGTGACAGTGGGTCAGCACACATTCAAGTGGGAATACACCAAGGATACATCAGTGAGCTCAGGCGAAGACTGCGCATGGGTTGACGATGTTATCTTCCCTCCAACAAATGTCTATACATTCATCGAGCCAGCTACGAACCTCGAAGCAACTGTTGACGGTCATAATGTCGCATTGTCATGGACAGCTTCAGCTGATGCAGTTTCATACGTTGTGAAACGCGACGGTGAGACAATCGCAACAGTGTCAGATCCAGAAGCAGCTGATGTCCTCGAAGAGAGCGGCACATACAAATATCAGGTGTTCGCTGTCAGCGCTAGCGGTTCAATGTCAGCTCCTGCAACTGCAATCGTGTCAGTTGAATTCACAGGTGTTGAAGAGAACGAAGTCATCCTCGGTGTTTATCCTAACCCGGCAGAAAGCGTGTTGTACATCAATGCAAATGCTGCAAGCTATGAATACCAGATGATTAACAGCGTCGGTCAGGTGGTGATGAGCGGTGTCGCTAACGGCAACATCCAACTCAATGTGAACGATTTGAACAATGGCGTGTACTTCCTGAAGGTTATCGCCAACGGCAACGCACAGATTGAGAAAGTCGTCATCAAGTAAACGACATTTTAAAAAATATTTAAGGACGTCGACTGTCGGCGTCCTTTTTTTGTTTATCTTTGCAAAAAATTATAATCTTTCTTTAACTATGAAAAGACTTTTTATATTAGCTATTAGCCTTATGTGCATGCAGTTGGCATTTGCACAGGGATGGAGCCAAAGATTGGTTTCGTCAACATACAATGAGATAAAGGTTGAAATCAGTGTGAATGGTTTCAATAAATATGATGTGGTGACACCTAACGGTGACGCTGCTGTCATTACGAATCAGAAGATGATGAGTATGGCACAGGCTGGCGAGCCGGATGTCCCTGGCTTCGTGATTCCTGCCATCATCGGCGATGATGCATTGATGAGCGTAGAAGTCGTCGACGCAGAGTATGTCGATTATGAAAACATAAATGTAGCGCCGTCAAAAGGCGATTTCCCACGTAGCATCGATCCGGAAGACGTGCCTTACACATACGGCGCGATGTATCAGCAGAATGCATTCTTCCCTAATGAGATTGCAAAGCTCGACGAGCCTTACATCCATCGTGACGTGAGAGCACAAAACATGATGGTTACACCTTATTTGTATAATCCAGTGACAAAGACCCTCAGAGTTTACACTCATTTCACCTTGAAGATGAAAGAAGTCGGCAAAGACGACAGAAATGTCGTGGTGAACCGTGCCAAGTCAAGCGTTGTTGACCCCGAATTCAAGAAGATTTATGAGAGCTGTTATATCAATTTCTCAGAGTCAATGTCGAGATATAACGCTATCGAGGAAAACGGCGAGTTGCTTATCATCTGTCATGAAGTTTTCTTGTCGGCAATGGAGCCTTTTGTGGCTTGGAAGAAACAGATCGGCCGTCCTACAACCATGGTTGGAACAAGTGTGACTGGCAATACTGCTGCATCCATTAAGTCGTATATTGAGACTTATTACGCCGCAAATCCTAATTTGACCGACATCTTGCTTGTCGGTGATGTGGCACAGATTCCAGGGATTTATATCTCAGCAGGTTCAGGCTCTCAAGGCTATTCAGGATATGGCGACGTGCAATATGGCCAGCTTGCCGGCAACGACTATTACAACGAGGTTATCGTTGGCCGTTTCTGCTGCGAGACAGAGGCTCAGGTGACAAATCATGTCAATAAGGTCTTGAATTATGAGAGAGATTTGGATGAGACAGCCACATGGCTTACAGTGGGCCAGGGTGTCAGCAAGAATGAAGGCGCTGGTGGCGGTCATTATGGAGAGGCTGACTATCAGCATATCGACCTTATCAGAAATGATTTGTTGGGTTACAACTATACTGAGGTGCATCGTGACTATCAGGGTGTGACTGGTGTTACCGCGAGTGCGGCGACTGTCAGCCAGCACATCAATGAAGGTGTGAGCATCATCAACTACTGCAACCACGGCAACATCACATTGTGGGGCGTTTTCAACTACAGTAACTCCAATGTCAATGCATTGACTAACGATTACAAGCTGCCATATATCATTTCGGTGGCTTGCCTTAACGGAAAATACGACCATAGCGGACCATGTTTCGCTGAGACATGGATGCGTGCGACCAACAACACTACAGGCAATCCGACAGGTGCTATAGGCGGAATGTTCTCATATATTTCACAGCCATGGCAGCCGCCGATGTATGGTCAGGATGAGATGGTTGACATCTTGATTGAGTCGCAGGTCAACAACATCCGTCGCACAATGGGTGGCGTCTCTATCAATGGGAGCATGAGAGTTTTGGACTTGGGAGCTAATCAGAATGCTAATAAAGGCACATACAACACATGGATTCTGTTCGGCGACCCTACTTTGACTTTGCGCAACGATGTCCCTGCAAATATGGGTGTTTCATGTGCAAATACATTAAGCCGTACTCAGACTAACTTCGTGGTCAATGCAACTAATGGCAATGGCGCTTTGGCAACACTTACATTCAACGGTGAAATTCTTGGCTCAGCTGAGATTGTCAACGGTGTAGCTAACATCACATTTGAAGAGCCGAGCTCAACAGGCACTGCCACTCTTACAGTGTTTGGATATAATAAAAAGACTTTCAGCACCTCTGTTGAAATCACAGATGGAGGCATGTCACCATTGCTGGTTGTCGCTCTGGCTGACCCAGAGACGATAACACTTGGCGAGTCGACAACACTGACTGCCAATGCCAACGGCGGAACAGGCAACTACACATATTCTTGGGAGCCTGCTGAAGATCTTGCCACACCACATGCGCGTACTACTGTCGCAACCCCTACAACAATTGGAGAAAACATTTATGTTGTGACCGTTAACGATGGAATGAATACAGTTTCGGCTGATGTCACAGTCATTGTCGAGGATCCGGCACCTATAGTATGCCCGTCACCACAGAATTTTGATGGAATAAACTATTACGATTCAGGCGAGTTTGGCGCACGTCTGATGTGGGATAGAGCCGAATATGAATACACACTCGACAGATTTGAGATATACAGAAGCAATGACGGTATTGATTATAAATTGGTCCAACGTATCGTCAACACTCCGTCGATAAGCCATTACGAGTGCAATGACAGGGTGGAAACTCCAGGTATGTATTCATATCGTATCTATGCTTTCTATGATAATGATTGCCAGTCGGATTATGTACAGGTTGATGTGGAAGTGATTGACTATACCGGCGTTGGCGAAGATTTGCAGAATAACATAACAGTTTATCCTAATCCAACGTCAGGAATGGTGAACGTTAAAGGTGAGATGATGCAACAAGTGTCGGTCTGCAACATGATGGGGCAGGTTGTCATGATTCAAACTGTTGACAGTGATAATGTCGTGATAGACATGAGCGCTTTCGACAATGGCATGTACATCATCAATATCATGACTGGAAACGGCAACGTTGTTAAGGTTTTAAATGTTATAAGATAATGAAAATCAAGTTTATAGGCGCAGCGCGTGAAGTGACGGGCAGCAAGCATCTCATTGTCACCGACAAGGGTAAGAAGTTGTTGCTTGATTGTGGAATGTTTCAAGGCAAAGGTTTGGAGACTGATGCCATGAACCGCAACACTATGATTGATCCTGCGGAAGTTGACTGTATCATATTGACACATGCGCATATCGACCATTCTGGGCTTATCCCTTATTTCTATAAGAAAGGCTTCAGAGGCTCGGTGATATGCACTCCGGCGACACGCGAGCTGTGCTCTATAATGCTTCCTGATAGCGGTTTTATCCAAGAAAACGATACCCATTGGTTTAATAAGAAACGTGCGCGTCAGGGTTTGAAACGGGTGGAGCCGATATACACCGAGAAAGACGCTCGGGAGTGTATGGAACTGTTTATCACCACAGAGACGAACCGCCGTTTTTATATCGACAACAACATCAGTGTGAAGTTTTACAACACCGGGCACATGCTCGGCAGTGCTTGCGCCACCGTCAGGATTGACGAGAACGGGCATATCACACAGATTGGATACACTGGCGACATTGGACGTTACAACAGCTATCTGCTTAAGGCGCCGAATGCTTTCCCGCAATGCGATTATCTCATAACGGAGAGCACTTACGGCGACAGGCTGCATGAGAAAAAAGAAGGTGCCGAGGACAAACTTCTTGAAATCATCAGGCACACATGTGTCGACAAGAAAGGCAAGCTCATCATACCTTCGTTTGCCATCGGCAGGACGCAGGAGATAGTCTATATCCTGAACAATTTCTACAATGAGGGCAAGCTTCCGAGGATACCTGTCTATGTTGACAGTCCTTTGGCCACCAATGCCACTGATATCTTCAGGATGCACCTCAACGAGTTTAACCAGGATGTGGCGGAGGTGCTGCGCCATGACGACGACCCGTTCGGCTTCAACAGTCTTCATTACATCACTGAAGTGGCGAGAAGCAAGGCTTTGAACGAGAGCAAGGAGCCGTGCATAATCATCTCGGCATCGGGCATGATGGAGGCGGGACGAGTGAAACATCATCTTGCTAATAACATCGACAACCCGAAGAACTCGGTGCTTTCGGTTGGTTACTGCGCTCCGACGACTCTTGGTGCTCGCATCGTGGCAGGCGAGAAGGACATCTCCATCTTCGGCATGCCGCACAAGGTGAATGCGGAGGTTTATGATATCGACGCCTTGAGCGGACATGGCGACTACAGCGAGATGGCAGAGTATCTGAAATGCCAGAACCCTGACAAGGTGAAGAAGGTGTTTATCGTGCATGGCGAGGCGAAGGTGCAGGAGAATTACGCGAAATACCTTAAGAAAAACAACGGATTTAAGGATGTGGTGATTCCGGAGCCGGGAGAGACATTCAAATTATAAGTTTATATTTTATAGTTTGGAGTTTGAAGTGTGGAGTTGAAAAAACTTAAAATTACACACTTCAAACTTCAATTTTTTTTTGTATTTTTGCCGCCCGAAAGGTGATTGTCGCGGGCTGGCGTAAGTCAGCGTGAGGAAAGTCGGGACAGCACAGAGCACCATACTTCCTAACGGGAAGGCGTCGGAGACGACGACAGCGAGTGCCACAGAAAACTACCGCCCGCAAGGGTAAGGGTGAAAACGCGAGGTAAGAGCTCACGCATTGCCATGGTGACATGGCAGTGAGGTAAACCTTATGGGCTGCAAGACCAAATATACCGGCGTGTATAGACGTCATCTTATGGCGTCTATACGAAGAATCGCTCGTTCAAGCCGGGAGGGTAGGTTGCTAAAGCCTGATGGCGACGTCAGGATTAGAGAAATGACAATCAAATACAGAATCCCGCTTATGCCTTTCTTTTGCCTTTGGATTTGAAAAATCCAAAGGCAAAATTTTTATAATAAATGAGCCAAAATCTCGTTTTATTTTCGTAAATTCGCAGAAAATTTGTCTTTATGTTGAAAAACAGAAAAATATTTGCATTACTAATATTGTTGTTCGGCGTAACTCTCTTAGTATCAGCACAAAAGAGAGTTGAGGAATATGAACCGGAATCGGTGTTCCAAGAAGCTAAAATGCTGTTCGACAACCAGAACTTCGCATCAGCAGCGGAACTTTTTCACAAATATCTCGAGCTGACTGAAGGACAGAACCAACAAAAGACCGTGGAAGCCAAGTTCTACGAGGCAGCATGCTCGTCATATATGGGCGCCGGCGAACAGCAGCTCATGCTTTTCTCGAAGGAGAACCCTACAAGCACCTTTGCCACAAAAGCCGACTTCATGTACGCTAATATGCTTTTCAAAAACAAGAAATACCGTGACGCGATAAAGATATACGAAGGCATTGATGATGAATGCCTTACAGAAGACGAGAAGGCCGAGTTCTATTTCAAGAAAGGTCTGGCATACTATCAGACTAACGATATCGACAAGGCAGAGCCTCTGTTTTACAAAGCTGCATTCATGAACAGCCCTTACAAAGACGACGCGCGTTACTATTACGCTCATATTCAATATGTTAAGAAGAAATATGACGAGGCGAGATTCCATTTCCAAAAGATTGAAAACTCGCAAAAATATAAGGACGTCATCCCGCTTTATATGATGCAAATCGACTTTGTCGACGGCAACTACACCTCGGTAACTACAGATGCCGACAATGTGCTTGACAACGCTCAAGGTCAACGAAAAGTGGAGCTGGCACTGATAATTGCGGAGTCGTGGTATCAGCAGCAGGATTACGAGAAGGCTTTGAATTACTACAACATCGCACGTGATGCCACACGTAAGTCATTCCCTCGCGAAGTGGAGTTCCGCATAGGATTCTGCAAGATGAAAGGCAACGATTTTGAGGGCGCCATCACCAATTTCCAGAACGCCACCAAGAAAATCAACAACGACGCGTTGGCACAGTATGCCTCATATTATCTGGCACAGTGCTATATGAAAACACAGCAGGAGAAATTCGCGAGAAACGCCTATCTTACGGCATATAAAGACGATTTTGACCATGAGATGAGCGAAGACGCGTTGTTTAACTATGCGAAACTGAGCTTCATCAGCGGCGTCGACCCGTTCAATGAGGCGGTGACACAGCTCGAGGACTTCATAGAGAAAAACCCTTATTCGCCAAGAAAAGAGGACGCGCAGACCATGATAATCCATCTGTATCTCAACAATAAAGATTATAAAAAAGCTATAAAGGCATTGGAAAAATATCCTGATATGAATGCCGAGATGCAGAAAATCTACGCCCAGCTGACATATAGCATAGGCATCGAGAGCTATAATGCAATGGATTATGACAATGCCATCGCATATCTCAACAAAACCGTCAACAACAAATACGCTGACGCGAAGATGAGGGCTGAGGCTCTGTATTGGCTTGCCGACAGTTATCTCCAGAAGAAAGAGAACTCCAACGCCGAGAATTATTACGCAGCTTTCCTGAAAGCGAGCGGCAGCGGCCAGTCGGAGTGCCTGCCATTGGCATATTATAACCTTGGATATATCTCGTATAACAAAGGTAATTTCCCGTCTGCCATTAAGAATTTCAACTATTTCTTCAACATGGCAAAGGGTGACAAGGATTTTGAGTCAGATGCCTGGATGCGCATCGGCGACTGCTACTTCATGGAACGCAACTATCAAAAGGCGATAGTGGCTTATAACAATGCCATGAAGCTTGACAAAAAGAATGCCGACTACGCCTTGTTCCAGAAGGGTATGGGCTATGGCGCTCTCGGTGATATGGCCGCCAAAGAGCAGAGTATGAACACTTTGACAAGTACATACAAGACCTCGTCGTTTTATGACAGGGCATTGTATGAGACGGGAATGGCGTATCTCAGTACAGGCGACGAACGCTCAGCGATAGCGAAGTTCAGCCAGCTGGTGAATGAACGTCCGCGTTCGGTATACGCACGTCAAGGTCAGATGAAGATTGGAATGTTGTATTATAATAATAATCAATATGATAACGCTTTGACGGCATTGAAAAAAGTCATCGATGACTACCCGAACACCGAGGAATCGCGTGAGGCGCTCAACATCATGAGAAATATCTACATGGAGCAGAATAGAACCTCTGAGTTCTACAGATATACCGAAGGGAAAGGCATCGCGACAAGCGTGACGGAGCAAGACTCAGTGTCGTTTGCCACGGCGGAGAATTTCTTCCAGCAAGGACAGTATGAAAACGCACTCAGGGCTGCTAACCAGTATATCGAGCAATTCCCGAACGGCGCTTATATGCTGAAGATCAACTACTACGGCCTGACATCAATGGAGAAGCTGGGTCGCGGCAATGAGACAAGACCATATCTTGAATATATCATCTCGCAGCCAGACAATGACTACACCGACAACGCCTTGCTGAAGCTGGCAAGCATGGATAAAGCCTCAGGAAATTACGCTGAAGCCAAGAATTATTACGAAAGACTGCTGAATATAACAGAGAACGAGAAAGTCAAGATGCAGGCTGTCGAGGGTGTTATGGAATGCAGCTATAAATTGGAGGATTACGATACTGCTATTGAGAAAGGCAATGAGCTCGCAGCGATGCAGGATATCGGCCAGAACAAGAAAAACTTTGCGAATTACATCGTGGGAATGTCGCTATATAAGAAACAGAGCTATTCGGCGGCACTGCCAAAACTCCAGGAGTGCTCGAAGAAAGACAGAAGTGAGATGGGTGCTGAGGCAGCATATCATGTGGTGCTCGCCAACTATAAGCTCGGCAACCTCGACGAGACTGAAAACAGAGTGTTTTACATCTCCGACAACTTCAGCAGTTACAGCTATTACGTGGCGATGTCGTTCGTGACGCTGAGCGATGTGTATGTCGCCAAAGGCAATATCTTCCAGGCAAAAGCGACGTTGCACAGCATCATCGACAACTATCCTGCTGGCGAGCCTAAAGACCTCGCACAACAGAAGCTCGCGGCAATTGAGAAAGATGAACAAAACAATGAGGAGGACGCAGAATGAAAAATAAATCATTGATATTAAGCATATTATTCGTATTTATCGGATTTATAGCCAACGCACAGTCGCATAATGAGCAGGTGACAGTGGAAGGCTCGTATCGCCCGCAGATTAAGCGTTCGGAAAGGCTGGTGAAGACACCAGAGACGCCCGACAACGAGTTCAATATCCCGAATTATAAGGCTGACGCCCGCGACTTCAACTATGGATATAACATGGAAGTCGAGACGATGAGCGCCATAAGCTACAAGGCTGAATACGGCGTTGAGGGAAAGAACAACTTCCTCAAAGCGGGTATCGGCACACGTCTCTCACCAGTGTTTTTGTTCCGTCATTATTCGGATATTTCGAGAAACATGAGCCTCGGCGTGGGTGTGAAACACTATTCCTCATGGCTCGATCAGAAAGACTATAAGAAGTCATCGTTCATGAACAATGCCTTCAACGTGATGGCTGTCAATAAGTTCCGTGGAGGACAGCTCCGCTCGTTTGTCGATTACAAATACGACATGTATCATCTTCGCGCTTATGATAACGTCATGAACCCTAACGGACGTAACATCCATTCGATGAATGTGGGTGCGAAGTGGCTCTCAAACGGCTCGAGCTATCGTGATTTTTATACCGAGTTCGGCGGCGACTACCGTGCGACATGGATTCCGGGCGGCACCACCGAGCATCAGCTCAACGGAAACGCTCACATGGCATATTCCGACAACTGGTTTGACAATAAAAACATCAATGAGTTGCAGACAGTGGCAGCCGATGTGGACCTCAATTATGACAATGTTTATCAGGGTCAGCTGCTCGTCGCAGTGAATCCTTATTTCACCATGAGCGGCGATTTCTACCATGTTCATGCAGGTCTTCGTGTCGATTTTAAGACTGGCGACAATGTGGGCTTCTATCCTGATGTTTTGGGTAGCGTTTTTGTGCTCGACAACTCTCTCGAGTTTTATGCCAAGTTCGGCGGTCGCTCGAAAATCAACACATTCGCGGATATCATCGCCGAAAACCCGTTCGTGACAACGAATTTCACCAATTTCAGCGAGTTCGGATATGAGAAGACCAAGTTCGACTTCCAAGCAGGAGTCAAGTCGAAGATAGCCAACAACATCGACGCACATCTCGGAGTGAGATACCGCACCATCAAAAACAGCGTTTTTTACATTCCTGACTATGATTTCTATGCCATTTATGAAGAAGACGCGACGATTTATCATCTGCAGGCGTTTGACTTGCTTTTCAACGACTATAACGTGGTGAACATCCTCGCCGACGTTCATTGGAAAGCCATGGAGAAGCTTGACATTGCAGCGGAACTGTCGATCAACAGCTATACTATGAAACCTCAGTTGCAGATATTGGCTAATGCTCCTGAGATGGCGCATCTTTACTGGAAAGCATGGTATAAGCCAGGTTTTACTATGACTTTGCGTGGCGACTACCGTCTCGACGAGACTTGGAATTTCAACGCTGCCATTATGATTTTAGGCAAACGTTGGGCTTTGAATCTCGACAATGCACCGGAGCAGCTCAAGCCTGCCTTTGACATGCAGATCGGAACGGATTATAAGATTCAGGAAGATTTGGCGGCATTCGTTGAAATTCATAATCTTTTCAACAACAAATACCAGCTTTATTACAATTATCCGAGCCTCGGATTTGAGCTTTTTGCAGGTATAAAATATCGTTTCTAATTTAGGCGAAATTTTTAGCAAAAAAAGCTAAAAATCTGTCATTTTTTTCATTGTTATTTCAAAGAAATTTCTTAACTTTGCAAGGTTTTAGAAATTTAGTAAATAATTGATAGAATATAGTATAGAAAAATGACAGAAGAAGAAAAAATCCAGAATGCTGAGAGCAACTACGGTGCTAATAATATTCAGGTTCTTGAAGGTTTGGAGGCGGTTCGCAAGCGTCCTGCCATGTACATCGGCGATGTTAACGTAAGAGGTCTTCACCACTTGGTTTATGAGGTGGTTGACAACTCTATCGATGAGGCAATGGCTGGTTATTGTAACTCGGTCGATATTGAGATATTACCAGGTAATTCTATTTCCGTTGTCGATAACGGACGTGGTATCCCTACGGGCATGCATGAGAAGGAGAAACGCTCGGCTCTTGAAGTCGTTTTGACAGTTCTTCACGCCGGCGGTAAGTTCGACAAGGGTTCATACAAGGTTTCCGGCGGTCTGCACGGCGTCGGCGTCAGCTGCGTCAACGCGCTTTCAAAACACCTGAAGGCTGAGGTGCACCGCGAGGGTAAGATTTTTGTGCAGGAATACGAATACGGCAAGCCGCTCTATCCTGTGAAAGTGGTGGGTGAGGCTCACGACCATGGCACGAGAATCACCTTCACGCCTGACGACAGCATCTTCATCACCAACGAATATAGCTACGACATCCTCGCAGCACGTATGCGCGAGCTGGCATATCTTAACAAGGGCATTAGAATCACCTTGTCGGATAAACGTGTCGACCCTGAGACGGGCAACGAAGGCAAGAGCGACGAGTTCCATTCACAGAACGGCCTCATCGACTTCATCAACTACCTTGATGAGAACCGCGAGAAACTTACTCCGGAACCGATAGCTATTCAGGGTGAGACCGACAACGTGCCGGTTGAGATTGCGTTGGAATATAACACTTCTTACTCAGAAAATCTTCATTCATACGTCAATAATATCAACACTCACGAAGGTGGTACGCACCTCGCGGGCTTCCGTCGTGGCTTGACAAGAACATTGAAAGCTTACGCTGAAAAAGAAGGCATGTTCGCCAAGCTGAAATTCGAAATCAACGGCGATGACTTCCGCGAAGGTTTGACAGCTATCATCTCAGTGAAGGTGCCGGAGCCACAGTTTGAGGGTCAGACCAAGACCAAGCTCGGCAACAATGAGGTGATGGGTATCGTCGATAAGATCGTGAGCGAGCACCTTGCAAATTATCTCGAGGAGCACCCGAGAGAGGCTAAGATGATTGTCGACAAGGTCGTGTTGGCAGCTACAGCACGTCACGCAGCACGTAAGGCTCGTGAACTCGTGCAGAGAAAAGGCGCATTGTCGGGTGGCGGACTTCCAGGAAAACTGGCTGACTGCTCAGAACGTAACCCAGAACTCACAGAGCTTTATCTCGTCGAGGGTGACTCAGCAGGCGGATCAGCAAAACAGGGCCGTGACCGTAAGTTCCAGGCTATCCTTCCATTGAGAGGTAAGATTTTGAACGTCGAGAAAGCAATGCAGCACCGCGCCTTTGAGAGCGAGGAAATCAGAAACATCTACACCGCTTTGGGCGTCACAATAGGTACCGAAGAAGACAGCAAGGCATTGAATATCGAGAAGCTGCGTTACCACAAGATCATCATCATGACCGATGCTGATGTGGACGGTAGCCACATTTCAACGTTGATTTTGACATTCTTCTACAGATATATGCCTGAACTTATCGAGAAAGGCTATGTGTACATCGCTACACCGCCTCTCTATCTCGTGAAGAAAGGCAAGAAAGAGAAATACTGCTGGACAGAAGAGCAGCGTATCCAACTTCTCGAAGAGATGGGTCAGGATGCTCACGTGCAGCGTTACAAAGGTCTTGGTGAGATGAACCCTGAGCAGCTCTGGATGACGACAATGAACCCTGAATTCAGAACATTGCGTAAGATTCAGATTCAGAACGGAGCTGAGGCCGATTATATTTTCTCAATGCTTATGGGCGATGAGGTGGGTCCGCGCCGCGAATTCATCGAACAGAACGCCACATACGCAAATATCGACGCATAAAATTTATTGTTATGGATAACAAACTTGATATTTTAACAAAGAAAATCTACGAACAAGGTGTCGAAAAAGCCAATCACGACGCTGTGGAAATCGTGGAAAACGCCAAGAAAGAGGCTGAGAAGATTCTCAACGACGCTAAAGCTGAGGCTGAACGTATTGTAAATCAAGCGAATAAAGAAGTCGAAGAGCTTAAGACGAAAGTCAATGCCGATGTGAAAATGGCTGCTACACAGAGCATCGCCGTCACCAAGCAGGAGATTGAGAAGATGGTGGTGATGAACGCCACCGAGCAAGGCGTGAAAGCCAATCTCAGCTCTGCCGACTTCGTCAAGGAACTGATAAAAGATATCGTAAAGGCGTTCAATCCTGACAACGCTTCGCCTGTGGCATTGGATCTCATCCTGCCTGAGTCGATGAAGAAAGAAGTTGAGCCTTTCGTGAAAAACGAGATCGGCAAGTCGTTTAAGAATGAGGTCAACGTGAGCTTCAACAAGAAACTCGGCGGCGGCTTCAAAGTGGCTCCAAAAGACGGCGGCTACGTGCTTCAGTTTACCGACGAGGAGTTTAACCAGCTGATTTCCAACTATCTGCGTCCTGCGACAAAGAAAATCCTGTTCGGCTGATGAATAACTACGTTTATATCGTTGCCAGTCTGCCGGAGATAGCGGTGAATTACGAAGGCACGTCTTTCGACTACGCAGCTGTCAAGGAGCAAATTGTCGAGCTTCTTTCGGAAGATGACCAGAAACTGGTCGAGCTTCTGGAGGAGGGCTTCGATGAGAACACCCTTGGCGCTGAGTTTTATGCTAAGGCGGCCGAGAGCAAGAACCGTTTCATCCGCGAATATTTCGACTTCGACGGCAGGTTGCGTAACATGAAGGTGGCTTATCTGGCAAAACGTCTTAACAAACAAGGAGAACAGTATCTCGTGGATATGCCCGAGGCTGATTTCGAGGAGGAGAGCCAGATAAAGGAGATCCTAGAGAACGCCGATTTCGTTTTGCGTGAGCAGAAGATGGACGAGTTGAAATGGGAGAAGGCAAGCGACATCGCACGGATGGACTATTTTAACATGAACGCAATCCTCGCATTCTTGGTGAAAGCCAAGACAGTTCAAAGATGGGCTGAGCTGGATAAGGCGAAAGGCGAGGAGATGTTCAGAAAACTCGTGAAAGAAGTACGAGGCACATTTGAAGGAATAAAATAAAAACTACATAGTATGACAACAGGAAAAGTTACAGGAATCATTTCCAACCTGGTCACCGTCGAGGTGAATGGCCCTGTGGCACAGAATGAGATCTGCTACATCGACTTGGCAGGCGTCAAGTTGATGGCGGAGGTCATCAAGGTGAACGGGGACAAAGCCTCGGTGCAGGTGTATGAGAGCACACGCGGACTGACAATCGGATGTCCGGTGGAGTTCCAGGGGTATATGCTTGAGGCTACCCTCGGACCTGGTCTGCTCTCGAGTAATTTCGACGGCTTGCAGAACAACCTCGCTACCATGGAAGATGTCTTCCTCAAGAGAGGTGAATATACCAAGCCATTGGACGAGAATAAGTTATGGGACTTCACACCTATAGCTAAGGCTGGCGACCAAGTCATCGCCGCCGACTGGCTGGGTGAGGTCAAAGAAGGCTGGCTGCCTCATAAAATCATGGTGCCTTTCACATTTGAAGGCACTTACACCGTGAAGAAGGTGGCTGACGCCGGTCAATATAAAATCACAGATACAATAGCAGTCTTGACAAATGCCGACGGTGAAGATGTCAATGTCACGATGACACAGAAATGGCCTGTGAAGGTCGCTATCGGCGGCTACGTCGAGAAACCTCGTCCATTCAAAGTGATGGAGACAGGTGTGCGTACCATCGACACTCTGAATCCTATCGCTGAAGGCGGCACGGGCTTCATTCCGGGACCTTTCGGATGCGGCAAGACAGTGCTTCAGCATGCTTTGGCAGAACAAGCCGACGCCGACGTCATCATCATGGCGGCATGCGGTGAGCGTGCTAATGAGGTGGTGGAGATATTCACCGAGTTCCCGGAACTGAAAGACAAACACACCGGCCGTTCGTTGATGGAACGTACCATCATCATCTGTAACACATCCAACATGCCTGTGGCTGCCCGTGAGGCTTCAGTGTACACCGCCATGACCCTCGGCGAATATTACCGCGCCATGGGAATGAAGGTGTTGCTCCTCGCTGACTCCACATCACGTTGGGCTCAGGCATTGCGTGAGATGAGTAACCGACTCGAAGAGCTTCCTGGTCAGGACGGCTTCCCTGTCGACCTTTCGGCAATCATCTCAAGTTTCTATGCAAGAGCAGGTTACGTGAAACTTAACAACGGTCAGTCAGGTTCAATCACATTCATCGGAACAGTGTCGCCTGCTGGCGGTAACTTGAAAGAGCCTGTCACCGAGTCGACAAAGAAAGCTGCACGTTGCTTCTACGGACTTTCACAGAACCGCGCCGATAAGAAACGTTATCCGGCTGTCGACCCTGTCGATTCATATTCAAAATATCTCGAATATCCAGAGATTATTGAATATCTTGACAATAAGATTGAAAAAGGATGGGTCGATAAAGTCACCAAGATGAAATATATCATCCGTAAAGGTAAAGACGCCTACGAGCAAATCAACATCTTGGGCGATGACGGCGTGCCGATGTCATATCATGAGCAGTATTGGAAGTCAGAGCTTATTGATTTCGTGATTTTACAGCAAGACGCTTTCGACGAAATCGACGGCTCGACACCGCTGGACCGTCAGAAATTCATGCTTGATTTAGTCCTTGAAATCTGCAATAAGTCATTCAAATTCGATAATTTTGAGGAATGTACAACGTATTTCAAGGGCTTGATTAACATCTGCCGTCAGATGAACTATTCGGAATATAAGTCAGAGCAATTTGAAAACTATCTTGGACAGTTAAAGGAGGAACTTAAACATGAGTGAGAAAGCTTTTCAACGCATATATACTAAGCTGACAGCTATCACCAAGGCTACAGTAACCCTTGAGGCTCAAGGTGTTAGCAACGATGAGATGGCTGTTGTGGCAGGTCGTCTGGCACAGGTGGTGAAGATTAAAGATAAAGCCGTCACCTTGCAGGTTTTCGGCGGCACTGAAGACATCCCTACCAATGCTGAAGTCACCTTCTTTGGCGAGCCACCGACACTCAACGTGAGCGATGACCTCGCGGGACGTTTCTTCAACGCTTACGGCGAGCCTATCGACGGCGGTCCGGTAGTGGAAGGTGAGAAACGCCAGATCGGCGGTCCATCAGTGAACCCTTACAAACGTCGCATGCCATCGGAGCTGATTCCAACGGGTATCGCCGGCATCGACTTGAACAATACTTTGGTCTCAGGTCAGAAGATTCCTTTCTTCGCTGACCCTGACCAGCCATACAACAAGGTGATGAGCATGGTGGCTCTACGTGCCGATGTCGATAAGATCATCCTCGGCGGCATGGGCTTGACCAACGACGATTACCTTTTCTTTAAGAATGAATTTGAGAGCGCTGGCGCTTTGCATAAGATCATCAGCTTCGTGAATACCACCGACCAGCCACCTGTCGAGCGTCTTCTGATTCCTGACATGGCACTGACAGCCGCTGAGTATTTCGCTGTCGATAAAAACGAGAAAGTGCTTGTGCTTCTTACAGATATGACGCTGTATGCCGACGCTTTGAGTATCGTGTCGAACCGTATGGACCAGATCCCTTCGAAGGACTCAATGCCTGGTTCTCTATATTCAGACTTGGCGAAGATCTACGAGAAGGCGGTGCAGCTTCCTGATGGCGGCTCCATCACTATCATCGCTGTGACGACGTTGAACGACGGCGATATCACACACGCCATCCCGGATAACACCGGTTACATCACTGAGGGACAGCTCTTCCTCCGTGCTGACGCCGATTCCGGTAAGGTCATCGTCGACCCGTTCCGCTCGCTGTCACGTCTGAAACAGCATGTGCAGAACAAGAAGACCCGCGAAGACCACAGCGCCGTGATGAACACTTCAGTCCGTCTCTATGCCGATGCCTCCAACGCCAAGACAAAGTTGGAAAACGGTTTCGACTTGAGCGACTACGACCTCCGCTGCCTCGACTACGCTAAGGAATACGCTACCAGACTTCTCGCCATCGACGTCAACATCCCGATTACCGAGATGCTCGACACCGCCTGGGAGTTGTTTGGCAAGTATTTCACCAAGGCCGAGACAGGTCTGAAGGAAAAACTTATCGAAAAATATTGGAAAGGCGAAGCCTAATTTCAATAACCAATAAACAATAACCAATAAACATTATGGCGATTAAATTCCAATATAACAAGACTTCGCTGAACGAGATGAACAAGCAGCTCAAGACTCGTACACGCGCCTTGCCTACGCTGAAAAGCAAAGAGAGCGCGTTACGCCTTGAGGTGAAGAAAGCTAAGAAACGTTCGGAGAGCCTTGTCGCACAGTTAGAGACCGAGCTCAAATCTTATGAGTATATGGTCCGGCTTTGGAATGAATTTGAGCCAGGACTGATATCAGTGACCGATGTAAAACTGAAGACGGTGAAGGTGGCTGGCGTGCCGGTGCCGGCACTGGAAGAGGTGCTTTATGATGTGAAAGACATCAACCTCTTCACCAAGCCGATGTGGTATGCCGACGGCGTCCAGATACTGAAAAACCTCGCACAGCTTGGCATCGAGTCAGAGGTCTATGTTGAGGTGAGCCGTGTGCTCGACTATCAGCGTAAGAAGACCACACAGAAAGTTAACCTTTACGAAAAGGTGCAGATACCTGGCTATAACGAAGCCATCAGAAAGATTAAGCGATACATGGAAGACGCGGAGAACCTTGACAAGGCTTCCCAGAAAATCATCAAAAACAAACACGTCCTAGAGGAGGAGGCAGAGTATGGTAACTGAAATGACGAAATATAATTTCATCCTGCTGAGTGGCGATGTGGAAGAGTTTCTCAAGAAACTGCAGGACGTGGGCGTGATGGATATTACCCGTTCCACAAAACCTGTCGATGATATGTCTGAGACATTGTCGTCGAAGGCTGGAAATTACCGTAAAGCCTTGTCATTGCTGAAGGATGTGACACCTGCGGAATTCGCAGACAAGACGTACGGCGACCTTGCTGAGGACGTCATCAACACCGTCAACGAGAAGGGTGCTATGGAATCGCAACTGTCTCAGCTTTATAGAGATATGAATGAGCGGTTGCCTTGGGGTAAGTTTGACGTCAAAAACCTCGAGAAGCTTCAGGAATGCGGTCTGAAACTGCATTTTTACAAGGCAAAAACCTCCGCTATGGATCCTGCTTGGACTGAAAACTACGCTTTGAGCGAGATATCAAATGATGGCACATCGACGTATTTCGTGGTCGTTTCCGATGATGAAAACTACGATTTTCCGTTGAAGGAATTGCCGGCTCCTGATAGCGATTGCACTGATATTGAGAAGAAAATCAATGACTTGCAATACGAAATCGAGAAGAAATACCGTCATCTGTCTGAGCTGAAATGTCATGAGAAAGACCTTCAGAAAGAACTCGACAAGACGATGTCGAAACTTGATTTGCATCTGGCTCATATCTCGGGAACGAAGGCTGCCGAGGATTATATCACAGTGCTTGAAGGTTTCGCTCCGGCTGAAAAAGAGGCTGAAGTTAAGGAAATGCTTGATAGGGAAGAGGTGCTTTACCTTGTCGACAAGGCGAAAGTCGATGATAATCCTCCGATCAAGTTGAAAAACAACAAGTACGTGTCGATGTTCGAGTTGTTGACAGACATGTACGGTCGTCCGAAATACAACGAGTTCGACCCGACGGTGTTCATCTCGATTTTCTTCATGCTGTTCTTTGCTTTCTGTATGGGCGATGCAGGTTACGGCTTGGTGCTCATCGGCGCCAGCGTCTTGCTGAAGAAGATGATGCCTGATATCGCGAAACTCGGCATGGTGTTGGGCATCGCAACGACAATCATAGGATTGCTGTTCCACACGTTCTTCTCGACGGATATGCTCACATGGAGCATCATCCCGGAAGCGGTGAAGAAATGCATGGTTCCTACTGAGATTGCAGGCTTTGATGGCACCATGGTGCTGGCTATTTTGGTCGGTATTGTGCATATCTGTTTGGCAATGGTTGTCAAGACATATCAGGCGACAAGAGTCAATGGCTTTGCCAACTCCCTGGGGACCTGGGGCTGGACGCTGCTCATTGTGGGCGGTGTCATAGTCGGAGGTCTTGCTCTCATCGGAGTGATGGAGACCACGGTGGCGACATGGGTCATAATAATAATTGGAATTCTGTCGGCGCTGGGTATCTTCTTCTTGAACAACATACATCGCAATCCGTTGGTGAACATGGGTGTTGGACTTTGGGATACCTATCAGATGGTTACCGGTCTTCTTGGTGACGTGCTAAGTTACCTGCGTCTGTACGCTCTCGGATTGGCAGGCGCTAAGCTTGGCGAGGCGTTCAATGCCATCGGTGTTCAGGCACTTGGCGATGGCGGTATCAACTGGATATGGTTCATCCTCATCGTGGTGATTGGACATGTCTTGAACGTCGCGATGTGCGTCCTCGGAGCCTTTGTGCATCCGTTGCGACTCAATTTCCTTGAGTTCTTCAAGAATTCAGGTTATGAAGGAACTGGTAGAAAATATAATCCTTTGAAAAATTAATGTTAAATTTAAAATATTAGAGTTATGTTAGCAACAATTTTAGGTTATCTCGGATTAGGCTTGGTTTTGGCCTTAGCGGGTATCGGAAGTTCAATTGGAACATCTACAGCTGGCAATGCTGCAGAAGGTGGTCTCAAGAAACGTCCTGAGGCATCAGGTAACTTCATGGTTTTGTCGGCACTTCCGGCAACACAGGGTATCTATGGATTTGTGGCGTTCTTCATGCTTCTCAGCAAGATGCGCGCTACTCCTGAGAATGGTCTCATCATCTTTGGTGTTGGTCTCTGCGTCGGTTTGGTATGTATGATTTCAGCCATCCGCCAGGGTCAGGTCTGCGCCAACGGTATCGTCGGTGTGAGCCAGGGCCACGATGTGTTCACCAACACATTGATTTACGCCGCTCTTCCAGAATTCTACGCAATTTTGGGTTTGGTTGGCGCTTTGATGGTGTAATTTCTTTCAGAAGACAGAAGACAGAAGAAAGAAGACAGAATGTTTTAAGGACACCTTAAGGTGTCCTTTTTTTGTTTTATAATTAAAAATCTTGACAAATGGGAAAAATTGTTGTATCTTTGCAGGTGAAAATGTGAAATATGTCGGCACGAAAACTTGAAATAACAAATCTGATAAAGCAACTTGGGGAGGAAATTCTGCCCAAGGATGCCAGATTATTGTTATATGGTTCGCAAGCTCGTAATGATGCGAGACCTGATTCCGACTGGGATTTGCTTATCTTATTAGAAGGAGACCGCATCAGCAATGACGATTTCAACCAGATGGTATTTCCATTCATTTCATTAGGATGGTCGTTGGGAGTTGAAATCAATCCTGTGGTTTACACGTTCAGTCAGTGGGAGCAACGGCATATTACTCCATTTTATAAAAATGTAATGAGGGAAGGGGTGAAATTATGCTAAACAGTGAGGAGAGACAAGCGTTGGTGAATTATCGACTTGAAAAAGCAGAAGAGACATTAAAAGAAGCTGTTGATTGTGGCAGTTTGAACCATTGGACTTTGGCAGTGAACCGCTTGTGTATTATGCGGTTTATTATGCATCGTCAGCTTTATTGATTCAAAATGAGATGATTGTTAAAACTCATGCTGGAGTGACAGCTTTGATTGGTCAGAAATTTGTCAGTGAAGACAAACTGTCAAAAAGCGATGCACAATTATTGGCAAGACTTCAAACAATGCGCCATACAGGTGATTATGATGATTTCATGGAGTGGCATAAAGAAGAAGTTGAGCCTTTGTTTGAGAAAGTGAAAGATTATATAAATAAAGTAAAGAATATAATTACGAAACAGAAATAAGATAAAACATTGACATAATTAGATAGCGTTTTCGCTTGTTGATTATCGGGTCGTGGAACACCTAAGAGATTCAAGGAATGTCCCACGATTTTTTATTTAAATGACAAATAACTAACAGTTGCGCCCGACACGGATTAGGGAATGTATAATGAAAAAGACTTTATTTCTTCTTGTAATCTCCTTTATATTAACATCATGTTCTCAGTCAATATATTATCAAATGTATCAAACCAAACCAATAACTGAAAACATATCGGTTAAAGAAAACGCATTGGTGTTTGAAGATGACAATTGCATTATCCTATATGACTTTTGGGGAGAAAATGGTGATATGGGATTTATTGTTTACAATAAAAATGTTGAAAATGTATATTTACATTTAGATGAATGCTTCTATGTTGCACATGGCTTTGCTTATGATTATTATCAAAATAGAATATACTCAAGTAGCAGTACTTCTGTGTTATCTTCAACGATCTCATTCACATCAGGAAGCTATTCAAGTGCTGAAAAAAGGATTATATGTATTCCATCACAAAGTTCGAAAAAGATTTCTGAATTTACTATAAATTCGCAACTATATAAGGATTGCGACATTGCTCTTTATCCTGGCAAAAAAGATAACAATACTCTGGAGTTTACAAAAGAAAACAGTCCGTTTGTTTTTGGCAATATATTGGCTTATTCAATCGGTGATTCTGAAACATTAAATCGTATATATAATGACTTTTATGTTTCGAAAATCTCAAATTATCCACTTGATGTCATCACAACAGAAGTTCCACAAGAATTATGTGGTAAACAACTACAGTATAAAAAAGAACGAGTTTTCAAAAACTCAGGTCCTGATCAATTCTATATCCAATACAATTATGATTATCGTTATGATGATAAACCTGATAATCCAATGTATTATGATCGATATTATTAAGTTTTGACAAAGATAGAATAAGGAATCTCCAAGTTGTTGGGGTTTTCTTTTTTCATCAATAAACTAATAACAGCCCATTTAAAAAAATTCGCAAAAAGTCGAATTTTGTTAAATATTTTTGTTATCTTTGTAACATGAAAACTACATTTGATAATACCGCAAACAATCTGATGCCTTCTGAGCCAGTGCATCCAGGTACTCTTTTGAAAGAAGAGATTGAATATCGAGGCATTTCGCAGAAACAGCTGGCACGGCAGATGAGCGTATCATATACCGTTTTGAATGAGATTCTTAACGGAAAGCGACCAATTTCAACAGATTATGCACTTTATATTGAGGCAGCATTGGGAATTGACGCACAGCTTTGGATTCAGATGCAGGCCGACTATAACTTGCAGGTTGCGAAAAATGACAATAATGTGCTGAAGCACATTCACAATATCAGGAAAATTGCCGCTGTGCTCTGACAATCCTCTCTTTACCCCTGAAATCCCTGATAATTTCAACGTTTTTAAATCCTTTTTCAAGACAGAGATTTTTCATCCCCTTGCCAAATTTTTCGTTGATTTCAAACCAAACCTCACCATCGGGTTTCAACGCTTTTTGTGCAAATTTGAGAATTTTTCTGTAAAATATCAATGGGTCATTGTCGCTGACGAACAACGCCGTCGATGGTTCGTAATCCAAAACGTTGGCGCGCATTTCGGATTTTTCGCTCTCGCAGACGTATGGCGGGTTGCTGACAATGATGTCGAACTGTCCGTTTAATAAATCCCGGTTTTGAGGGTTTAAGATATCATCTTTTATAAAGGTAACGCTAACCTCGTTGGCCTCGGCATTCTTTTTTGCCACCTCCAAGGCCTTTTCGGAAACATCAACGGCGGTTACTGCACTGTCTTTCAATAACTTGGCGAGACTGATGGCGATGCAACCAGAGCCGGTGCCGATATCGAGGATGGATATATGTGTCGGAGATTTCTCCACTTCGCTCCGCTTCGGTCGATATGACGAGTTGGGGGTAACTGCTAACTTATTAACTAATTCTTCGGTCTCAGGACGAGGAATGAGCACGTTTTCATTCACAAAAAACCGCATCCCGCAGAATTCCGTCTCACCTATAATATATTGTACGGGCTTGTTTTTCAGCAATTCCTTCACCGCAAAATGCAATGTGAGCATCTCCGATTCACTCAAACGCAGCTCTGGATCCATGGCAATCTTCACTCTGTCGATGTTGAAATAATGCTCCAACAAAATCATTATCAATGCATTAGCCTCGTCGGAGCCGTAAATCTTCTCCAACTCGCCCGCATAATACTTGCGACAATCCCGAACTAAATTTGATGACGTTTTCATGCTACAAAATTATAAAAAAATGTGATTCGCTGTCGCGAAATGTGATTCTCCCTTCGGTTGGAATGTGCTGCTTCGCAGAATGTGTACACATTGGAGCAAAGCGAATATCATATTTAAAATTTTTGTATCTTTGCAAAAATTTAAACATTGTTATTCGAGGATTCATATAAAATAGTGACCACAAAAGGCGAGGGGCTCTACAAAGAGAAGGGCTCCAAGTTTATTGCGGAGGCGTTTCCGGTGCATTCGGAGGCGGAGGTGAAAGAGCGTGTCGCCGAGATTCGCAAGCGCTATTTCGACGCGAAACATCACTGCTATGCCTTCATGATCGGCCCCGACAAGGCGTGCTATCGCTCGAGCGACGACGGCGAGCCGTCAGGAACCGCCGGGAAACCTATTTTGAATCAGATTCTATCAAAAGATGTGACAAACGTCTGCGTCGTTGTGACACGTTATTTCGGCGGACAGCTGCTCGGCGTGCCAGGTCTCATCAACGCCTATAAAACCTCAGCAAGAGAAGCGCTTGACAACTGTACCGTTGTTGAAAAAACCATCGACGAGGTCTATTCCCTTGAGTTCGACTACCCGCTCCTCAACGAGGTGATGCGTATCCTCAAAGACGAAAATCTCGAACAACAGAACCCAAAATTTGAATTGGCTTGTTATCTCGAAATATCAATAAGACAAAGCGATTCCGACAGAATTGTTGAAAAACTGAAGCGAATCTACGGAGTCACTGTAAAATACCTCAAAACCATTTAATATCAGTAAATTACGCTGATTTTTGACCCAAAATTTGCCTTTGCCTCGTAAGTTAATACGAAAAAAATTAAAAGTCAATACAAAAAAAATATTTTTATTAACTTTTTTATGTTGATATTTGTAACATCGTTTTGAGCAAAAAACGACCATTATAAACAATTGATTTTTATATAGTTGAGTTATTGATGAGTAAAAATTTGTATGAAATATGGGATGAATGTCTCGCGATGATCCGTGAGAACGTTCCGCCGCAAGCTTACTCGACTTGGTTCGAGCCGATTAAGCCTGTGGACTATCGGAACGGTCTGCTGACCATTCAGGTGCCATCCGATTTCTTCTATGAATTTCTCGAGACTCATTATATAAAGGTCATAAAAGCCACAATCCGCAAGGTGCTCGGTCCGGAAGGCAAGCTCGAATATTCCATCATGATGGATAACAACGAGAACAAGCCTGTGATGGTGAAACAGCCGTCGGTGGATCGTACCAACACCAAAAATCCGCCTAAGCAGATCCAGATCGACTTCGATAACGCGGAGACGAAGATTATGAACCCGTTTGCATTGCCGGGTATCAAGAAGGTGAATATCGAGTCGAATCTCAACGAGAACTACTGCATGGATAATTTCGTGGTGGGCGACTGCAACCGTGTCGCTTACGAGGCGGGTCTCGCTGTGGCGAAAAACCCAGGTAGAACAGCATTCAACCCGATGTTCGTGTTCAGCCCGACAGGCATGGGAAAGACGCATATCTGCCAGGCTATCGGCCTTGAGACGAAGAAACATCATCCTGAACTGACGGTTCTGTACGTCAACGCGGAGCAGTTCCTTATGCAGTTCCAGGCATCGTGCCGCAACAACAGCTCGAAGAGCAGCCGCGACGACTTTGTGCATTTCTACCAGATGATCGACGTGCTTATCATCGACGATATCCAGTTCCTTTCGGGCAAACCGAAGACTCAGGACACTCTTTTCCATATCTTCAACCACCTGCAGCAGACCGGCAAGCAGCTTATCTTTACCTGCGACAAGCCGCCAGCGGAGATTAAGGACATGGAGCAACGCCTTATCTCACGTTTCAAATGGGGACTCTCGGCAGAGATGACATTGCCTGACGTCGAGACACGACGTAACATCCTGAAACGTAAGGCTTACAACGAGGGCGTGGAACTCCCGGAAGACGTGGTGAACTACATCGCGGAGCATATCAAAACCAACATCCGCGAGATGGAAGGCTTCCTGATTTCTCTCATCGCCCAGTCGTCGCTGAACAGAAAGTCAATCACAATAAGTCTCGCAAAGCAGATGGTGGAGCGTTTCGTCAACAACTCAAACCGCGAGATTACCATTACTTATATCATCAATGCGGTGTGCGAGGAGATGGGTACATCACAGGCCGATTTCTTCACAAAGTCGAGGAAACGCAACATTGTGCAGGCACGCCAGCTCTCGATGTATTTCTCGAAAAAATACACCAAGGCACCTCTCATCACCATCGGAGAACAGTGTGGAGGTAAGGATCACGCCACTGTAATACACTCGCTTAAGACTGTCACCAACCTTCTCGAGACCGACAAGCAGTTCCGTGCTATCGCCGATAAGATTGAGCAGACACTTCTATAAATCATTATGAATCAACAATTTGGGAAACTGTATCTCCTTCCTGCGCTGCTTGGTGCCACCTCGGCGGAACAGGTCATACCTGCGGGAACACTCGAAATAGTGAGGACGCTGCGCTTTTTCGTGGTCGAAAACGTGCGCACGGCTCGCCGCATGCTCAGTAAGATGCACATGCCTTGTCCCATCGACGAACTCGAATTCGTTGAGCTCGACAAGCACAATCCACAGAATCCCGATTTGTTGACATATCTTGGTAAAGCCCTTGACGGACAGGATGTCGGACTGATGTCGGAGGCGGGCACTCCATGTGTCGCCGACCCGGGCGCCTTGATAGTCGAGCTCGCTCATCAGGCTGGCATTCAGGTGGTGCCGCTTACCGGTCCCAATGCAATGATTCTCGCACTGATGGCTTCAGGTTTCAACGGACAGTCGTTCTGTTTCCATGGCTATCTCCCTATCAAGAATCCGGAACGTGTTCAGAAGATTAAATCTCTGGAGAGACAGTCGCTTGCCAACGACGAGACGGAGCTTTTCATCGAGACGCCTTTCCGCAACAACGCCATGATTGACGAGCTGGTGAAAAACTGCCATCCGACGACAATGCTCTGCGTGGCATCGAATATCACCATGGAGGACGAGAAAATCGTCAGCAAGCCTATTTCTGATTGGAAAAAAATAAAAGAATACGACTGGAATAAAAAACCAGCCGTATTCTTGATTTATTGTCCGAAATTCCGGAAAAAGTATTGAGATTCCTCACTACGTTCGGAATGACAAATCATTGTTAATAATAAATGTGGCGCGCCAAGATAATTTTTATGGGGTTGTCATTCCGAGCCCCGGTAGGGGCGAGGAACCTCAAATAAGTTTCCTTAACATTGAGAAAACACTCTTTTCCGCTGCGGTATACCTGCCGTCGGCGAAGAACACCTTTTTCATTCTCTCGAAATGATTCTGCCGGTCGAGCTCGTCTTTGATATATATTGCCTTATGTTCGCGAATTGTCTCGATTCTTGTCGTCATGTTGTCCGCCTCGAAGCCGTTGTAAATCCTTACAAACATCACGGGGTCAGTATGCGCGCCAATGGCGATAAGCTCCTGCTTGGTGATGTCGAAATCCGCATCAGCGGCAATTAACAGGCAATAGATTTCGAATTCCTCTTTAGATAAATTTTTCATAAATCATTTTTTAAAAATGTAGAGACGTCATACCATGGCGTCTCTACTATAACCAATAACCTATAACCAATAACCAGGTTACGCAGTTACTTTCTCAAGCCATTTCACCATGCCGAACATCACTGACATTGAGACGACGCAGATTGCGAGGAACACGCCCCAGCAAATCCAGATGTCCCAAGCGTCGTACATGAGAGGTCCGACGAAGATGAACAAGTTGCCGATAGCTGTTGCACCGAGCCACAAGCCCTGGCAGAGACCCACCATGTGACGTGGAGCCACTTTCGATACGAATGAAAGTCCGAGAGGTGAGATGAACAACTCAGCGACGGTCAAGAAGAAGTAAGTCACGATAAGTACCCATGGTCCAGATTTTGCGAGACCTGCGGCTGCCATAGTAGCTGCATCCATTGCGCGGAACTCTTCGCCTGAAGGATAGCCACAAGAAATTGAAAGCGCCATCAGGAAGAGATATGCCAATCCGGCGATACCCATACCGTAAGCGATCTTGCGAGGTGTCGAAACGCCTTTGCCTCTTCTTACCAGCCATGCGAAAGCGGCCATGACGAGAGGTGTTAAGACAATGACATACAACGGGTTAAGTGCTTGCCAAATCTCAGCAGGGAAGATGTCGGTGACAACGAAGTCGCGTGCCAACAACGTCAACGACTGGCTGTTCTGGTGGAACGAGAGCCAGAAGAAGATGGCGATGCCGAGAACTGCAAACAAAGCGTAGAGACGCTGTTTGATTTCCTTTGCCATGGCGAGTTTTTCCTCCTGTGTGTATTCGATAACTTCGGCTTTCTCTTTCTTTGCCGGCTGTGGGAAAATCTTCTTTGTGCAGAGGAATACTGTCAATGAAATCATCATGGCGATCACTGAAGCGATGAATGCAAAGTGAACGCCAGTGTTGAACACGTCGATATATTGTGAGCTGAATGTCACGAGGTTGTCAGGCATTGCTGCACCGTCGACCAGTGATTTAGCCATGTTTTCGGTGAACTTTGTTGTCTGTTCGCCATTTGCGAGATATTGATGGCAGAGTGCCGGCATGTCGGCGTTGTAGACGAAGTTATGTACTCCCAGCCACCATTTACGAAGCATAGGAGCCACGAATGGAGCGATCACACCGCCGATGTTGATAAACACGTAGAAAATCTGGAAACCGCTGTCGCGACGGTCTTTTGCCTCAGCTAAAGCCTCAGGACCTTTTTCAGCGGCTTCGGCTTCGAATTTGTCGTAAAGCTTACCTACAAGAGCCTGCAAGTTGCCTTTGAACAGACCGTTACCAAACGAAATGCAGAGCAATGCGAAGCATGTGAAGATCAAGATACCCCACCATGCGCCGCCGTTGTCGAGGATGATGCCGTTGGCGTCCTTGCTGAACAACGGGATAGCCAGTCCGACATAACCTGCTGCCATGATAATCAAGCCCCACTGGATAGTTCTCGGATAGTTCTGAGTGCGGTCAGCAATGATACCACCCACCAAACTCAAAACGTAAATTCCGAAATAAAACACCGAGTAGATGATACTTGCGGTCTTATCCGGCAAACCGAATTTTGAAACGAGGAACAACAGCAGGATGGCGTTCATGATGTAATATCCGAAACGCTCGCCCATGTTGCTCAAAGCTGCTGCAATCAAGCCTTTAGGATGATACTTTTTGGCTTGACGGAGATAATAAACCAAAAATGGGATGACGACGATCAAAACGCCGATCAAAATCACCAACAATTGGTTGGTCGCCCATAAACGTTCAATT
>Ga0129306_1000563_pt1 | contig 56757 bp, 42 predicted proteins | sample P827metagenome_FD_94438 | JGI IMG/M metagenome (GOLD analysis project Ga0129306, IMG submission 94438) | Capybara group fecal microbial communities from Wisconsin, USA - P827 metagenome | ecosystem: Host-associated > Mammals > Digestive system > Large intestine > Fecal | place: USA: Wisconsin... | reverse complement strand
GGGACCGGGAGGGGATGCGGGTCGCGGGCGCGCAGGGAGCCGTGACGGTCTCGGACGTGCGCTGCGCCGACGGGAGGCTGACGTTCAAGGGGGAGGCCTCGGTCGCGGTCCTGCTCCTCTCTCCCGACGGGGATCCCGTGACGGCGAAGGGGCGGGCGCCGGTGGAGGCCTCGGTCGCGCTGCCGGATACGCCCGAGGGCATGAAGCTGCGCGCGGCGGTGTTCCCGACGGTCGTGATGACGGAGGCCGGATCGGAGGGCGACGGTACGATCACGTGGCGGATCGAATACGACGCGGACGCCGTGCTCCTCAAATGCGCCGAGGGCGAGATCACGACGGACGCCTATTCCCCGGACGGTCCGTCGGCGCTCGAGGTGCGCGAATGCAGGCCCATCTCCCCCGCGGCGGCGCAGAACGGGCGGCTGACGGTCACGGGCCGGGCGAAGGCCAAGACAGGACCGGGCGCGCAGTACGTCTGGGGCTGGGGATCGGCGACGGCGGACAGAGTGACGGTCACGGGCGGACGCGCGCAGATGAACGGCACGGCGAAGCTCACGGTCGTCAGCCGCGATCCGTCGGATGGGGAGCTCGCGTCCGAGGAGGTCTTCCTGCCGTTTCGGTACGAATGGGAGGACGGCGCGCGGGATGCGGAGGAGCTCACCGGGAAGACCGCGGTCACGGTCACGGATGTCACGGCGCGGGAGGACGGCGGCGAATGGAGCTGCACGGCGGAGCTCGCGGTCGCGTCGGTATTGGTCTCGGAAGAGTGCGTGACGGCGGGATCCGTGCTGCGTGCGGTCCCGGCGGAGGGGGAGCAGACGAAGACGCCACGCAGCGTGATCCGCGTCTATGTCCCCGGAGAGGGGGAGAGCGCGTGGGACGTGGAGAAGAAGTTCCGCCTGCGCGGGGATGCGGCGGCAACGGAGGGGGTGTATATCCTTTGAAGAGAAGAGAGAAGAGAGAAAAGTGAAAAGAGAATAGTTGAGGTAGAAATCTGCCGAGGCAGATTTCTAAGAATGAACGGCCGTGAAGCTGTGGAGAAAATTCAGCTGCACGACCGTTTCTTATTCATTTTGAAACCCGTCAGGGTTTCTTCCTCAACTCTTCACTCTTCACTCTTCACTCTTCTCTATTCTCTTTACTTCGTTACTTCGCCAGCACCGCCGCGCCGATGATGCCCGCGTCGTTGCCGAGCTTCGCGATCTTGATCTCCGTCTGCGGCGTCCCTTCGCGGGAGTACGTCTCCTGCCAGACTTTTTCGAGAAGCGGCTTCGTCAGGTATTCGCCTTCGTTGCAGATGCCGCCGCCGATCGAGAGGACGTTCGGCTGGAAGATGTTGATGATGTTCGCCACGCCGACCGCGAGGTAGGAGATGTACTCGTCCACCACTTCCGCCGCCAGCTCGTCGCCCGCCTTCATCGCCGTGAAGGCCGTGCGCGCGGAAACCTTATCGAGATCCCCGCCGATCATGTCTTCCATCGACGTCTTGCGGCCCGACGCGCGCGCCTCGCGGATGCGGTCCTTCGTGATGTTGATCAGGCCGGTCGCCGAGCTGTACGCTTCCCAGCAGCCCTTGCGCCCGCAGGTGCACTGCCGCCCGCCCGTCTGGATGACCATGTGGCCGAGCTCCGCGCCTGCGAAGTTGAAGCCCGAGTAGACCTTGCCGTCGATCACGATGCCGCCGCCGAGGCCCGTGCCGAGCGTGATCATGACGGAGTACCGCGCGTCCTTTGCCACGCCCGCCACCGCTTCCGCCTTGGCTGCCGCGTTCGCGTCGTTCTCGATGTGCACGGGCTTGCCGCCGAGCAGCTTCGAGAGCTTGTCCGCCATGGGGTAGCGTAGGAAGGGAATGTTGTTCGAGTATTCCACGACGCCGGTATCGCTGTTTGCCGTGCCGGGGGTCGCGACACCCGCGTACTCCACGTCGTCGAGGGTGAGCCCGCATTCGTCGAGGAGTCTCAGCGACAGCGCCGCCATGTCTTCGATGATCGGATCCGCGCCGCGTTCCGGTTTCGTGGGCACCGAGCCCTTCTTGATGATCTCGAATTTCTCGTTCACAATGCCGATGGCGATGTTGGTTCCGCCGAGGTCAACGCCGATATAAACCATTGGATGTACCTGCCTTCCGTGAATAACAGCGGGGATGCCGCATGTTTTCCTTTATTATATACGAAGAAGAGGCCGCTTGTCAACAGGAACATCGGGAAAAACGACGGAAAATTGCGCCGATATGCAAAATCCGCCCCGGACGCCCGCGCCGCGCGGGATCCGCTTCGCTTCCGGAGGGAGGCCGCGGCGGACTGTATAATAAAATCTGAAAGTTTTGGGAAAAAACCGCGGTTCGGTCCCCATGCGGAGGCGATGTCGGCGGGAAAGCGCGCAAAAAGTGTGAATCGGTCGGAAATGTGTGAAAACGGGGGAGGGAAACGGGCAGGAAAAGGCAGAAAATGAAATTTGTGCATTCTGCTTATGCGTAGAAAAATCAGGCAAAAAACTGTGCGGATTGCACAAATCCGGTGAATCCCCGTCACGGGCCTGTCACGTGGGCCTCAAAATCGCGACGCTTGTAACGGTAAATCCTGATTACAAAACCGAAAATTCAATCCCGCGGAACGGTCGGAAAGTTCTGATAATATTCCTAAAATATCATAAATATAACATAAAATAGACCACAAGAGATCAACAAAAGTGACCTCCCGGAGCGTGCCGCGCACTTCGCTGCGATCCGGAAGAAGGGGCCCCTCGCGCGCGCGTGGAATAAGATGTACATTGCGGCAGATTTTGCATCCGGCGGGGTCACGGAATCGACAGAAGAGCACAGGTCCGCGCTTGACTTTTTTGTGCGCTTATGCTATGATATGGACATATCCATGTCGGGTGGGGGCTTTTTGTCCTTATCCGGCGGTCCTTCGCCGTACCACTCGTCCGACCTGACGGCGGGCGCGTGGGACGGAGAAGACCAAACATCATGTTTTTCTGACAGACATGCTGCCCTATAGGGGAGAAGCCATCCGTCAAGAGAGCATATCCCCCCGTATGGGGCAGGGCACAACCCGTCGGTCAGCGGGACGTCGCCCACAAATTTGCAGGAGGAAGGTTCTATGAGAAAAACCACAAGCAAACGACTGACGTGCCTCGTATTGTCGCTTCTGATGTTTGCGTCGACACTTCCCGCCGCCGTTCTCGCAGCGGAGGAAGTGACCGAAGATGAAGCGCCGCGGAAGACGACACTGCAGGAAATCAGCGAGAGCCTGAATTCGTACTCTTACGCCGATTACCGCGAAGAACACGCGGACGCGTCGAGAGGGACGGGAACCGTGGAGATCCAGGCGGTCGATTATCTCGCCTCCGAGACCACCGCGGAAGTTTCCGTCGTAACGGATTATCAGGGCAAGAGCGGCAAGTCCCTCATGATCGACGATGACGGCAAGGTCACCTGGGAAGTCAATATCCCGGCCACCGGTACGTACGCCATCAAAGTCGACTACTGCTCCGTCACCGAGAAGACAAACTCGATTGAACGGAGCCTCTACATCAACGGCGTGCTCCCGTTCGCGGAAGTCCGCGACCTCGTCATGAAGAAGATCTGGGTGAACGCCTATACCGACGGACGCTTCGAGGTCGACTCCAACGGCAACGAGCTCCGTCCGGTTTCCACGGTGCAGCACACCTGGCAGGAGTACACGTTCATTGACCCGAACAGCTACTTCGCCGATCCCTTCGAGTTCTTCTTCGAGAAGGGCACCAACACCATCTCTCTCGTGGCGGTCCGTGAAGACGTCGTGATCCAGACGATCACCCTCTTCCCGTACGAGGATCTGCCGACCTACGCGGAATACGTCTCCGGCAAGTCCGAAGCGGCCGCGACCGAAAAGATCCACATCGTCGCAGAGACGCCTTCGAGAACGTCCGACTTTACCGTGTATCCGATTTATGACCGTAAATCCGCGATCTCGGAACCGCAGGACGCCTCGAAGATCAAGCTGAACACCATCGGCTCCGAGAAGTGGCAGACCGCCGGCCAGTGGGTGGAATACGACTTTGACGTAGAAGCCGCGGGCCTCTACGAGATCGTTTTCCGCTACCGTCAGAATGAGCTCTCCGGTATGTACACCTCCCGCAAGGTCTACATCGACGGCGAGATTCCCTTTGAGGAATCGAACTACCTCAAGTTCAACTACAACTCCAACTGGCAGGTCGAAGCCGGCAACAACGGCGCGGACACCTTCCAGTACTACCTCGAGCCCGGTCACCACACGCTCCGCGTGGAGGTCTCCCTCGGCGAGATGGGCAACGTCGTGCGCGAAGTTTCCGCGATCATGACGTCGATCAACGACGACTACCTGTCCCTGTTGAAGCTGACCGGCGCGAACCCGGACTCCTACCGTGACTACGGCTTCGGCCGCGTCCTTCCGGAAGTCGTCACCGACCTCGTCGTGCAGTCCATCGCCCTCCAGGACGTCATGAACTACATCGAGAACATGGCGAACATCAAGTCCTCCAACTCCGCGACCCTCGAGCAGATCGCAAGACTGCTGCGCAAGATGGGTACCGACGAGGACGAGATCGCGAAGAACATGGGCTCGCTCAAGTCCAATATCGGTACGCTCGGTTCCTGGATCAACAGCGTCAAGAACCAGCCGCTCGAACTCGACTGGATCGACATCCAGCCCGCGAGCATGCAGAAGTCCCGCGCGGAAGCCAACTTCATCCAGGCTCTCTGGTTCGAGCTGAAGCAGTTCGGCGCGTCCTTCTTCACCGACTATAACTCCCTCGGCGCGACCACCGACGGCCAGAAGTCCGACCGCAAGGTCGAGGTATGGATCACCGCGAACCGCGACCAGGCGCAGATCACCCGTAACCTCATGGACAACGACTTCGGTCCCCAGACCGGCATCGACGCGTCCCTGAAGCTCGTCGCGGGCGGCACACTGCTCCCGTCCGTGCTGGCGGGCGTCGGACCGGACATCGCCCTCCCGGGCACCGGCGTCGACCCGATCCAGTACGCGATCCGTTCCGCTGTCGTGGCGGTCAACCCCGACGCGTATCCGGACTCCGGCAAGGATGAAGTCACGGGGCGCGACAATGCGTACCTCGCCGGCGTCTTCTCCAACTTCGACGAAGTGAAGACCCGCTTCACCGACGCGGCGATGATCCCGCTGACCCTGTACGGCAAGGTCTACGGCCTCCCGGACCACCAGTCCTGGAACATGATGTTCTACCGCACCGACATCCTCGCTGACCTCGGCCTGGAAGTCCCCGAGACCTGGGATGACCTCCTCGCCGCGATCCCGATCCTCCAGTTCAACAACATGACCATCGGTCTGTCACAGGACTACCAGATGTACATGTACCAGCTGGGCGGTCACCTCTGGGCGGACGACGGCATGAGAATCAACCTCGACGCGAACATCTCCCTGGAAGCCTTCCAGAAGATGTGCAACATGTTCACCCAGTATTCTCTCCCCACCGCGTATGACTTCGCGAACCGGTTCCGTACCGGTGAGATGCCGATCTGCATCCAGAACTACACGGCGTACAACAACATCATCATCTTCGCGACCGAGCTTGCGGGCCTCTGGGAATTCGGTCCCGTCCCCGGCACGGTGCGCAGTGACGGCACGTTCTCCCACACCACCATGTCCGGTACCGACGCGGTCTTCATGATGGCCGGCGTCGAAGACGTCGAGGCCGCCTGGGAATACATGTGCTGGTTCACCGACACCAAGTTCCAGGTCGACTACTCCAACGAGATGGTCGCCATCCTCGGCCCCGCTGCGAAGAACGCCACCGCGAACCAGGAAGCCCTCGAAGAGCTCCCGTGGACGTCCCGTGAGTACTCGCAGCTGATGAAGCAGATGGATGTCACCTCCGCCGTCACGCAGTACCCCGGCTCCTACATCCTCGCCCGTTATACGAGCTTCGCATTCCTGAACGCATACAACAACCACGCCGACCCGGTCGACTCCCTGCTCAACTACATCAACACGATCAACAAGGAGATCAACCGTAAGAGAACCGAGTTCAACCTCGAAACTCTGGAAATCGGCCAGACCCTCGCCTCCAAGCGTCTCGATCAGGCAGCGGATGCCATCGCGAAACTGAACGACGGCTCGGCAGCCATCACAGCCGCTTCTGAAGCCATCGGCAGCAAGAACATCGAAGACCTCCGCGCGGCAGCGGCAAACCTCGGCAGCTATCCCGAGATCGCCGGCTATCTCACCGATGCCGCGGACGCCCTCGAATCCTACATCGAGTACGGACGCTGATCGATGTCCGCTACAGATATATTAAAAGGAGAGAGACATGTCTAAAAACGATAAGCAAGCCAAGACTCGTCACGAGATGACGAAGGCGGAGTGGACATGGTTCCTTGTCAAGAGAAACAAGACGGCGTATTTCATGATCGCCCCCTTCATGATTCTCTTCTTCATCTTCACCATCATCCCCGTCGTCCTCTCGCTCGTGCTCAGCTTCACATCCTTCAATATGCTTCAGTGGCCGAAGTTCGTGTTCATGGACAACTACATCACCCTGTTCCTGGACGACGACCTCTTCATCACGGCCTTGAAGAACACCCTGATCTTCGCGTCCGTCACGGGCCCCGCCTCCTACGTCATTTCGTTCACCGTGGCGTGGTTCATCAACGAGCTTCCTCCGAAGGTCCGCGCGATCGTCACCCTGATCTTCTACGCGCCGTCGATCGCGGGCAACGTCTACCTCATCTGGACGACCATCTTCTCCTCCGACTCCTACGGTCTGATGAACGGTTTCCTGCTTGAGATGGGCATCATCGATTCCCCGATCCTGTGGTTCCAGAACGTCAAGTACGTCATGCCGCTTTGTATCGCCGTGGCGCTCTGGACTTCCCTCGGTACCTCCTTCCTGTCCTTCATCGCAGGTCTCCAGGGCATCAACCGCTCCCTGTTCGAGGCCGGTGCGATCGACGGTATCAAGAACCGTTGGCAGGAGCTCTGGTATATCACCCTGCCGTCCATGAAGCCGCAGCTGATGTTCGGTGCGATCCTCTCCATAACCGGTTCCTTCGGTTTCGGCGGTATCGTCACCGCGCTCGCCGGCAACCCGTCCGTTGACTACGTCGCGTACACCCTGACCCACCACCTCGAAGAGTATCAGAACAACCGTTGGGAAGTCGGCTACGCTTCCGCGATTTCCTTCCTGCTCTTCCTGATGATGATCGGCATGAACGTGGTCATCACGAAACTTATCAGTAAGTTGGGAGATTGATCATGGCAAGAAAATTAAGAACCAGAAAACATGAAGTCGTCCTCAACCGCTCGGCAGGCGGCGATGTCGGCATCACGATCATCCTGACCCTGTTCGGCATCGTGATGTTCCTCCCCATGTACTACACCATCATTCAGTCGCTCAAGCCTCTGAACGAGCTGTTCTACTTCCCGCCGAGATTCTACGTGGTTGCACCGACGCTCAACAACTTCGCGGACCTCTTCAACCTCATGAGCGACTCCTGGGTTCCGTTCTCCCGCTACATCTTCAACACCGTTCTCATCTCCGTCGGCGGCACGTTCGGCAACCTGGTGCTCTCCTCCCTCTGCGCTTACGCCCTTGCGAAGATTGACTTCCCGGGCGGCAAGCAGTGCTTCTGGATCATTCAGAAGTCCCTGATGTTCTCGGCGACCGTCACCGGCGTCGTCAACTTCATCACCCTGTCCGTCCTCGGATGGATCGACACCTACCTCGCCATCATCGTTCCGGCATGGTGCTCCACGCTCGGCCTGTACCTGATGAAGCAGTTCATGGAATCCAACGTCACGACGGAAGTCCTCGAATCCGCCCGTCTCGACGGCGCATCCGAACTCCGCACGTTCTGGTCCATCGCCATGCCGATGGTGAAGCCCGCCTGGCTGACCCTCATCATCTACTCCTTCCAGGGCCTCTGGAACGCCGGCGCCTCCACCTTCATCTATTCCGAACAGCTGAAGACCCTGAACTACGCGATCTCCCAGATCACCAACGGTACGATCGCCCGTTCCGGCGCTTCCGCAGCCGCAACCGTCGTCATGATGATCGTTCCGATCCTGGTCTTCGTTATCTCCCAGTCCAACATCATCGAGACCATGGGTTCCAGCGGTATGAAAGACTAAGGAGGGCAACATGAAGAAAATCATCAGCACACTCCTATGCGCCATCCTGTTGGTCTCCGCCCTTTCGACGGTCGTGAGCGCAGCGCCGTATGCGACCTACACATACTCGGCGCAGGGCCAGGTCCTCACCTCGCCCGCCGCTTACGTGCCGGACGCCGTGGTGGACTCCACCTACATGGGGCTGGGCAACACAGCGATCGACGACCCGCGCGACCTCTTCGTGGGTCCGGACCTCAAGGTCTACATCGTGGATGCCGCGAACAACCGCGTGATCGTGCTTGACCGCTACTACAAGCTCCTCTTCACGATCAACACCTTCACGAACGAACACGGCGTGCCGGACAGCTTCAACAACCCCTCCGGCGTGTTCGCCAATGAAGAGAACATCTACGTCTGCGACACCGACAACAACCGTATCATCATGTTCGATACGGAAGGCAACTACCTGAAGATCATTCCGAAACCGGAATCCTCCCTCTTTGAGGAAGGCTCGATCTACAAGCCGATCGCCTGCGTCGCCGACGACTACGGCCGACTCTTCGTCGTGTCCTCCACCACCTATCAGGGCATCATCGTTCTGAACGACAACGGCGACTTCTACGGCTTCATCGGCGCGCAGAAGGTCACCATCTCCGCCCTGCAGATCCTCTGGAGAAAGATCCAGACCGACGAGCAGAGAGAACAGAGCGAAGAATACGTCTCCACCGAGTTCAACAACATCTCCATCGACAAGGACAACTTCATCTACGTCACGACCTCCTCCATCCAGGAGAGCCAGCAGCAGGGCGCGATCAACTCCAAGTCCAAGAGCTCAGACTACGCTCCGGTCAAGAAGCTGAACGCATCCGGCGCGGACGTTATGAAGCGGAACGGCTTCTACCCGCCGTCCGGTGAGGTCCGTATCACCAACCTGTCCACCGCCAGCATCGCCGGCGCGTCCAAGATCATCGACGCGGCCACCGGTCCCGAAGGCACGTGGTCCATCATCGACGAAAAGCGCTCCAAGGTCTTCACCTACAACGACAACGGCGACCTGCTCTTCGTCTTCGGCGATATCGGCCAGCAGACCGGCAACATCCAGTCCATCGAAGCGATCGCCTACCAGGGCGACAAGATCCTCCTCCTCGACAAGACGGCCGACAACTTCGTGGTTTACCGCCGCACCGAGTACGCAGACCTCCTGATCGCCGCACTCGAGCACAACAACAACCGCCAGTATGACGTCACCGTCGACGACTGGACCGAGATCCTCAAGAGAAACAACAACTTCGACTCCGCGTACATCCAGATCGGCAAGTCCCTGTACCGCCAGGGTAAGTACGAAGAGGCGATGGACTATTACAAGAGCGCGTTCGAGACCGAGAACTACTCCGAGGCCTATAAGGAAATCCGCAAGAACTGGGCAAACAAGTTCTTCTGGCTGATCCCGATCGTCATCGTGGTGTTCTTCATCCTCCTCGGCAAGTTCTTCGGCTTCGCCGGCAAGGTCAACAAGCGCACGGCCCTCAAGGTCGGACGCAAGAGCCTGAAGGAGGAACTCCTCTACGCCTTCCACGTGATCCTGCATCCGTTCGACGGATTCTGGGATCTGAAGCACGAGCAGCGCGGCTCCGTCAAGGCGGCGTTCGTCATCCTGCTCATCACCGTCCTCGCGTACTTCTACCGCACGATCGGTACGGGCTACATCTTCAATCCGCGTCCGTCCACCAGCTTCAACATCATGGGCGCGATCACCGCGGTCGTCGCACCGCTGCTCCTGTGGGTCGTTGCGAACTGGTGTCTCACCACCCTGTTTGAAGGCGAAGGCTCCATGTCCGACATCTTCACGGCATGCTGCTACGCCATGACGCCCCTCCCGCTGATCATCGTCCCCGTCACGATCATCTCCAACTTCCTGACCAAGACCGAGGGCGGCATCGTCACGATGCTCGAATCCTTCGCCTACATCTGGATGGGCATCCTCGTGTTCTTCGGCATGATGGTCACGCACGACTACTCCGTCGGCAAGAACATCCTGACCTGCATTGCGACCATCGTCGGCATGGCGTTCATCATGTTCATCGGCGTCCTCTTCTCCAGCCTGATGGCGAAGATCGTCAGCTTCATTACCAACATCGTTAACGAAATAAGTTACCGCGTATAGAGAGAAGGAGAATAGATTATGAAACTTAAAAGAATCGTTTCCGCGATCCTGTCTCTGGTGATGGTTCTCAGTTCTCTGGTGATCTCCGTTGACGCGGCGTATGCGGACAAAGTCAATGAAGACGGCGATCCGATCATCGACTACCTGAACGAGAAATACGCGACACCGCAGGCTAAGCTGGCGGACATGATCATGGTCCGCGAGCAGAACGGGATGCAGCTCTGGTACGAGGAATTCACCGGTGAAGTTGCCGTCAAGGTCCTCGCCACCGGCCAGATATTCTTCTCGAACCCCTACGACGTCGCGTCCGGCTATCAGTCGATCTCCGACGCGGTCAAGCAGCAGCTCTTGTCCCAGATCACCATGACGTTCCTTGAGAACGACGTCCAGAAGCCCATGAACAGCTATCTGGAAGCCGCGCTCCGCAACCAGATCACCATGAAGAAGATCAAAAACGGTATGCGCGTCGAGTACATCCTCGGCGAGGAACAGACCATCCGCCTCGTCCCCCGTCTCATCCGGACCGACCGTTTCGAGGAACTCATCCTTAACAACATCGATACCGAATGGTATCACAACAAGCTCAGCTCCTTCTATACCAAGAAGGATAAGGACGACCCGACCCTGACCGAGCGCGGCGTCGCCGAAATGCAGGCGAAGTTCCCGATCACGATCGAGATGCCCGTTTACGTCTGCGACCCGGACATCAAAGCCAGAGAGCTTCGCGAGCTTGAAAACATCATCAAATCCTACTGCCCGAACTACACCTACGAAGAACTCGACTACGACCACGACCTCACGAACTACTCCGGCGCGGACGCAGCTCCGCCGCGTTTCCGCATGGCGCTCGAATACATCCTCAACGACAACGGCCTTGAAGTCAGACTTCCGGCGAACGGCATCGACTTCGACGAGAGCGCATATCAGTTCCAGACGGTGAATATGCTCCCGTACTTCGGCGCGGGCAGCAATGAATTCACCGGCTACTCCGTGATCCCGGACGGTTCCGGCGCGCTCATCCGCTTCGAGGACTTCAAGGGCCAGTCCGTCAACCTCGCGGGCCAGCTCTACGGTTCCGACTACGCTTACCACGAAATCAGCGGTCAGCACGCGGAATGCATGAGAATGCCCTACTACGGCATCGTCACCCACTATCCGGGCTCCGTCGAACCCGCCGCGGCTCCGGCTGACTCCGGAGAAGCGGAAACCGCCGAACCGGCAGCCGCCGAGGAAGAGACCGGCTACAACAACGGCTTCCTCGCGATCATCACCGAGGGCGACTCCCTGGCCTCCCTCATGGCGGAATGCGGCGGCTCGCTCCACCCGTACAACACGGTGTACGCGAAGTTCACGCCCCGTCCGTCCGATGAATACAACCTCGCGGACTCCATCTCCGTCTCCGGTTCCGCAACCTGGACGGTGACCTCCAAGAGAAAGTACACCGGCTCCTACCGCATCCAGTACATCTTCCTGACCGACGAGAAAGTCGCCGAGCAGAAAGGCATCAAGGATTACTACGAGGCTGAGTGGACCGGCATGGCGACCGCTTACCGCGATTACCTGACCGCCCGCGGAGACCTCACCAAGTACACCGACGCCGACGTGAAGGCGGACATCCCGCTCTTCGTCGAGACCTTCGGTTCCATCAAGACGACCGAGAGAATCCTCTCCTTCCCGGTGGAAGTCGATACGCCTCTCACCACGTTTGAGGACATCAAGACGATCCATTCGGAACTGACGGAGCGCGGCATCTCGAACGTCAACTTCAAGCTCACCGGCTACGCCAACGGCGGTATGCAGCCGACGGTTCCGTACCGTCTGAAATGGACCCGCGTCGTCGGCGGCAACAACGGCTTTGAAGATCTGGTCAAGTACGCGCAGCAGAACGACTTCAACATCTATCCGGACTTTGACTTCGTCTACGTGCGCGACCAGGAACTCTTCGACGGCATCTCGCTCAGATCCCACGCCGTCCGCACCATCGACGACCGTTACACCACGAGACGCGCGTATGACGCCGCGACCCAGTCCTTCGACCGGTCCTTCGCCATCGCGATCTCCCCGCGGTACTTCGAGAGACTCTACGATAAGTTCGCTCCCAAGTACCTCGGCTACGGCGCCGACTCCATCGCGGTTTCCACCCTCGGCACGGACCTCAACTCCGACTTCGACGAGGATGAACCGTACCACCGCGAGGACGACAAGGAATTCACGCTGCAGCTGCTCGAACGCCTCGACAACGACTTCTCGAGCATCATGATCGAGGCCGGCAACGCCTACGCCGTGAAGTACGCCGACGTCATCCTCAACGCGTCCCTGACCTCCTCGAAGTACACCAAAGCCTCCGAGTCCGTCCCGTTCCTCGGCATGGTCTACCACGGCTCCAAGATTTTCGCCGGCTCCCCGACCAACATGGAAGGTGACATCAACGAAGGCATCCTCCACGCGATCGAGAACGGCGCGACCATGTACTTCATGCTCTCCTACCAGAACACCAGCGAGCTGAAGGAAGACTTCCGTCTGTCGAAGTACTACTCCGTCTCCTATGAAATCTGGAAGGACGACGTCGCGCAGTATTACACCAAGCTGAACGACGCGATCAAGGATCTCCAGACCTCCTACATCGTCGACCACGAATTCCTCGACGCGGAACGCATCCCGGATGCGGACGAAGTCGAAGCCGACGCGCTCGCCGTTGAAGCCGCCAAGCAGGTAGACGCCGAAAAGGCTGCCATCGCTGCGGAAAAGGCCGAGAGAGCGCAGAGACTTGCCGACCGTCTCGCGAAGGAAGCCGCAGCCGCTGCGGGCGAATCCGAAGAACCGGCCGAAGAACCCACGGAAGAAGTCGTAGAAGAACCCGCCGCCGAAGAGCCTCAGGAAGAAGCGCCCGAAGGCTACCACTACGACGAGTTCGGCGAACTTGTTCCGGATGAGGAAGAGGAAGAAGAAGAAACGCTCGACAAGTACAAGACCGTCAGAGGTACCGTTGTGCGCGTCGAATACGAAGGCGGCGTCAACTTCATCCTCAACTACAACTCCTTTGAAATCAAGGTCAACTGGGGCGGCCAGTCCTACACGGTTGAACCTCTCGATTTCATAAGAATTGATTAAAGAAAGGGGAGTGTATCAATGAACTTAAATATTGACGCCGGCAAAGGCGGAAAGAAACAGAAGATTCAGGTCGATGCCCCCGGAAAAAAGAGAAAGAAAAACGCTTCTCTGGAATCGAAAAAGGCAAGAGCCGGCTGGATTTTCGTTCTCCCCTTCGTCCTTGGGTTCTTCCTCATCTATCTTCCGATCATCTACGATTCGATCAAGTACTCCTTCAACGAGATCAAGATCCTCGTCGGCGGCGGTTACCGGCTTGAATTCGTAGGCTGGAAGAACTACTCCGATGCCCTCTTCGTCGATACGTCCTACGTCACGACGCTGGTGTCGGGTCTTACCCAGCTCATCATGGATATCCCCGCGATCGTTATCTTCTCCCTGTTCGTGGCGATCATCCTCAACCAGAAGATCGCAGGACGCGCCGCGTTCCGTGCCATCTTCTTCATCCCGGTCATCCTGACCACCGGTCTGATTGCCGATATCGACAAGGCGAACACCCTGTCCTCCTACATGGAGAACACCTCCGGTATCGACGACGGTTCCGGTCAGCAGTCCACGGCGACGGAGATCGTCTCGGTCATGGACGTGGAACGGCTCTTCGACAACATGATGGTCGGACGCGAAATCACGCAGTACGTCGTGCAGATGGTGAACAACATCTTCAACATCATCAACCGCTGCGGCGTGCAGATGCTGATCTTCCTCTCCGGTCTGCAGTCCATCTCCCCCTCGATCTACGAGTCCTGCTCCATTGACGGCGCGTCCGGCTGGGAAACCTTCTGGAAGATCACCCTGCCGATGGTGAGCCCGATGATCCTCGTGAACACGATCTACACGATCATCGACGCCTTCACCTCCGACGACAACCGCGTCATGACCTACATCTCCACCGTTTACGAACAGGCAGACGGCAACGTGCTCTCTTCCGCGATGTCCTGGATGTACTTCCTCATCGTCATCCTCATCATAGCGGCAGCCGCCGGTATCCTGAGTGCGTTCGTCTTCTACCAGAGAAGAGACTGAGAAAGGAGGATATGATTCATGAATAACACGCAGACTGCACCGAAAATCAAAAAAGAGACGAAGAATACCATCCGTGTGGAATACGAGGATCGGACTCCTTTCTGGGAGAGAATGAAAGCGAAGTTCGTAAACCTCTATACGCTGAAAAAAGTCGTCGTTTACATCTTCCGCTTCCTCCTCCTGCTCGGTATTTCCTACGTCATCCTGTTCCCGTTCTTCTCGAAGATCTCCTCCTCCTTCATGTCGAAGGAAGACTTCGTGGACGTGACGGTCGTCCTGGTTCCGAAGCATCCGAACCTCGACATCTACCGCGCGATCATCAAGGACAACAAGTACTTCGAAGCGCTCTTCAACACCTTCATCCTCTCGCTCATCTGCGCGATCATCCAGACCTTCATCTGCATGTGGATCGCATACGGTTTCGCGAAGTTCAAATTCAAGGGCAACAAGCTGCTCTTCCTGTGCGTCATCTTCACCCTCGTCGTGCCGCACGCGACCCTGCAGCTGTCGCTGTTCATGAAGTTCCGTTACTTCGATATTCTGGGAATCATCAACTTCCTGGGCGGAGGTGTGGTCGATGCCGTGAACCTCACGGGCGGTCAGACCTCGATCAACTTCATCAACTCGAACTGGCCGCTGTATATCCTGTCGCTCACGGGTCTCGCGTATAAGAACGGCTTGTACATCTTCATGCTCCGTCAGTTCTTCCGCGGCATCCCGGATGAACTCGAAGAGAGTGCGTACCTCGACGGTTCCGGCATCATGAGAACCTTCTTCTCGATCATTTTACCGCTCTCCACGACGATGATGATCACGGTCTTCATGTTCGCGTTCTGCTGGCAGTGGACTGACAACTTCTACACCGAGCTGTTCTATACGACGGCAGGCAAGAAGCTGCTTCCGGATATCATCAAGATTCCGAAGTCCCTCGACACGAACTACGCCGGTCAGTCCCTGTACTCCTCCGCGATCACGAATACCTGCGGTATCATGATTATCGCGCCGCTGATCATCCTCTACCTCTTCGGTCAGAGATACATTGTTCAGGGTATCGAGCGTTCCGGCCTGACGGCAGATTGATCCGAACCGAACGAAACACAAAACCAAACAAACAGGGAGGAACTTCCGCGAGGGGGTTCCTCTTCTTTTTGTCTGTGCGCAGACGCTTGCAGGCGGCGCGAGGCAAAAAGGGTTGTTTCCTTTCATTCAACTGCGCGGCAGAGCCTTGCGGATTAGGGATCTTGCAAATCGTTAGCTTTTTTGTCCTTCCGGACGGGACCAGAGAGGACCCTCAGGCCTGGGCCCTCCCGGGCGCCCGCTGCGTAGGCGAAAAAAACAAACGATTCAGTTAAAATACAACCCGCAAGCGTCAGCGCGCAAGAAAAGCAATAGAAAAGACCGCACTTTTCAGCACGGTCTATATCTGTTCAGTTGGATATGCGCGCGATGTATTCCTCAAGACACAGCCCGTTGTCGTGCATGATCTTCGCGTGATACCGCCCGACATACCGGTAGTGCCACGGCTCAAACGTGATCGACGTCACGTCCTCCTTGTCCTGCGGGAACCGGAGGATAAACCCGAATTTCCACGCGTTTTCCTGGAGCCAGTAGAATTCCGTCGTCCACGCGAATTCCACCGTGAACGATCCGAGCGTGTCCATGTCCACCGCAAGCCCCGTCTGATGCTCACTCGTCCCGGGCCGCGTCGCGTACGTCAGCACCAGCGCCTCCGCCTCCTCGCGCGTCCGGGTGGGATCGCTCGCCATCTCGTTCTGCACGTATTGCTCGAAGATCGTCGCCTGATAATCGTAGCTCCGGTACCCCGAGTACACCGCCATGCTGTAATACCCGTAGTAATGCATCTCCTGGAACAGCCCTTCGAGCGCGCGGGTCGGATATTCGCGCAGCTGCTGCATGTTCCGGTACGTGCTCGTATACTTCACGTCCATGAGGTCCCGCGGGACGTCCGTCGCCGAGAGCGGATGATCCGCGTTCACGAGGACGAGGAACGCGTCGCGCAACTCTCCCTGCGGATTCATATAATCCTCGAATTCCGAGAGATCCGTCTGGAAGTTGAGCTCGAACGGCGTGGCCTCTCTGAGCGATTCCGTCAGGAGCCCGACGTTCGTGTCCTCCGGGATCTCCGTCAGCGGCTCGTTCTTTTTCAGCCGGAACGTCACCGGGAAATACACGTTGATCTTGTTATCCGGATCGGAGTTCTCCTCGTCGAGGATGCGCGAGATCCGCACCTCCCTTCCCCCGGACCGCAGCGTCACGGCGAGATTGTTCATCCAGTCCGTGAGGAATGAGGACGAGATCCACACCTCCTCGCCGACCAGCTTGTTCGGCACGTCGAGCAATTCCGTCTGTCCGTTCACGACGACCTTGTGCTCGCCCGTGAGAAAGGTGACGCTCTCTTCCGTCCCGTCGCCCGCGGAGGAGGCAGGGGAAGAGTCCTTCTGCGGCAGGATGAATTTCATCTCCGCCGCCGAGCCGCTCTCCTTCATGCCGAGGTAGTCCGCGAGGTCGTTGAAGCAGATATACAGCTCCTCGCCGTCCATCGCGGTCTCCGCCTCCGCCGAACGGACCTTGATCCCGCCGTAGTAATACGCGATCTTGCCGGTGTCGATCGGCGCGTCCGGGGTGTTGTGCAGCGCGATGAAGATGCCGCCCCCTATGAGGAGCGCCAGAATCGCCGCCGCCGCGAGGACGTAGAGCGCGCCCCGCCCGATCCGTTTTGCCGCCGCGCGGTTTTCGGTCCGGCGCACGCGCTTTTCCTCTTCCCGGATCCGGCGTTCGTAATCCAGCCTTGCCTGCTCGCGTTCCCGGGCTTCGGCGCGGCGTCGGGCGATCTCGCGGCGTCGGGCTTGTTCCCGGGCTGCCTCCTCCGGCGTCCTCTGCCGGACACGGGCGCCGCGGTTCGGATTCCGATCCTGCGCCGCGCTGCGGTTCCGCATCTGCCGGTTCTGCGCCTGCGCCTGTGCCTGCGCCTGACGCACGCGCTTCTGCGTCAGCCATGCCTGATAACGGGCGTATTCCTCGTCGCTCATCTGCGCGGGATCGGGGCGCGGGGGGCGCATGGGATTCGGGGAGCGTGTCCGCTGCGGAGGGGATCCCCTCTCCGGTGCGCCGTTTGTCCGGCTGCCCTGCCCGTTCGGATCCGGGGGACGGCGGTTTGCGTTTGCCGGACGGTTTGGATTGTTGTTCATGTTGCGCCTCTACTTCGTTTCACAGACGATGAAAAACGGACTTTCGGGGGAGTTGAGCATCCGGAACCTGGCGATGCTGTACCGGAACCGGGAGAGAGAGGAGAAATACGCCTCCAGCTCCTCCCCTTCCGCCGCGCCTTCCGGATGGCCCGGATAGACCGCGACCAGAAGGACCGCGTCCGCCCCGAGCATCCCGAGCGCGCGCTCCACGGCCGGCAGGGTGGTTCTGCGCATCGTGGTGAGCTGCTTTCTGCCGCTGCCCGGGAGATAGCCGAGGTTGAACATCCCGGCCTTGATCGGACCGCGCACGAATTCCCCCGCCCGCTCATGCGACGCGCAGATCAGACGCCAGTTGTCCGGACAGCCGTTCGCGCGGAGATTGCGCTCCGTCGAGAGCAGAGCATCCGGCTGGATGTCGAAGGCCGTCACCGATCCGCGCGGGCCGACCGTCTTCGAGAGGAAAACGGTGTCGTAGCCGTTTCCCATCGTGAAGTCGACCGCCGTGTCGCCCTCGCCCAAGTGGTCGAGGATGAATTTCTTTTGCAGGGAAAGCAGATCCACCACGTCGCGATTCCTTTCCGATGTCTGAATAGAGAAATCCGTCAGCCCTTTGCTGCGTACCCGATCGCGGAGTCGAACGCCCGCAGGTTCACGTCGAGCGCCTTCTGCGGAACGCATGCCGCGACGGCCGCCCGCAGGACGTCCAGATCGAAGCCGAGCACGTCCGCCGCCAGCCCGATCAGGGCCACGTTCGACGCCCGGGCACTTCCGGCTTCCGCGGCGATGGCAGGTGCGTCATATGCCCGGACGTCCACGCCGAGGGCCTTCATGTCCTCCGCGAGACCCGCGGGATATTCCGCTGCGCCGGTGATGACGGGCATCGGGTTGATCTCCTGGGTCGAGGTCACGATGGTCCCGCCGGGTTTCAGATGCGGGAGCCAGCGCGCCGCCTCGAGGATCTCAAAGCTGAGGATGACGTCCGCGTCGCCCTTGCCGATCACGGGGGAGTACACCTCGTCGCCCACGCGCACGTAGGTCACCACGGAGCCGCCCCGCTGGGACATGCCGTGGACCTCGGACACCTTCACGTCGAGGCCGGAATCCATCGCGGCACGGCCGAGAATCTTGGACGCCAGCAGGGTGCCCTGTCCGCCGACGCCGACGATCATGATATTCTTCTTCATTTTCATTTCCTCCTCACTTACACACCGCTCTCAGAGCGCGCCGAAGCGGCACATCTGTTCGCAGAGTCCGCAGCCGACGCACATGCTCTGATCGATCGTCGCCTTCTTGCCCGTCACGGAAATGCACGGGCATCCGATCTTCATGCAGTTCTTGCATCCGACGCACTTGTCCCAGTCGACCTGGATCGGCGGGTTCTTCTTCACCGATTTGAGCAGGGCGCACGGACGGCGGCAGATCACCACGGACGGACAGGAGGCACCGACCTCTTCCTTCACGATCTTCTCGAGCTCTTCGAGATTGTTCGGATCGACGGCGCGGATATGCTCCCTTGCGACGCCGAGGGAGGCGCAGATATCCTCGAGCGAGAGGTTCGGGGCGGGATCACCCTTCAAGGTCTTCCCCGTGAGCGGGTTGTCCTGATGCCCGGTCATACCGGTGATGGAGTTGTCGAGGATGAGGGTGGTGGTGTTCCCCCCGTTGTAGACCACGTTGACGAGGCCGGTGAGCCCGGAGTGCATGAACGTGGAGTCGCCGATGACGGCTACGTATCGGTCTTCCTCGCCGCGGACCTTCGCGGTGCCGTGCAGGGAGGAGATCGACGCGCCCATGCAGTAGACGGAATCGATGGCGGAGAGCGGCGGGACCGCGCCGAGCGTATAGCATCCGATGTCGCCGGAGACGCGGAGCTTCAGCTTGGCGAGCGTGTAGAAAACGCCGCGGTGCGGACATCCGGGGCAGAGGACCGGCGGACGGGCGGGGATCGCCGCGCCGACTTCGGCGTAATCGGGTTCGATGCCCAGGAGCCGGCTCCGGAGCAGCTCTTCGGAGTACTCGTCGCACAGCGGGAGGACGTCCTTGCCGGTGACCTTCAGGCCGAGCGCACGGCAGTGATTCTCAATGACGGGGTCGAGCTCTTCGATGACGATGAGGCGCTCGTGTTTGGCGGCGAAGTCTTCGATCAGCTTCTTCGGGAGCGGGTTGAGGAGCCCGAGCTTCAGATACGATGCGTTCTTCCCGAAGGCTTCCTTTGCATAATTATAACAGTTGCCCGCGGTGATGATCCCGACCGGGGTGCCGTTTTCTTCGACGGTGTTGAGCTCCGTCGTCTCAGCGTATTCGGCCAGGGCGGCCAGGTGTTCCTCGACGACGACGTGGCGCTTCTTCGCGTTGGCGGGCATCATGACGTGCTTGCCTGGCTCTTTCACGTACGGCGCGATCTCCCGCTCGACACGCTCACCTGCCTCGACCGGGGAACGGCTGTGGCTGACGCGCGTGGTGAGCCGCAGAATGACCGGCGTGTCGAAGCGCTCGGAGATCTCGTAGGCGATTTTGGTATAGGCGCGGCATTCGGCGGAGTTTGCGGGTTCAACCATCGGGAGCTTCGCCGCGATCGCGTAATGCCGGCTGTCCTGTTCGTTCTGGGAGGAGTGCATGCCCGGATCGTCCGCGACACCGATGACCATGCCCGCGCCGACGCCGGTATAAGCGGTGACGAAGAGCGGATCCGCCGCGACGTTGAGGCCGACGTGCTTCATGCCGCAGAAGGAGCGTCCGCCGCCTATCGCTGCGCCGAGCGCGCCTTCGAGAGCGACCTTTTCGTTGGGCGCCCATTCGGCGTAGATCTCCGGGTATGTCGCCGCGAATTCCGTAATTTCGGTGGAGGGAGTGCCGGGGTAGCTGGAAACGAAGCGAACGCCCGCCTCATAGAGACCGCGCGCGACGCTTTCGTTGCCGAGGAGCAGAGTTTTCATGTTTTGTGTATCCTTTCAGCGCGAGTCACGATGCCCGCGCGGATTAACGGGATTTTACTGCATCTTATATTATACAATACCGCACCGCATTTCGCAAGACGAAACGGTGAAAAAATGCCGGGAAGTTTGGAAAAATATACGCATTAAAAACAGCGCCGCGCTTTACCCGATTTCTGCGCGCTGACGCTTGCGGATTTGGGATGAACGAAGCCATTTGTTTTTTTCGCCTACGCGGCTGGCGCACAATGAGGACTCGGTTTCAACGAGTTGAAACCGGGCGGCCCAGGCCTGAAGGTCCTCTCTGGTCCCGTCCGGAAGGACAAAAAAACAAACGATCCAGTCAAAATAAAATCCGCAAGGCTCCGCCGCGCAGAAAGAGAAACGACAGCGCAAACCCCATTCCGAAACGCCCTTGACAAACAGTCCGTTTTTTGCTATGATAACGATGAATAAGCATTTAACCTCACATTTCACAGCCGCAGCCGCGGCGGAAAGGATCCCGCTTTGCCGTATATCGATATTTCTACCAACGCCTCCCTCGCACCCGACGCGATCGCCTCCCTCAAATCCAAGATCGCCGAGGCCCTCGCCGCCTCCTTCCCCGGAAAGACCGAAAACTGGCTCATGGTCCGCGTCTCTGCCGGGGAAACCATGTTCTTCGCAGGCTCCCCCGCGCCCTGCATGATGGTCGACATCGCCATCTTCGGCGCACAGTCCAAAGCAGGATACCAGAAGATGACCGCCGCCGTCTGCCTGCTCGCCGAAAAGGAATGCGGCATCCCCGCCGACCGCGTGTACGTCAAGTATACCGAGTGCGATAAATGGGGCTGGAACGGCTCCAATTTCTGAGAGGAGAACTATGATGAACGAATTCCGATCCATCCGTCCGGAGGAGCTCTCCGGCAACCCCTTCCGCCTCATCGGGCATGACTGGATGCTCGTCACCTCCGCCGATCCCGGGGACGGTCTCGAAGGCGGCAAGGATTACAACACCATGACCGCGTCATGGGGCGGCATGGGCATCCTCTGGGGCGGTCCCGTCGCGTTTGTCTTCATCCGGCCACAGCGTCACACCTTCGGCTTCACCGAGAAGAACGACCGCCTGACCCTGTCCTTCTTCGGCGAGGAATACCGCGACGCCCTGAACTACTGCGGATCGAAGAGCGGGCGGGACGTCGACAAGGCTGCGGCGTGCGGTCTCACCCCCGTCTCCGACACCGATGCGCACGGACGCGCCGTGTGGTTCGACGAGGCGAAGATCGTCCTCAAGACCCGCAAACTCTATGCCGAACCCATTCACGCCGACGCGTTTCTCGACGCCGACGCCCGCGCCGTCTATCCGAAGGACGACTTCCACACCGCCTACGTCTGCGCCATTGAAGAAGTTCTTGTCAGGGATTGACAGAATGACCAAATTCGGCGGAAGAAATTCTCTTTTTCTGACAGCCTAATTTGTGAAATTCACTTGCATTCCCGCACTGAATCGTGTATAATAGAAGAGTGGGACTGTCCTCAGGGATATCCCTGTCTATGCAACGATTTACTTTATATAAAGGAGCTTAACATGGCGGAAATCACAACCAACAACATTCGCAATATCGTTCTGCTCGGTCACGGCGGATCCGGCAAGACCTCCCTCGCGGAAACGGCGCTCTTCCTCTCCAAGGGCACCGACCGTCTCGGCAAGATCACCGACGGCAACACGGTCTGCGACTACGATCCCGAAGAGAAGAAGCGCGGCTTCTCCCTGACCCTTTCCCTCGCCCCCGTGATGTGGAAGGACGCGAAGATCAACTTCATCGACACCCCCGGCTTCCTGGACTTCCAGGGCGAAGTCTACGCCGGCATCCGCGTCGCCGATTCCGCGATCATCACCCTCGACGGCAAGGCCGGCGTCGAAGTCGGCACCGAGCTCGCCTGGGACAAGGCCTCCGAGGCGAACAAGCCCCGCGTGTTCTTCATCAACAAGTGCGACGATCCCGAAGCGAACTTCGACCGCGTGTTCACCCAACTGCAGGAAATGTTCGGCTCGGAAGTCTGCCCGATCCTCGTCCCGCACAAGAACGGCGCGAACCTCTCCTTCATCAACCTCATCGAGATGAAGTCCTACACCTTCGACGCGAAGGGCGGCCGCACCGAAAGCGAGCTTTCCGCCGACGAACAGGCTGTCGCCGATCAGTATAAGGAAACCCTGAACGAAGCGCTTGCCGCCACCAGCGAAGAGCTGATGGAGAAGTACTTCGAGGAGGGCGAGATCAGCCACGAAGACGCGGTCGAAGCGCTGCACCACGGCATCGTGGACGGCTCCATCGTCCCCGTGTTCTCCGGCTCCGCCACCAATCTCTGGGGCGTGACATACCTGCTCGACACCATCGTCTCCTCCTTCCCGACGCCTCTCTCTACCGGCAAGGAAAAGATCATCGACGGCGAAGGCACGAAGGAAATCGACGTCGATCCGAACGGCGAATGCCGCGTGTTCGTCTTCAAGTCCATCTCCGACTCGTTCGGCAAGCAGACCCTCTTCAAGGTCATGAACGGCACGCTGACGAACGACCTGACCCTCACCAACCGCACGACGGGCGCACAGGAAAAGTTCGGCCACGTCTATATGATGCGCGGCAACAAGCAGACCGAGGTCACCTCCATCTGCTGCGGCGACATCGGCATGATCACGAAGCTGACCGCCACCAACACCAACGACACGCTGACCGTGTCCTCCGATATCCAATACGAAAAGATCAACTTCCCGCACCCGTATATGACCATGGCGATCCTGCCGGCCGCGAAGGGCGACGAGGACAAGATCTCCACGGGTCTGGCCCGTCTTCTCGAAGAGGACCCGACGCTCGTGTATGAGAACAACCCCGAGACCAAGCAGATGACCATCTCCGGCATGGGCGACATGCAGCTCGCCGTTGTCGTCTCCAAGATGAAGGACCGCTACAAGACCTCCGTGGTTCTCGAGAACCCGAAGATCCCGTACCGCGAGACCATCAAGGGCACGGCGGACGTGCAGGGCCGTCACAAGAAGCAGTCCGGCGGTTCCGGCCAGTTCGGCGATGTCAAGATCCGCTTCTCCCACGGCGAAGATGACGGCCTGACATTCGTGACCTCCGTTGTCGGCGGCACTGTTCCGAAGAACTTCTATCCGGCGGTGGAAAAGGGCCTGCAGGAAGCGATGCAGAAGGGTGTTCTCGCCGGCTATCCGGTGGTCAACCTTCAGGCGGACCTGTACGACGGTTCCTACCACCCGGTCGACTCGAATGAAATCTCCTTCAAGCTCGCGGCGCGTCTGGCGTACAAGGCCGGTCTGCCGCAGGCGAAGCCGATCCTGCTCGAGCCCGTCGGCACGCTGAAGGTCTGCGTTCCCGAGAGCCTCGTGGGCGACGTCATGGGCGACCTCAACAAGAGACGCGGCAGCGTTCTCGGCATGAACCCGCACGAGAGAAAGAGCGGCTACACGGTCATCGAAGCGACGGTTCCGAAGGCGGAGATGATGGACTACGTCATTTCGCTGAGAGCGATGTCGCAGGGCCGCGGCTCCTTCGAGTTTGCGGTGGACCGCTATGAGGAAGTTCCGGGCGCGGTTGCGCAGAAGGTCATCGCCGAATCGAAGGCGAACCTCGAAGAAGACGAATAAGCTATACCAAATTGAAACAGAGCGCGACCCTTTTCCGGGGCCGCGCTTTTGTGATTTCTTTTGTCTGCGCGGCGGGGAAGCCCCCGCGGGCAAAAAGGACTGTTTCCTTTCATTTGTCAGCGCGGCAAGCGTCAGCGCGCAAGCAAATGATAAAAACCGCCCAGACAACGCGCATAAAAAACCGCCGCGGGGATCGTCGGATCTCCGCGGCGCGCTATTTGTTTTGGACTTATTCGTCGTCTTCTTCCTCTTCGTCTTCTTCCTCTTCTTCATCGAGAAGCGGCTTGTGACAGGCCGGGCAGATGACGTCTTCCGGGTTCACGGTGTCGTCGAAATACACCTTTCCCCCGCAGTGCGGACACGTGGAGCAGTAGAACTCTTCTTCCTCCTCCTCATCTTCGTCCTCTTCGTCTTCCTCATCGTCCTCGAAATCGTCGAAGTCCTCGTCGAAATCGCCGAACGGCGGGTGATGCGGACGACGGCACTTGCCGCAGCCCTCGTCTTCCTCGTCATCTTCCGTCTCGTACACGAATTCTTCGACTTCGCCGAGATCGTGGTCGAGCTCGTCCAGATAGTCGTTCGCCGTGTCGATCGCTTCGGTCAGCGTCTCCACTTCGTCCGCCAGCTTCCCGCACAGATCCACGAGAGCGGCGATGATCTTGCCTTCCGGCGTCGTCACATCGAGGTTCGCGCCGTCGACCAGGCCCTTGATATACGCGCTTGTTTCTTTCGTCGTCATGATGTTTCTCCTTTCAGATCCTTCCTGAGAACGGGACAGCCGGAGGGGAATCGTCCGCCGCCGGCCGCCATGCTTTCGTATGGACTCTGCCCGGTTTACGCTCTTTCCAGATACTCACCGGTTCTGGTGTCGATCTTGACGATGTCGCCGGTGTTGATGAAGAAGGGAACGCGGATGTTCGCGCCGGTCTCCACGGTCGCGCCTTTGGAGGAACCGGTGGCCGTATCACCGCGCACGCCGGGCTCGCAGTCCGTGATCTCGAGTTCCACGAACATCGGAGGCTCGACGGAGAAGGGCTTGCCCTGGTAGGAACGGATCGTGCAGATCATCTCTTCCTTGACGAACTTGAAGTTGTCGCCGATGAGATCCTTGCCGATGGGCTCCTGCTCAAAGGTTTCCTGATCCATGAAGTAGTAAAGATCGCCGTCGTTGTAGAGATACTGCATCTCGCGGCGGTCGATGCGCGCTTCGTTGAACTTGTCGGTGGGGGAGAAGGACGTCTCCACCACGCCGCCGGTGATGACGTTTCTCATCTTCGTGCGGACAAACGCCGCGCCTTTGCCGGGCTTGACGTGCTGGAATTCGATGACCTGCATGACCTGACCGTTCAGCTCGAACGTTACGCCGTTTCTGAAATCGCCTGCTGTTACCATTTTTTCTCTCTGCTCCCCGATGTCGGGAGCACTCTCCTTTCCGTTCATCCTGTTCGGAATCATAAATACACTATATTATACCCTATTTCTCCCGATATTGCAAGAGGGCGCGGGAAATTTTTTGTATTTGCGCCGGTTTTCTCCCCGCGTCATGTCAAGCCCTTGCGGGTGAGGGCGATCCGGCCGCGCTTCAGATCGACCGACTTGATCTTCACGTCGATGACGTCCCCCACGGCGAGGACCTCGGACGGATGCTTGATGTACCGGTCCGCGATCTCGCTCACGTGCAGCAGACCGTCCTGATGCACGCCGATGTCGACGAACGCGCCGAAGTCGATTACGTTGCGCACCGTGCCGCGCAGGATCATGCCCTCGGTCAGGCCTTCGATCGTGAGGACGCGGTCGCGCAGGACCGGCGGGGGCAGGCTGTCGCGGATGTCCCGGCCCGGCTTTTCGAGCTCCCCGAGGATGTCCGCGAGCGTCATCTCGCCGATCCCGAGCTCGCCGGCGAGCGTCTTCATTCCGACGTCCGCCGCCTGACGCCGCAGAGACAGACCGCCGCGCGCATCCTCCTTCGTCTTGCCGAACCGCGCGAGGAGCTTTTCCGCCGCGCCGTAGGATTCCGGGTGCACGCCCGTGTTGTCAAGAATCTCCTCGCCGCCGGGGATGCGCAGAAAGCCCGCCGCCTGCTCGTACGCCTTCGCGCCGAACCGCGGGACCTTCAAAAGCTCGCGCCGCCGGCGGAATTCGCCGTTTTCCTCGCGGTATTTCACGATGTTCTTCGCCGAGGAGGCGTTGATCCCCGCGATGTAGGAGAGCAGGGACCACGAGGCCGTGTTGACGTCCACGCCGACCGCGTTCACGCAGTCCTCGACCACGCCGGAAAGCGCTTCATCGAGGCGCGCGGGCTTCATGTCGTGCTGGTACTGCCCGACGCCGATGGACTTCGGATCGATCTTCACCAGCTCTGCGAGCGGATCCTGCAGTCTTCTCGCAATGGATACCGCGCTGCGCTCCGTGACATCGAAGTCCGGGAATTCCTCCGCGCCGAGAGCCGAGGCGGAATACACGGACGCGCCGGCCTCGGAGACGATGATGTATTTGGTGCTCCCGCCCAATTCGCGCAGGGTGTCGGCGATGAACATCTCGCTCTCGCCCGACGCCGTCCCGTTGCCGATGGCCACGACGTCGACGCCGTACTTGCGGATCAGGCGCGTGACCGTGCGCTTCGCGCCTTCGATGTCTTCGCGGGGCTTGGTCGGATAGATGACGGCGGTGTCCGCGACCGCGCCGGTGGGCGTGACGACCGCGAGCTTGCAGCCGGTCCGGTAGCCCGGGTCGAAGCCGAGGACGGTCTTGCCCTTCAGCGGGGACTGCATCAGGAGATTGCGCAGATTGACCGCGAAGAGTGCGATGGCGGATTCCCCGGCGGTGTCCGTCAGGTCCGCGCGGATCTCCCGCTCGACCGAGGGGGCAGTCAGGCGGTCGTATCCGTCGGCCACGGCTGCCTCGATGTGCGGCGCGGCGGGGCTGTCCCGGTGCTTCATCACGCGGCGGAGCACCTCGGCGAGGATGGCTTGGCGGTCGGCCTCGATCGAGACGGTCAGGGCCTCCTCCTTTTCCCCGCGGTTGACGGCGAGGACGCGGTGGGGCCGGATCGTGCGGATCGGCTCGGCGTAGTCGTAATACTGCTCGAAGACGGGATTCTCCGCCTTCTTCTTCGTCACGATGCGGCCGCCTGAGACGGTCATGCGCCGGATCAGCCCGCGCAGCTCGGCGTCGTCCGAGACGTCCTCGGCGAGGATGTCGCGCGCGCCGGCGAGGGCGTCTTCCGCCGTGGGGACGTCCTCCGTTATGTAGCCTGCGGCGATTTTTTCGAGCGGAGGCGAATAGGAGCGGCGCTGTTCCAGAAGGAGCACGGCGAGCGGTTCGAGACCCCGTTCGCGGGCTACGGAGGCGCGGGTCTTGCGCTTCGGGCGGTAGGGGCGGTAGAGATCGTCGACCTCGGTGACGGTGGCGGCCCGGTCGATGGCGGCGGCGAGATCGGGGGTCAGTTTGCCCTGCCCGTCGATGAGGGCCTTGACCTCCTCCTTGCGCTTTTCAAGGCTGCGCAGGGCGGTGAGGCGGTCGGCGAGGTTCCGGAGGACGGTGTCGTCGAGCCCTCCCGTGACCTCCTTGCGGTAGCGCGCGACGAAGGGGACCGTGTTGCCCTCGTCGAGGAGCCTGACGGTCGCTTCGAGGCGGGCGAGCGGGATGTTCAGCTCCCCGCTGAGCCGTTCGAGAATGTCCATTTATTCTTCTCCGTTGGCTGTGTGATTTTGGTGTAAGAGCGCGATCTCCTCCGAGGTCAGTTCGCGCCATTCTCCCGGGGCGAGCGCCGGATCGAGGGGGATCCCGGCGAATTCGACGCGCGAGAGGGCGAGGATCTCCGACCCGACGGCCTCGAACATGCGCTTGATCTGGTGGTACTTTCCCTCGGTGACGGTGATCGTGCCGTGTTCCCGGTCGGCGAGCGGATCGTCGAGCGCGACGCGGCAGGGCTTCGCGGTGAAGTCCGAGAGGGCGATCCCCCCTTCAAGCCGCTGGATCTGCTCCTCGTCGAGCGGCGGGCAGGTGAAGCGATAGCGCTTTTCGCAGTGCTTTTTCGGGGAGAGGAGGTCATGTGCGGCCGGGCCGTCGTTCGTGAAGAGGAGGAGCCCGGTCGTGTCGAGGTCGAGGCGTCCGCAGGGGAAGAGTCCGATGCGGCGCAGCTCGGGCGGGAAGAGGTTCATGACGGATTTCGGGCTCTCTTCCGTGGTCGAGACGGTGTCCGCGGGCTTGTGCAGCATGAACCAGCGGACGCGCGCGTACCCGACGGGCTGACCGTTTGCCGTGACGGAGGCCGCACCTTCGTCGATCTTCTGCGCCGGATCGCGGCAGGGGGATCCGTCGACGGAGACGGCGCCCGCGCGGATGAGGCGGGAGGCTTCGCGGCGGGAGAAGAGCCCGCTGTCGGAGATGTATTTGTCAAGTCGAATCATATCAGAATCCACCTCGGATGAGGAGGACGGCGAGGACGAGGGAGAGGAGGATGAGGGCGGCTGCCGATCCGATCCCGAAGCCCACGGCGAAGCTCCTCAGGAATTTCATGGTGAAGTGGTAAAAGCGCACGGCGCACCTCCGGCGGGGGAAATGAGATGCGTCAGTATTGTCTTCATAATAGCACATTTATGCGCGGAATGCAAGAGAAAAATGGCTGCGGGCGGGGAAGCCCCCCGCGGGCATATAAGGGTTTGTTTCCTTTCTTTCGACTGCGCGCTTACGCTTGCGGATTTGGGATATTGCAGATCGCTTGTTTTTTTCGCCTACGCGGCTGGCGCACAAGAGGACCGGCCGCGGCCCTCTTGTGAATCACCCCGGCCAAAGGCGCGTTCCCCGCCTTTGGAATCCACCCCTCCAGCGTGCGTACCGCGAGTTTTCGGCACCTTTGCTCAATGAGGTACGGCTTGTTTTGTTTGGCGATAAACGAGTTTATCGCCAAACCGCACGGAGGATTACAGGGGCCGTTCCCGGATGAGTGGCACTTCATGTTACAAGGCTCGCTCAACGCCGAAGATGCAGCTTGTCCGCGTTAGACTTTTCGACTCCGTCGAGGCATAGGGTGCAGCGGTGAGTGCTTGACTTGAACCGGAACCCCCACTACCGCACTAAACAAAGGCCGTGAGCTCTCGCTTTTCTATATTGGCGCGGCCATGTAATCCATGAAATGAGACAGTTTAGCCGAACTTGGGCAACGCTTCCGAATCAGAAGGGAGGTTGTACCTGAGGGAGGGGTGGATTCCAAAGGCGGGGAACGCGCCTTTGGCGGCGGTGATCCCCAAGAGGCCGGTCGCGGAGGCCTCTTGGGTCCCGTCCGGAAGGACAAAAAAGCAAATGACTTGCACGATTCCAAATCCGCAAGCGTAAGCGCGCAAGAAAGAGAAGGGAATAGGCGTTAATCTCTCATTAAATGAGAACAAAGCGCGGGCAGACGTTTCCCGGCGGACATCCTGTCCCCGCTCTCTTGTGTGCATCTTGCACAAACTATTAAATAAAATTTCAGTAAAAAAACCTCTTCAAAAAGAAAGGGTATTTTGGTATAATAGGTATCGGTTAATAGCAGAGTTTTACACTCCAAAAAACTCCATTCACGACAACATATCCAAGGAGGATTGTTCCATGGCCAGCTTATCCCTCAAGCACATTTACAAGAAATATCCCGGCGGCGTTACCGCTGTCAGCGACTTCTGCCTCGAAATCAAGGATAAGGAATTCCTCATCCTCGTCGGTCCTTCCGGCTGCGGTAAGTCCACCACCCTCCGTATGATCGCGGGTCTTGAAGAGATCTCCGAAGGCGAACTCTTCATCGGCGACAAGCTCGTCAACGACGTGGCCCCGAAGGACCGCGACATCGCGATGGTGTTCCAGAACTACGCGCTTTATCCGCACATGTCCGTGTTTGACAACATGGCGTTCGGTCTGAAGCTCCGCAAGACGCCGAAGGAAGAAATCAAACGCCGCGTGGAAGAAGCTGCCCGTATCCTCGATATCACCCACCTTCTCGACAGAAAGCCGAAGGCTCTGTCCGGCGGTCAGAAGCAGCGTGTCGCGCTCGGCCGTGCAATCGTCCGTAACCCCCGCGTCTTCCTTCTCGACGAGCCGCTCTCCAACCTCGACGCGAAGCTGAGAGCTTCCATGAGAACCGAGCTCACCAAGATCCACCAGAGAGTCGGTACCACGTTCATCTACGTGACGCACGACCAGGTTGAGGCTATGACGATGGCGACCCGTATCGTCGTCATGAAGGACGGTCTCATCCAGCAGGTCGACACGCCGCAGAACCTGTACGACTACCCGGTCAACCTCTTCGTCGCGGGCTTCATCGGCACGCCGCAGATGAACTTCATCAACTGCGTCCTCGAGAAGAAGGGCGAAGATCTGTACATCACCTTCGGCTCGAACTCCCTCAAGATTCCCGCCGAAAAGGCCGCCAACCCGAACCTCAGAGAATATGTCGGCAAGGAAATCGTGGCCGGTGTCCGTCCGGAGTGCATCCTCGACGACGAGGCTTCCCTCCGCGCGATGCCCGACTCCGTCATTGAGACCGACGTCGAAGTCACCGAGCTTATGGGCGCTGAAATCTATCTGTACCTCGTGGCAGAAGAGACCAACCTCACCGCCCGCGTTTCCGCCCGTTCCACCGCGAGAGCCGGCGACATCATCAACGTCGCCCTCGACATGGCGCGCGTGCACCTGTTCGACAAAGACACCGAGCGTTACATCGTTCACTAAGATGTACAAGCCGGGTCCGTCCCGGATTTGCGAAGCCTCCTGCCCCTCACCGGGCGGGAGGTTTTTCGTTCCGGCCTCTTGCAAATCCGCGGGGAGTGTGCTATAATATCCCCGTTACGCGGGCATGGCGGAATTGGCAGACGCGACGGATTTAGGATCCGTTGGGCAACCGTGCAGGTTCAAGTCCTGTTGCCCGCATGTTATTTTTGCTGTTCAAGCGCAGGACTTGAACGGGTCGGCAATGAATGACAGTCCGGGGGACTGTCAGAACCGACCCTGACCGAGCCCGCAGGCGAGAATAAAATACTAATCCCAGGCTAAAACATCCAAAATGTTTTAGCCTGAGCCGGAAACGCTGAATGCGTTTCCGGACAATCTAAATCGCAGATTTAGATTGGGATTTGTATAGGTCCTGTTGCCCGCAGGAAAGGCCTCCGGGCCTTTTTGTTTTTCCGGCGCATGACCGCTTGACCAAGTGACCGCATGAAAAAAGCCGCCGCGGATACGGCAGCTTTCGGTGGGTGTGCGCTTATTCTTCGTCCTTCTTCTCGACGGTGTAGATCACGGGTTCGTCTTCGAGCTCCTCTTCGGAGATCTCCTTCGTGAGGATCCCGGTGAGGAAGGATTCGACGATCGACGCGGTGCTCTTGTCCGTTCCCTTGAGGATGTTCATCGCGTTCTTGCGGGTCTTGGTGTCCGCCGCGCGGTACGCTTCGACGAGCTTCTTCTCCGTCGACGTGAGCTTGACCGAAGTGGTCGAGGCGGTCGAGGTGGTGCTCGTCTTTTTCTTCTTCGCGGTTGAAGTGGTCGTGGTCTTCTTCTTGGCGGTCGTGGTGGTCGTGCTTGCGCCGGACGCTGCGTCGAGGAGGGATTTCTGGGTCACGCCGGTGATCTTTGCGATGGACTTGAGCTGTTCCTTGGTCAGCTCCTTCTCGCCCCGCTCCGCTTTGCTGATGTCGCTCGCGGTGAGGCCCTTGATCTTTCCGGCCAGCGCGGTCTGGCTCAGGCCGGCATCGGTGCGCGCCTCCTTGATGAGGTCGCCGACTTTTTTCTTTGCTGCCATGGGGAATGCCTCCTTGGTGGATTTGACTCTATTGTACCCGTTTTCTGCCGGTTTGTCAAGGAAAAATGCGGGAAAAGCGGAAATATCATGCCCGCTCAGGTGTCCTCCTTTTCCGCGGACGCGAGGATCTCGTCCGGGGATGCGGGGGGAAATGCCGCGAGGGCGGGATGAGCGGTCAGGGCCCGCGCGATCCGCCAGCCCGTTTCGCTGCGCGCGGCGTTTTCCGGGATCGGACGGCACCCGAGATCGAGGTAGACCTTGACGGCGAGCCACGTGTTCGTCTGCGTGGGGATGACGACGCGTGTGTATCCGAGCGAACGCATGACGCGGAACGCCTCGGCGACGAGGGGCTTCGAGAGTCCCCGGCCCTGGGCATCGCGCCGGACGGAGACCCAGTGCAGCCACGCCGATCCGGATCTGTCCCGCCCGAAGACGTCGTACATGGCCGTGGCCGTCGCGACCTTTTCGCCCGCCGCGTCCTCGATGAAGAGCATCCGGGCGGGGAGCTCGTCCTCGCGGTCCCCGTAATACCGCGCCCAGGCGGCCTCGCCATCTTCAAAGGAGGAAAATTCCTTCGCGCTCTGCTCGATGCGGATCCACGTGTCGCGGTCGCCCGGCGCATAGCGGACGAAGCGGTATCCCGCGGGCAGGGGATGGGCGGGCAGGCTGTCGAGCGTTTCGAGGGAGCGGGCGAGCATCAGCTCCCAGTGCGCGATCCGGCGATCGTTGTTGTCGAAGAGCATGGGCGGCTCCTTTCGTCGATATGGTCTCATGAACGAACAAAACCCCTCCGGGACCTTTCGATCCCGAGGGGCTTATCGTCCCGGAGAAGGAGAGATTTGAACTCTCGCGCCGGTCATCCCGACCTACACCCTTAGCAGGGGCGCCTCTTCGGCCTCTTGAGTACTTCTCCGTACCAAGTTTTTCACCGGAAAATCCGGCGGCAGACGGGGCTTTGTCATACCATCATGCCTCCTCATTATAACGGAATCCCCCCGTTTTGTCAAGGGCTTTGCCGAAAAAATCAAAAATTTTCCCCGCGCGGTTGACATTCGCGCACAAATGGGTTACAATAGAACCAACTCCGGGCATCGGTGCCCGACACTGAGAAAGGCAAGGAACAACATGGACATCCAGAGAAAATCCGAACTCGCAGAAATCGCCCGGAAGATCCGGGTGGGTATCATTGACGCGGTCTATTCGGCAAGCAGCGGCCATCCCGGCGGATCCCTCTCCATCGCGGACGTGCTCGCATATCTCTATTTTGAAGAACTCAACATCGATCCCGCAAATCCCGGATGGACGGGCCGCGACCGTCTCGTCCTCTCGAAGGGACACTGTGCCCCGGGCCTCTATTCCGCGCTCGCGCAGAGAGGCTATTTCCCCGTCGAGGATCTGAAGACCTTCCGCAAGACCTCCTCGTATCTCCAGGGCCACCCGGACATGAAGCACACGCCCGGCGTCGACATGACCTCCGGCTCCCTCGGACAGGGCGCGTCCACATCCTGCGGCATGGCGCTTGCCAATAAGATTGACGGGACCTCCGTCCGCGTCTACGCCATCCTCGGCGACGGCGAGACCGAAGAAGGGCAGGTCTGGGAAGCGGCGATGTTCGCGGGCAACTACAAGCTCTCGAACCTCTGCTGGCTCGTCGACTTCAACGGCCTGCAGATCGACGGCCCCATCGCGGACGTCATGGATCCCACGCCGTATCCGGAGAAGTTCCGCGCCTTCAAGTGGAACGTCGTCGAATGCGACGCGCACGACTTCGACTCGATCGAAGCGGCGTACAAGGCGGCGAGAGCCTGCACGGACAAGCCGACCGTCATCATCTCCCATTCGATCAAGGGCAAGGGCGTCTCCTACATGGAGAACAGCGTCTCCTGGCACGGCGCAGCCCCGAACGCGGAGCAGTACGAGCAGGCGATGAAGGACCTCGGCGAAAGATAAAGGATCACCATCTGACGGAGAGAAACGTCTGACAGGAGGCGCGCGATGCAAACCTTTCCCCGAACGGAAGTCGGCGGGATGAGCCTGCCGCGGATGCTGATCGGAACCAACTGGCTGCTCGGCTGGAGCCATACGGGCGCCGCCGCGGATGCCGCGATCCGGGAGAAGTTTTCGAGACCCGAGGACTTCTGGCCCGTGCTCTCGACCTTCCTTGACGCCGGCGTGGACGCGATCATGGCGCCCATCAGCACGACCCCGATCGCCGAGGCTGCGATCGACTGGGCGGAGCAAAAGGCGGGCCGGAAGATCATCCGCATCGACACCCCGGCGATGAACGTCGACGACAGCCCGGAGGCGCGGCGGGAAGCGGAAAAGACCATCCGGCACAGCGCCGAGATCGGCTCCGATTTCTGCCTCATCCACCACACGAGCGTGGAGCAGATGGTGAACAAGAACCTCGGGGCGATCCCGCGGCTTCCCGACTATCTTGCATTGATCCGGGAGGCGGGGATGCGGCCGGGGCTTTCGGCGCACATGCCCGAGGTGATCCAGTACGCGGACCGGAACGAATACGACGTCGAGACCTACATCCAGATCTTCAACTGCATGGGCTTCCTCATGCAGATCGAGGTCGAGGGCGTGGCGCGGATCATCCACGCGGCGAAGCACCCCGTGATGACGATCAAGCCGATGGCGGCGGGACGGTGCACGCCCTATGTGGGGCTGACCTTCTCGTGGAACGCGATCCGGCCCTGCGACATGGTGACGGTAGGGACGAACAGCGCGCGGGAGGCGGCGGAGGACATCGAGATCTCCGTTTCGGCCCTCGAGCACCGGTTCCCGGACCTCGAAGCCCGCTCCAGCCCGTTCCGTCAGACGGTACTCGGACACTGACATACAAAGGATATAACGAAAGGATATAAAGACAATGGCAGACAAGATCGCAACACGCGAGGCATACGGCAAGGCCCTCGCGGAATTCGGCGCAATCTATGAGAACCTGGTGGTGCTGGACGCGGACCTCGCGGCAGCCACCAAGACCGGCACCTTCAAGAAGGTGTTCCCGGAGCGGCATTTCGACTGCGGCATCGCGGAGAACAACATGATCTGCGTGGCGACGGGCATGTCCCTGTGCGGGAAGATCCCGTTCGCATCCACGTTCGCCATGTTCGCAGCGGGGCGCAGCTTCGAGCAGATCCGCAACTCCATCGGCTATCCGCACAACAACGTGAAGATCGGCGCGACCCACGCGGGGATCACGGTCGGCGAGGACGGCGCAACGCACCAGTGCTGCGAGGACATCGCCCTGATGCGCACGATCCCCGGCATGGTGATCTTGAACCCGGCGGACGCGGTCGAGGCACGGCTGGCGGTCAAGGCGGCGATCGAATACGTGGGTCCGGTGTATCTCCGCTTCGGCAGAATGGCGGTTCCGGTCCTCTTCGGCGACGACTACAAGTTTGAGATCGGCAAGGGTGTCAAGATGGCGGACGGCACGGATGTCGCCCTCATCGCGACGGGCATCGAGGTCGAGCAGGCGCTCGGCGCGCGGGAGATTCTCGCAGGAGAGGGCATTTCGGCGTCGGTGGTGAACATCTCGACGATCAAGCCGCTCGACGAAGAGCTCGTGGCGGCGGAAGCGGCGAAGTGCGGCGCGGTGGTGACGTGCGAAGAGCACACGGTCATCGGCGGACTCGGCGGCGCGGTGTGCGAATGCCTCGCGGAGAAGAGACCGACGCCGGTACTCCGGATCGGCATCCAGGACGAGTTCGGACGTTCCGGCCCGGCGAAGGAATTGCTCGGGTATTATCACCTCGACGCGGCGGCCATCGCGGAAAAGGCGAAGGCGGCGATCGCGCTGAAATAAGCGATTACCGGATTATTACCGGATCCATCCACAGCGGGAAGGGCAGCGCGCTCTTCCCGCTTTTCATTCCCCTCTGCGGGGATTTCCCGAAATTCTCGGAAAACTCGGAAAAATATGAAAAAAGGGCTGGACAAACGGGGGAAGATGTGTTATAATACCCTTCGCACGGAAGCATAGCTCAGCCGGTTAGAGCGTTCGGTTCACATCCGAGAGGTCTTGGGTTCGAGTCCCAATGTTTCCATGAAAAAAGATCCCCGCTTGCGGGGCCTTTTTTCGTGGCATCACTGGGCGAGGAAACAAGTGGAGTTTCTCGCGCGCTGACCGGACGGTACGGATGCACGAAGGTCGGAAACTCCGTGCGCAGCTTGCTGCGCGGGGGTTCGAGTCCCCGTGTACAGGTCCCTGCTTGTCAGGGCCTTTTTTCGTGGCATCACTGGGCGAGGAAACAAGTGGAGTTTCTCGCGCGCTGACCGGGCGGTACGGATGCACGAAGGTCGGAAACTCCGTGCGCAGCTTGCTGCGCGGGGGTTCGAGTCCCCGTGTAGCGATCCCTGCTTGTCAGGGCCTTTTTTCGTGGCATCACTGGGCGAGGAAACAAGTGGAGTTTCTCGCGCGCTGACCGGACGGTAGGATGCACGAAGGTCGGAAACTCCGTGCGCAGCTTGCTGCGCGGGGGTTCGAGTCCCCGTGTACAGGTCCCTGCTTGTCAGGGCCTTTTTTCGTTCTGCGCGCTGACGCTCGCGGATGGTGATGCTCGCAGGAATGATGGGGAAAGCTATATAAAGCTGCTGCTCGCGATACTCAATTGTGTCATTGCGAGGAGCAGGTCCCGAGACCTGCGACGTGGCAATCCGTTTTTCTTCTTCGGGCAGGACAGATCAAATTTTAAAAGCGCGCGGATGAACGGACTGTACCGTTTGAAGGGGAGTACGGATTGCCACGTCACGGACCTGACGGCCCGTTCCTCGCAATGACACATTTGTGAGGCGCGCTGACGTCTCGTGCGGTTTTCCCCTTCCTGTCCGCGGGGACTCCCCGCCGAGGGCATCCCCGCCTACCCGGCGCAAATGTAAATATCCAGTGAAAAATCGGATAATTCTTCGCGTGTCCTCTTGAATGAAGCCGGGATCGTAGTATAATATTCTGTGTAACCCTTTTTATCCGCCGCACCGTGCACCTACATCGACGCCGTGCGGCACCGAGGCTCCGTTTCATGAATCTCCATCTCTTCCGTTTCAAAGACAATAAGCGCCGCTCCGACGATGACGAACGGGAATCCGCCGCGCCGGCCGATGCAGAGGATTTTATCGAAGATCCGCCCGCGGACGACCTGATCGAGGATCCGATCGAAGACCCGGTCAAAGACCCGGTCAAAGACCCGGTCAAAGATCAACCCGAGGATCAGTTCGACGAACCGTCGGATGAGCCCGGAGAGATCTTCTCCCCGGATTTCGCCGAAGACGACGCCGATTTCATCCTCGACGGCCGCGAAAGCGACGCCGACTTTTCGAGCGGCCTTTTCATCAATTCCCTCGACGACCTCGCGGAGGATGACATCCCCCTCTCCGGACCCGCGCGGGCAGCCATGAAGACGCCCGTCTCCGAGTACTTCCGCCGCGTCGTGTTCTGGCTCTTTTTTGCGTCCTTCCTCGTCTCCTCCTTCCTTCTCATCCGCAACCTCATCCAGAAGCAGCAGGCGTCGAAGATTTACAGCCAGCTGCAGGAGGAATTCTTCGCCGCCGGATTCACCTTCGACGTCTCCGAGGCCTTCCGCACCGACCGCAGCGAGACGCCCGGCCTTGCCGAGGACAGCGAGCAGCGCACCATCCGCACCATGACCGAGCTCCTCGAAGGCGAGGAAAACGACCTCGGCGGGGAGGACGCCGTCACCGTGCAGCACTCCTATAACGCCGAGCTCGAAAAGATGCGCGCGTTCTTGCAGTCCGCCAAGCGCACCTGCCCGGATCTCTACGCGTGGATCAACGTCTCCGGCACGAACATCAATTATCCGATCACCCAGAGCGAGGACAATTCCTACTATCTGAACCACGCCGCGAACGGGGACTACAACCCCGAGGGCTCCATCTTCGCCGATTACCGGAACAATACCACTCTCACGAAGAACTACAACACTGTCTTCTACGGGCACAATATCTCGAACGGCGAAATGTTCCACGACGTCACGAAGTTCTTCAAGGACGAATACTTCAACAACGTCTATATCTACGTCTCCACCATGGACGGCATCTACGTCTACGAGCCGTTCGCGGTGTACGAGACCGCCTATGACTCCGATTACTTCAAGGTCCGCTTCTCCTCCGCCGAGGAGTTCGTCGGATTCGCCGAGGACTGCCAGAAGCTCTCCGCCAAGTCGAAGAAGATCACGTTTACGGACAAGGACCGCGTCCTGACCCTCTCGACGTGCACGAACGGGTATTTCACCCAGCGGTACGCCCTCCACGCCAGGCTGATCCGGACCATTACGGACTGACTCCATCCAAAACGGAAAAAGGAGGGGACCCGATGCCCGATTTTCTCGAAGCCGTCCGCTGTCCCCTCTGCGGCGGCGCGCTGACCGCGGTCCCGGGGGGCGGATGCCTCCGATGCGCCTCCGGCCACAGCTACGACCTCGCCCGGGCCGGGTATGTCAATCTCCTGCCGCCCGGGAAGAAGAACAACGCGAAGACCGGGGACGAACGTGACATGATCCGTGCGCGCAGCGAATTCCTGCGCCGCGGTTTCTACGACCCGATCGATGAGACGCTGGCCTCCGCGCTGGCCGATCACGCCGCCGGAGAAACGGAAAAACCCTTCCGTATCGCCGATCTCGGCGCGGGGGAAGGGTATCACACCTGCCGGACGGCGGCGATCCTCGCACAAAAGCTGGGACGCCCCGTCGACGCGCTCGGATTCGACGCCTCGAAAGCCGGGGCCGAGGCCGGATGCCGCCTGGCGAAATCCCTCGGATTTCTCGAAAAAGACGGACTGGCCGCACCGCCGGAGCAGTGGACCTCGCCCGTGCGCGCCGCCGTATTGCCCGGCAACATCTTCCGCCTCCCCCTTGCCGATCATGGGATGGACGCGGCGATGAGTCTCTTCGCGCCCGTTCCGTGGGAGGAGGCCGCGCGGATTCTCGTCCCCGGCGGGATCCTCGCCGTCGTCAGCGCGGGCCGGGAACACCTCGTAAAGATGCGGGCGATCCTCTACGACGAGGTGCGCCTGACCGACTTCCATCCCGCGCCGCCGGAAGGTTTTGACAAGCTGACGCTGCTCTCCCGCCGGACGGTGTCCTTCCCGGTGACGCTGTCCTCGCAGGCACAGATCGCCGCGCTCTTTATGATGACGCCGTTTTATCACCGGACCGGGGATGCCGGACGGGAGAGACTCAGTGCTCTCGAAAGCCTCGCGGTGACGGCACAGATCGAGCTCTCGCTCTGGGAGGCCGCCGTATGATGCTCTCCGTCATCATCCCGATGTACAACGAGCGCGCCGTCATCGCCGATTCGCTGACCCGCCTGGCCGATGCCCTCGAAAAAGCCGCTTCGGAGCCGGACGGCTCGTTTGACCGATATGAGATCCTCGTCTCCGACGACGGCTCGGACGACGGCAGCGGCGAGATCGTGCGCCGGACGGGTGAATCGCTCTCCCTGCCGCACGGATCGCTGCGACTGCTCACCTCCCGCGCCAATCACGGGAAGGGCAGGGCGGTGCGCGATGGGATGCTCGCGGCGAAGGGAGATTTGCGTCTCTTCACCGACAGCGACCTCGCCTACGGGACCGACGTGATCGCCGCGATGGCAGCCGAAGCCCGGCGGACCGGGGTTTCCGTGCTGATCGGATCGCGCGCCGCGGATCCCGACGGATATGCCGCCTACCCCCTCTTCCGGCGGATCGCCTCGAAGGCCTACCGCGATCTCCTCGCGCGGGCGGCCGGGCTTCGCTATACCGATTCCCAGTGCGGCTGCAAGCTCTTCACGCAGGAAGCGGCAGAGGGGATCTTCTCCCTCGCCGAGGTCGACGGATGGGCCTTCGATCTCGAAGCGCTCCTGCTCGCCGACCGGCTGGGATTTGCCGTCGGGGAGTACCCCGTCCGCGTGCTGAACCACCGCGCGTCGAAGGTGCGGCTGCTCTCCGACAGCGTGAAGATGGCCGCCGAGATCGCACGCATCCGGCGGCGGGTGAAGAGTCTGCCTCAGTCCCCGTAAAAATCGTGATTCCCGACGGTCGTGATGTAGCGGCAGAACGACGGGACCCAGAAGCTCGAAGAGAGATCCTCGTTGAGGAAGTAGAGCATGTCCGTCGTCATCCGGTAGCCTTCGAGACAGGCCGATGCCGCGAGCGCGGAATCCTCCGAGGGCGTGCACCGGATCGCGCCGTTGGCTGTCGGGGTGAACTGGACGCCGAACTGCGTGTCGAAGATCACCGCCGAGACGGTGTCCGGGTAGCTGGGCGAGGCCACACGATTGAGGACGACCGTCCCGACCGCGAGCTTGCCCTCAAAGCACTCGCCGCCCGCCTCCGCCTCGATGATCCGCGAGAGCCAGTAATAGGCGTCCGCGTCGTAGACCGCCGAAGCCAGCTCGATGGCGGCCGATTCCCGCGTCAGGCTCACCGCGCGGGTGCCTTCGTCGTAATCGCAGCGGAAGCCGAACGCCGCGGATGTCTGCCGGAGCGGGACCCAGAGCGTGCCGTCCTCCGTGAAGATTCGGGAGGCGCATCGGAGCGCGCGTCCGTTGGCTTCGAGAAACTGCGCGCCCACCCGGGCCCTGAGCGTCAGAGCCGGCGTCTCGGCCGTCGCTTCGGACCGGTCGGGATCCCAGCGCACCGCTGCGTCATCCGCGGCTGCGGCGAATTCCCGGAGCGCGACGTAGCTCGTCCCGTCGATGAGGCGGACGGAGCCCGGATAGGCCGCGCCGTCGAGCGTGACGGGCAGATCCGATGCCGCCCGGGCCGGATACGTCCGTGCCAGCGCCAGCGCGAGGCAGGCCGCGATCCCGGCGGACAGACAGGTCCATTTCCCATTTTTTGCCATAGCAAGGTCCTCCTTCGGCGGATGGATTGTCCGCCGCATCCATTATATCACGGGACTCCGGTGAATAGAACCGGTAAGTTCTGGAAATCGCATTCACCGATCAAAGAAAGCAGAGTTGGATCATGTCCATGTTGTTCAAGCGCATCCTTGCGGCAGCCCTCGCAGCAGCCGTGCTCATCTCCCTCCCCTCCTGCGGCTTCATCGTCGTGAACGACGTCTCCTCCCGCAGGACCGGACAAGCGGAAACCGCCGGAGAAGCGAGGGAAGAGGGCGCGGTCCCGGAGGCCACCCGATTCACAAAATACCGCAGCCGCGAGGACGCGAAAGCCCTGTCCGAATCCTATGTCGCCGCGCTTCCCGAGCGGGATTACGAAGGCGCGGTCTTCTTCGTCACCACCCCGAACCGTTCGTTCCTGTCCCCCGAGGACACCGAAACGGTCCTGTCCCGCCTCGCCCTGCAGCGCAACGAGGAGATCGCCGAGCGGTTCAACGTGACCCTGCTCACCTCCGAGGAGGATCCGGCGACCATGCTCGAAGAAATGCGGCAGGCGGCGGAAGCGGGGACCTTCTACACCGATCTGCTCCTCATCCCGTTCTACCGCGTCGGGGAGTACAAGATCGCCGATCTGCTCCTCAACATGCGCTCGGCACCCTTCTTCAGCCTCGACGAGCCGTACTTCAACGCGGAATCCTCGCAGATGACCTCGGGCGGGTACGCGACCTATGCCGTGGCGGGATCGGCCTCGATCAGCCCGGACAATCTCGCCGCGCTTTACATGAACAAGACGGTACTGAAAGACGCCGGGGAGGATCCGTTCGCGTTATTCCGCGCGGTGGAGGACGGCACGTGGACGTGGGACGTCCTGACTGCCGAGATCGAAGCCGTGCGCACGAACACCGACGCCGGGACGTTTTACGCGTCCTCCTCGCTGATCGAGCGGGTCCCGGATCTGATCTTCAAGGCGATGGGGAACAATTTCGTCCTGACCGTGGACCGGCGCGAGCCCCTCGTCGGGTTCTCCGTCAACTCCGCGAAAAAGACGATGGAACTGCTCGCGTCCCTGTATCAGGACGAGCGCGGCGGACTCGGCAACGCGGACGGAGCGGCTGAGCTCTTCGCACAGGGCGGATGCGCCTTCTATGTCGAATACCTCACGGCGATGGAATCCCTCACGTACGTCCCCGCCGACTGGAGCGTCCTTCCCCTGCCGAAGGGATCGACGGAGGCCGAGGGATACAAGACCCTCGTCGCGAACGACACCGGCACCTTCGCCATCCCGAAGGACCACACCAATCCGGAGATCCCGGCAATCATTCTGTCGGGCCTCAACGCCGCGTCCTACGGGTACATGAACGACGCGTATGTGGAGTACTATATGATGAACGTCATGCGGGACAACGACTCCGTGAACATGCTCGACCTCATCCTCGACACGGCGTCCTTCGACTTCGCCATCGCCTTCGGGAACGCCTATCCGGAGATCGCCGAGGCGACGTACAAGCGGGTCCGCGCCGCCGCTCCGACCAATACCCTCGGAGAGGGCTTCACGGAAAAGCGCGGAGAGGCCAACCGCACCATGCGGGAGAATTTCGATCTGAGCTACTGAGAATACGATGACAGGGAAGGGGTGTCGTGCGTGAAAAAGCTGTCGGTCTGTTTTTGGGTTTTGGCCCTGATCCTGTCCCACCTCATGTGCGCGGCGGTCGCGTACCGCTACTGCGACATGCTCTGGGGGATCCGGTACGCCGGGTACAGCGCGCCTGCGGAGACGGCGTTTTTCCTGATCATTCCCTTTGCGGCCGGGATCGCGGTCTCGGTCCTGCTGGCGCTGTTTTTCCGGCATAAAGCGTCCTCGTCCGGATCGGAATCCTGAATTACATGACGGAGGTTCCCATGCGTATTACCGATGAGCTGCGGAAGCCGGGGATCAAACGGATGATCCTCGACACCGACACCTACAACGAAATCGACGACCAGTTTGCCCTGTCCCTCGCGATGCTCGCCCCGGAGCGGATCGATCTCGCCGCCGTGACCGCCGCGCCGTTTCACAACGACAAGTCCTCGTCCTTCGCCGACGGCATGGAGCGCTCGTACCGCGAGATCGGGATCTGCACGCGCCTCGTCGCCGAGAGCCACGGGGTGAAGATCCCGCCGTACTTCCGCGGGTCGACCGAGCGGATGCCCGATCCCCTGACTCCGGTGGACAGCGAAGCCGCCGACCGGATCGCCGAGATCGCCATGGCTTATGACGGGATCACGTTCGTCACGGCCATCGGCGCGATCACCAACGTCGCCTCCGCCATCCTGAAGTACCCCGAGATCCGGGAGAAGATCGGCGTGATCTGGCTCGGCGGCCATGCCAAGTGGTTTAACGGGGCGGAATTCAACATGCAGGGAGATGTGAACGCGGCCAACGCGGTTTTTGCCTCCGACGTACCGCTTCTGCAGTTCCCGTGCGCCGGCGTCGTCTCCCACCTGATCCTCGACATCTACGAGCTCGAGCACTTCCTGCGCGGCAACTCCCCCCTCGGCGACTACCTATGCGACAACGTGGCGGAATGTAAGCCGACGGGCGCCGTCTCGTGGAGCCGCGTGATCTGGGACATCTCGACCGTCGCGGGCGTGATCGATCCGGGGTGCTTCTCGGCAACGGAAGAGCCGCGGCTGCGCGTCCGGGAGGACCTCTCCTACGAGATCGGCGCAGTACCCGGAAATTATGAACACGTCAACCACGTGAGCCGCGACCGGATCTTCTCGATTCTCTTTTCCAAACTGTGTAAATAATGCGAAAAAACGGGTGAATCCGCACAAAGATTCACCCCTCTTTTTGTTGAAACGGGCCGATTTCTCATAGAACAGTCCCAGATGCTTCGTGGATATTTGTGCGAAATGACGATTCCGAAAATACCGGATTTTTTTGTCCCGAACCTCTTGCAATTCATGAACATTTGGAGTATAATGAGTTAACGCAAAACTGCGTTAGTTTTAATATTTTTATGGAGGACACCATGAAAAAAATCACAGCGGTTGTTGTGGCTTGCATGATGATCCTCACTCTCGCCGTCAGCGCGTCCGCGTTCTTTGAAGCGGAAGAAGCCTTCGGCGAAGTGAAGTTCGAGATCGGCAAGCAGACCGTCGCGTGGAATCCCGACGGCACGATCACCGATGGAGAGTACTACAAGGTCGACATCGACCCCACGTGGCTTTCCTACGCGATCAACGACAACAATACGGACGAAGACCTCGCATATGCGAAGTCCGTCACCCCGGAACTCTACATGTCCTGGGATGAAAACTATGTTTACAGCGCAACCCGTTACGAAGTGACCAAGGGTCATGAGAACAAGTGGGACGATGATCCCGCTTCCATGTGGTACTCCGGCGCTGTTCAGTTCAACTACGCGAACTTCGACGAAGTTGCTTCTGAATATCGTCTTGAGTACGGCGTCGGCCTCTCCTCCGAGACGGGCAACATTCTGTTCACCGTGTGGGCGGACGGCACCGGCGAAGGCTATCAGCCGACCGAAGAAGACGCCAAGGTGTGGCTCGACGGCAACACCCTGACCTACGAAACCAGATGCCCCTGGAGCGCGTTTGCCGATGAGGACAACACGGGCTACAAGGAAGGCAACGGCTTCAACACCACGTTCGTTTGGTCCATCGGCGCTGGTCAGGACTATGTCCACATCCAGCTCGCTGAAGGCTGCACCGGCAACGGTAAGCATGCCGAGAACATGGCGCAGGTCACCCTCGCCGGCCCGAAGGAAGTCGCTCCCGCTTACACGTATCCGTCTTCCGGTACTGATGGCTCCATCATCACCGGCACCGTGATCGGCAACGCGGAAGGCTGGGGCGGAAACGCTGACGCCGGCGCTGCTGCTGCGTTCGACGGCAACCCGGGTTCCTTCTTCGATCCTCTCGGAGTCGGCGACGGCTTCTGCGGCATCGATGCTGGCACCTCCTACATCCTCGACAAGGTTGTCATCCTCTCCCGTGAGGGCTGGAACGACCGCTTCCCGGGCGCGATGATCCAGGGCTCCAACGACGGTGAAAACTGGACCACTCTGTGGACCTCCGACACCACCGGCACGAACCCCGACTACTACACCGTGACCGAATTCGAGAACAACACCGGTTATTCTCAGTTCCGTTACTACAACGAGACCAACCACGGCGACGTCGCAGAAGTTGAATTCTACGGCACTGCCGGCAAGGCTCTTCCGGCCGTTGACAACTACGCTCTCGGCAAGACCGTCACCGTGACCTCCACCGAGACCGACGACTTCCCGGGCGAACTTGCCGTTGACGGCGATCTCTCCACCAGATGGGCTTCCGCCTACACCGACGACGAAGCGATCACCATCGACCTCGGCTCCCCGAAGGCTGTCAACACTGTCTACCTGTACTGGGAGACGGCGATGGCTACCGATTACGAGATCTACGGTTCTCTCAACGCTGACAACCTCGAAGAGACCACTCTCGCGACCGTGACCGGCAATGCCGCGAACGACAATGTTGTTACGTTCGACACCACGCCCGCTCAGTTCATCACGATCCACTCCTCCAAGAGAGCGACCGAATGGGGCAACTCCCTCTATGAGATCGTTGTGACCGGCGAAGGCGATGCAGATGTGGAAGTTCCCGCTGCCGAGTCCAAGGGCCTGGCGGATGTGAACGCTGCTGCTGACGGCAAGAACATCATCACCGCTTACGAATTCGTTTCCGGTACGGACAGCTTCGGCGGCGAAGGCCCGGAGAACCTCTGGGACGGCGAGACCGGCACGAAGTTCTGCACCAACGTGTTCCCGGCTGAATCCATTGTGAAACTCGATGGCGCTTATGACATCACCGGCTTCACCATGGCGACTGCGAACGACAACGCCGACTACAACGGCAGATCCCCGAACGCCTGGACGATTTCCGTCTCCGCGGACGGTGAGAACTGGACCGAACTGGCTTCCGGCGATGACACCTTCTTCGAAGAGACCAACTTCACCTACTACGTGGGCGAAGGCAAGGCGGAAGGCGTCTCCTACGTGAAGTTCAATGCGGAAGGCACTGCTTCCGGCACGTTCCAGGTTTCCGAAGTTACCATGTTCGGCGACAAGGCTGCTGACGTGAGCGAAGAGCTCGCCACCAAGGAAGAAGCTCCGCAGACCTTCGACTTCGGCATCGTTGCCGCTGTCGCTGCGGTCGTCTCCCTCGCCGGCTTTGCCATCGCGAAGAAGCACTAAGCGAAACGAAACTGACGCACACCACGGCTGAATAAGCCAAGCGCACCCCGTATCTTCGGATACGGGGTGTTTTTTTGCGCCGCTCAACCGTGGGTTCAGAAACGCTCGACTGCAAATCCATTGCGCGGCGGACGGGATTCTGCTATAATCAAGGCAGAACCGAACACGATGGAGGCAAAAATGGAGAACATCGGACACAGAATCCGGGAATACCGGACAAAGCAGAATCTCACGCAGGGGCGGCTGGCGGAGTACCTCGGCGTGACGGATCAGGCGGTCTCCAAATGGGAACGCGGAACCGCGGTACCGGACATCGCGCTTCTCGCGCCGCTCACGCGCCTTCTCGGCTGTACGGCGGATGAGCTCCTCGGGATCCGGATGCCGCAGAACGAAGAGCAGCGCGCTTTTGAGGAACGTGTGGAGAGGATCATAAAGGAAGAACGCAGCGACCTCCCGCCGACTTTCGATTTTCGTAAAGCCGCCGACTATCTGCAAAACGACTGGTTCAAAAGTCCGGCGTTCAGCGGTCAGGAGATCGACGACGCGTTGATCCGGAATTCCGTCGCGTGGCTGATGGAGATCGACGAGCACGGAGGGGAATGGGTCGATCCGCTCGGAAGCTATGCGCTGAATTATCAGGACTTCTGCGAGAGCCTGTGCGAGCGGGCGTTGGCGGGAGACAGAGACGCGCTGGACCTGTTTGCCGTGCTTGAGCCGACGGAGCAGCGGAGGGAGGGATACCGCCGCGTCTTCGCGCTCTGCCACATCCTCGGCGCGACGGAGATCGTCAACATCGGATGCGGCACGGTTCCCTACGTCGGCATGCTTCTCCAGCACACCGGGTTCCGCTACACCGGGATCTCGGCAGCGGTCATTGCGGAGGGAGGACCGGAACGCTTCAACCGACTCCTGCTGGATTACGCGCCTGATGTCCGTTTTCTTACCGCGGAGTGGCCGGCCTACGAAATCGAGACCGGGGACGGCGCCATCGGTCTGATGTTCCTTTGCCACACTGCGGACGAGGATGCGGAGAAGTGCTTCGGCGCGCTGAGCGCGCAGTTTTCCCGCGCGGTGGTGCAGGTCAACGACGCGGAACAGGAGACGGCATTCCGGCGTGCTTTCAGCGGTTTTCAGGTGCGGATCCTCTGGGAACAGCGGCATCTCGGTCGTTTCAGCGGCGTCGAGCGGTTCCGGCAGGCGTTGTATTTTGTTACGAAATTCCGGGAGGATATCGCCTTGCTCGACGAGATCGGGTATGAATGGGGGGACGCGCGGTTTTATGACGGCGACGTGCATTTCGAGAACGCGTATTACAAACGCTGGCGGGGAGCCGTCGAAGAGAGCGGCGATAAAAAGGCAGAGAACGAACGCCGCGAACGTGCGTACCGGATGGCCAACCATCTGCGCGACAATCTTGCCTCGATCTGCGCGCGCGATGACGAAGAGCGGCGCATCCTCGAGACCCAGCAGGGAGTCCGCGCCGACTCGCTGCTGGACCGGACCGTCGGCGGCGCGCGGCTGACGACGGCGTATCGGGCCGAAGGAAATCCCGAACGGCTGATCCGCGGCGGGGACGGCGACTACCTGCTTGCCGGGGGCACGGAGGAATTCGAGGGGACGACGTACGAATTCGCGGTTTATGCCATGGACGGGCTTGCGCGGACCTTTGAATGCCGCGAAGCCCATCCGGAAAGGGACCCCGATCCGTACGATCCCGGCCTCCCCTTCCGCCGGGAAAAGACGGAGAACACGCTGAGGTGGCTGCGGAATGTCGGGAAAGAAAAGTGGGAGCGGATCTGATTCCGTATAAGCAAAAGAAAACCGGCCCTTTCGTGAGGACCGGTTTTTCGTTCGGTTTTCGTTTACGCCGTCGCGGTTTTTTTCGCCGCGAGGATCTTGTCTGCCTTGTCCAGCATGCCGGAGTCCTGCCGCTGGGCCATGACGAGCCGCCAGTAAAAGCCCTTCTTGTCGAGAAGCTCCTGATGCGTGCCGCACTCCGCGAGATGCCCCTTGTCGAGGACGATCAGACGGTCCGCGTTGCGCAGGGTCGAGAGACGGTGCGCGATGGCGAAGGTCGTGCGGTTCTTCGAGAGCTTGTTGATCGCGTCCTGGATCAGCTTCTCCGTCTCGGTGTCGAGCGCGGCGGTCGCTTCGTCGAGGATCAGGATCTTCGGGTTGTGGATCAGCGCGCGGGCGATCGCCACTCTCTGCCGCTCACCGCCGGAGAGGGAATAGCCCTTCTCGCCGATCATGGTGTTGTAGCCGTCCGGGAGATTCACGATGAAGTCGTGCGCGTTCGCCATCTTCGCCGCCTCGATGACTTCCTCGTCGGAGGCGTGGGGCTTGGCGTACTTGATGTTGTCGCGGATCGAGCCGGAGAAGAGGTGCGTCTCCTGCAGCACGACGCCGATCTGGGAGCGGAGCGCGTTCTGCGAGATGTCCTTGATGTTGACGTCGTCGATCATGATCGCGCCCTCCGTCACGTCGTACAGACGCATCAGGAGGTTGATGAGGGTCGTCTTGCCGGAGCCGGAATGCCCGACCACGCCGATCATCTCGCCCTTCTTCACGTCGAGGTTGATGCCCTCGAGGACCGGGTTGTAGGAGTCGTAGCCGAAGGTCACGTTCTCAAACCGGACGTCGCCTTCGATGTCGATATCGATCGGGAGGCCGATATCCGCGACCTCGGGCTGCTCTTCGAGGATCTCGAGGACCTTGCCGAGCGAGGTGAGGAACGCGGAGATCTGGCGCGGGATGCCCGTGATCCAGATCAGCGGCCCGTAGATGATGTTTGCGTAGGAGTTGAACTGGTGCAGATCACCGTAGTTCATCGTCCCCTTGAAGAGGAGGTAGTTCCCGTAGAACAGGATGAGGTAGGATCCGATTCTTGTCACGAAGCCGAGGAGCGGGAAGAAGGTGTCGAACAGGAGCGCGTTCGATTCGGTCTGCGCGGCGTGACGGTCCGTGCGGCGGTGGAAGGTCGCGATCTCGCGCTCCTCGTTGCCGTAGGACTTGACCACGCGGATGCCGTTCAGGATGTCCTGCAAGAACAGGTTGACGTGATACCCGAGGACCCAGTTCTTCCGGTTCCGGTTCTGCATCGTAGACCAGAAGTTCTTCACGAGCCAGACCACGAACGGGATCGGCACGAAGACGAACATCGACATGAGCGGGTTGATGATGAGCAGGAAGACGAGCGCGAGGACGAAGGAGGCCGCCTGCGTGAACAGGGACGGGAGCTGGCCCGTCATGAAGGCCTGCACGGCGTTGACGTCGCCCGTGATGCGGCCCATCAGGTCGCCGGTGGACTTGTGGGAGATCGAGGAGATGGACAGAGTCGAGATCTTTTCGTAGAGCAGCGTCCGCATCATCAGGGTGAACTTGTTGCCCGCGACGGCGGAGAGACGGCTCTGGATGACGCCGAGAACGCGCTGCACGAGGTCGATCGTGATGATCGCGAGGAAGATGAGCAGGAACGCGCGCTTGTGCGGGTCTTCGGCGAAGGAGCCCAGGGGATGGATGCTTTCGTTCGTCAGGTAGTCGTTGACGGCGACGCGCTGAATGGCGGGCAGGATGAACTGGATCGCCAGCGAGATGACCGACACGAAGAGCGGGAAGAAGAGCATCCAGCGCAGGCCTCGCGTCAGCCCCCACAGCTTCTTGTAGACTTCCTTGGAGTTGCGGCAGAACGGGCAGATGTTCGTGCCGGGGATGAACGGACGCCCGCACTTCGGGCAGAACCGCTCGTGCTCCTCGTTGACGACGGGATCGCCCGGGGCCCGGGATTCACGGCGCTTTTTCGCGAGATCCTCGCACGCCTGCACGAGGACCGAATAGCGCGGCAGGTTGCGGCCGGAGAGGAACTGACAGATCAGGGTCGTCGTCCCGTCCACCACGCCGTAGAACGCGCAGTTGCCGTACAGGACCTCGGTCGAGAAGACGGTGCAGCGCTCGAGCGCGGTCGTCGAGAGAACCTTGCCGTCGAGGATACAGTAGATCGCGCGGTCCGTGACGGCGGTCCAGCCCGAGACGAAGCGCTCTTGCCAGACATTGAAGGGGACGCAGTACATCAGGACCTCATCCGGGGAGGCGGCGGCGTCATACGCGGCGCGGTCACCTGCCGGCATGTCATAAAACAGTTTCATGATGAACCCCCGTCGGTGTCAGATGTAAATTTCGATGGCGCGGAAGCTCTGCCGGTCCAGGGCGGCGGGATCCGGGATCAGGAAGCAGTTTCCGTCCATGTCGAAGATGTAGATCCGGCCGTCTTCGAGAACGCGGATGTTGGAGAAGGGGTTGTTCAGGACAATGGAGACCTTCCCGGCGGAGGTTTCGGCTTCCCAGTAGGTGTAGCCGAACTTTTCCTTCGCGGAGGTGATCTTCGAGATGGTGGGCGTGAAGTAGCGGATGTCGAGCTCGGCATTGATGAGATCCACGGTCGTCTGATCGAAGATGTGGATGTTGCGGATCATGCCGATCTCGGCGCCGCGGCCCTTCGCGCGGGTGTCGGGTTCGCGGACGGAGAGGAACTCGTCCGGGGAGGTGACGGGGAAGGAGCGGCGGATGACCACGCGCTCGAAGAATTCCTCCTCGCCCTCGGCGTTGATGATTTTCAGGGAGATCAGACCGCCTGCCGACGGGGAGAACCACGCGTTCTCGGGGGTCAGATTGATCGATACGCGGTGCTTGAAGAGATCGTCCGTATTGATCTCCTCGTTGCCCTCCTCTGCGGGAGTTTCCTTCTTTTCTTCTTTTGCTTCTTCTTTTGCTGCGGGAGCCGTTTCCTTCTTCTCTTCCGCCTCGGCCTCCGTCTTCTTCTCGGTGACCTCGGCCTTCTTCGGCTCTTCCTTCACGGCGGCGTTCTTCGTTTCGTTCATGGTGTTGGCCTCCTTTTGAATTACATGCCGGAGAGGACTTTTCTCATGGCTTCGCTCTGGAGTTTATACAGCTTGTAATAGACGCCGCCGTGGGCGAGCAGTTCGTCCGGCGGGCCTTCCTCGGCGATCTCGCCGTTTTCGATGACAAAGAGGTAGTTGCAGTCCTTGAGGGTGGAGAGACGGTGCGCGATGGTGATGCAGGTCCGTCCCTCGACCAGCTTGGCGAGCGCGTCGGAGATCAGGCGTTCGGTCTCGGTGTCCATCGCGGCGGTCGCCTCGTCGAGAATGAGGATCGAGGGGGACATGAGGAGCGCGCGGGCGATGGAGACACGCTGACGCTCACCGCCGGAGAGGGAACGCGATCCGGAGCCGACCTCGGTCTCGTAGCCTTCCGGCAGACGGACGATGAAGTCGTGGGCGTTCGCCGCCTTTGCCGCCGCGATGACCTCCTCCATGGAGGCGTCCGGACGGGCGTAGCGGATGTTGTCGGCGATGGTGCCGCGGAAGAGGAAGATCTCCTGCGACACGATGGCGATGTTCTTGCGGATGGAGGCCATCCGGATCTTTTTGAGATCGGTGCCGTCCATGAGGATCTGCCCGGAGATCGGGTCATACATGCGGGTGATGAGGTTCGCGATGGTGGACTTGCCGGAGCCGGTGTGTCCGACGAGGCCGATGTTGTCGCCCGCGTGGATCTTGATGTTGACGTCCTTTAAGATCGGGCGGTTCGGATTGTAGTGGAAGGAGACGTTCTTGAACTCGATGTCGCCCGCGAACTCTTCCTTCTCGATGGGATCATGGTCTTCCATGACGTCCGGCACCATGTCGAGGACCTCGAACATGCGCTGCGCCGCGTTGACGGTGTCGGTCACGAGGTTGGTGAAGGTGGAGAAGAACTGGAGGGGACCGAAGATCATGCCGATGTAGCCGAGGTAGGTGGTGAATTCACCGTAGGTCATGTGCTGACCCATCACCTCGAGGCCGCCGAAGCCCCAGATCGCCTGCGAGGACATGCCGATCAGGAGGGACACGATCGGGAAGATCGTCAGGGCGGTGATGTTGACCTTCAAATTTGCCGCGTAGAGGCGGTCGGAATACTTGTAGAAGCGGTGAGTCTCCTCGGCTTCCTTCGCGAAGGCCTTGACCACGCGGATACCGTTGAGGCTGTCGCCCAGCATGGAGTTGAGGGACGAGGACGCGCGGTACTGCTTCGAGTACATGCGCCACAGCTTCGGGAGCATGACGCGGAAGATCACGACGATGAGCGGGACCGGGATGAAGACGAGGAGGGTCATCTTCCAGTTCAGCCAGAAGAGGAAGAAGGTCAGGCCGATGAAGTTCAGCGCATTGATGATGAAGGGCGGCAGACCGTCGATGTAGAAGGAGCGGATGCGCTCGGCGTCGTAGTTGACGCGGTTGATGAGGCGGCCCGTCGAGTTGTTGTTGAAGTACGCGAGGGACTGCGACAGCATCGAGTCGAAGACCTTCTGCTTCATCTGCTTCATCATGCGGGTCGAGAGCTTCGCGTTCGTGCGGTTCTGGATGATGTTGACGAAGAGGGAGAGCAGGGCGAGGGCAACGATGACGGAGAGCACGATGAAGAGCTTCGTCAGGGAGTGCCACTTGCCGCGCGCGTTGATGACGTTGTCGTAGAGGATGCGGCCGTTGATGATCGGGCTCACGAGGGAGATGGCGGAGGAGGCGATCATGCAGAAGAGCACGAGGACGACCTGCCACTTGTACGGCACGAGGAATTCGAGCAGTCGGTGGATGATGGCGTTCTTGTTCTGGCAGTGGGTGCAGACCTTGCGGTACTGATTCTCGTACACGTGGCCGCATTTCGGGCACTTGGCGTTGAACTGCTCGAAGATCTGGTCGTCTTCCGTGATCTCGTCGCCGCGCAGGCACCGCTCGACGAGCTCGCAGAACGCGAAGAGACGCTGGCGGGTCGCGTTGGTGCTCTGCGCTTTGATCTCGGTGACGGCGCCTTCGTTCCAGGCTTCATAGATCTTATCCTTTTCCTCGTGATCGAGATCCTCGTCGACGGTGGGACGGGGCGTTTCGTGCGTCAGAACGAGCAGGCGCGTCGAGGAGAGGCAGGTGTCAACGGAGAGGTCGGAGGTATAGTCCATCGAAAAGCTGTCGAGATAGGAGACGGACGCCGCGTATTCGATCTTTCCGTAATCGTCGAGGTCGGTGTGGCCGTGTTTCTGCTTTTTGCGGGGTATGGAATCCGGATCGCCGAGGAGGCGGTGGACCGTGCGGGCGTCCTTTTCGTACACCAGCCACGATTCGCCGAAGTTTCCGTCGAAATCCAGATCCATCCGCACGGCGAACGTGATCGCGTCCGGGGAAAGTCCCTTTTCGCACATCGCCGACGCGGCCGCATCCGAAAATTTGTCAAGCGGAAGCATAAGCTGTTCCATGCCTTTCTTGAATTGTCCTCCGCCCGCGGGGGAACGCGTCCTATATCCTATATCTTATAGGAAGCGATTCAGCCGGGAGGGATGAATTTCTTTGCAAAAATTCATATTTTCCTGTTTCCACGGAGGCGCATTTGTGATATAATCATGGAAGAAACTGCGCCCGTGAAGGCCGGATTGGCTTTCACAGTCTCTTAATCATAGCCCCTCGCGTCAGATTTTGCAATAGTTTTTGAAAAAAAGTTCAATTTCAGCAGGGTTCACAAATTGTTAACGTGTTTATGAGGTGGAAATGCTTAAAAAATCAAAGGGCTGGACGAAGAGCAAAAACGTTCATTCCAAGCGATACAAGAACGACCTCGCGAACTATCTGAACGAGCGCGCGATCAAGTGCGTAACCGAGCGGATCGACGGGATCGAGGAGGTCATCGGGCGCGCGGGCGTCATCGTCAAGCGGGAGGACGAGCTGATCGTCTACTGCGGGGCTGAGACCGTCATGCGCACGAAGATCGACGATCTCTATGCCTGGGAACTCCTCTCGCTCGAGGGCGTGGTCATCACGGCACACGACCTCGAACACGGCGGCGAGGAGCGCACGATCATCGCGTTTTACACCTACTGGCGTCCGGTGGAGAGTTAAGGCGGCATGGACATCCTCATCGGACCGGCGGAGGCGGGGAAGACGATCCGCGCGTACCTGAGCGGTGACCTCGGGTATTCCTCGAATCTCCTGAAGCGGTTAAAATTCTCCGAGAACGGCATCCGGATCGACGGCGGATGGGTGACGGTGCGGCATGTGCTGCGGGAGGGGGAAGTGCTCTCCCTCGCCGTGGAGGACCGCCCCGAGGACGTCAGCCCCTACCTCATCCCCGCGGAGCTGCCCCTCGGGATCCTCTATGAGGACGAGTGGATCACCGCCGTGAACAAGCCGCCGGACATGCCCGCCCACCCCTCGCAGGCCCATCACCTCGACACCGCGGCGAATGCGCTGGCCTACCGCTACCGCGACCGCGTCTACGTCTTCCGCCCGGTCAACCGCCTCGACCGGGACACGAGCGGCTGCATGCTGACCTCGAACACGAAGGACGCCTCCTTCAAAATGTACGCGGCGATGACCGAGGGCCGGATCTCCAAGCGCTATCTCGCCGTCCTCGACGGGATCCCGCCGGAGGATGAAGGCGTGATCCGGTCGTACATGCGCCGCAAGCCCGGCAGCGTCATCGAGCGGGAGGAATGTTCCCTCGATGCGGACGGCGCGAAGGAAGCGCTGACGCGCTACCGCCTGCTCGCGTCGACCGAGGACAAGGATCACAGCCTCGTGCTTTGCTCGCCCGTCACGGGCCGGACGCATCAGCTCCGCGTGCAGTTCGCGGGCATCGGATGCCCGATCACGGGGGATTCGCTCTACGGAACGGCATCCCCCCTCATCCCGCGCCACGCCCTGCATTCCTATCAGACGACCTTTCCGCATCCCGCGACCGGCGAGGTGATGACCGTCACGGCGCCCCTCCCGGACGACATGCGCGCGCTTCTTTTCTCCCTGGGACTTCCCGCCGATCTGCCGGAGGGCCCCGATCCCTCATCCCTTCCCGACTGAAGGAGTTTCTCATGGTACGACTCTACCGCCGCGTCAACCGCTATGTGCCGGCCCTCTCGATGGTGTTCTTCCTCCTCGGATTGGCTGCACTGGTTATCAACATCGCCTATGTCTCCTCCCCCTCGTTCGCGGATGCCTTCAACGGGGGCGTGTCCTCGCACATCCGCGTTTTTCTGGCGCATCTCACCGGCTGGATCCCGTTCTCCCTCGCGGAGTTTCTCTTCCTCGGGAGCCCGGTGATCCTCGTCGCCGTGATCGTCCTCGCCTGCCGCAAAGGCGCGCGGAGCCGGCGGTATTTTGTGCGCGCGCTGATCGGGATCCTGTCGGCGGCGGTCCTGCTCTACGCGATGTTCGTCTTCGTCTTCGGCGCGGGCTACCGGACGACGTCGCTTGACCGCCGGCTCGGCATCGAGCGCACGAAGGTGACGGCGGACGAGCTCGCGGATACCGCGCGGATCGTGGTGGAGAAGCTCAACGAACTCTCGGACGAGATCATGATCTTCTACGACGACGGATCGGTGCGGCCGTACAGCCACGAAGAGACCGTGCGTCTCTGCCTCGAAGCGTATGACCGCGTGACGGAGGACTGCGGTTTCCTCGCCCGCCTCGACGCGCCGGTGAAGGAGATCGTCCTCTCCGACTATCTGACCTACACGCACATCTCCGGGATGTACACCTTCTTCACCGGGGAGGCGAACTTGAACACGAACTACCCCTATTTCGTGAACGTCTACACGACGGCGCACGAGATGGCACATCAGCGGGGGATCGCGCGGGAGGACGAGGCGAATTTCATGGCGTTCCTCGTGTGCATCGCGTCGGACGACCCGTATATGCAGTATTCCGGTTATCTGAATCTCTACGAATACCTCTCGTCCGCGCTTTCATCCGCGGGGGCGAAGGACGTGCGCAAGGAGATCAGCGAGTCCCTCGACGTGCGGGTGCGGTACGACCTCTATTGCTACGGGGTCTTCTTCGATAAGTACCGCGAAAACACCGCCGCGACGGTCTCGAACAAGGTGAACGACACCTATCTCGTGATCCAGGGCACACCGGGCGCGAAGAGCTACGGCCTGGTCGTGGATCTGGCGGTGGCGTACTACCGGAACGGCGGGAAATAATTACGAATTACGAATGATGCCGGTTTTTCCGTGAGGATACGGAGACGCGGGAAAGGAGGGTGAATATGCGGAGACGGAAAGGAGCGGCGGCGATTCTGCTGGCGCTTTGCCTGTTGATTTCTTCTCCCGTACGGGCGGCGCTGCCTTCGCTCTTCACGGGCGATGAGGCGTGGTACCGCGATCCGCTCGAACCCCTCGTCATCCGCGACGGGGTGTACTACGTCCCCGCGGATCTCTTCGGCGCGCTCGACGGCGTGACGTTCACGATGCCCGCCGAGGGGAATCTCCTCTTCGAGAACACCGCAACCGGCGCGTATGTGTCGATCCTCTTCTCGAAAAACGGGTCCGCGGCGACGGGCGGCGAGATCGTCGAGGGCATCGGGATCTACCGCGACGAGACCACGTTCTATGTGGAGGCGGATCCCGTCTGCGATGCGCTCGGCATCCGGCGGGAGATCATGACGTCCGAGGACGGGTCCGTGACGATGCGGCTGCTCAGCGGGGATTCCCGCTTCACGATCGAACAGCTCGCCGAGGTCTACGAAGCGGATGCGGGCTGGCAGCGCGGCGGTCCGGAGCTTCTCCCCGTGACGCCCGAGCGGGAGGACACGCGCCGCCGTCTCTATCTGCTCTGCACCTCGCCGGAGGAGGACGCGTCCTATGTCGCCTCCCTCGGGCTGGCGCGGGCGGGACTAAACTACACCG
>Ga0129306_1000561_pt1 | contig 57088 bp, 47 predicted proteins | sample P827metagenome_FD_94438 | JGI IMG/M metagenome (GOLD analysis project Ga0129306, IMG submission 94438) | Capybara group fecal microbial communities from Wisconsin, USA - P827 metagenome | ecosystem: Host-associated > Mammals > Digestive system > Large intestine > Fecal | place: USA: Wisconsin... | reverse complement strand
TAGGCGTAGCAATGTGATAATTTGATAACAACGAAGATATTATACAATAGATTGTGCACTTCGGTCAATAGGGGCCGCAACATTTTGAAGATTAGTCAGTCAGCAAAGTGGCAAACTCGGGAGGGCAAGCCGAACCCCTACATGACCGACAGCGAGGAGAACCTCGCGCGCGGGCTCGTCTACCTGCGCGAGACTGACCTGAGGCTTCCGCTAATAGACCTTATGGCGAGCGGACGACTGAAGTGCCCCGTGCGGATATTCCAGAGTGAGCGCGACGGAATCGTCCGTCCCGAGAACGCGAAGTTCCTCGAGTCCGTCTTCCCCGGCTCGCGCGTAGACATGGTCCCAGGTGCGGAGCACGCGCTGCCGATAATGATTCCCGAGGCGATTGACTCCGCCGTCGCGGAGTGCCTGCTGAAATGATATAATACCTGCATGCGAATACTTTTTCTCAGCGACATACACGGAGTGCCGTCGGCGCTTGAAGCCGCGCTCGCGGCGGCCGACACTCTCGGCTACGACAAGATCGCGCTTCTGGGCGATCTCCTCTACCACGGACCCCGCAACGGCGTGCCGAACTTCTACGATCCCGTAAAGGTCGCGTCGATGCTGAACGGTCTCAAGGACAAGATAGTCGCAGTGCGCGGTAATTGCGACGCGGAAGTGGACCAGATGATGGTGGAGTTCCCGATCACTGCGGACTACCAGGTCCTCGACGCGGGCAACAAGAAGTTCTTCCTCACCCACGGGCATCTCTGGAACGAGTGGAAGCTTCCGCCGATCGGCATCGCCGACGTGCTTGTCCATGGACATACCCATGTGCCTGAACTTAAGACGCTCGAGTGCGGGATGACGATATTCAACCCGGGCTCGGTGTCGCTTCCTAAAGGCGGCTCCAGCCGTTCGTTCGGATACTACGACGGCGAGAACCTTAAGCATTATGTCATTTGACGCGGTCATACTCGCGAACGGCGAATTCCCAAAGAGAGGCGGGGCGGCGTGGGAGCTTCTCGCCGATGCGAAGCGCGTCGTCGCGTGCGACGGCGCGGCGAAGACTTTCCGTCGCCGGTTCGGGAGATGGCCGAGGGCGGTTGTCGGCGACATGGATTCCATGGGGCGTGTTCCGGACGGCGTCGAGGCGGTGCGCGTCCCTGACCAGGACACGAACGACCTCGAGAAGGCGGCGCGCTGGTGCCGTTCCCGCGGATGGAAGAGGCTCGTCGCAGTGGGGGCGTCGGGAAGGCGCGAGGACCACTTGATAGGCAACGTCTTCCGTGCGCTCGACCTTGGCATCGAAATGGTCTCGGACTTCGGGCGCTTCGTCCCTTTTCTCGGCAGGGTGTCGTTCCGCGTCGCGAAGGGAACGCCGGTGAGCGTATTCGCCCCGGACCGCGCGGCGCGCATGACGTCGAAGGGGCTTGAGTGGCCGCTTGACGGAGTGAAGTTCGCCAATCTCTACTGCGCGACTCTGAACCGCGCCTCTGCGGCGCGCGTGTCGATAACGTCGTCAAAACCAGCGCTCGTCTACATCGCGTCATGAAGATCACACTTGCAAGCGGGAGCCCGAGAAGGGCGAAGATTCTCAAAGACCTCGGCGTCGAGTTCGACGTCGTGAAGACGGACGCGCCGGAGGTGTCGTATCCGCACGACCCGGAGCGCACGGTGCGCGAGAACGCGCTCGCCAAGGGCGCGGCGGCTGCGCCGCGCAGGCGCGTGCTCTCCGCGGACACGATCGTCTGGTTCGACGGGCGCATCTACGGCAAGCCGCGCGACCTCGAGGAGGCGAAGAAGTTCCTGCGCGAACTTTCCGGGAACGTCCACACTGTGTTCACCGGCGTTGCGTTCGACGGAGACGTCAAGGTCGCGCGCAGCGACGTGAAGTTCCGCGAACTGACGGACGCTGCGATCGACGAGTATGTCGCGAAGGTGAGGCCGACGGACCGCGCGGGCGCGTATGACATAGACGAGTCGGGAGACCTAATCGTCGAGTCGTACACGGGCAGTTACGAAAACATAATGGGGCTTCCGGTCGAGCCCCTTAGGGAATGGGGTATTGCATGAAGGCGGTTGTCGTACTTTCCGGCGGACAGGACTCCGCCACCGCGCTCGCGATGTGCGTGCAGAGGCACGGAGCGGAGAACGTCGCGGCGATTACGTTTGCGTACGGACAGCGCCACGCGCTTGAGACGAAGTACGCGCGCGCGCTTGCGAAGCGAATATTCGTGATCGGCGCGTGGAAGCGCGTCCCGCTTTCGTTCTACGCTGCCATAACCGACAACGCGCTCCTCTCGAAGGACGTCGCGATCGGGCGCAAGAAGGGCTCGAAGTGTCCGAACACCGTGGTCGAGGGACGCAACGCGGTCTTCCTCACGCTAGCGTCCGTCTGGGCAAAGTCGCTCGGCGCGAAGGAGGTCTGGACCGGGGTTTCGGAGGCGGACTTCTCCGGCTACCCGGACTGCCGCGAGGCGTTCATCCGCGCGCACGAGAAGGCGACGCGCCTTGCGCTCGACTGGCCGGTGAAGTTCGTGACGCCGTTCATGCACATGACCAAGGCGGAAGAATGGGCGCTCGCGGACAAGCTCGGCATACTCGACGTCATCGAGAACCACACCCTCACTTGCTACAACGGAATCCCCGGACGCGGCTGCGGGAAGTGTCCCGCGTGCCGGCTCCGCAACCGCGGCTACGCCGAATACGCCAGCCGCCGGACCGCGTAATTTTGGTATAATACACTGATATGAAAGAAGCCAAGGGATATGTCGCCGTCCTCGCGTCGGCTTTTGCGCTTGCCGCGGGCGCGCTTTTCGCCGCCCCCGCGGGGGAACTGAAGGTCACGGCCGACCGCGTGGCGGCCGACAACGTGACGGGCGCGCTTGCGGCGTCCGGGCACGTCCAGGCCGTCTCCGCGCCTGTAGTGCTGCACTCCGACTACGTCTCGCGCGACGAGAACGGCGAGATCGCGCTATCCGATCCGACGGACCTCACGACGTGCACGAACGACTGGGAGCACCTTCACTGGAAGGTCTCCGGCGAGATGAAGTTCCGCGACCAGAAGTACGTTCTCATAAAGAACGCGTGGGTCCGTATGTGGGACGTGCCGGTCATGTGGCTTCCGTACTGGTACTATCCGATGGACACCGACTACGGCTGGCGCGTGATGCCCGGCTACACATCGCGCTGGGGCGCGTATCTCCTCACGAAGTACGTGTACGGACTGGTCGGCAGCACGGCGGACGGACAGTGGGGGCTTGCCGGCAACACGCGCTTCGACCTGAGGAGCGAGAACGGCGTCGCGCTCGGGCAGATGATCAAGTGGAGTCTCGGCGACTACGGCAAGGGCAAGTTCAAGGTCTACTATGCGTGGGACCAGGACGCCGACCGCTACGACCGCCACTGGAACGACCGCAAGGAGTGGAACTACAGCCACTGGGGCAACGACGTTCCTGACGAGCGCTACGGCCTAAGCTTCGAGCACCGAGCGGAGCTCACGGAGCGCGACACGTTCTGGGTGAAGGCGGCGTACTACAGCGACTCGCACTTCCACCACGACTTCCTCAGGAAGACGATGATGAACGAAGGCAACATCTTCGCAGCGCACCAGTCGAACGAGGCGGCGTGGGAGCACAACGAGAGCGCATGGTCCGTCGGCGCGAGCGTGTCGGGTCCGCTGAACGACTTCTACCCCGGCGTCGCGCGCCTTCCCGAGTTCTACCTCGACTGGAACCCCTCGCCCGTCTTTTCGCTTCCGGTGAACTACGAGTCGCAGACGCGCGTCGGCTATCTCGACCGCGATTACGCGAAGTACGGCAACAGGCACACCGAGCTTCCGTACCGCTACTCGCCCGGTCCCTGGGCGAACTACAACGCGTTCCGCTTCGACACCTACCACCGCCTCACTCTGCCGATGAAGTTCGCGGACGTCCTTTCGGTCGTTCCTCGCTTCGGCCTTAGGGGCACGTTCTGGAGCGACTCCGGCACGAGCGCTGAGCCCGAGCGCCGCGCGGGTTCGTCGGGCGACGACACCTGGCGCACGATAGTCGAGGGCGGGGTGACGTTCTCCGCGCGCGGAACGGCCGAGGTGTCGGACGGAGTGACGCACGTCGTCGAGCCGTACTTCGACGTGCTCGCGCAGGAGGCGCACGTCTCCGGGCTCGAGCGCGGCGGGCGCATCTACGAGTTCGACAGCGTGGACGCGAGCCGCGACTGGCTTGACCAGTTCGCGGGGCGCTCGCGCAACCTCCCCTACAGCTGGTACGGCGTGACGCCGGGACTCAGGAACGTCCTTCGCACGACGGACGAGCGCGGCGTCTCGCGCACTCTCCTCGACCTCGACGTCTACTGCGGCGTGCAGTTCAACGACACCGACTACACGCCGGGCGACAGGTTCCGCCGCCTCGTCAGGGACGCGGAGGATCCGAACTACGGCGAGGACAATCCGATGTTCGTGCCGGGCGTCAGGGTGAGGTGGATGCCCACGCGCGAGACGGTGCTTTCCGGACGCGTCGAGTACGACACGGAGAACGACGAGCTCGCGTACGGCAGCCTCAGGTGGAACCACAGGCTCACGGACGAGTTCAGCTACTACGTCTCCTACTGGGGGCGCAACCACCGCCGCTGGGACTACGCCGCATCGCCTTACGACAGCGCCACGATGCGCCGCGACGATTTCAACTGGGTGAACTACCAGTTCGTCGAAGTCGGATTCGAGCACGAGATATGCGACGCCGTCGTGTGGAGTCCGTACATCCGCTGGGACTGCCGCGAAGGGGAGTTCGACGAGGTCGGCGCGTGGATAGACTTCCGCACCGACTGCCTGGGCTTCCGCTTCAGCGCGTCGTACGAGAACGACTACACGCGCATCGACGGCTCTCGCTACGACCACGACTGGAGCTTCGGCTTCTTCGTGTACCTGCGCGCGCTCGGTCCGTCCTCCGGAAACCCCTTCGGCGACTGAGCGGCATCCGTCCCAGTTGCAAACCGCGGACTTTTATTATATAATTACCGACAGAAAGGAACGCAAGCCATGGCTGAAGAAAGAGACGACGTCCTCGAAACCCAGAGCGCCGACGGCGCAGACATCCGCGACACCGACATTGTGTTCGACTGTCCGCACTGCAGCAAGACGCTCGTGATAGACTACCGCGGAGCGGGACTGCAGATCAGCTGCTCCGAGTGCGGGAAGGACGTTCTCGTCCCGATTCCCGACGGGATGGAGCTCACGGACCTCGACATGGATCCGGGCGAGATACTCAAGCAGCTCTTCGCGACGCGCCGCAACTACCAGAAGGCCGAGTCGGAGGTGCAGAAGCTCAAGGCGCGCCTTGTCTCCCTGCAGGAGACGCTTGGCGTCGTCCAGCAGGTGATCGCCGAGGGGATCGCCGAGGCGTGAGCCGCAGGTCCATCTTCGTAAATGCGCTGACCTTCGCGCGCGTACCGCTCATCTTCCTCTGGGCCGCGTTCGCGGTCTGGGGGGAGCTGGCGTACGGCGGCGAGTCCGCCCGCGGCTGGAGCTGCGGGCGCTTCGCGTTCTTCCTTGCGGCCGGGGTCAGCATGTTCCTGTCGGGGATGACCGACCTCTGGGACGGCAAGCTCGCGCGCAGGTGGAACGTCGTCTCGACGCTCGGCAAGATGGCCGATCCGCTGATGGACAAGGTGTTCTACCTCGTGGCGTTCCCGGTGCTCGCGTGGCAGACCGCGCGACAGGGGCTGGGAACGGCGATGGAGCAGTCCATTCTGTGGCTAACGGTCCTCTATCTTCTGCGCGACACGTGGGTGACGTTCATGCGCTCGATCGGAACGATGTACGGCGCGGACGTTGGCGCGATGTGGCTCGGAAAGGTGCGCACGGCTCTCTCGTTCCCCGGCGCGGGATGGATCTACTGCCACCTCGCGCTGGCTCCGATGGTGACGTGCGAAAGCCCTTGGGCGACGCATGTATGGCCCGCAAGTGTGCTTTTTGTAGAGGGTTTTCTCGCCTTCCTCACGCTCGTCAGCCTCGTCACATACACGCGCGCCTACATGCCCTACCTAAAAAGGGCACTTGAACGAAAATGAAATTTGTGAGATAATATCAACGTTTCAACGAAACAGAATAAAACAAAGAACAACCCAGGAAGGGAAAAAAATGAAAAAACTGAACAAGGGATTTACTCTCGTCGAGCTGCTCGTCGTAATCGGCATTCTCGGCATTCTTATGGGCGCGCTGTTCCCGGCGATCTCGTCCGCTATGCTTTCCGCCAACACATCGGCGGCCTCGATGCGCGGCCGCAACCTGTTCGTCGGCATCACGCAGGCCAACACCGAGCGCGAGGCGCAGGGCCTCACGTCCGTCTGGCCCCACCAGACCGAGGACGACGGCCTCAACTCCGAGGACACGGATGACATCGCCGGCCGCGCTTACAGCTCCTCGACCGAGTACTTCAAGGAACTCTTCGACATCGACAACTACGGCCAGGAGGACTGGGCGCCCTACGTGAGCGGCGTCGACATCGCGGTTCTCTCGGGCTCTGGCGTCCCGGCATTCACGGGCAGCTCGCTCCAGTCGCGCAACGTCGCGTGGACGCTCGCCTCGGGCATCACGGACGAGATGGAGGACGTCGTCCCCGTCATCGTCTCGCGCAACATGGACACCGACCAGTTCCCGACCTCCGGCCAGCAGGACATGTCCACGAAGAAGGACACGGTCAAGCTCGGCGAGACCTATCCGCAGCCCTTCGGCAACAAGGCCGCGATCGTCATCCACAAGGGCGGCGCCGCGACGGTCGTCAAGGCGAAGTACTCGAAGCTCTACCTCATCTACAACAAGCAGAGCTTCACGATTCCGCAGGGAATCACGATGAAGTACATCAAGCCGGACTGATTTGCTAGTAAAAGTAGCGATAGACCTCGCGCTTGACCGGCTCTTCACCTACGAAGTGCCGGAGGCGCTCAGAGAGAAGCTGGCCGTCGGCCAGCTTCTTTCCGTTCCGTTCGGACACCGCACCGCCCGCGGCTTCGCGATGGAGGTGGCGGCAGAAGCGATTGACCCTAATCGACCCTACTCCCTCAAGCCCATTGACTCGATAGTCGACGAGAAGCCGTTCTTTTCCTGCAAGCTCCTCGAACTGGTGCGCGCGCTTGCGGCCTACACCGCCGCGCCGGTGGAGTCCGTCTTAAAGGCCGCGGTTCCCGCAGCGGTCGTGAAGCCGAACGCGCGCCCTAAGGAACTCTACTTCGTCGAGCCTGCGCTCGGAGAGTTCCCGGTCTCGCTCACCAAGCGCCAGCAGTGGCTCTACGACCAGATCGCGCGCCTCGGCGGCGGATGGATGCAGCAGCTCTGCCGCGAGCTGAAGACGACGCCTGCGTCGCTCAAGGAGCTGGGGCGGCTCGGACTCGTCACCGTCGCTCCGCGGCAGAAGCGCCGCGATCCGCTCGGCGGACTTAGACGCATCCTTCCGACGAAGCCGCTGCCGCTCAATGACGAGCAGAAAGCGGCCCTCGCCGCGATCGAGTCCGCCGACAAGCCTGTTCTTCTCTTCGGCGTCACGGGATCCGGAAAGACCGAGGTGTACCTCCAGGCGATTGCGCGCGAGCTGGACGCGGGACGCGGCGCGATCGTGATGGTCCCGGAGATCTCGCTCACGCCACAGACTGTGCGGCGCTTCGCCTCGCGCTTCGGAGAGAAGGTGGCGGTTCTCCATTCCGCGCTTTCGGACGGAGAGCGCTACGACGAGTGGCACCGCATCCGCTCCGGTGCGGCGCGGGTGGTCGTCGGACCTCGCAGCGCGGTCTTCGCGCCCGTCAGGGACTTGGGTCTCATCGTTGTCGACGAAGAGCACGACCAGAGCTACAAGCAGGACGACAATCCGCGCTACAGCGCGCGCGACGCCGCGGTGCTGCGCGGAAGGCTCGAGGGCGCGCGCGTGGTGCTCGGCTCCGCGACGCCATCCTTGGAGAGCTGGATGAACGTCGAGCGCGGCAAGTATGCATGCGCGGCGATGGCGAACAGAGCGGGCGCTGGGACGCTTCCCGACGTGAGGCTTGTCGACATGTCCGACCCCAAGAGCGGAAAGCAAGGCGGCGCGATTTTCTCGCAGGAGCTTCTGGACGCGATTGCGCTTCGCCTAGACAGGCACGAGCAGACGATTCTCTTCCTCAACAGACGCGGATATTCGCGGAGCGTAACTTGCGCGGCCTGCGGGGCGACGGTGGACTGTCCGGACTGCTCGCTCCCCTACACCTACCACCAGGCGGACGACTGCTGCAGGTGCCACATCTGTGGCGGATGGATTCCGACGCCGAAGGTCTGCCCCGCGTGCGGCGCGCCGGCGTTGCAGTACAAGGGCATCGGAACGCAGCGCGCGGAGGCGGCGCTCGCGAAGTGCTTCAGGAACGCGCACATCCTGCGGATGGACGCGGACTCGACCTCGCGCAAGAACTCGCACGACGACATACTCTCCGCGTTCCGCCGCGGCGAGGCGGACGTTCTTCTCGGGACGCAGATGATCGCGAAGGGTCTCGACTTCCCGAACGTGACGCTCGTCGGGGTGCTGAACGCGGACAGTTCGCTCAACATGCCGGACTTCCGCGCGGCGGAGCGTACGTACCAGCTGCTCGCGCAGGTCGCGGGGCGCGCGGGACGCGCGGAGCTTCCGGGCGAGGTGATAATCCAGACGTACGATCCGTCCGCCCCCGCGATCGTCGCCGCGGCGCGCGGCGATTTCGCCGCGTTCGCGAAGGACGAGCTTTCGGCGCGCAAGGAGTGCTACTTCCCTCCGTACTGCCACCTCGCGTGCGTGAACCTGCGGTCGAAGGACATGAACGTCGTCGCGGCGTGGGCGGAGATGTACGCGAAGTCGCTGATGAAGGTGAAGGGGCTCACGGTGTCCGAGGCCGTTCCGAGCGCGCTCGAGAAGGCGGAGGGGTGGTACCGCTGGCAGGTCGTGGTGCGCGCGGCGGCGGTTTCGTCCATCGTCCGTGCCTGGCGCTGGATCGTCGGAGAGCGTCCGCCTCCCGCCGCGCTCCGAATCGCGATCGACGTCGACGCCTACAACCTCGTCTGAAATTATAGCGGTTTTGATGAAAGCAAGAGATCAACAACAAAGGGAAGGAGACGACATGACCACGGCGGAAAAACTGGTAAAGGTCCTGACTGAGAAGAAGATGACGTGCGCGACTGCAGAGTCGTGCACGGGCGGAGGCGTGGGGTACGCGATCACGGGTGTTTCCGGAGCGAGCGCCGTCTTCTGGGGCGGGGTCATAAGCTACGACAACTCGGTGAAGCGCGGCGTGCTGGGCGTGCCGGAGGAGGTGCTGGCGACGCAGGGCGCGGTGTCGCCTGAGTGCGCGGCGGCGATGGCGGAAGGCGCTCGTCGGCTTTTGAAGACCGATCTCGCTGTGTCCCTCACGGGCATCGCCGGCCCCGGCGGCGGCAGCGAGGATAAACCGGTTGGCCTCGTCTGGTTCGGTCTTGTCTCGCCGTCAGGCACCGTCACCGAAAAGAAGATATTCCCCGGCGACCGCGATGCCGTCCGCACAGCAGCGATCGAACACGCGGTTCGCCTTCTGCTGAATGCGGCGGCGGAGCAGGATGCTCCACCTCCTTGGGTCGGTGCGTGACGGGGGTCAGGCCTTGAGCATCTGCTTGCGGAGGGCGAGGGCGACGGCTTCGGCGCGGTTCGTCACGCCGAGGCGGGCGAAGATGGCCGACAGCTGCTTCTTGATGGCGACTTCGGAAACGCCGAACTGCTTGGCGATGTCGGAGTTGGACTGGCCCTGCGCGACGGAGGCGAGGATGTCGAGATGACGCGGGGAGAGACTCGGCGTCGAATTGTCCTCCTCGGCCTGCCGCATGAGCCTTTCCGGAATGAGGCGCTTTCCCGCCATGATGGAGCGGATCGCCTCGATGAGGTCGTTCGCGGCCGTGTCCTTCATCAGCGCGCCGTCCGCGCCGTTCGTGATTGCGTCCGACATCTCCTTCGAGGTGCCGAAGGAAGTGAGGACCATTATCTTGATTTCCGGGCAGGCCTCGTGTATGAGCTTTGTCGCTTCTGCGCCGGAGAGCTCGGGCATCATGAGGTCCATGATGATGATGTCCGGCTTGAGCGCGAGCGCAAGCTCGACGGCCTGCCTTCCGTTCCTTGCCTCTCCGACTATCTTCATGTCTTCCTCGCAGGCGACGAGTGTCGAAAGTCCCATGCGCATGAGCATGTGGTCGTCGGCGAGCATGATGCGGATCTTGGCTTTTTTCATGGCGCGTGCGCCTCCTGGGTCTGGACGGTTGGCATCGGCATGGAGACGGCGGCCCTTGTCCCGTCGCCAGGCCGTGAGTCTATGGTCAGTGTCCCGCTCAGCTTTTCGAGCCTGTTGCGGATTCCCTCAAGCCCGAAGTGACCCTGGAGAGGCCCGTCGCAGTTCGCGGGGTCGAATCCGCATCCGTTGTCCCTCACGGAGAACAGGATGCGTCCCGCCTCCGTGCAGCCCGCGACCTTGACTTCGGTCGCGCCTCCGTGCCGTATGGCGTTTCCGGTGAGCTCTCGTATGATGGCGAGGATGGCGTGCGCGGTGGTGTCCTTGAGGCGGCGCCGCGGGACGTTGAAGCGGATGCTTATCGCGGTGTCGCCGTCTAGCTGGTCGAGCGTTTTGCGTATCGCCTCCGCGAAGTCCGGCTCCTCCAGGGTGTCGCTTCTCAGGTCGAAGAGGCACTGCCTCAGTTCGGTGCGGCACGAGTTCAGCATCTTCTCCGCTGTCTCGAGGCACCTGCGCGAGACGGCGGGATTCCTGTCCAGCGTCTTCGCACCCGCCGCGACCTGGCAGGCGACTCCGGCGAGTTCCTGCGAGAGCGAGTCGTGCAGCTCCACGGCGAGACGCGTACGCTCGTCCGTCTTGAACTCGGCGATGGCGTGTGCCACCTGCTCGCGGTAGAGTTCGCGTCCGCGCCTGTTTACGAGCTTCTGCAGAATGCGGTTCCAGATGTAGACCCCCACAAGCGCGGCGGCTAGGATGGAGATCACGACGAGAAGCCGGATGGGAGTCCACCACGGCGGACGAGCGATGATGCGAATGTCCTCTGGCGTGCGGATGACGGAGACAAGGTTCCTTATGCGCGGGAAGATGTCGTCCGGGTTCCACCTTCCGATCTCGAGGAGACAGCGTCCGGTGACCTCCAGCTCTGTGCCGACCTCGATGTCGTCCGCTGCGTCTGGATGCAGCCCGAGGTCCACGGTGAGCTTGAAGGGACCGCAGGCGAGCAGCATCCGACGCACCGAGTCGTCGGGCGAGGACATGCTCTGGACGAGCCCCCTGAGCCGCATCAGGCGTCCGTGGCTTCCCGGATCGATGGCACTCGGCCCTCCGTCTCCGCTGTACACCGCGGCGAGGTCGGTGATCTCTGCCTCCTCCTGACGCGCCGCCGCGCGAGCCTCCGCGCGGACTACTGCGCGCGAGAGGTTTACGCGGAAGAGGTCCGTCTCCGGGTATCCCGCTGCCGTCACCTCGTCGCCCGGAGACGGCGCGGACTGTCCGTGGGCGAGGGTTACGTTGACGATGCGTCCGCCGCCCGTGCGCACCATCATCCTGTTTCCGCCCCAGACGGCAAGAACCTCGCCGGAGACGGTCCGCCTGCCGCGCCTTGCGATTTCGCGCGGAGTGCGGTAGAGCGCCTTCTCCAGCGGCGGCGCGGCGAACGGATCGCTGAGGGCAGGCTCTACGACGGAGACGTCCGAGCGGTTGTCGACGGAGATGAAAGGCCCGGAGAATTTGCGGCTGCCGGATACGGTGCGCATGAACCGACCCTTCACCCGAACCCGCGCGTCGCGAAGCGTTTCGAGGCTGGCTTCTTCGCCCGGGTCTGCGCGGAGCGCCACGGGCAGGACGTCTTCCGCGTCCTTCAGCAGGAGGAAATGGTTGCTTGCGTCTATCTCGTCCGGGAATGCGTCGATGACAGTGCCTTCGGTGACGACGGTGCGGAGGTGGTGCTGCTCCTCGCTGATGTCCCGCAGCGGCAGGACGAGAGGTGGCGCGACGGTGTCGGTTCCGAGAGATTCGATTCTGTCCGCCGCGATGTCGATTTCCTGGTGGGTGGACATGTGGGCGAGTCCGCTAAGAGCCACCCGCTCGCCGGGCGCCGGCGTGTGGTCCGTCGAATTCTGTATGTCAACCCATCCGCTTTCGTCGCTGATCACGAGATAGCGGCTTGACGGCTCGTCGACGGCCTGCACCGTGCCTGTTATGCAGAACGGCGTGTAGCGGCGGCGCGGATCGTCCGCGAAGTCGTTGAGTTCCTCGGCAGAGCGCAGCGTCTCGCCTTCCGTCGCCGCAGGCGCGGCGGCTGCGATGGCCATAGAGAGTATTGCGGAAATCATCATCATTGCAAAGTATACCACAATTCCTGCTGTTCGTGCATTGCAACTTCGGTATACTTTCGGATAACCCGCCGTATACCCGCGGATAATTGTCCTGTGCCGCTGGCATTTGATACAATAGAATCGCAACGGAACTCCCGCACGCCCAGACAATGAAAGGAGACGATATGAGAAAGCTTCTGCTGTCCGCATCTCTTTGCGCGCTCTGCGCTGCATACGCGCACGGCGCCTTCACTAAAAGAATAGCCTTCACGACGTCTGGATACGGCGGCGATTCCGCGCTCGCGAACTTTCCCGTGCTCGTGAAGCTTCCCGGGACGATTAATGGTTTCGACTATGCGGACTTCGGCGGCACGACGAACCTCGTCTTCAAGGATTCCGCAGGAAGCGTTATCCCGCACGAAGTCGACACATGGAATACCGCGGGGACCTCGCTCGTATGGGTCCGAGTTCCCTCGGTCACGAAAACGACGGTTTTCCACATGTACTACTGCGGATCGGACAACATCGCCAACACACCCACGGCCGTCTGGACCGCCGCGAACTACGTCGGCGTCTGGCATATGGACGAGACCAGTGGCACGGTCGCCGACGCGACAGGCCACGGGCTTACGGCGACGCCGATGGGCGCCTATGCTACTTCCAGCGCGCGCTACACCGGCAACGATGCACCGATCGGGCATGCCAGGCAGACTGGAGGTAACGCAAGCACAAAGGGATACCTTTCCATTCCGAACTATGATTCGCGCAATGTCGGCGATACTTTTACCATGTCGGGCTGGGTGCGCGCCACGGGGCTTGCCAATTATTCGAGGCTGTTCTCACGAAAGGAAAGCCATACAGCCGCGAATGGATGGGAACTCGAGATGTCGAACAGCTTTACTTCATTCAAAGCGCGAGGCGCAAGCAACAACCCTGTTGCAACCGGTAACTTTAGCGATGACGGATTTAAAAACAAATGGATGCATGTGGCGATTGTCTACAACGGCAAGTCTCTCAAGGTGTATCAAAATGGTGGCGAGGTAGTTGGCAACGGAACGGTTACCGAGGCAACCGACAACCAGTTGCCGTTGTCAATCGGATGCAATTCAAATGGAAACGACGGACACATCCAGGGCGCGTTCGACGAATGCCGGCTTCTGGACGCGGTTGCGTCGGCGGACTGGATTGCCGCGGAGTACGCGACGGTTACGAGCGACACATTCGTCACGGCCGGCGACATAGAGGATGTCGGTGCCAAGCCCGGCATGGTGATTTTCGTGCGGTGAGTATACCTTCGTATACGCAGGGGTATACCTCTGAATAATTGTTCGCCATCTGCAAATCTGCTATACTTTAGGCGTCATCACGAGAAAAGGAGATGCAAATGAAAAAACTCGTTTCTGCCGTACTGCTGACTTCGGGGCTTCTGGCCTTCGGAGACGATGTCGCAACGCTTGAGGCCGGGCTCAAGTCGGACATCATGGACAAGGTCAATCAGGTGAACCCGATCGATTCCGCGACCGGCAAGCGCAAGTACATCTCGTTCGCGATGATCTCCGACATCCACAAGTGCAAGCGCGTTCCCGGCGACGACGCGACGACGAATCCGGTCACGACATACTGGTACGGCTCGGCAGGTTACCTGACGGAGGCCGAGCAGTCGATCCGGCTCCTGGGCTCGCTCGCTGTTGACGCGGGTCTTGACGCCGTCATCAACGGCGGCGACCTCTCGACGGCGCCGATCATGGGCAACTCCGGACGTCTCACGGTAGAAGAGTACACCAATGAAATCTGGAACGTCAAGGCGATGTTCAACCAGCATCTTCCAGCGAGCGTTCCGCTCTTCACCGTAGACGGCAACCACGACCGCCACTACGAGACCACAAGTGCCAACTACGAGATGGTCAAGTCTGATTCGGACTGGGCGTACGTGCAGACGAACTTCAACACGTCGGCTTCGGTTGCCCACGAGCATGGCGTTGACGTCACCTATCACCGCGACCTCGCGAAGGCGAAGCTCGGCGACAACCAGACCGGACGCTTCACCGGCAACTCCTACCACCTCGACTTCCGCCGCCTCTATGCGACGAAAGGATACAACGTGCGAATTGCCTGCGTCAGCTTCTACGACACCTCCACTGGCTCAGACACCGTGTATCGCGCCCACGATGCGGCGCAGTTCTACGATCCGGACACCGGCTTGCCGTTTGACGCGACCAAGACGCCGGAGAACACGATCATGGGCATGGTCTCGCACGACGGGCAGAATCTTGGCTCGCGCAAGCCCAAGACTACCGTGGGCACGCTCCAGTGGGGCTTTATGAACGGTCCTTGGAACCTCAACACTCACAAAGGCAGGGGGTTCTTTGGACTTGTCGCAGCTCATCAGCACTTTGCTCACGTGGCGACAATCACGGATGCATTCGACACGCAGGCGAATCCCGGCAACGATGTCTATGCGTCGGTCGTGCAGGTTTCGAGCGCCTACGCGGTAAACTATCCGAGCAAACCCAGCCAGCATCAGCTCGGGACGGACCAGGCCTACCACTTCAGCATCTTTGTTGTCGATACGGACAACAACAAGCTCCACGAGGTGCGCGTCGGTGGTGTGAACAATGCCAACGTGCACGAGGAGCCCGTTGTGCAGCTTTACAATACGAACATCCGCACACACCTTGACCAATCTGCCCAGACCGCGCCGACGCTCGGCACGGTGACGGTGACGCCGGCGGTCACAAACGCGACGATATCCGGCGCGATTACATCCGTCGGCTCCGGCGCGACTGCGTGCGACGTCTATCTCGCCTACGGCACGAGCGCGAACGGCCTCGGCGCGGCGACGAAGATCGCCGAGGGCGCGACCGCGTCGTTCAGCTATGTTGTCTCCAACCTGACGGCAACGACGACATACTACTACTCGCTTTCGATCTCCAACAACGCAGAGACCGTGATGGGGGCGGTGAAAAGCGGAAATTTTACCACAGGGGCCGAGCCTGTTGAGCCCGGTCCCGAAACGCACGTCCATACTTGGGGCGATGCGTCGTACGTCTGGTCCGCCGACAACGCGACGTGCACCGGAAGCGCGACTTGCACTGCCGATTCCGCGCATGTGACGAACGAAACCGTCACGGCGACCTACGCGGTCGTCCAGGCCGCGACAACCGAAGCGACCGGCACGGGTCGCTACACGGCGGTATTCCCTGGCGCACCGTTCGCAACCCAGACGAAGGACGTTACGATCCCCAAGGTAATTCCTCCGCCGCAGCCGGGCGAGGGGATTCAGCCGGGCGAGACGGCTGCCGAGACGCGCCAGACGATACAGGACGCGATCGACGCCGCAGTTCCGACGCAGGGAACAGTTACGCTTGGCAACGGCCTTTTCGACATCGATGCGCAGCTCAATGTGACTGGAGGCGTCACGCTTGTCGGCCAGGGATGGACGAACACGACGATACGGTTTGCGGGGACGAAAGCGGGCAACGACAATCGCGTCGTGAACATTTCCGGCGGCGTCGTCAGCCATGTCACGTTGACCGGCGGCAAGGTCGACAACAACGGCAATTGTGGCGGCGGGGCCATCATCACGGACGGTACGATATCGTGGTGCTGCGTCACCAACAACTACGCGAAGCGCAACTATGGCGGCGGCGGTGTTTTCGTCAGTGGTAATGGAAGCGTTAAGATTGACCACACGATCGTAGCAGGCAATTCCGCGGGAACGGCATTTATGGACGGAGCTGGCGGCGGCATCTGCGTACGCGGATACGATGGGCTCCGAGTTGAAATCGACAGCTGCCTCGTCTACGGCAACGCGGTGGGCGCCTCGGGCAGGACGAGCAATGGCGGCGGAATCGCAATTGGCGCCAGGAACGCGAACACCGACCACATCACGACGGTCATACGAAACACGACGGTTGCGAACAATGGCGTCGTCGGCTCGGGGCTTGGCGGTGGAATATACATTGCGCAAGCCGATACGACGCTGATCAACTGCATCGTCTCCGGCAACACGGCGGAGGCCGCGGCTGCGGCCGGCGATGAGAACGTCGCGTACAAGGACGCGACGGTGGCGTCCGCAGTCGCGGCGAAGACTGTAACATGCCTCTTCGGCGGCACGCCGCTGTTTGTCGATGCCGCGAACGGCGATTACCGTCTCGCCGAGAATTCGCCGGCGATTGAAGCCGGCACTGCATACGAAGGAATCGGAAAGGATCTTGCCGACAAGTACTTCTCGTATACGAAGCCGGCTATTGGCTGCTATGAATACGGCGACTACGATCCGCCGCCTGCAGACGAATGGGACATTCCGGGCACGAACGGCGGCATCAGGGGGATTGACGACGGACAGGGCGGAAAGTTCATCGCGTTCACGGCGATTGCGCGTGAGGGAGAGACGGTCGCTGTCGGATTCCGTGCTGCGGAAATCGGCGCGAGCGTCGGCGCGACCTTCGCGCTCATCTGCAAGGACAATCTTGCCGATACGGCGACATTCTCAATCGACGCGACGCTGACGGAAGTTGCGAGCCCTCTTGGCGTGCTCGAGGCTGCGACGGACAAGGCGCAGATCTTTGTCGTCGGCATCGGAGCCGCGGATAACAACTGAGCGAACGAAACGTGAAGACAATTCTTGCCATATGCCTGGCCGCGGTCGGCGGTGCGGCCTTAGCCGTGGAGCTGATGCTCCCCGGCGAGGGCGCAACTGTTCCGCTCCTGAGCGCCGGACAGAAGGCGTACTTCGACACGTCCGACGAGGAGCGTCTTGCGAAGGCGGGCGATGCCGCGTACAGGGCGGAGCTTCTGGCGCTTGGGTGGTATCCTCAGCCCGTCGTGTTCGTCTGGTCCGGCATCAATTCCCGCAAGGAGCGTCTTCGCTTCCGCATCTGGCGCGAGGAGGACGATGTGTGCGTGTGCGACACGAACTTCGTCTACCTCACCACGGGGCGTTTCGAGCGGGACAATTTCCGAGTGGGATGCCGCTACCGCTGGGAGGTTGATGTCGCCGGGAAGGGGACGGCTGTCGGGACTTTCCGTACGGAGGACCGCGCGCCGCGCCTAATCCGAGTGCCGGGTGTGCCGAACGTGCGCGACCTCGGTGGATGGCATGCGGCCGGCGGACGGAGGGTGCGGCAGGGGCTTCTCTACAGGTCGGCGAATCTTTGCGAAAACGCGTCGGAGTGTCCGGACGGACCGCCGCGCAGACGCCTCGACGACGCGGGAGTCCACTTCATGACGAACGCACTCGCCATCCGCACTGAACTGGACCTGCGTTCGCCGAAAGAGTGCGCAGGGCTTGACGGCTCTCCGCTCGGGGCGTCCGTCGTACGCGTCGAGATTTCGTCCGGATGCTATTCCCAGATGGACGAGCCATGGGCGAAGGAGGCGTGCCGAAAGGCGCTTGAGCTTGTGAGCGACGAGCGGAATCTGCCGCTGCTCTTCCACTGCTCGAGCGGACAGGACCGCACGGGCACACTTGCGTTCCTGATAAACGGACTGCTCGGCGTCTCTTCCGAGGACCTTGTGCGCGACTGGGAGGCGTCGGCGCTTTGGAAGGACGAGCACGACTGGTTCAACCGCAACAACACATACGCGGCGCTGCTCGCCGTGATGGACCGCTATCCGGGTGAGACGCTCAACGACCGCATCGAGTCCTATGTAAAGTCGACCGGCTTCACCGACGCGGACATCGCGCGTCTTCGTGCGCTTTTGCTTGAGCACGACTGATTGCCGTGCCGGTGAAGCGGAGGAGCGCCTCGAGCGTTGTGGCGGGATGCGGCGGGCAGCCTGGGATGTACAGCGCCGGCGTCGCCGGGAGTTTGCCGTGCTCGTAGAGTCCACCCGATATGGCGCACGCGCCGGCGGCAATAAGGAACTTCGGGTCCGGCGCCGCGGCGAAGGTCTTGTCGAGCGCGAGCTGCATGTTCTTCGATACCGGGCCGGTCAGGTAGATCGCGTCCGCATGGCGGGGCGATGCGACGAAGCGGATTCCGAATCGCCCCATGTCCCACGCGAGGGTCCCAAGCACGTTCGCGTCTAGTTCGCACGCGGCGCATCCGCCGGCGGAAACCTCGCGGAGCTGCAGCGAGCGCTTCAGCGAAAGCGCGGCGGGGTCGGTCTGCTTCGGCGGCTCGTAGCCATGCTCTCCGGACTTCACGACGAGGTCCTCTCTTTTGAACACGCCGAGGCGGTATTCCTTCGTGAAGCGGATCTTGCCGCAGACCTCCGCGCAGCGTCCGCAGAAGATGCATCGCCCCATGTCGAGCTTCGTGCCCTCGGCGTCGCGGGAAAGCGCGCCACTCACCGGGCAGACGGACTGTGCGCGCTCGACATCCTCGGCTGTTATGTCGGAGTCGATTTCGGGCCGTCCGCGGAAGTCCGGCGGAAGGTTCGGCGCGGCGGGAGGAAAAGCGCCCGTTTTGAATCCCTGTCTAAGTCGTTCGAATAAAGCCTTCAGCATGGTGTCACCTGTCAGTTCCGCAGTAGGAGAGGTTGAATGATTTGTTGCAGATCGGGAAGTTCGATATCTGTTCGCCGCGAAGAGCGTAGGCGAGTCCCTGCCAGTTGTGGGCGGAAGGGTCCACGATCTTGTAGCGGAGGAGTTTTCCGTCGGTATCGAAGAGCGCCGCGTGGACGAGCGGACCGCGCCAGGCGTTAATGGTGGCGACTATTGCTGTGACGCGGCGGGACGCCGCATCTCCTTGGGGAGTGACGCGGCAAGATGCCGCGTCTCCAGGACCGGTGGCTGTGATTGCTGTGACGCGGCAAGATGCCGCGTCTCCAAGGAGGGAGGCGATGCGCGCGTGCGCTTCGTCGATCTCGATGCGGCGGATCTGTGCGCGCGAAAGAACATCGCCATGAAGCTCCACGCTTGCGCGTCGCGCGACACCGACGAGTCCGATCTCCTCGGCGATTTCCTTCGACACCACTCCGGTGCCTTCAAGTCGCTCCAGCACCGTCGGCTCCTCGAACATCAGTTTGAGCGCGCCGTCGAGATCCTTCTTCGTGCGCGCGATCCACTCAGTGAGCTTCGCCTTTTTTTCGTCCGTCAGCGCCACTCGCATTCCGCCCGGAACGACCGCGTTGCGTCCGAACCTGTTCCCGCAGACGAGCGCCGTCATGTTGAGGTATTCGCCGCGGATGCGTCCGCAGAACGACGCCGTCGGAAGGAACGCGACGTCGCCTGCGAGCGCGCCGAGATCGCCGACGTGGTTGGCGACGAGCTCGAGCTCGAGCAGCAGTTCGCGCAGGCGAAGGTCTTCGTCCGTCGGATGCTTCCCGTCGCGCGCCTCGCAGATCTCGGCGAAGCATGTCGCCGCCGCGATCGAGGTGTCGCCCGCGCACGTCTCGGCGAGGGCGATCTGGCGGGCGTGGTTTCCGTCAGCCCGGACAATTGCGTCCTCTACGCCGCGGTGCTGGTAGCCGAGGAATATCTGGAGGTTGTAGACGTCCTCGCCCATGCACTGGAAGCGGAAATGCCCAGGCTCGATGACGCCGGCGTGAACGGGTCCGACGGCGACTTCGTGCGCGGACTCTCCCTTGAGCGGCGACACGGTTTTCGGTTCGACATATCCGCCGAGCGAATCGAGAAAGGCGTTCGCTTCAGCGGCAGTTTCAAATATCTTTGTCTCGGTCATTGAAGGTGCCTTTCTGTCAGTTGTGCCAGGCCCCGGGAATCGAAATGCATATGCAGGCCAGGACGCCGGACGCCACGAGGATGGCGAGCAGGGTGAAGGGGACGATCATCATCTTCCCCGGAACAGGCTCCGGCTTCGCGACCGGAGTGCCCATCGTCATCGCGAGCGCGACCTTCATCATCGCCGCGAAGACGATGAAGAGAAGTGCGAGAACGAGCGCGGACATCCAGAAGGGCGCGGAGACGACGAGTCCGAGCTCGGAAGCGAACAGGACAGACGGCGGCATTCCGCAGATGAAGAGGATGCCGACGATCCACAGCGCGGCGTGTCCCTTCATGGAGACGCCGAGTCCCTGCACGGACGCAATCGCGCGCGTTCCGAACGCGAGGAGGAGGTTACCTGCCGTCTGGAAGAGCATCGTCTTCGTCAGCGAGTGGAAGACGATGTGCGCGAGGAGCGCGAGGCCGAGAACGGCGTCGCCTACGATTTCCCCGCCGGATATCAGGGCGCCTCTGCCGGGGTCGGCCGGCGTGCGCATGAAGATCGCGAACAGTATGACGATGAGTCCCATGTGCTCGACGGACGAGTAGGCGAGTAGGCGCTTGAAGTCGGTCTGCCGCACCATGAAGACTGCCGCGACCGCGACGGAGAGGATTCCGAAGACAATCATCGCCGCGTCGCAGAAGCCGGCGATCTCGGCGGGCATGATCTCGCGGAAGCGCGCGATCGCGAAGAACGAGCAGTTGAGGAGCGCTCCCGAGAGAAGCGCCGAGACGGGGGCGGGCGCTTCGGAGTGGGCGTCGGGGAGCCAGGTATGGAAGGGCGCGAGGCCTGTCTTTGTTCCGTAGCCTGCGAGAATGAAGACGAAGCCGACCTTAAACCACATGCGGCAGCCTTCCGCCACGCCTTTCTCCTGGAGTTCCAAGGCGTGCATCACGAGCATGGTGCCGAATAGGGCGAGGCCGATTCCGATCGAGCAGATGAGAAGGTACTTCCACATCGCCTCAAGGGCGCCGCGGCTTCGGTGGTAGGCGATCAGCGGCGCGGAGACGAGAGTCGTCAGCTCCACCGCGACCCACATGAGCGGCAGGCTCGGGGAAAGGAGCGCAAACACCATCGCTCCGAAGAACGCCGAGAGGCATATGTAGTACGTCCGGTGGGACATGTGGTCGCCGCCTTCGCGGCGGTCGGCCTCGCGGATGTAGAACACGCTCTGCACGAGGTCGGCGACGAACAGCGCGCTCGTCAGCCAAACCAGCAGCCATTTCAAATTTTCAATCATCACAACTCCTTGCTTAACTACCTAACCACAAAACCACCTAACTACCTAACCCCTTCACCCACGCCGATGCATAAGGTGGACGTCCCCAAGCGCGTTGAGCCTGTCCGTGTCAATGGACGAGAAGGTGCGGTTGATCTGATAGATCGCGATGCCGAGGACGAAGACGAGCACGAAGACGTCGAGGAGGATTCCCAGTTCGACGACGAGTCCGTATTCAAGCAGGATGCCCGATCCGAAGACGGCGATTCCGTTTTCGAAGGCGAGGAATCCGAGGACCTGCGTTATCGCCTTGCGCCGCGCGCAGATGAGGAAGAGCCCCGTGCCCATCGTCGTGAACGCGACGGGGATCGCGAGCTCGGAGGCGACGGTCTCGTGGATGTGGAGGGCCTTTCCGATCGCGAAGCTCGCAGACGCGATCGCGAACGCGATGACCTGCGAGAGGCGGAATCCGACGAGCGGTTCAAGCTCGAAGTTGGCCTTTGCCCTGTCCGCTGCGTAGCGCAGGAGAATCGGCAGCGCGACGCCCTTGACGGCGCCGTTGACGAAGGCCACGGCCCATACCCTGAAGCCCGGCGCTCCGGCGTCCGTCCAGTTCCAGAGGAGTATCGGGAGGAGCCCAACCATCCATCCCTGGACGGCGACGAGGCGGATCGCCTGGCGCAGGCGTCCCGTGCCGGCGAGCACTATGTTCGTCAGGAGGAAAAGCGCGAGAAGAATTTCTGCTGTGGAAGTCATTTGTGTTTCCTTAGAAAAGTATGTAAAGTACTGCCCCGAGCGTCGCGACCATCAGAGTGCCGAGAAGGACCTGCGGCGTCTTTAGGAAGCGCATGCGCGCGATCACGGATTCGACGATTCCGACGAGCACGGCAGTCGCGAGGATTCCGCCGAAGAGGACGACGGTCTTTGCCTCCGGCCCGATGGAGAGCTTCGGAACGAGCATCGCAACGAGGAACGCGGCGAGGAGTTCGAACTTGAGCGCGGCGCCGTAGAGGATGAAGGCGAGGTCGGGTCCGGCGTTGTCGAGGATCATCGCCTCGTGTATCATCGTGAGCTCGAGGTGCGTCTCCGGATCGTCGAACGGCACGCGGCAGTTTTCGCAGAGGAGAATCGTGAAGAAGGCGACGGCGATCAGGATGAGAGAGAACGCGTGGTGCGTCCACGCCGCGCCGTCGTAGTCGCCGAGCATCCCCTGGAGATTGACGTCGCCAGAGAGGCAGACGAGAAAGCCGAGGATGATGAAGACGATCGGCTCGACGAGGGCTGAGAACTGGACCTCGCGGCTCGCGCCCATTCCCTCGAACGCGCTTCCGGTATCCAACGCCCCGAGAACCGTGAAGAAGCGTCCTGTGCCGAGAAGATAGAAGAACAGCGCCGCGCTTGCGCTTGCGAACGCGCCGTGTCCGGGCCCCCACGGGAAGAGCATCGCCGCCAGAACCGTCGCCGCAAGCGATACGGACGGCGCGAGGTCGAAGAGCCACGTTGAGGTCGCGGAGCGCGGGCAGGACTTGCGAACGAGCTTCGCGAGGTCGAAGTAGAGGCGGAACAGCCCCGGGCCGCGGCGTCCCGCAAAGAACGCCTTCGTCTGGTTGACGATGCCGGGGAGGAGTGGCGCGAGCAGCGCCGCAAGGAGGAAGGTGAGTATGTTCATGATGCGAAGGCGGCGACGAGAAGAACGACAACCGTGATGAGGATGAGAAGTATGTAGAGATGGAGCGATCCGCTCTGCAGGAGATGCGCACGCTGGAAGACGCGGGCGAAGAATGTGAAGAGCGGACGCCAGAAGCCCGCCAGCGCGCGGTCGTCCGTCTCCGTGACGAGCGCGGCGTCAGTCGGCGTGGCGGGATGTCCCCTGAACGGGATGAGGTGCTTCCGGGGTCTGAGCGCGAACGCGAAGAGGTCCGCAAGCGGCTGCGTGAACGCGGTCGCGGTGTAGGCCATGCGCGCGGTCGGCTCGTGGTAGCCGCAGTCCCAGGTAGGGCATTGCGGCTTGACCGCTCCGCGCGGACAGAGGAAGCGGCGCAGCGCGACGAGCGCGGCGGTCAGCAGGACAAGCGCGCCGCCGATTGTCGCGGCGGTGAGGAGGACGTTTTCGCCTATGCCGACGGCGAATGTATGGACGATGAAGATCGTTCCCGGGATCATCGCGACGGAACCGAGGAACAGCGCGAGCTGGGCTATCCACATGCGCTTCGGCGTCTCGACGGCGTCTGCGGCGGCCTTGCTGCGCGGTTCGCCGAGGAAGGTCGCGGCGATCGCCTTGCAGTAGGCCGCCGCGGCGAGTCCGCCGGTGAAGGCCAGCGCCGCGAGCACGGTGAATCCGGCGGCGACGAGCAGGGGGCTGCCGGACCTGACGGCGAGGAATCCGGCAGTATAGATGAGGAGCTCGCCGAGGAAGCCGTTGAGCGGGGGGAGCCCGGCGAGGCCGAGTGCGTTGAGGGTGAAGAGCGTGCCTGTGAATGGCATGCGCTTCATGAGTCCGCCGAGCCTGTCCTGGTCGAGCGTTCCCGTCTGGCGCAGGATGGAGCCTGCGCCGAGGAAGAGCGCGCCCTTGAGGAGCGCGTGGTTCAGGACGTGCGCGAGGGCGCCGGTGAAGGAGAGGACATAGATCTCGGAGAAAAGCGAGCCGCCGTCGCGCGAGTTCGCGACGAGGGCGAGCCCGAGACCCATGGCTATGACGCCCATGTTCTCGACGGACGAAAAGGCGAGGAGCTTCTTCAGGTTGACCTGCGGGAGGGCGAAGAGGATTCCGCCGATTGCTCCTGCGACACCGAGCGCGATAAGGGTGAGTCCGGCGGTTGTGTTGTATGGAACGGCTGTGCAGACTGGCCAGAAAAAGTTGAGGAGTCCGTAGAAGCCGAGTGGGATCATCGCGCCGGACATGACGGCGGAGGCGGGGGCTGGGGCGGCGGGATGCGCTTCAGGGAGCCAAACATGGAACGGCGGGAAGCCTATCTTGAGTCCGAAACCGACGATTGCGCAGAAGAACGCGGCGAGAAAGGCGTCCGGATTATTTAGGAGCACGCCCGCGAGCATGAGCGCGCACGCGCCCGCGTGGCACGCGAGGAGGTAGATCCATGTCGCCCTGCGCACGGGCTTCTCGGTGTTCTCGAAGGCGACGAGTCCGGCCGAGGACAGTCCCATCGCCTCCCAGGCGAGGAGAAACGAAATCTTGCCGGGCGCATAGACGACGGCGAGCATCGACGCCAAAGTCGCCAGAAAGAAGGCCCAGAAGCGGAAAAGATGCTTTTTCGCCTCGCCGTGAAGGTAGGCGGTCGCATGCAGCGCGGCCGCCGCGCCGACGGCTGCGATGGGCAATGTGAATAGAAGTTTTGTCTGCACGATTAGTATTCCAGTTTGAAAAATTCGCATATTATACTCTTATGCCCCGATTCTGGCAATGGCATGCCGAAAAGAGAGATACTTTCGTATAAGTGCCAAAACGGGAAGGATATTGTATAATGTCCTCACAACAACCACAATTGGGAATGGAGATGCAGATGATGAACGACAAGAATGTGATTACGACTTCGAATTCCGCGGGCAGGGCAATCGTCGTGCGGTGCGCCGCGCTGGCCATGCTGTCCTGCCTTCCGCTGGCGGGCATGGCGTCCGCCGAGTTCTTCAACGACGTGAAGATTCCGATGCGCGACGGCGCGAACCTCGCGGGCGACTTGTATCTGCCGACGAACCGCGCGGAGAAGATAGGCTGCTTCATGTCTTTCTCGCCATACAAGGCGACAGGCGGCGAGAGGCCTTGGTCTGCGGACCGCGCGGAGGAGTGGGGCGTTGCGACGCTTGCGGTGGACTGCCGCGGATGCTGCCATTCCGAGGGTGTGTTCGAGCCGTGGGAAGGGCGACTTGTGGACGATGCGGAAGATCTTTTGAAGTGGATCGCCGCGCAGCCGTGGTCCAACGGACGCGTGGTGACCGTCGGCGGATCGTACCCCGGCAACACGCAGCTCGCCTGTCTCAGGAGCGGAAACCCCGCGCTTGTCGCCTGCGCGCCGTCCGTCATCACCTTCAACCCGTATTCCATCAACTACGCGCCCGGCGGGGTGCTGATACCCGAGTTTTTCCAGAAGTGGCATTCCGGATTCGGCTCGCCCGAGAGCTGGGAGGAGCTGACGCGCCATCCGGACCGCAATGACCCCTACTGGGTGTCGCGCTGCGATCTGAGGAACCTTTCGGCGGCCAGGGGACGCGTGCTCTACCAGGCGGGATGGTTCGACATGCTGGGCACGGACACCTTCGAGTCGTTCGCGCTAATGCCGGAGGGCTCGTTCCTGCGCGTCGGACCGTGGAGCCACGGCGTCAACACGTTCGACAAGCCGGAGATCAACTATTCGAAGGTAGAAGGCGCGGCGGTAACCGAGGATATGGAGAACGAGTTCCTCCGATCCGCGCTGGAAGGCCGCGCGAGCGAGACGGCGAAGCTTCCGGGGAAGATGCAGATATTCGTGATGGGCGCGAATGTCTGGCGCTACGAGAACGAGTGGCCGCTCAAGCGCACCGTGTACAGGAAGCTCTACTTCGGAGAGGGCCGTGCGCTGTCCTTCGACGCGCCTAAGGGCGCACCGGGCGAGGATGCGTTCGAGTACGATCCGAAGAACCCCGTTCCGACGAAGGGCGGACGCATCATCCTGAACGGCGGACAGTTCTCGCAGGCCGAGATCGAGGCGCGTGTCGACGTGCTGTCCTACACGGCGGACGTGTTGGACGAAGACCTCGAGGTGACGGGGAACGTCATGGCGTCGATCGTCGCGAAGTCCACGGCCGGGATTGCGGACGTCACGGTGAAGCTCGTCGACGTCTATCCGGACGGCACGCCGTACAACGTTCTCGACTCGATCTGCCGCGGCGCATTTGCCGCGGACGCGCCGACTAAGCTCGACTTCCGCGTGGACATCACGAGCTACGTCTTCAAGAAGGGGCACCGCATCCGCGTGGAGATAGCAGGCTCCAACTCGCCGCACTACGAAAAGGCGAAGGAAGCGGCTACGACGCGGCTTGTCCGCGGCGAGTCGCACCTGGTGCTTCCGACCATTCCGGCGGCGTCTGAGTAATACAGCGCGACTGTCGCTTCATTTTGGCGGAACTCGCTATTGACCGCGCAACGAATTTGCGGTAAAATATCCTTAAATAGGTAAAAGAAGGCTATCCGCTAATGTGGCTTCAGAAACTACAGTCGCTTTTTTCAACTGACATCGGCATCGATCTCGGCACGGCGAACTCGCTCGTGTACGTGAAGGGGCACGGCGTTGTCCTGCGCGAACCGTCGGTCGTGGCAATCCAGGCCGGCTCGAAGCGCGTTCTCGCCGTCGGTGCGGAGGCCAAGCGCATGCTCGGCCGCACGCCCGGCAACATCGTCGCGATCCGTCCGATGAAGTCGGGCGTAATCGCCGATTTCGACATCACCGAGGCGATGCTCGCGTACTTCATCAACAAGGTGCGCCCGAAACGCTTCTTCTGGTCGAAGTACTCCAAGCCCCGCATGGTCATCGCGGTTCCCTCGGGCATCACCGAGGTCGAGAAGAAGGCCGTGGAGGAGGCTGCCCGCAACGCGGGCGCGGGTCTCGTGTTCCTCATCGAGGAGCCGATGGCCGCGGCGATCGGCGTGGGGCTGCCGGTCAGCGAGCCTGAGGGCTCGATGATCGTCGACATCGGCGGCGGCACTTGCGAGGTCGCCATCATATCACTTGCGGGCATAGTCCACAGCGACTCCGAGCGCGATGCCGGAGGCGACGCCATGGACGACTGCATCATGAGGTACATCCAGCGCGTATACAACCTGCTCATAGGCGAGCGGATGGCCGAAATGATCAAGATCGAAATAGGGAGCGCCTTCCCGACTGGAGAGGAGAAGACGCTCGAAATCAAGGGCAGGGACATAGTGGCGGGGTTGCCGAAGACTTTGACGATAACCTCCGAGGAAATAAGAGAGGCTCTGAAGGATCCGATCAGCAAGATCGTGGACGCCGTGCGCGCGACGCTCGACAAGTGCGAGCCGGAGCTTGCGGCGGACTTGGTGGACCGCGGGCTGGTGCTTTCCGGCGGCAGTTCGCAGCTGAGAGGCCTCGACAAGCTCCTTTCGCAGCAGACGGGCCTTCCCGTGACGCTGGCGGAAGATCCGCTTTCCGCCGTGGCGGAAGGCACCGGCGTGGTGATGAACGAGCTTGATTTCCTCGAGAAGAACAAGAAATCGTAAGGTTTTCGGCAAGTCCCGCATGGAGGGCTTGCTGGAGTGAAGGCCAGAACAACCGGAACATACGCGCTCATCGCCCTCGCGGCGGTGCTGACGGCGGTCATGTGCTTTTCGCGCGCGGCCGGCGTCGAGGCGATGTATCCGTTCCAGAGGGCCTGGCGCGCCGTCTCCAACAGGGTCGGCTCGCGGATTTCCGGTGCATGGCGCGGCGCTGCGGCGAGCGCGGAGAACGTGCGCCTCAAGCGCGAGGTCGCCGCACTTGCCCTCGCGCGCGACGACCTAGCGAGGCTCGAGGCGGAGAACGAACGCCTGAGGCGCGCGCTCGATTATTCCGAAAGCGAGCGCGGCGTATGGCTCGCGGCGGCGGTTCTTTCCCGCTCTCCCGCGCTTGCCGCCGGGCGGCACGTGCTGCGCACCGACAAGGGTTCGAACGCGGGAGTCGCCGAAGGCGCGGTGGTGACGGTTCCGGAAGGGCTTGTCGGGCGCGTCGTGTCCGTCACGTCGCACACTTCTGAGATTCTTCTCGTCACGGACCCGTCGCTCAAGGTCTCGTGCGAGGTAGCGCTCCCGGGAGGGGATTTCCTGCGCGGGACGCTTGCGGGCGGCTCGGACGAGCGGCTCGCCCTAAAGCACATTTTGTCCAAGGCGGAGGTCCCGCCGAGGAGTCCGGTATTTACATCAGGTCTCGGAGGGGTGTTCCCCAAGGGGATCGCGGTCGGCACTTTGCTTGAGGTCCGTCAGGACTGTGATTCGCCAAGGCGCGAGGGTGAGGTGCTTCCGGCCGTCGACTTTTCGACGCTGAAGGACGTCTTCATCCGCCGTGAAAGGTAGCATCGTCAAGTTCGCTTTCATCGTTCTTGCGCTCGTCATCGGCGGTGCGCTTGAAAGCGTGCTGCCTTCCGTCTGGGGTCTCGGCGTGCCAGTCCTCCTCGGCGTTGCGATCTTCTTCGCCCACTACACCGCCGCGCCCGTGTGGATCTTCGCGGCCGTTTCCGCCGGCGCGCTCGAGGAGTCCGTAGCAGCTCTCCCTCCCGCGACGGCGATAGTCTTCTTTGCCGCGATCGCGCTCGCCGTTCGCTTTCTTCGCGAGCCGGTCGTCTGGGTGGTTGCGGCGTTCCCGGCGTACCAGGTGTGGCTCGGGCTCGTCGCCGATGGGTCCGGGGCGATTGCGCGCGCGATGGTGGCGATTCCGGTCGGGGCCCTTTCGCTCGCGGCCGTCGTGTCGCTGATGTCCGTCGCATGGAGAAAGGCGGGTGCCGATGCGTGACGATGTCAGGCTCGTAAGCGACCTCTCCGCGCTCGCGACGGGCGTGGTGTTCATCGTCGGACTCGTCGTGCTCGGGTTCCGCCTTGCGCAGATACAGCTTGTGGACGCGGCGAAGTACCTCGAGGACGGATCGCGCCAGGCCGCGCGCAGGGTGCAGACCGCGGGGCCGCGCGGACGCATCATCGCGCGCGACGGGACGGTTCTCGCCGACAACCGCGCGTCGGTTTCGATAGTCGTGAGCCCCGAGGGGTTCCAGCGCCGGAACTGGACCGAGACCGTCTCGGCGATATCCAACGCGATCGAGTCCGTCGCGTCCGCGATAGAGACGCCGTCTCCGCTTTCCGCTAACGCGATCGCGCGGCACGTCCGCCAGCAGCTGGCGCGTCCGCTCGTCGTCTGGCGCGACGTCGGCGACGAGCAGATCGCGCGTCTCGTCGAGCGCGAGAGCGAGTTCCCGGGCTTCGAGTGCGTGGAGACGGAGGAGCGGACGTATCCCGAGGGGCGGCTTGCGGCGCATGTCATCGGATACGTCGGACGCGGCGAGACGACGAGCGCGGCGGGCGAGAAGTTCAACTTCAGGGACAAGGAGATGAAGGGGCGCGCGGGGCTGGAGGCGTTCTACGACGGATACCTCCGCGGCTCGCCGGGCGAGGTTTCGGTCACAGTCGACGCGCGCGGCTTCGCCGTCGCGGAGGAGACGGTGGTGGAGGCGAGGCGCGGTCCGGACCTCAAACTCACGATCGACCCGAAGATACAGCGCTCCGTCGAGCGGCAGCTCCGCGGCGAATACGCCGCGTGCGCGGTGATGGATCCGAGGGACGGCGCGGTGCTCGCGCTCGCGAGCGCGCCGGCGTACGACCTAAACCTGCTTGTTCCGCGCCTGACGCCCGAGATGCAGGAGCGCTACGTCGGCAACCACGCGTGCCGCAACCGCGCGTGCTTCGAGACGTACGCGCCCGGCTCCACGTTCAAGCCGGTGACGGCGCTAGCGGGGCTTGCGGCGGGACGCTCGGCGCTCGCCGAGTACGAATGCACCGGTGTCTTCTCGCTCGGTGGGATGCGGCTCCACTGCGCGAGGAGGTGGGGGCACGGTCCGATAGACATGCGCCACGCGCTGAAGGAGAGCTGCAACACTTACTTCTGCAACCTCGGCTCCGAGATCGGGACGAACGCGCTCTTTGCCGCGGCGAGGGCGTTCGGACTCGGCGAGAAGACCGGGCTAGACTTTCCGCAGGACTCCGCGGGCGTTGTGCCTTCCGCCGAGTTCAAGCGCCGCAACTACAATCTGCCTTGGTATGCGGGCGATCTCGCGCAGGCGTCGATCGGACAGGGCCAGCTGCTTGTGACGCCGCTTCAGATGGCGCGCGTCGCGGGCGCGATAGGGACGGGCCGCCTGGTGCGGCCGCACCTCCGGGCCGACGCGCCGGTGGAGAGCTCGCCGCTTCCGTTCTCGCAGCGCCAGCTCGCGGTCGTGCGGGAGGGGATGCGCATGGTCGTGGACGGAGGGACGGGAAAGCTCGCGGGAGAGGGCGTCGCGGTTCCGGTCGCGGGAAAGACGGGGACGGCCGAGGTCGGGCGCGGCGCGACGAGGAGGAAGAACACGTGGTTCATCGCATACGCGCCGGCGGAGAATCCGACAGTCGCCGTCGCGATGGTCGTCGAGAACGGAATGTCGGGCGGAGGCACCACCGCGCCGAAGGTGGGCGAGGTGCTGAAGACGATCTTCGGGGAATTGTGAATGATGAATGAAGCATGAAGTTTCTTGAATACATAAAGAGATTCAACTGGATCACGTTCGCCGCGATGCTTGCGCTTATCGCGCTCGGCACGGCCGCGATCTACTCCGCCGGGAACGCGCGTTCCGGCGAGGTGTTCCACGTGATGTGGAAGGCGAATCTCGGTACGGCGGTGTTCGGGCTCGCCGTCTACCTCGCGCTCGCGTTCTTCGACTACAGGAAGTACATCACCGTTTCCGCAATCCCCGCGTATGCGCTTGCGGTCGTTCTGCTCGTCGTCGTGCTTTTGGTCGGAACGTCCACCTACGGCGGAAGGCGCTGGCTCTGGTTCTTCCAGCCGAGCGAGGTGTCGAAGCTCTGCGTAATCTCGATGCTCGCGTGGCTGTTCGGCCCGACGGACTCCCCGCCGTGGATGCGCGGCTTCAGGGGGTTCTTGCTCGCGGCGGCGCTCGTCGGGGTTCCGGCGGTGCTCATCTTGAAGGAGCCGGACCTCGGCACGATGCTCACGCTCATGCCCGCGACGGCGCTCATGCTCTTTGTCGCGCGCGTGTGGCGCAGGGCGCTTGTCGTCGCGCTGTGCGCGGCGGTGGTCGGGGGGACGGCGCTTCTGGGCGCGGTCTACGAGGCGGAGAAGCCGGGCGTCCCCGAGGCGAGGCGCGAGGCGATAATGAAGTACGTGCCCCTGAAGCCGCACCAGGTCAAGCGCGTGAGGGTCTTCCTCTTTCCGGACGAGGATCCGAACGCCGCGGGGTACAATCTAAGGCAGGCGCTGATCTCGATCGGCTCGGGCGGATTTTCCGGCAAGGGGTTCCGCAGGGGCGAGACGAACCACCTCAAGTACCTGCCGCAGTCAATTTCGATGAACGACTTCATCTTCTGCGTGTACGCGGAGGAGGCTGGGTTCGTCGGATCGGTCTTGCTGCTCGCGCTGTTCGGGGCGCTTCTCGTCCCGTGCGCGTGGACGGCGTATGTTGTAACGGACGGAACCGGACGCCTGCTCGCGCTCGGGGTCTCCACGCTGGTGTTCGCGCATGTCTTCATAAACATCGCGATGTCGGTGGGACTCGTGCCGATCACCGGGCTTCCGCTGCCGTTCATATCTGCCGGGCGCACCTTCCTCGTGACGGTGATGGCCGGACTAGGAATCGTACAAAGCGTGTCAATACACGGAAGGGAAACAAGAACATGAACCTGTTCGGATGGCTCAAGCGCTCCAAGCTGAAGCGCGAGATAATAGTAAACGTCGAAAAACTCGAGACCCGCGTCGCGGTGCTCGAAAACGGAAGGCTCGAGGAATTCATGGTCGAGCATCCCGAGGCCGAGCGCCTCGTCGGAAGCGTCTTCAAGGGACGCGTCCAGAACCTGGAGAACGACCTCCAGGCGGCGTTCGTCGACATCGGACTCAAGAAGAACGCATTCCTGCACTACTGGGACATGACTCCCGACGCGGACGCGCTCCTTGACGAGGACGACGAACCGAAGAAGGGACAGAAGGGCGGAAGGAAGTCCAACAGGCTCTCCGACGCCGAGATCGCGAAGCGCTTCCCGCCGGGAAGCGAGATCATCGTGCAGGTCACGAAGGGTCCGATCTCCACGAAGGGTCCGCGCGTCACCGCGAACCTCTCGATACCAGGGCGCTACCTCGTCATGATGCCGGGCACGCGCATCCGCGGAGTGTCTAAGAAGATCGGCGACGCGAAGGAGCGCCTGAGGCTCAAGAAGATCCTCGACAAGCTTCCGCTTCCCGAGAACGTCGGACTCGTCGTGCGCACCGTCGGCGCCGGCGCGAGCGCGCGCGCCTTCGCGCGCGACCTCCGCAACCTCCTCGCGGTCTGGAACGAGATGCAGTCCAACACGAAGCGCCTCAGGACGCCGTGCTGCATCTTCCAGGAGCCCGACCTCTGCGAGCGCGTGGTGCGCGACTGGCTTACCGAGGACGTCGACGCGATCGTCATCGACGACGAGAAGAGCTACGAGTCGATGCGCGAGGTCACCGCGCGCATCTCGCGCCGCGCGAAGTCGAAGATCCGCCGCTACGACGGGACGACGAGCCTGTTCGAGCACTACGGACTCGAGCGCCAGCTTGCGGAGGCGTTCCGCCGCCAGGTGCCGCTGAAGTCCGGCGGATACCTCGTCATCGACGAGACGGAGGCGCTCATCGCCGTCGACGTCAACACGGGGCACCACAAGGGCAGCGGAAGCCAGGAGGAGGCGATCCTCCAGGTGAACCTCGAGGCGGTTGACGAAGTGGCGCGCCAGCTGAGGCTGAGGAACATCGGCGGACTCGTCGTCCTCGATCTCATCGACATGAAGTCGAGGAAGCACCAGAAGCAGGTGTACCGCGCGCTCAAGGACGCGCTCAAGCGCGACCGCGCGCGCACGAACGTGCTCGAGATCTCCGAGCTCGGGCTCCTCGAGATGTCGCGTCAGCGCCAGGACCGCTCGATCCTCTCGATGCTCACCTCGAAGTGCCCCTACTGCTCGGGACGCGGCGTCGTCAAGTCTCCGATGGCGGTCTCCGTCGAGCTGCAGCGCAAGCTCACCTCGCTCCTCCGCCAGGCGGAGGCGGACAAGAAGCCGTTCGAGCCGAAGATCGTCATCGCGCCGCAGGTCATGCAGCGCCTGCAGACAGAGGACAAGGACATTCTCGCGCAGATGCAGAAGCAGTTCAGCACGCGGCTCAGGTTCGTGTCGGAGCTCCACCGCCATCCGGAGGCGTTCTCGATCCTCGACGCTGCGACGGGCCAGGTGCTCTACTCGCAGTCGTGAGTGCGCCGCGAAAATGGTATAATATCACAAATCACCAAGGAGTAATCATGTCTCTCAACATAGTCAAGGAAATCGACAACAGGGTCCAGGTCAAGAACGTGCTCATGAGCGTGAGCGACAAGACCGGGCTCGAAACCTTCGTCCCCGCGCTCGTCAAGGCGTGCCCGGGCGTGAAGATCTATTCGACCGGCGGAACGTACGCCAAGGTGAAGGAAATCCTCGGCGACAAGGCCGAGGGGACGCTCGTCGCCGTGTCGGACTACACCGGCCAGCCGGAGATGCAGGGCGGTCTCGTCAAGACGCTCGACTTCAAGATCTACCTCGGGCTCCTCTCGGAGAAGTACAACGACGCGCACCAGGCGGACCTGAAGCGCCTCTCCGCGCAGCCGATCGACATGGTCGTCGTGAACCTCTATCCGTTCCAGGCCACCGTCGCGAAGGAAGGCGTCACGCCCGAGATGGCGCGCACGAACATCGACATCGGCGGCCCGTGCATGGTCCGCGCCTCCGCGAAGAACTACCTCCGCGTCGCGTCGGTGACGGATCCGCTCGACTACCCCGCCATCGCGCAGGAGCTTGAGTCGCGCGGCGGCACGCTCGGACTCGACACGCGCTTCCGCCTCATGAAGAAGGCGTTCACGCACACGGCCGAGTACGACACCGCGATCTCGAAGTTCTTCACCACGCGCACGTGGGAAGAGGTCGACGCGACCTACGACCAGCACTGACGCGCGCTTCGCGCCGCGTCGGCCCCGCCTAGCGACTCGCCCTTTTGAGCGGTGGCGGCGGGGTTTCCTTTTTGGTATAATAGCGATGTAAACCAAAAGGGGATCCTATGAAGGACACCGCGAAACATGCCATAAAGGTCTGCATAATCGACGACCACAGCGTCGTTCGGATGGGCCTCAAGTACATGCTCTCGTACATCGACGACGTCGAGTGCGTCGGCGAGGCGTCCGGCGGCGAAGGCGCCGCGGCGTTCGTGCGCGGATGCGGAGCCGACATCACGCTGCTCGACGTGCGCATGCCGGGAGTGGACGGAATCGGCGCGCTCGACGAGATTCTCGCGGACAATCCGGACGCGAAGGTCATCATGCTCTCGACGTCCGACGCGGAGGAGGACATCTACCGCGCCGTCACCATGGGCGCGAAGGGGTATCTCCTGAAGGAGAGCGACCCCAACCGCCTGCTGGAGGCGATACGCACCGTTGCGGCGGGCGGAACCTGCCTCCCCGAGGAGCTGAAGCGCGTGTACGACGCGCGCGCGGCGGAGCGCGGTCTCACCTCCCGCGAGAGCGAGATTCTGCGCTACATAGCCAAGGGATACTCGAACGAGGAGATCGCGGACATGGTGCACCTCAGCCTCAACACCGTGAAGACGCACGTCAAGAGCATCCTCGCCAACCTCAACGTCAGCGACCGCGCAGAGGCGGTCGCGGAAGGCATCCACAGGGGCATAATCGCGTGACGTCCGTTTTTGCAGTGCTCGCCGCGGCATGCTGCGTGACCGGACAGGTCACGTTCGTGGCGCGTGACCAGTCGAACGCGGGTGTAGTCTCCGTCGAGCCGTCCGGCAGGCCTATGTGGTTTGCGGGTCCGAGGGAAACTGCGGATGTCGGGGAATCGCACACGGCCGCGTTCGCGCCAGGCGACATGATAGCGCTGCGCGGCAGCGAGGCGGAGCTCTCCTTTGCGCCCGGGCTTCTCGACTGCGAGATAGAGGTGATTTCCCACGGTGTCCTCCCGCCCGCGCCGGAGAAGAGGCTGCGCGACTTGGACTGGGGAACTAAGGACAACGAGCGCGTGGCGCTCGCCGGCGTTCTCACGGCCGTCGCGCCGTCCTCCTCGAAGGGGTACATGCGGCTTTCCTTAGCGACGGAAGACGGAACTTTCGACGCCGAAGTTCCGGCCGGGACGGCGGACTGGACCGCGCTCATAGACGCGGAACTGCGCCTCGAAGGTGTCGCGATGAGCGTGTTCAACATCCGCAGCGAGTTCGTCGGAGTGCTTCTTCGCGTCCTCTCCGCGTCCGACGTTCAGGTCGTCCGCGAGTCGGGAGATCCGTTCGCAAAGCCCCTCACCGCCCTGAATGCGATACTTCCGTATTCTCCGAACGGCGTCGACCTCCACAGCCGCCATGTCAAGGGCGTCGTCACTTACGCGAGCCCTGGCAGATTTTTGTGGCTGTCAGACGGTGCCGCGACGCTTAAGGTGAGCACGACGGACGCAGCCTCCGAGCCAGGCGATGTCGTTGAGGCCGTCGGCTTCGCGACGCAGTACCACGGACTCGGAAGGCTCGTCGGCGGTGTGGTGCGACGCGTCGGAAGCGCCGCGCTGCCCGATGCCGTGCGCGTGGGGTGGACGGAGCTGGACGGGTATCCGTACGACGAGTCTGGACACTTCCTGAACTACGACGGCAGGCGCGTCGTCTGCACCGGACGGCTCCTGTCGCTCGTCGAAAGGGGAACGGGCGTCGACCTAGTTGTTGAGTGCGAGGGCGTGAAGGTCGATGTTTCGGCGGCGGAGCGGCTGAACGGGCTTACGGCGGACGACATATCGTGGGACCCGAGCGTGAGCGTCACCGGCGTTCTGGAGCTCGAGGAGAATCATGGTGAGCTGCAGGGGCAGCTTCCGGCGATAGGCGGATGGACCATCCTCGTGGCGTCCGCATCTGACATCACCGTCGAGCGCGACGCCGCGTGGCGCGCGCACTGTGCCGCGCAGGTGGGATGGTGCGTCATTACCGGAATCGTGATCGCCCTCGTCATCGCGCTTGCCCTCGGCGCGCTCGTGCTCCTCAGGTACCGCTCGCAGAAGCGCGCCCTTGCGCTGCTCACGGACGAGCGCAAGCGCATGGCGGCGGATCTCCACGATACGCTCGAACAGCAGCTCGCGAGCGTGCGGATGGTGCTTAACGCGGCCGTTTCGTTCACGCCGAACGTGCCGGAGAAGGTTACGCAGGCGGTGACCGAGGCGAACGGACTCCTAGCCCACGCGAAGGACGAGATGCGCGCGCGCATCTTCAACATGCGCAGCGACACCCTGTTCACCCAGGGGCCGGAGAAGGTGTTCACCGAGCTCGCCCGCAAGTTCGCGAAATCTGGGGTTGTTGCCGTGAGGACGCACTTCCGCGGGCTTCCTGACCATCTGGCGGAGTCGGTGTTCTCCGAGGTCGTGTTCATCGTTGGCGAGGCGATAACGAACGCCGTCAAGCACGGAAAGTGCAGGACGCTTGTGGTGACGAGCGACCCTTCGCCGAACGGCTTCACGCTGTCCGTCGCGAACGACGGGGAGCCCTTCGATCCATCAAGGGCGCTCGGACCGGAGGCGGGGCACTTCGGGCTTGTCGGAATGCGCGAGCGCGCGAAGCGGGCGAACATCGAAATGTCTTTCGTCCACGAGGGGCGCTGGATGATCCTGCGCCTCGGCGTTCCGGCCTGAGGCGCTACTTTGCCGGCGTGACCTTCCTGACGCAGCGGAGCACCTTATTGGGCGGCGAGGCGGGGGCGGCAGCGGCGGCAGGTTTTGCCTGAAGCTGCGCCATGAGCTTTTCCTTGATCGACTCGTTTCTCCTGGTGACGTCGCGCACCGCGAAGAGCATCGTGTCGTTCCTGAGGAGCTTGACCTTGCTCACGGAGACCTCCGCGTCGAAGAGCGAGCCGTCCTTGCGCACGCCGCGTCCGCTCATGATCACGGGGCGGTTCTCGCTAAGCGGCTGGGCGAGCTGCGTGAAGATGACGGGCGTGAACCCCCTGATAAGCTGGCTGAGCGACATGTCCCACATATCGCCCGGGGTGTATCCGAACACGTGCTCGACGCGTATGCTGCTGTCCACGACATGTCCCTTGTCGTCCACGAGCAGAACGGCGTCGTACAGCGCGTCCATCAGGCTGCGGTAGAGTTCGCGCTGCGTCGGGCCCTTCGCCTCCGCGGGTGCTGGTGCGGGCGGTTCCTCCGCCGGCTGCGGCTGTTCGGCTGCAGGCGGATGCACGATGGAGATCGGCGGAGGCGGCTCCGGCGCCGACTGCGGTTCGGGGGCGGCGGGCTGTGGGGCCGCAGGCTGGGGCGATGGCGGCTCCGGGGCCGGACTCGGCGGAGTCTCGGGCCGTTCTGCCGCCGGCTGCGGATTTGCGGGCTCCTGGCTTGGCTTTTCCTTGGGAGCCGCGGTTTCGGATTTTGAGAACCAGAATTTCATAAGCTGTCACCGTCTCCCTTCAGAAGTCTTCGCCCAGGTCTATTCGCATTGTCCGGCCCTTCATTGCCTGAAGAACCCTCGGATCGCTCTCCTCGGTTGCGGCGTGGAGCGTGTTCGCCACGGATTCCGCCGGGACGACGATCGGCGCGCCGCAGCCGGGGCACAGAAGCTTCTCGCCGATGAGGTCGCGCGTCGCCTCGACCTCCTGCTTGCACGCTTCGCACACGAAGGAGATCATCTGGCTGCTGTCCGGCTCCGCCGCAGGCTCGGGCTCGTCCTTCTTTCCGTCCAGCCCCAGGTTGTCGACGTCGATTCGGATTGTGAGGCCCTTGAGCTTTTCCGGCGCGATGGACTCCGCCTCGCGCGAGGAGACGGTCTGGGCATGGCGCACCAGGCCATCGGCGTCGGCACCTCCGTCGTTGGCGTGAATAGTGTTCGGCTCGGACACGGGCGGAACGATGATCGGGTTGCCGCACGTCGGGCATTCCGTCTCCAGTCCGACCATGTCTCCAGTCGCCTCGACCTCCTGCTGGCAGCGGGGGCAGCGGAACGATATAAGGGCGTTCGGGTCGACCTTCGGCGCCGGTTCCTCCTCCGCAGGCGCCTCCGCAGCCTCCGCGCCCGCCTGCTGTTCGGCCTCCTCCGCAGGCGCAGCTTCGACGGATTCCTCCGCCGGCGCGGCATTTTCGGCGGACTGTTCGACGGCATTCTGCTCGGCGGCATTCTGCTCGGCGGCGACCTGCTCCACTGCCTCGGCTGGCGCGGCGACCTGCTCTTCCGCCGCCTGTTCGGCAGGAGCTTCGGTCGCGGCCGGGGCTTCAGCGACCGGTGCGACGGGAGCTTCCGCGACCTGCGGCGCCGGCGCAATCACGCTGGCGCAGGCGAGCTTGAGGGAGCGCGGCGCGGTAATGCGCAGGGCGTCACGCTCGGGGAGCATGAACGTCTCGCCCGTGCGCGGATTGCGCATTTTGCGGGGCTTGCGCCGCACGACTTCGAGTTTGCAGATTCCAGGTATTACGAACGTATTGCGCGCTTCGCGGCGCGAGAGTTCACAGAGAGCGGCGAGGATTTCCTTGATCTTGTTCTGCGGCAGTGCGCAGGTCCACGACAGCTCCTTTACAAGACGTGATTTGGTAAACGGCTTTTTCCCGCTGATGCCTTCTTTCATGAAGCATTACCTCCAGTTGTTCTTGTTCTCTGCTTGTACCTTATTACCAGCTGCACGCAGGCGATTTTCCATGCGACTGTACACCTGTGTCAACCACAACACCGCATAATATACACGATATTACGTAATTTTGTCAATGCATAGTTTGGCATTTAATGGATTGTACTTGTCACATGTCACTCGGCGGACATGCAGGGGATTGGCAACGGAAAGTGCCAGATATGCTATAATATAGGGGCAATGAACGACGGGAATACACTCTTGGGTCCGAAAGGACAGCGGCAGTCTCCCAGCACTGGCGACTGCGCCGTGCGGATTGAAGGCGTCGTCCGCGAGTTCGGGTCCGTGAAGGCGGTCGACGGACTTTCCCTCGCGCTCGCGCCTGGCGAGATCATGGGCTTTCTCGGCACGAACGGCGCCGGTAAGACCACGACCATAAAGATGATCATCGGGCTGCTCCGCCCGAGCGCGGGGAAGGTCTCCGTCTTCGGCGGGGATCCTTCCGATCCGGCTGTCCGCGCGCGCGTCGGCTATATGCCCGAGGTCGCCACGTACTACCCCTACCTCAACGCGCGCGAGCTGCTCGCGTTCTACGGCGGGATATGCGGACTCGACGCGAAGCTCGTAAAGGCGCGCACGGACGAGCTGCTGGAGTCCGTCGGACTCTCCGAGGCCGCGAGGCGTCCGCTGAAGACCTACTCCAAGGGCATGCTCCAGCGCGCCGGAATCGCCCAGGCGCTCCTGAACGACCCCGACCTGCTCGTCCTCGACGAGCCGTTCACCGGACTCGACCCGCTCGCGCGCATACACTTCCGCGAGCTACTGCGCTCCCTGCGCGAGAAGGGCAAGGCGGTCTTCTTCTCCTCCCACGAGCTCGGCGAGACGGAGCTCCTCTGCGACAGGGTCGCGATAATGAAGCACGGACACTGCGTCTACCAGGGCGCGGTGAAGGACCTCGCCGGCGACGGCGGCTCGAACCTGGAACGTCTGTTCCTCAAGACTCTGGAGGAGGCGAAATGAAGACCGCGTTCCGGCAGTTCAAGGCCCTTGTGAAGCTCTCGTTCCTGGAGCTGTGGCGGCGCAACGACATCTTCGCGCTCGTCCTGCTCGGCCTCGCGCTGATGGTTCCGCTCTCGATGGCATCGCCGTTCGGGGCGGACGGCGCGTCGCGCTATCTGGACGAGGCGGCGCTTCTCCTCGTATGGGGCTTCTCGCTCTTCATCGCGCTCGGCTCGGGACAGCGGCTGCTCGCGCCGGAGTTCGAGGCGCGGACAATCTATCCGCTCCTCGCGAAGCCGATCTCGCGCGGACGGCTCCTCTTCGGCAAGTACCTCGGCGCGCTCGCCGCGTCGTGGTCCGCCCTGGCGTTCTTCTACGTGCTCTTCGTCGGCAGCGTCCTTCTCAGGGGCGGCGCATTCGCCGCGGAGCTTCCGCAGGCCTTGGCGCTCCACTTCGCCTTCATCGCGCTCGCCGTCGCCGTGTCGTTGCTCGGCTCGCTCCTCATGTCCGCTTCCGCGAACTGCGCGCTTTCGTCCATAGTCCTCGTTGGGATGTTCTTCTTCGGGCGGCGCCTTCCCGAATACGCCGACGGACTGAACCCCGCGCTGGCGTGGCTAGTGAAGGCGGTCTACGCGATTGCGCCGCACGCGGAGTTCTTCGACATGCGCCAGCGGCTCGTCCACGGATGGGGCGCGGTCGGCTGGCCCGTCTTCGCGGCGGTGCTGTGCTACGCGCTCGTCTATATCGCCGTCCTGCTTGGCCTCGCCTCGCTAGCCCTGCGCAGGAGGCGGCTGTGAGGCACTGGGCCCTGGCCTTTGCCGCGGCGGCTTTCGCCGTTCTGGCCATTCCGTCCGCGATGCGCCGCCTCTGCGGGGACGACGCGATGCCGCAGGTCGTGCGCGGAGAAGGCGCGCTTGCCGTCGCGTTCGGGGACGCGCGCGAGGTGCTTGGAAGGGCGCTCGTCCAGAAGGCGGACAGCTACTTCCACGGCGGAATTGACATGGACTGCCACGTCTCGCACGAGGCGGAGCGCGAACACCATGACGAACACAATGACGAGCACGAGCACCACCACGACGAGTGGTGCGGATGCGAGGAGTGCGCCGGGGGGCACGAGGAGCAGCAAGAGGAGCGGGCGGCGTTCGATCCGTGGGCGTGGATAAACTCGCGCGTCCGCGCGCCGCAGGAGCACATGCATCTTGACGGGAAGAAGTCCGTGGAGCTCATCCCGTGGCTTTGGGCGTCCGTCGCCGCCGATCCGCACAACATCGAAGCCTGGACGACCGCGGCCTATGTGGCGGGGGACATGATGAAGGACACCGACCTGGCGCTTCGGATAGTCGCCGAGGGTCAGGCGAAGAACCCGAAGAGCGTGCGGCTGCGCTTCTACGAGGGCCGCGTGCGCTACGCCCGCGGGAAGGGCGATCTCGCGTCCGCGCGGGCCGTGTTCGTCTCCGCGCGCGATCTCGCCGTCAGCCTCGGGCTCGACGCGCTGCCGGAGGAGGAGCGCACGGCGTACGAATTCGCGGGGAGGTTCATCGAGGAAATCGACCGCCGGACGGAGAAGTGACTAAGTCCGCGTGTTTTTGGTATAATCTCCGTCGTGATCTACTCACTAAGAAAACTCATTGCCTTTGTGTTCCTCGGCGGGATGTTCTGGTTCATATACCAGGACCTGGACAATCTCGACAAGCCGTGGTTCATGCACGCGCTTGGGATGATCACGGTCGCGTTCGCCTTCTTCTGGCTGCTAATCCCGATGGTCGTCGTGTGGGTGCGCCGCCGTCGGCGCGTGGCGCGCAACCGCGAGCGGCACGCGCAGTGGATCGCCGAAGGCGGCGTAGCTGGGATTCGCCCGCATCCGGCGGGCAGGGGAAAGGCGGCCAACGTGACGTCCATCGCGAAGGACGACCAGATATTCTTCCACGAGAAGGGCACGCTCTACACAGACGTTTCGTCATTGGCGGAAAAACCGTCGGAGCAGGCGGGAAAGCCGGTCGGGCGTCCCAGCGACGTGGCGTTCCCGCGCTTCAGGCGCAGGTGCCGCGTCGACCAGCGCACGCACTGCTACATCACGGGGCGCGGCGTGGCGTTTGCCGGCAAGGACCTCGACTTCCTTGTTCCCTTCGCGGAGCTCAGGTCCAGCCAGGTCGAGCCGGGCGGGGTGATCTTCGAGGCCGTCCGCGGCACATCTGCCGCGCACTTCGCGTTCACGTTCCAGAATCCGCTCATCGCCGCCGACGTGCTTGCGATGTGTTCCTCTCGCCCGCGCCTCAATTAGCGCGTTGCGTTCCGGGGCGCATTTTGCGGCGAATTGCGTTATTTGCGGCTAGTGGGACTGTGGGTCGGCGATGAACGCAGGGCAAGCAAGTCGCCGAGGCGTTCGCTGGAGCATTTCGACTTTGCCGGCTGAGGTTCTGCATTGCTCGTCTTTTGGTAGTGGCGCTTGATCTGTTTGTCGAATTCCTCGTACCTTGCACCTGAGATGAGGCCGAGTTCCTTGAGTCTGATGTTGAATGCCTGGGCAGAAACGCCGAAGCGCCTTTTAAGGCGTAGAAGAAGTTCGTAAGTCCAGTCGTCTGGCTTGACGTGAAGGGCGAATGTCGCCGTGCGGACGGCTGCGGCAGGTTGCAGGAACGTAGCCGCGAAATGATGGGCGAACCGTCGGCTTCTGGCAGAATCGCGGTAGGGCTCGAATCCGTGCTGCGCAAAGAGGAAGATTCTGCCAATCTCCGTCATAAACAGCGAGTCGCGACGTTCTGGCTTTTTTGAAAGCCCCTTGGAGAGGATGATCGTGAAGTTTCTTTGAGACGTGGAGTAGAAAGTCGCGATAGCTGGCATTCCGGAAAGCTTGGGGTCTTCGAGGATCCGTATTCCATGTGATTCGAAAAGTGTCCGCACGTCATAGATGATTGCGGATCCCACGTCGAGATGCGAGCGGAGTATGTGCGCAAGCTGTGAGGCGCCTGATTCGGAGAGCGAGAACGGCGTCATGAGGGGCAGTGAAGTAGGCTGGTCTGCTGAAATGTCTTCTTCCTCAGCAATGGCTCTGCGGACGAATTCCGCAAGCCGTTGGATTTCAGACGGGGAGAAATCTTCTTTGGGATCCTCTTTCTCGTCGCGGCGCATTATGCGGACTATGTCGCAGATTGCGGGCTCAACTCCGCTGCGTCCTAGTGTTGACGCTGCTGACTGGACGGTGGTGTCTGGCGGTGGCCCCATAAGCTCGGCTGGCGAGACCTGCAGAGCGGCGGCAAGCCTGCCTATTGTGCGAACCGACGGACTGTTCCTGTCGTTTTCGACAGACCACAGCTGCGTCACGTTCATATTTGCGGCGGCGGCGAGCTCTTTCAGAATCATGTGGCGACTTTCGCGCCACAGCCTGACGAACTTCCCGATCTTCAAGTCTTCTAGTCTGTTCATGACCTGTGGTCCTCAGTGTATGGTCTGGCATTTCAAGTCGAAAAAAATTATAGCATTTTTGAGCTTGTACTTGAATATGCAAATTTACATATTTTGATCTGTTGCAAATTTCGATAAAAATAGTGAAATCTCTCGCGTGGACAAATGACAGTGAATATGAGATAATGTAGCTGTGAAAAAGAGTGAGATATATGCACATAGCCGCGCTAAGACGCAGCAGACAGAATGGCAAACTTTGCAGGAGCATTGCAAGGCTGTTGCCGAGCGGTCTGCAGATTTTGCGGGACCTTTTGTAAGCGCCGAGTGCGGACGGTTGATGGGTGTTGTTCACGATCTTGGTAAAGCTCGATTTTCTTTTCAGTCGTACCTTCGCCTCTGCAATGGAATAGAGGATTCAGAAGTAGATTATGGGGACCATTCACATTCAGGCGCGGGAGCGTGTTGGTTAATGGGGCATGCGGGAAACATCGGCAAAGCACTTGCCTATTGTGTCGCAGGACATCATGCAGGGCTTCCTGACTGGTCGGGAGGGGAATCGCCCAACGGCGCGCTGGCAATTCGTCTGAAAGAAGATGCCAGTGTGCTCGAGGAGCCTAATGTCAAAGCGTGGATCGCCGACCATGAGGCCGGATGGCCAAGTGAAAGTATACCTTCTCCATTTGTATTCAGTCGCGATGATAGTTCATTGTCGTTCTGGATTAGAATGATGTATTCCTGTCTGGTTGACGCTGACTTTCTTGACACCGAATCGTTTATGGACCCAGAACGTTCTGCGTTAAGGTACGGCACCAATACACTCGATGTTTTGCATAAAACATTTTTTGCCAAACTCGACGAAAAGCAGCGGTCTGCAGTGTATTCCCCTGTCAATCGCATCCGCGGAGAAATCCGAAGGGTGTGTGAAGAAGCGGCGGACTTATCTCCGGGCGTCTTTTCGCTGACAGTCCCGACTGGTGGAGGGAAGACGCTTTCAGGGACTGCATTTGCCTTTAAGCACGCGCTCCGTCATGGCTTGAAGCGAATCATCTATGTCATTCCCTACACTTCTATTATAGAGCAGACGGCGGATGTCTTGCGTGGATTCCTTGGCGCGGAGAATGTACTTGAACATCACTCCAATTTCGATCCTGACAAGGAAACGCCGCAGTCGAGACTTGCGTCAGAGAACTGGGATGCGCCAGTAGTTGTCACAACTGCGGTCCAATTCTTTGAATCGCTTTATGCCTGCAAGTCGAGCCGCTGCCGAAAGTTACACAACATTGCCGAGAGTGTTGTCATCCTCGACGAGGTTCAGCTATTGCCGACACGTCTGCTGTTGCCTTGTGCCGAGGCGATACGCCAACTTGCCCAGCACTACCGCGCGACCATTGTTCTTTCCACGGCCACTCAACTCAATCTGCCGGGCATTGAGCCTTCACTGGTTCGCGAGATTGTGCCGCCATCGCTCAATCTGTACCATCGCCTCAAGCGCGCAAGCATTCAGTTTCCCGTAGAAAGAGCCTCTCGCCGTACTTGGAACGATATAGCGGACGAGTTGATGTCTTTTGATCAGGTTCTATGCATAGTTAATTCACGTCGCGATTGCCATGATCTGTTCTCCAGGATGCCCGAAGATACAGTTCATCTTTCGGCAAACATGTGCGGTGAACACCGTTCGCGCGTCATATCTGATATTAAGCACAAGCTCGCTGCGGGCGAGTCGATTCGCGTTGTTTCGACACAACTTGTCGAAGCCGGCGTGGATATAGATTTTCCAGTCGTGTACCGGGCGTTTGCGGGGCTTTCTTCCGTGGCGCAGTCCGCCGGTCGATGCAATCGCGAGGGGCGGTTGTCTGGGCTTGGGCGCGTCGTCGTGTTCATGCCGCCGGAAGAGTCGAAGATAAAGGATCTGCGTGATGGCGAATATGCGATGAGCGATCTTCTTGAACGTTCTTGCTGTGTGGACGCGGATGACCCTGATTCCTATCCCGCGTTCTTCGAAGCTCTTCACTCACGAGCAAACGATCTTGGGGTTGTGTTTAAGCAGTTGCTAGGCGTGCCTGTTCCAAAAGAGTTTTGCAATGGTCCCTCTTGTCGGGCGGAGCCTTTGAAATATCAATTCCGCGAAGCGGCGGCTGCATTTAAGATGATCGACGGCGCTGCGCAGGTTCCGATAATCGTCCGCTTCGGCGGTAGCGACTCGTTAATTGCCTCACTTCGGGCGGTGGGGCCGAAGAGGGACATCATGCGGCGCCTACAACGTTACATTGTAAATGTGCCGCGATCAAGTGTCGGGGGATTGATAGAAAAGGGAATGGTTGAGGAATTGGCAGTTCCCCCGCAGAGAGATGTGCCGTCAGGCATATATGTCCAGACCATGCCGTCTGCCTATCATGATGACATCGGATTGGATTTGTTTGGCTCGGGCCTTCTAAATGAGGATTTCATAGCTTAAAGGAGATAAATATAATGAAAGGTTTTTGTTTGGAGGTGTCAGGTGACTATGCATGCTTTACTCGACCGGAAATGAAGGTCGAGCGCGTGAGCTACGACGTCATCACGCCTTCCGCCGCACGCGGCATTTTCACGGCGATATTCTGGAAGCCGGCCATTCGCTGGCGGATAACTAAGATCGAGGTGTTGAATCCGATTCGCTGGACGAGTGTTAGGCGCAATGAGGTCTCGGCGGTTGCAAGTCCTCGGTCCGGAGGCATATTCGTCGAGGACGCTCGTCAGCAACGGGCGGGGCTGATACTTCGCGATGTTCGCTACCGCCTTAGGGGAGAGTTTGATGTAGTGTCAGCAGGCGCAGACCCTGCAAAGTATGCGGCGATGTTTGATCGTCGTGCCACAAACGGGCAGTATTTCATGCATCCCTATCTGGGCTGTCGAGAGTTTTCTTGTAGGGAGATTCGACTTGTTAAGGACGTAGCTTCGGAAAATGCAAAACCAATCTCAGAGACGCGCGATCTTGGGTTCATGCTTTTTGACATGGACTATTCTGACATGAATGACATTAAGCCGATGTTCTATCGCCCAAAGATGGTTGATGGCGTCATAGCTGTCCCTCATCCTGATTCGGAGGAGGTGTTCAAATGATCCTTCAGGCGCTTAAAGAATACTACGACCGCAAGGCTGCCGATCCCGATTCTGGCATCGCGCCGTTGGGATGGGAACAGAAGGAAATTCCGTTTCTCATTGTCCTTCGTGAGGACGGGTCGCTTGTGCGCGTTGAGGATACACGGGAAAATGTTGGCAAGAAAAAACGAGCAAAAGTATTTCTTGTACCGCAAGCGGTTAAACGCACGGTTGGCGTCTCGGCAAATCTTCTGTGGGATAATGTTGAGTATGTGACAGGGGTCGTTTGCAAAAGTAGGCCGGAGCGTGTCGCAGCTCAACATCAGGCGTTTGTTGATCGCTTGACTGAATTGGTGAAATGCCCTGAAGTGAAAACGATTTGTGCATTTCTTGCGACTCCCGACTACCGTGACAAGTTGGCGACTTTCCCAGAATGGAAGGAAGCCGTTGATGAATGTGCGTTCGTCTCATTCAAGCTTGCCGGGGAGACATGTCCCGTATTCAACATGCGAGACATTGTCGAGCAAATTGATTCTGGTAAATCATCAATGGCGGAGGTATCTGATGGAGAGATTTGCCTTGTAACTGGCAGACGAGATGTTGTGGCCAAATTGCATCCGGCAATCAAAGGTGTACAGGGCACGAATACGACGGGTGGCAACATTATTTCGTTTAACTTCCCCGCAGCCTGCTCGTTTGGAAAATTGCAAGGAGAGAACGCCCCGATAGGTGAACGAGCGGCATTTGAATACACCACGGCGCTCAATGTGCTGCTCGGCAAGGATTCGCGGCAGAAGATGTCTGTGGGCGATGCTACGGCGGTATTTTGGTCTGAAAAGAAGACGTCTCTTGAAGACGAGTTCTTCGACTTGTTCGGCGAGTCTGAAAAGGATAATCCCGATAAGGGCGTAGCTGCCGTAGAGCGCCTTCTGGCATCGGTGCGAACAGGCGCTTTTTCCAACGAGGACAACACAACGCGTTTTTATGTGTTAGGACTTGCGCCGAACTCGGCATGTATTTCTGTTCGATTCTGGCACTATGGAACCGTCGCGGAGATGGAGCGGCGTTTTGCAGATTGGTTTGAGAACCTGCGCATCGCACATGGCCCAAAGGACAAGGATCATCTATCACTCTGGCGGTTATTGGTCTCAATGGCGCCGCTCGGCAAGAGCGAAAATATTCCGCCGAATCTCGCTGGTGCCGTCATGCGTAGCATCCTTGAAGGGACGCCGTATCCCGCGACACTTCTTGCGTCCGCAATTCAACGTGTCAAGGCGGAACCACACGCCAGACCGGATGTCGCCTATGCTCGTGCTAAACTTATCAAGGCATTTCTCAATCACAACAAAGAAAGGAAACTCACCGTGAGTCTCGACAAGGAAAACACTGATATCGGCTATCGTCTCGGTCGGCTCTTCGCTGTGCTGGAGAAGATTCAAGAGGAAGCGAATCCCGGCATTAACGCTACGATTCGCGACAAGTTCTATGCATCGGCGTCTTCTACGCCAAATGCGGTGTTTGGCAACCTGATGCGGTTGAAGAACCATCATCTGGGAAAGCTTTCGCAGGGCAGGTCGATTTACTTCGAGAGGCTTCTTGGCGAAGTAATTTCCGAAATACCTTCGTTCCCTGCTCACCTTTCACTTGATGAACAGGGTGATTTTGCAATCGGCTACTATCATCAGCGACAGGATTTCTTCACCAAGAAGGAAGTTGCGAATAACGGATCAATATAAGAACAAATCAAAGGAGATAACATCATGGCTACAGAACTCAAGAACCGCTACGACTTCATGCTTGTCTTTGACGTGAAGGATGGCAATCCCAATGGAGATCCAGACGCGGGCAATCTGCCGCGTGTCGATTCTGAAACTGGCGAAGGACTTGTCACAGACGTCTGCCTCAAGCGCAAGGTGCGCAACTACGTGCAACTTGTAAAGGGAGGCGAAGCTGGGTATGACATATTTGTCAAGGAAAAGGCGATTCTCAATAAAGAGATTGATAAGGCTTATGCCGATCTTGCAATTGACCTTTCGAAACCGCCGGCGGATGTTGCCGATGGCAAAAAGCGCAATAAGGAAGGCCAAGGGCAAGGCGGAGAAGTCCTGCAGGCCCGTGACAAGATGTGCGCAACCTATTTTGACATTCGCACGTTTGGTGCCGTGATGTCGACTGGTGCTAACGCTGGACAGGTTCGTGGTCCTGTGCAGTTGACGTTCGCTCGTTCGGTTGATCCTGTTGTCACTCTTGAACATTCAATAACTCGCATGGCTGTTGCTACCGAAGCGGAAGCTGAGAAACAGAGCGGCGACAACCGCACAATGGGACGCAAGAACACCGTTCCGTACGGCCTGTATGTTGCCTATGGATTCGTTTCGCCAGCATTGGCGAAGCAGACGGGGTTCTCCGAGGAAGACCTTGAGATGCTTTGGACGGCTCTTGTGAACATGTTCGATCAGGACCATTCTGCGGCGCGCGGCATGATGGCTACGCAGAAATTGATCATTTTCAAGCATGATTCAGCGCTTGGCAATGCCCCGTCGCACAAGCTCTTCGACTCGGTGAGAATCGCAAAGAAAACTGATATTGCTGTTGCGCGTAGATTTGCAGATTACGAAGTTGCTCTGCCAAATAGCGGCAACGTGCCCGAAGGCGTTAAGCTTGAAGTAAGGTAAATGGCGCTGTTGGCATGAGAGGTGAGACATTAGATGCGTTTCGTGTCTAATGTCTCATGCCAAATCCGAAATGTTCGGCAATTCATTATGAAAGGATGATCAAAAATGCCGCGCAAGAAAAAGCCGCATGACAAGTGGGAGCTCGAGCCGCAGAAGTCTTCTGCGGCGCAGTTCCTCACCTACATTGCCTCCACAGGCGAAGGTGTCGAAAAATATGAAATCCGCTACGAGGACGAGAATATCTGGATGAGCCAGAAGATGCTCGCCGCGGTATATGGCGTTGGGGTCCCAAATATTGCCTATCATCTTAGGAAGTTGTTTTCTGATGCTGAGCTGGACAAGGATTCAGTTATTAAAGAAATTTTAATAACTGCCCAAGATGGCAAGAAATACAATGTAAGCCACTATAATCTGCAAGTTATAATCGCCCTTGGTTTTAAGATAGACAACGAAAAGGCTATAGCTTTCCGGAAGTGGGCGAACCAGATCGTGTCGGAATACACCATAAAGGGCTGGGTGATGGATGTGCCGCGTCTAAAGGACGGTTCGCCAATCACCGACAAGTATTTTGAGCATCAGCTCGAGCGGATCCGCGAGATTCGCATGAGCGAACGAAAGTTCTACCAGAAGGTTACGGACCTCTACGCCACCGCGATAGACTACGACAGGAACTCCAACACGACGCGCGTATTCTTTGCTACCGTCCAGAACAGGATGCACTGCGCTGTTCATGGACATACAGCTGCGGAGATCCTTTATACTCGCGCAGATTCCAGCAAGGACCATATGGGGTTGAACAACTGGGAAGATGGGCCTGACGGGAAAATCAAGAAGTCGGATGTGGTGGTTGCCAAGAACTACTTGACTGACGACGAGCTTGAAATAATGGGGCGGATGGTAAATGCGTTTCTCGAGTATGCAGAAGCGCAGACCAAGCGGAAGATCCCGCTTACAATGGAAGATTGGAAAGTCAGACTTGACAAGTTTCTCGAGTTGTTCGATCAGCATGCGCCAAAATATGCAGGCGACCCGGTGACGGCGTGTCAGGCACAACTTTATGCCGAGTCGGAATTCGAGAGATACCGCATCGTCCAAGACAGGCTTTTCATGAGCGACTATGACAGGTATCTGCTGGCTCTGGAAGAAGAGATCAAGAAAAATTCGAATGGCGAAGAGCAAAGTAATACATGAGCCACAATGCGCAGACAGATGAATCGGCTGCAATGCTTTCCGCATTGCAGCATTATCTGTTCTGTCCGCGACAGTGTGCGCTGATCCACGTCGAAGGCGTATGGAGCGAAAACTATTTGACGGCTGCTGGTCGGCAGTTGCATGAAAGAGTAGATCGAAAAGGTGGTGAAACGCGCAAGGATGTCCATCTGGCTACTGCTCTACGGTTAACGTCCAATCGTTTGGGTTTGACAGGCATCGCCGACATGGTGGAGTTTCATCGCCAGGAAAAACAGTTTGATGCGAATGGAAAATGTGTTGCAGCGCATTTGCCTGGCCGGACGGGGTTCTGGCGCCCGTTCCCGGTCGAGTATAAGCGCGGCGCGCCCAAGTTGCACCGGGCGGACGAGGTGCAGCTTTGCGCGCAGGCACTTTGCCTCGAAGAGATGCTAAGCGTGTCGATAGTGTCTGGGGCATTGTTCTATGGTGAGACGCGTCGGCGAACGGACGTTGTGTTCGATGAGGCGCTTAGGATGTTGACGGAAGACGTCGCGAGAAAGGTACACGAGCTCATAACAGCGGGAGAGACGCCACCTCCTGTGCTGACTAAAGGATGCAAAGCGTGTTCTCTGTTAGATCAATGTCGTCCAGAGAGTTTTGGTGGAATGGAGTCGGCGCGGCGATGGATTGAGAACCAACTGGAGGGTACCGGCGCATGAAGAAGCTATTGAATACGCTGTATGTACAGACGCAGGGGATGTACCTTCGGCGAGAAGGTGAGACAGTCGTTGCAGAAAAGGACGGCGAGGTGAAGTTGCGGCTGCCGATCCACACACTACAGGGAGTCGTGACGTTCGGAAACGTAATGGCGAGTCCTTTTCTGCTCGGACTCTGCGCCGAGCGCGGCGTTTCCGTCTCATTCCTGACTGAGGCAGGGCGCTTCCTGGCACGAGTGCAAGGGCCGGTTTCCGGGAACGTCCTGCTGCGGCTTGCACAAATGCGCGCATACGAAGACAAGGCGAAGAAGGGTGATATCGCGCGGAGCTTCGTGATTGGCAAGCTGATGAACGCGCGGAACGTGCTGCTGCGAAGGATGCGGGACCATGGAGATTCGGCAGCATTGTCGGATGCCGCCGCAAAGATCGCAGATGTCTTGCGTCGTGTCAAGGATTCTGCGCCTGACGCAGAGCGGCTTCGCGGATTGGAAGGCGAGGCGGGGGCGGTTTACTTCGGATGTTTCAACGAGCTGTTGGTTGCACAGCGAGAGGCATTTTCCGTTGAATCGAGGAATCGGCGTCCGCCATTGGACCCGATGAACGCGCTCCTCTCGTACCTCTATACGCTCCTTGCGCATGACTGCAGAGGCGCATTGGAGGGCGTCGGACTCGATCCTCAAATCGGGTTCCTGCATGAAGTGCGATCAGGCAGACCGAGTTTAGCGCTTGACTTGATGGAGGAGTTCCGCGCCGCAATCGCCGACAGGACGGCACTCACGCTAGTGAACTTAAGGCAGCTTGGTGCCAAGGACTTTCGCACGACGGAGACAGGAGCGGTTGAAATGTCGGAAGCGGCGCGAAAAACCGTCCTTGTGGCATGGCAGAAGAAAAAGCAGGAGATCGTCACGCATCCGTTTCTCAACGAAAAGATGTCCGTGGGCTTGTTGCCGCATATTCAGGCGCTGCTGCTGGCGCGTCATCTGCGCGGCGATCTTGATGCATATCCGCCGTTTCTACTCAAGTGAGGTTTCATTATGTTGATGTTGGTTAGCTACGATGTGAATACGGTGAATGCTGCAGGGAGGCGGCGTCTTCGTCGCGTGGCGAAGCTGTGTGAAAACTGGGGCATAAGGGTTCAGAACTCTGTGTTCGAGTGCTATGTGGACTGGGCGCAGTGGCTAGAACTAAAGGGCAAACTGGAGTCGATATGCGATCCCGATCTGGACAGTTTGAGGTATTACAACATGGGAAACAACTATGAAGGCAAGGCGATACACTATGGCGCAAAGCCCACGGTTGATCCCGTGCAGGACACTTTATTGGTGTAGTTGATATGCTTCCGCGAACCTCTAGCGCGCAGACATTCGCTAGGAGGTTCGCGGATGAAATGGCTCTTTGACAAAGGAAATCACAAAGCCGAGATGCAATTTCGGCTCGGAAATGGTATTATATTGAGCGTCACAAAGCTCTTCGGGGCCTTTTGATGGCGATAATTGAACAAATTATCGCGGTCGCCCGTCACACGACGGGCGTGAATTGAAACACGTCGAAGCGGCGCGGGTCGGGCTCGGCGGTCTGTCGCCCGTCACACGACGGGCGTGAATTGAAACGTCGAGCTTGCCGAAGTTGCGGTTGATGCTTGCCAGTCGCCCGTCACACGACGGGCGTGAATTGAAACCTGGTATTGCTCGCGCCCAGGGCCTCGAGTGCGTGTCGCCCGTCACACGACGGGCGTGAATTGAAACCCGACGGCGACGAGCGGAAAGGCGCGCGACTTCGTCGCCCGTCACACGACGGGCGTGAATTGAAACCAGTGGGAGTCGTAAACGAGTCGTCCGAAATTATGTCGCCCGTCACACGACGGGCGTGAATTGAAACACTTGCATAACTCCTCCTTGGTGGCAGACTGATGTCGCCCGTCACACGACGGGCGTGAATTGAAACCTTCCGCTGTTGTATGCGTCATGCCCTATCCCGTCGCCCGTCACACGACGGGCGTGAATTGAAACGTCACCGCGCCGAAGAAGCCGGACGCGGCGAAGTCGCCCGTCACACGACGGGCGTGAATTGAAACACCGTGAGCGACGCGAGAGACGACGAAACCGCCACGTCGCCCGTCACACGACGGGCGTGAATTGAAACGCCTTTAGTGTGTCTGCTAGTACGCTGTCCATGTCGCCCGTCACACGACGGGCGTGAATTGAAACTCGCCCTTGCGCATGATGTGCCGCCTCCGCGTGTCGCCCGTCACACGACGGGCGTGAATTGAAACGGGTGGATGTATTGCCGTCGGCTCCTGAAGCACGTCGCCCGTCACACGACGGGCGTGAATTGAAACGCGCCAGTATGGAGCCATGAACGCGAGGTATTCGTCGCCCGTCACACGACGGGCGTGAATTGAAACCGAGTGTACCAAACACGTTCCCACCTCGGATATAGGTCGCCCGTCACACGACGGGCGTGAATTGAAACACGTCGATCTCGCGCGTCTTGTCGTATTGCTCCGTCGCCCGTCACACGACGGGCGTGAATTGAAACGGTAACCGAGAGAAACTGCCGCGCCGCGTCGAGTCGCCCGTCACACGACGGGCGTGAATTGAAACAAGACCGGCGAAATCACCGACAAGCCGGGGACGGTCGCCCGTCACACGACGGGCGTGAATTGAAACTCGTCGGAGGCTGGCAGCGGCACGGCCGTGGAGTCGCCCGTCACACGACGGGCGTGAATTGAAACCGCCGCTCTTGCTGGCAAGGTGCCGCGCATATCGTCGCCCGTCACACGACGGGCGTGAATTGAAACGCCACAGGAAGCGGCGGCTATCTCTGCGAGATGTCGCCCGTCACACGACGGGCGTGAATTGAAACACCGAGTCCGGGTTTTGCGAAGTTGCGGTTGAGTCGCCCGTCACACGACGGGCGTGAATTGAAACGCCGCGGCCGATGTTGGACTCGAGGAGCCAGTGTCGCCCGTCACACGACGGGCGTGAATTGAAACTACAACGGCGAGGCGTGGCTGCCGTTCACCGACGTCGCCCGTCACACGACGGGCGTGAATTGAAACATGCACTGCACCGAGATGTTGTGCGTCAGGTGCGCGTCGCCCGTCACACGACGGGCGTGAATTGAAACTCAAGCGTGCCGGGGATGAGGCGCTTGGCGCGTGTCGCCCGTCACACGACGGGCGTGAATTGAAACATCGGCTTGACCTTGATCGTGCCGAGGATGCTGTGTCGCCCGTCACACGACGGGCGTGAATTGAAACTCATCACGGAACCATTCATTAAAGATAAGATTAGTCGCCCGTCACACGACGGGCGTGAATTGAAACGCCTGGACGCGGCCCGTGATGTCCTTGATCGTGTCGCCCGTCACACGACGGGCGTGAATTGAAACGTCACTAACCAAAAACTAAAAAAACAGAAAGGAAAGTCGCCCGTCACACGACGGGCGTGAATTGAAACTCCATGAGGCGAGTATAACGAGTGAGCAGCCAAAGTCGCCCGTCACACGACGGGCGTGAATTGAAACACGCGCTCGGCGGTCTTGAGCTGGCAGTCGACGACGTCGCCCGTCACACGACGGGCGTGAATTGAAACTACAACGGCACGGCGTGGGAGGCGTTCGCCACTCGTCGCCCGTCACACGACGGGCGTGAATTGAAACACTAAAGGAGATTAAACTATGAGCAAAAAGCGTGTGTCGCCCGTCACACGACGGGCGTGAATTGAAACGCAAGCTCGTGGACGGCGCAATCACCTACGCGCGTCGCCCGTCACACGACGGGCGTGAATTGAAACCGGGCGGCGTAGAGGCGGCAGTCGAGGCCGCGCTTGTCGCCCGTCACACGACGGGCGTGAATTGAAACTCGCGTTGCGACTACATAGAGGAGGGCTACCCGTCGCCCGTCACACGACGGGCGTGAATTGAAACAATCGCTAACTCGTACCGTGTCGCATAACGGATGTCGCCCGTCACACGACGGGCGTGAATTGAAACACCTCAAATACCGCACGAACATCATCACTAAGGTCGCCCGTCACACGACGGGCGTGAATTGAAACGGCAACGCGGGCACGGGCGCGTTCGGCTACGGGTCGCCCGTCACACGACGGGCGTGAATTGAAACTGCGAGTACCTCTCGCGCGGTCTGCGCCTCGACGTCGCCCGTCACACGACGGGCGTGAATTGAAACCGCTATCATGATGCCGTCCCTCCCTTACATGACCGCGGTCGCCCGTCACACGACGGGCGTGAATTGAAATGACGCCGCCAGGATGGCGGCTTTCCCAGTCAGTCGCGCGGCACGCGATGGGCGTGAATAGAAACCGGCCGCCGCCAGGATGGCGGCTTTCCCAGTCAGTCGCGCGGCACGCGATGGGCGGGGATTGAAACTTATTCTCTTTCTCAGTCTTTCCGAGATCGGCTGTCGCCCGTCACACGACGGGCGTGAATTGAAACAGATAATCGAGGCGTTGCACGACGAGGATGACAGTCGCCCGTCACACGACGGGCGTGAATTGAAACCAGGCTCCGACACCGACCGGCGGCCCGATAGTGTCGCCCGTCACACGACGGGCGTGAATTGAAACTTGGCGAGCTTCGCCTGGACCTTGCCCGTGATGTGTCGCCCGTCACACGACGGGCGTGAATTGAAACATGCACACGTTGAACGTCGGCTGCGGCTGCGTGTCGCCCGTCACACGACGGGCGTGAATTGAAACGGCTCCGCCACATACGACGCGGCGTCGATCATCGTCGCCCGTCACACGACGGGCGTGAATTGAAACGCGACGGGGACGGAGTGCCTCGACGAAGCATATGTCGCCCGTCACACGACGGGCGTGAATTGAAACCTGACGAAAACGTCCACCGCGTTCCAGATCGCCGGTCGCCCGTCACACGACGGGCGTGAATTGAAACGTTGTCGGCATATCAAAACGCACCGGCCCCTGGTCGCCCGTCACACGACGGGCGTGAATTGAAACCTTTCTTTTGGCTTGTTTATCTAGCGCGGCAGGGTCGCCCGTCACACGACGGGCGTGAATTGAAACTGGTTGCCGACGATGCCGATTACGCGGGCCTTGCCGTCGCCCGTTACATGACGGGCGTGAATTGAAACATCAGCGGGCACATGCCGACGACGCCGCCTTCGGGTCGCCCGTCACACGACGGGCGTGAATTGAAACGGTTTGAGGATGGTTTATCTCACGCAGAGGCGGTCGCCCGTCACACGACGGGCGTGAATTGAAACATGCACGCGACAATGCACGCGGCGATGCCCACGCCGTCGCCCGTCACACGACGGGCGTGAATTGAAACTGCGTCCTTGTCTGGTTTAATGCTCCAAACCGTCGTCGCCCGTCACACGACGGGCGTGAATTGAAACGGTAATGGAAATCGAATCAGACTACGAGACCGGTCGCCCGTCACACGACGGGCGTGAATTGAAACGGTGAATACTGCGTTGTAGTTGATGCCGTAATGTCGCCCGTCACACGACGGGCGTGAATTGAAACTTTGCACTCCAAACACTTACCACAGGGAAGCAGGTCGCCCGTCACACGACGGGCGTGAATTGAAACTTTGCACTCCAAACACTTACCACAGGGAAGCAGGTCGCCCGTCACACGACGGGCGTGAATTGAAACTACGCAGTATGCGCTTGCTAAAAAGCATTATGTCGCCCGTTACACGACGGGCGTGAATTGAAACATGTACAAAGTAAGGGTGATCTCATCGTTATTGTCGCCCGTCACACGACGGGCGTGAATTGAAACGGAAATAGGCGTTCCACCTTTACGGACGGCATCACGTCGCCCGTCACACGACGGGCGTGAATTGAAACGTCCATACGCCCGTCTTTATCTCGCCAATCACGGTCGCCCGTCACACGACGGGCGTGAATTGAAACTCAAACTCCATCATGATTGCGACTTCTCCTGACGTCGCCCGTCACACGACGGGCGTGAATTGAAACTCGACGCACTGCCAATATCTGCACGCGTGGTCCATGTCGCCCGTCACACGACGGGCGTGAATTGAAACACCTACATCCTGCGCAACGCGAAGAAGTGGGCGACGTCGCCCGTCACACGACGGGCGTGAATTGAAACAATCCAATCTTAAACCACAAACAAAGGAGCAACAGTCGCCCGTCACACGGCGGGCGTGAATTGAAACAATTGTTCATTCTTTGCTTGAGCGTTACCGCGAGTCGCCCGTCACACGACGGGCGTGAATTGAAACCGTCGGTCTAATCTTTGCGGCGCTTGTTGCGCTCGTCGCCCGTCACACGACGGGCGTGAATTGAAACCAAGCCGCCAGCTGGGGAGGGGACAATCACGAAACGTCGCCCGTCACACGACGGGCGTGAATTGAAACTGGTTGCCTACGATGCCGATTACGCGGGCCTTGCCGTCGCCCGTCACATGACGGGCGTGAATTGAAACATCAGCGGGCACATGCCGACGACGCC
>Ga0129306_1000560_pt1 | contig 57243 bp, 48 predicted proteins | sample P827metagenome_FD_94438 | JGI IMG/M metagenome (GOLD analysis project Ga0129306, IMG submission 94438) | Capybara group fecal microbial communities from Wisconsin, USA - P827 metagenome | ecosystem: Host-associated > Mammals > Digestive system > Large intestine > Fecal | place: USA: Wisconsin... | reverse complement strand
GTATCCAATATCCCCTGTCAAATATTCCTGAACCATCTTCAATTTGAATTCAGCACTGTATTTTGCCATAAAAAGCCCCCCATAAGTTAGATTACTTGGTCTAACTTATGGGGGGCTCTACAAAAACGGTCCCTAATTTTTTTAGTCATTTTTCTGAAGCAGAGTTGCCATGGAAGAAACCTTATCTCCCTCGCTTGGCTTCATAATTATAACACCCTGGGTATTACGGCCAATCTGGCTGATACCGCTGATGGAGGTTCTCAGAACCACACCGCCCTCAGTAATGAGAAGCAACTCATGATCCTCCTGAACCACTGCCATGCCGATTACCTTGCCGGTCTTTACAGTAACCTTAAGGTTAATCAAGCCCTTGCCGCCACGGTGCTGAACAGTGTACTGATCAATGGTGGTGCGCTTGCCCAAACCACACTCGGTAATGGTAAGTACATCCGCATCTTCTTTCAGGCTGTCCATAGCCACAACCTCGTCACCAGGGGTAAGTCTGATACCCTTTACACCTCTGGCTACACGGCCCATAACGCGAACCTGGTCCTCCTCAAAGGCAATGGCCATACCATTTCTGGTACCCAGCATAATCTTCTGCTGACCATTGGTAATCTTAACTCCGATAAGCTCATCCCCCTCCTGGAGGCTGATGGCAATAACGCCAATCTTACGGGATGTATTGAAGTCAGACAAGCTTACACGCTTAACCACACCCATCTTGGTGGCCATAAAGAGGTACTTGTCAGGATCATAATCCCTTACCTGAATAACGGCACTAACCTTCTCATCGTTATCCAGCTTCAACAGATTAATGAGAGCAGTACCCTTGGCGGTACGGCTGGCCTCCGCAATCTGATAAGCCTTGAGATAGTATACACGGCCCTTGTTGGTATAGAACAGAATGGTGTGATGGTTGGTGGTAATGAGGAGATTTTCAACAAAATCGTCCTCCTTGGTAGGCATACCATTTACCCCGGCACCGCCACGGTTCTGTCTTCTGTATGTATCCAATTTAATGCGCTTGATGTAATTTCTGTGAGTAATGGAAATAACCACATCATCGTCGGCAATCATATCTTCAATATCAATCTCACTCATATCGTGGGTGATATTGGTACGACGCTCATCACCAAACTTACGCTTAACCTCAGTAAGTTCTTCCTTGATGATTTCCATAATCTTCCATTCGTCAGCCAATACAGCCTTCAACCATTCAATTCTCTTTAAGATTTCCTGGTATTCTTCCTCAATCTTCTCACGCTCCAAACCGGTGAGGCGCTGAAGTCTGAGATCAAGGATGGCCTGAGCCTGCTTCTCGCTGAGGCTAAAGCCGGACATGAGTGCTTCCCTGGCTATATCAGCAGTACGGGACTCACGGATGGTGGTAATTACTGCATCAATGTGGTCAAGAGCAATATTCAAGCCCTCCAAAATGTGGGCTCTTGCCTCGGCCTTGGCCAGCTCATAACGGGTGCGTCTGGTAATAACATCTTCCTGATGCTTGATGTAGTAATGAAGAACCTGCTTCAAGGTCAGCACCTTTGGCTGATTTTCTACCAAAGCCAGCATAATAACGCCGAAGGTCTCCTGCATCTGAGTATGCTTGTAGAGCTGATTCAGCATAATATCAGGATTAATATCCTTGCGAAGCTCCATAACGATACGCATACCGCTGCGGTCAGACTCATCACGAAGGTCGGTAATACCCTCAATCTGCTTGTCACGAACAAGCTCAGCAATCTTTTCAATAAGGCGGGCCTTATTCACCTGATATGGAAGCTCAGTAACGATAATACGAGGCTTACCATTGGACATGGTCTCAATGTTGGCCTTGGCACGCATCTTAATCTGGCCGCGACCGGTGGTATAAGCACTCTTGATGCCGGAGGTACCCATAATAAGACCGCCGGTAGGGAAGTCAGGTCCCTTAATTACGGTCATAAGCTCCTCAGCAGTAGCATCAGGATTATCAATAAGCATCAGCACACCATCGATAACCTCATTCATGTTATGAGGAGGAATGTTGGTGGCCATACCTACGGCAATACCGGAAGTACCATTTACCAGAAGTTCAGGAAACTTGGATGGCAGTACGGTTGGTTCCTTCAGGGACTCATCGTAGTTAGGAGTAAAATCAACAGTTTCCTTGTCAATATCCTGGAGCATAAGCTCGGATATCTTTGACATACGAACCTCAGTATAACGCATTGCAGCTGCAGGGTCACCATCCACGGAACCAAAGTTGCCGTGACCGTCTGCCAGCAGATAACGCATGGAGAAGTCCTGGGCCATACGAACAATGGCATCATATACGGAGCTGTCACCATGTGGGTGATATTTACCCAATACTTCGCCTACAATACGGGCGGATTTTTTATATGGTTTGCCAGGGGTCATGCCAGCTTCCTGCATAGCGTAAAGAATACGCCTATGAACAGGCTTAAGACCGTCACGAACATCTGGGATTGCTCTGGAAACAATAACACTCATGGCGTAATCAATATAAGAATTACGCATTTCCTGTTCCAGATTTACCGGTAAAATCTTACCTTCTCCGAATTCCACTATCTCACCTCAAAAAAGTTTAATACAAAATCAATTAGCTCCTTATTATACCATATTTTGCCCAATATATAAAGATTAAACCACTGTAATCCATTGATATTTAGGCATTTATGACTAAAATAAGGAGCCTCATTTTTTCATTTTTAATTTGTCTGAATTTTATTTTATGATTTCCGAATAGATAAAGCCCTCCCGAACCCCGGAATCACTGTAAATTACCTTCTCCGCAGCAAACCTTTTGGCAATCACATCCGCAATAACCATACCGGAAATTATGGTATGTATTCTGTCGGGAATATTTTTCATAAGGATGATGGACTCTGACTGGGTGAGCTTTCCCGTGGAACCGAAGCGATTGATCATCTCAGAAAATTTGGATGTATCTATATTGGTATTCCTTCTATCCTTGGTGTAAAGGGCGTTATAAAGGGCTCTGGTACCCTTAAAGGTACCACCAATGCCGCAGATAACCTCGGATTTAATACCCTTGAACTCACTGGCACTGTCTATCATTTCCTCAGCCCTGGCATACATTTTTTTTACTTCCTCACTATTTGGCATAAAGGAATCACAGCATTCCTTTTTCAGTCCTAAAGAACCGATATGAAGGCTTATTTTATGGGTAATCTGGTTATTTTCATAATAAACCAGCTCCGTACTGCCCCCGCCAATATCCACCAGCAGGCCCTCGCTCATATCAATATTTCTGGTGGCGCCTACAAAATCATATTCAGCTTCCTTGTCTCCGGATATAACCACTATATTAATACCGGTGCGGTCAATAATTTCCGATACCACCTGCTTGCTATTTTTACAATTTCTGAGAGCAGCAGTGGTAAAGGCCATAATATTATTTATGCTGAATACATCAAGAAATTCCTTGTATTCCTCCAGCACCTGGCAAACCTTGTCCACTCCCTCCTGACTCATAATATTGTCATTTAGATAGGCTGCCAGCCCCACCATGTGCTTTTTCTTTAAAATCAACTCCATGGCACCATTTTCAATTTCATAAATTGCCATGCGTACTGTGTTGGAACCAATATCTATTATCGCCTGAATCATTTTTTTCGCCCCTCAAGTAAAAATTCAAAACTTTTATTTAATAATATCATAGAATAATTGAATTTCGTATGAAATTATGTTATTATCTTTTTGGGTGAACACTGTGGGGACAGTGTTTTGGTGGAAATAGGTAGATGGCATGAAACGGGTAGCGTTCGGTAGCTGCCCGTTTTGTGTTTTCGTTAATTTTTTTTTGAAATTAATTTTATTAACCTCTACTTATTTGTTTTTTTTTATGATAAAATGAATATATAGTACTAGATGAAGTATCGTTTTTTTACAGAATGAATTGATGGTGATGTATATGACCTCTAAAATTTATGCATTAGTTGGCCCTCACGCCAGTGGTAAGTCTACACTTATTTCCAGACTTATTGACATGGGAGTTCATTATATTCCTGTTTATACCACCAGGTCTCCTATGGAATTCGACAAAAACCGTACTACTACTATGTTTCTCAGCCAGAGTGACTTTCTCAAACAGGATTGGATGGTGAAGGTTACCTACAAGAGAGATTACTATGGACTTTTAAAGAGTGATGTTCTCAATGCCCTGAAGACTGAAAAAATCTCTGTTACCATGCTTACCATAAACGGCGTAAAGCAGGTCAGCAAGCTGTTGACCAACAATCTTGAAACCATATTTATCATGGTGGATTATGTTACTCTTATTGATCGTATGCTTAAGATGGGACATAACAATGTGGATATGAAGTATCATCTGGAATATGCGGAAAACAATGGTGAATTTGATAATTGGAAAAACACCGACTATGTTATCAAAAATATAAAGGACCAGGAAAAATCCCTGGATCAGCTTATGGCCATTATGGGACTTATCGGCAAGACCCAAGTAACCAAAATTAATTCTTAAATATAAAATTTAAATGCAATATAAAAGACTGCTCACAAGGAGCAGTCTTTTTTTGCTTATTTGTGGTTTACTTTCCCATAGCAGCTGCCTGCTGACGGAGAAGCTGAATTCTCTCGCTGGTAGCAGGGTGAGTGCTGAAAAGGGTGGACAGCTTCATACTGGAGCCGGCCAAAGGATTAATTATAAACATATGGGAAGTGGCTGGAGTAGCCTGTTCCATTGGTCTTGCATGCATTGAATAATATTCAATCTTCTGCAGGGCATCTGCCAAATAATTAGGATTACCGCAGATTTCACCGCCGGACTTATCCGCCTCGTACTCACGGGAGCGGGAAATAGCCATCTGTATCAGTGCTGCAGCTAAAGGTGCCAAAATAATTGTGGCCAAAAGACCAACAATATTACCGCCATTATCATCATCATCGGAATTACCGCCGAAAATCATGGACCACTGGGCAATATTGGCAATCATGGAAATGACACCTGCAAAAGCTGCCGCCACGGTGGAAATCAAAGTATCACGATGCTTAATATGGGAAAGCTCGTGGGCCAAGACACCGCTTAACTCCTCAGGAGACAGGGCATTCATAATACCAGTAGTTACAGCCACAGCAGCGTGGGAAGGATTACGGCCGGTGGCAAAAGCATTAGGAATAGCACTGTTTATAATGCAAACCTTAGGCATTGGAAGCTGTGCATTGGCTGCCAGACCAGCAACCATATTAAATAGCTGTGGAGCCTCCTGCTGGGATATCTCCCTGGCACCATACATCTTCAAAACCATGGTATCACTAAACCAATAAGTAAAGAAGTTCATACCCAGTGAAATCATCAGCATGAGCATTGCTCCATGACGGCCTCCAAAGGCACTGCCCAGGGCTATCATAATACCCATAAGCAAAGCCATCAATACTGTTGTTTTTAATGTATTCATAGTTAACATTCACCTCTCTGGCAATCAATATTACTCATTACTTACAGAGATTGTACATCACTATTATGAAAAATAAATTAAAAAATGTCAAAAAATCAAATATCCAGATTTCTTACATATTTTGCGTGTTCCTCAATGAACTGACGACGAGGCTCAACCTTGTCACCCATGAGAATATTAAAGAGCTCATCTGCCTCCTGGGCATCCTCCATATCAACCCGGAGCATGGTTCTGGTCTCCGGATCCATGGTGGTTTCCCAAAGCTGTTCAGGGTTCATCTCACCAAGACCCTTATAACGCTGAACTGTTACCCCGTCACGTCCAACCTCGTTGAGCTTGGACTCCAGCTCCTCATCACTGAAGGTATACCAGTGCTTCTTGCCCTTGCGGATCTGATAAAGAGGTGGCTGAGCAATATATACATGACCACGCTCAATAAGTGGCTTCATATAGCGATAGAAGAAGGTGAGAAGCAGGGTACGGATATGAGCACCATCAACATCCGCATCAGTCATAATGATAATCTTGCCATAACGGCGCTTGGAAATATCAAATTCATCACCAATACCACTGCCAAAGGCTGTAATCATGGTACGAATTTCCGCATTGCTGTAAATCTTGTCAAGACGGGCCTTCTCTACATTGAGAATCTTACCACGGAGAGGGAGAATTGCCTGGAAACGACGGTCACGTCCCTGCTTGGCACTACCTCCTGCAGAGTCACCCTCTACAATATAGATTTCGGCCTTTTCAGGATCCTTAATGGAGCAGTCAGCCAGCTTGCCAGGAAGGGAATTTACTTCCAAAGCATTCTTTCTTCTGGTAAGCTCACGGGCCTTTCTGGCAGCCTCACGGGCACGGGAAGCCATAACGGCCTTATCAAGTACACGCTTGGTAATAACAGGATTTTCCTCGAAGTATTCATTGAGACCCTCGGATACAATGGAGTCCACAATACCTCTTACCTCGGAGTTACCCAGCTTGGTTTTGGTCTGACCCTCAAACTGAGGCTCGCGAATCTTTAAGCTGATAACGCAGGTAAGACCCTCGCGCACATCCTCACCGGAAAGATTCTGCTGATTTCCCTTGATTATGTTGTTCTTCTTGGCGAAATCATTGGCAGCACGGGTCAGGGCAATCTTAAATCCCGCCAGATGGGTACCGCCCTCTTCGGTGTTAATATTATTTACAAAGCTGTATATATTCTCCTGATAGGTATCGTTGTACTGCATGGCAATTTCCACAACGATATCATCCTTGGTACCGTTAAAGTAAATAGGAGTCTCGTTAATCTTGGTCTTTTTGCGGTTAAGATGCTCCACAAAGGAACGAATACCACCCTCAAAATGGAAGGATTCACGGTTACCGCTGCGCTCATCACTAAGATTAATAGTAATACCACGATTAAGGAAAGCCAGCTCTCTCAATCTATGCTTAAGAGTATCAAAATTGTACTCAGTAACACTAAAAATTTCCTTATCTGGCATGAAATGAACTTTGGTACCAGTTTCCTCAGTATCACCGGTAATAGTCATTGGAGAAGTGGTAACACCACGCTTGAAGGCAATTTCATGAATCTTGCCATCACGCTTTACCTGAACATCCATATATTCACTAAGGGCATTAACTACAGATACACCTACACCGTGAAGACCACCGGATACCTTATAGCCATCACCACCAAATTTACCACCTGCATGAAGTACAGTCAGAACTACTTCCACAGCTGGCTTGCCGGTTTCATGGAGATCAACAGGTATACCACGGCCATTATCAACAACGGTAATGCTGTTGTCATTATGAATAGTTACATCAATATCAGTACAGTAACCAGCCAGAGCCTCATCAATAGAGTTGTCAACTACCTCGTATACCAGATGGTGAAGACCACGCTCAGAGGTGCTGCCGATGTACATACCAGGGCGTTTTCTTACTGCCTCCAGACCCTCGAGAACCTGAATCTGGTCAGCACCGTAATCACCGTCAACGGCTGATACCTCAGAACCTATTTCTTCAACATGTATCTGTACTTCTTCATCATTAATCAAAGCTTCATTTTCAGTGGCCATGAATTAATTCTCCTCCAAATCAAACATTCTTATGCTTTATGTTCTTATGGTACTTTTTACCGTTTTTCATGGCAAAGCTGTCCATAAAATCATATTTGAATTTTTCTATAGTCTGCTGTCTTAGCTCCGGAGTAAGCTTATCCGGAGAAACAGATTTATAAAGCATGGTAAGTATGGTGGCCTCCATGCAATCAGTCTTGGTTGAGCTTATCTTTGATGCCAATATCTGCATCAGAATAATCCGCTGTTCATTTACTTCCTCAGCAGTGCAAGGAATAGTCTTTACAATATCGCAAAATCTGGCCCAAGGCACATCCATAAGGTATCTTCTTATGCTTTTAAGCCTGTCTATATTGGCATTTCGCTTACAGCTATCACAAAGCTGATCCTCTGGGGGACACAGGGTATGACATTTGCTACAGGGATGCCAGTTGGCATTTTTGCGGTATTTTTTCAGCTTTTCATCGTTAATCTGCACCTTCAGAAGCATTTTTCTGAGTTCATCATCCTTGACTTCATCAAGGTCCTGGGATATTTCCTTCACTTCTTCGTCAGAAATGTCCACCTTCTGAATTTCCCGTCCCAGATCTACATCCTTGCCATTATCATCAAAATCTATTTTTTCAGGCTTTATGTTGGTAAATACCAGATCTTCCACCAGATATTCACCCATAAAGCTGTTTATTTTATTTTTTATTTCATCCTTCATATAGGAAAGCTGGGTAGCCCAAATAGGATGAGAAGTATAAAGAAACAGCTTCTTAAATTCCAGCTTTACCGGGGACACATTATCGGAAATATGCTTTCCCACAATTTTAGGCCAGTAAAACATCACCATGTGAGAGGAAAATTCCTTGCCAATGCCCATGGACTTCACAATCTGGGGAAGTATAATATTCATTTTCTCCAGCTTGCCTTTTCTGGGAGCTGACATGGTATCACATCCTGTCACTTACCTCAACGGTTCCCCCGGATACATTATAAAAGACACAATTGGTGTCCTCCGGGAAATAAGCCTTGTCAGTGGCGGTAATAATGGTCTGTATATTTTCCCTTTTGATAAATTCCAAAAGCTGCTGCCGACGGTTCATATCCAGCTCACTCATAACATCATCCAGAAGCAAAATAGGATATTCACCCTTTTCAGAACGGATAAATTCCAGCTCTGACAGCTTCATGGATAATACTCCTGTGCGCTGCTGACCTTGGGAACCGAAGGCCTTCAGATCTATGCCATTTACATAAATCTGAATATCATCACGATGGGGACCTATACTGGTGGAACCACGATATACATCCTCACGGGTTACTTCACGCAACGATTCATTATACCATAAAATCAACTTTTCATCTATCTTATCCACAACTCCTGTGTATCCCTTGATACAGTAAGAAAGAGACAGATTTTCCTCGTTGGTGGAAATTCGCCTCTGCATAAGATTTGCCAGCATATTAAGTTTTTTTACCGTTTCCAGGCGCTTGCCAATAATTTTTATACCGCTGTCCACCAGCTGACTGTCCCACATTTCCAGCATGGAGGCCTGGGCCTTACCTTCCCTTATGCTCTTTAACAGGGTATTTCGCTGCTGCAAAAGTCGGTTATATTTTATTAGCTCACCATAATAGGCAGGGCTTGCCTGGGATATTTCCGTATCCAGAAACCTTCTGCGCTCAGCAGGAGCCCCCTTTATAAGGGTAAGGTCCTCTGGAGAAAACAGTACCACATTAATGATGCCAATAAGCTCCTTGGCCTTTATTTTACTGCCGTTATGAATAATCTGACGCCTTTTCTCCCGCTGAAAAATAAATTCCAGCTTATTGTCCACACCCATACGCTGAAAATCAATGGATACAGAGCTCCCGGGATGATTCCACATAATGAGATCATTATCCGTACTTGTCCTAAAGGAGCTGCCCATGGAGGCATAGCAAACAGACTCAAGGATATTGGTCTTTCCTTGAGCATTTCTGCCAATAAATATATTCGTTCCATCAGATAAATCAAGGGACAGGTCCTGATAATTCCTGTATCCCACCAGCTTCAGGTGCTTCAGCTTCATGACCTGTTATTCTCCCTTGAAAACAACCTGCCAGGAGCCCATTTCTTTGATTTCTACCACATCGCCGTCATGGAGCTTTTTGCGGCGGGCTGTTTCCACTATGCCATTAACCAAAATCATCTCATCCTCAATCATGAGTTTCACCTGGCCGCCGGATTCCAAAACACCGGCCCACTTCAAAAACTGGTCCAGCTGGATAGTTTCAGTATTTACTTCAATTTTTTCAATATTAGCCATTTTTTACCTCTTTCATTACTGCCCAGGAGTGCGTACAGGAGTAATGATATAAGTGAAGGAATCATCATCCAGCATACGAATAGCTGCAGGACTCAGTGAATTATTGAGAGATATATAGAATTCCTTGGTGTTGATAATTTTCAGTACATTGGAAATAAAATCTGCATTGAAGGAAATAATAATATCATCGCCGTCAATTTCCGCAGTTAGTGACTCGTCTGCATTACCGATTTCAGGATTATCGGAGGTAATTCGTACCATACCATTGGCAAATTCCATGGTTGCCACATTGTAATCATTGGTACGGGAAATAAGGGCAACTCTATCCAAAACAGAACGGAATTCATCTGTGTTCAGCTTAATTCTGGTACCGAAATCGCTTGGCATTACTCTGTGATAATCCGGGAACTGACCATCAATAAGACGGGAAGAAATATAGGTATTATCAAATTCAAAGCTAACCTGATTTGAGTTGAAGCTGATATTTACCATACGGGGCATATCAGAAACCAACAGCTTCTGAATTTCATTCAAAATCTTGGATGGAATTATCATCTTACTCTGACCTTCATAGTCCTCCAATACCTTGGACTGAATGGCCAATCTCTTGGTATCAGTGGAAACCATAACTACAGAGGAATCGTTGAGCTCCAAGAGACAGCCGGTAAATACAGGTCTTGCCTCCTCATTGGAGCAGGCAAAGGTGGTTCTGCCAATAAGCTCCTGGAGAACATTATCCATAATTTTAAGGCTCTTATTTGCCTCTAATTTCTTAATAATAGGGAAATCATCAGCAGACATACTGAGCAAAGTAAAGTGGGAACGATTGGAGCGAATGTGAGAAATCTTTTCCTGACGGTCATATTCAAATTCTACGGTGGTACCGTCAAGTTTTCCGATAACCTCCTGAATATATCTGCCGGATAATACAATATTTCCCGGTTCTGAAACTTCAGCCTCTATTTTGCAGATAATGCCAATTTCATAATCTGTGGCCTGAAGCTCCAAAGTGTTGTTTTCTGCTTTTATATAGATTCCTGAAAGGATTGGGTTCTGTGGCTTTGAGGAAACTGCCTTTGATACAGTTCTGATTGACTGTAATAAATCTTTTGTCTGGCATATAAATTTCATTTTATGCACCCCTTATAGTATTTATGATTATTATATATATAAAAATAGTAGTCGTAATAGTAGGGCCTGTGGAAAAGTGGATAAGTAGATGGAGTCTTTGAAAAAAAAGAAAACTCTCATGTTTATAAAAAGTTGATAAAACAGGGAAGGATATCCACACTAATCACAGAATAATCCTTCCCTTAATTTTATCTACATTTCTTCTACAGGGAATATACATAGTTATTCACAGAAAATGTGGAATAAGTTGATTAAAGTCTTTCAATACGCTTGGTAAGTTCCTGTAGAGTATTATCAAGTTTTATGTTTTCACCCTTTTCCTCACTGATCTTGGTGTGGGCATGAAGAACCGTGGTATGGTCCCTGCCTCCGAAGAATTCACCAATCTGTGGCAGTGAAGAATTGGTAAGTTCACGGCAAAGATACATGGCAATCTGTCTTGGATAAGCCAGAGCCTTGGTACGCTTGCTGCTGTTAAGGTCATCCACCTTAAGGTTGAAGTGATTGGCCACAACCTCCTGAATAACATCCATGGTGATTTCCTTGTTGTGATTTTCAGGATATACATCCTTTAAGGTATCAGCCACCAGATCGGTGGTAATCTTCTCACCAATCAGCTCGGAATAGGCAACAACTCTTGTAAGAGCACCTTCCAGCTCACGGATGTTGTTATCAATACGGCTGGCAATATAAACCAGGGCCTCATTTGGCACATCAATATGCTCTGCCTCTGTTTTCTTTTTCAGAATGGCAATTCTGGTTTCCAGATCAGGAGGCTGAATATCTGTCAGCATACCACCGGCAAAGCGGGAGCTAAGACGTTCCTCCAAGGTTTTGATTTCATGTGGAGGTCTATCTGAGGACAGTACAATCTGCTTGTTGGCCTGATGGAGAGCATTAAAGGTATGGAAGAATTCCTCCTGGGTTCTCTCCTTTTTGGAAAGGAACTGGATATCGTCTACCATCAAAAGGTCGATATTTCTGTATTTCTGTCGGAAAGCCTCAGTGGTGTTATCACGAATGGAGTTAATCAGCTCATTGGTGAACTTCTCAGAAGTGATATAGAGAACTCTCTTTTCAGGATTGTTTTTAAGCACCTCATGGCCAATGGCATGCATGAGATGGGTTTTGCCAAGTCCCACACCGCCGTACATGAACAATGGATTGTAATTTTTGCCCGGATCCTTTGCAACAGCCTGGGCAGCGGCATAAGCTATACGGTTAAAGCTGCCGGCTACAAAGGTGTCGAAAATATAACGGGGATTTAGGGATGAAGCATCTCCAGGTGCTATCTGACCAGGAGTATCATAGGCTGCCACGAAGGAGGCCTTGCTATCATTGTCATTGAAAAGGGTCTCCATTGGCTCAGGCTCGGGAGCTGGCTTTTCAACAACCTTTATTTCAAAAGAAACATCAGATTTGTTAAGGGTATTTTTGCAGGCGTCCACAATAATAGTCATGTAACGCTCGTCAATAAACTTTTTAACAATATCATTTGGAGCACTTAAAACAATCACATTGTTCTCGTAGTCCATAGGACTAAGCATTGATAACCAGTTCTCGATTACCTGGGGAGCCAATGTATTTTGAAGCTCAGTGATGATTCTGTCCCAAATTTCATTAAGCTGATCTTGATCCATCTCTTTAATTCTCCTCGAAAAATTCATCAACAGACAAATAAATTTATCCACATTTGTTAATAAGTATGTGGATAAATCAAGTGTTTGGGTATTTTGTATATTGTGTTTTTATGTTTTTCTTCTATATATAACATATCCGAAAATTATGGTTTCGAATCTGTTGATAAGTATATGTGAAATACCTTCATAATCATAGCAGAATATTTTCCAGTTATCAACAAAAAAAGGTGTATATGTGACTTCAAAATTGGATTTATCCACAAAAATATTGACTTATACCCAGCCTGCCTAGTAAAATTTCTTGACACTATAATAAACGGTGGTCTATAATCTTGTTAGTTAAAATCCAAGGACTATGTGTAATTGCGGTTTGACCGAGTATTTTGCTCGTAATAATATAAGGAGGTGCCAACATTGAAGCAGACTTATCAGCCTAACAATCATTGGAAGAAGAAGACTCATGGTTTCCGTGAGCGTATGAAGACTAAGGGTGGCCGTCAGGTTTTAGCAAGAAGACGCGCTAGAGGCAGAAAGAAGATTTCAGCTTAATAAAATGGTCACTTCGGTGGCCTATTTTTCTCTATAGAACCAGTTATACTCATTAGAATATGAGTTATGTACCTGGTTCTATGTTCTATTTGCTGAAATGAGGATTTTGCCATGTACAAGTTACCTAAAAGTCGGATCCTGCGTCGTAGGAACGATTTTCAAAAGGTCCACCGTTTTGGGAAATCCTATGCAAACAGGTACTTAGTATTGTATGTCTTTACAGCAAGTGGGCTGGAGGACAAGGTTGGCTTTGCTGCCGGAAAAAAATTGGGCAATGCAGTAGCGCGTAATAGAGTCAAGCGTCTTATGCGTGAGTGTTACCGGTTGCACCAGCAGGATATAAAGAAGGATATTTGTATTCTCTTGGTTGGCAGAAAACCAGCTGTGGAAGTTAAATACAATGTTATCGAAAAGGCTTTTCTCAACTTGGGCAGAAAGGCCGAAATTTTTGGGAGATGAGAATAATTGGTGAAGAAATTCATGTTATTCATGATAGAGTTTTACCGCTCTTATATTTCACCACTTAAGCCGCCTTCCTGTCGCTATGTTCCTACTTGTTCGGAATATGCGATGATTGCTATTGAAAAATACGGACCCGTGAAGGGTGGATATTTGGCAATAAAGAGAATTCTTCGTTGTCATCCATTTCATAAAGGTGGATATGATCCGGTTCCGTAAAATAGGATTTTATTTTTTTGACAGTTTTCACTGTAGAAATTAGGATGTGTTAAATTGGATTTTTTAGCATCGGCATTTGAACCTGTTGTAGAGCTGTTCCGCATTATTATGAGCGGTTTTTACAACATAACTGTTATGGCGGGCTTTCCAAGCTATGGTGTTGCCATTATACTAATGACTATCTGCGTAAAGGTATTCCTTTATCCATTAAATGCAAAGCAGATTAAGTCCATGAAGGCAATGCAGGAGATTCAGCCACAATTGAAGAAAATCCAGAAGGATTATAAGAACAACCCTCAGCTCATGCAGCAGAAAATGGGTGAGCTTTATCAGGAGTCAGGTGTAAACCCACTGGCAGGCTGTTTACCTCTCTTGGTACAGATGCCTATTCTCATGGGTGTTTATTATTCTCTTTATGGATTGGAATATTCCGGTGATCCAACTTTTCTCTGGTTGACCAGCTTGTCTGATTCTGACCCTACATATATTCTGCCACTTCTGTCTGCTCTGACTACCTATCTGACTCAGAGACAGTCCATGGCAGCCAATGGCCAGGATAATCAGCAGATGAAGATGATGATGTATATTATGCCTATCTTCATTGGTTACATCTCCATCAATTTCCCAGCAGGTCTGGTACTTTACTGGGTAGTTATGAATATCTGCCAGATGGTTCAGCAGTGGTATGTATTTAGAAAAGAGGACCAGAAGGAGGCTGCTTGATTTAATGTCTTTAGAAGTTGAGAAGACTGGTAAAACAGTTGATGAAGCAAAGCAGGCTGCCTTGAATGAGCTTGGTGTTGACCCTGCTTTAGTAGAATTTGTAGAAGTTGTGGAGCCAACTAAGGGGTTCCTGGGTTTGCTTGGTGGCAAGCCAGCAAGGGTTAAGGCCGTAGTTCGTGAACTCTCACCAATTGAGAAGGCAGAAAAATTCCTTAGTGATATCTTTAAGGCTATGAAGCTGGATATTAAGATTGAAAAGAGCGAGTCTGAGGATGGTACTGTTTTCAATCTTATTGGCGATAATCTTGGTATTTTGATTGGTAAGCATGGTCAGACCCTTGACTCTCTGCAGTACCTTTCAAATCTGGCTGCTAACCGTGGTCTCATCGATAATAAGGTTCGCGTTATTATTGATATTGAGAACTATAGAAGCCGCCGTGAGGATACCCTTCGCCGTCTGGCCATGAGATTGGCTGACAAGGTTAGAAGAACTGGGGAGCGCATTGTTCTGGAGCCTATGAATCGTCACGAAAGAAAGATTATTCATATGGCATTGCAGGATAATTATCGCGTATCTACTTATAGCTCTGGTGATGAGCCTTATCGTAAGGTTGTAATTGAACTGAAGCGTGGCGGCCGTCGCGATTTTCATGAGCGCAAGGACAGAGAAAATTAATTTTTTCTCTAAATAGGATTTATAGAGGCTGTCTCACCTATGGGGACAGCCTTTTCTATATATTGTGAAATATGAATTTGGAGGATTTATGCAGGAGAAAAATTTGATGGAGGAAACCATCAGTGCCATTGCCACTGCTCCCGGAGAGGGTGGTATTGGAATAATAAGAATAAGCGGCGAAAATGCCATTTCTATTGCCAACAAGATTTTCAGCCCTTTTGCTGCAAAATCCCTGGAGGAGTATGATTTCAGAATTGCGGTTTATGGCCGGGTTCATGATGAAAATGGCAAGACCATTGATGAAGCCATTTGCATTGTGATGAATGCTCCAAATTCATATACCTGCGAAGATGTTGTGGAAATTCAGTGTCATGGTGGCAGTATTGTTATGCGGGAAATATTGGCTCTTACATATCGAATGGGGGCAAGGGCCGCAGAGCCAGGAGAATTTACCAAGCGGGCCTTTTTAAATGGCAGACTGGATTTAAGCCAGGCCCAGGCTGTAATGGATGTAATTAATGCCAAGACAAAGGCTTCTTTGGAAATGGCCATGAGTCATTTATCCGGCGGTTTCTCTGATAAAATAAAGGCCTTCAGAAATGATATTTTGGCCATTATTGCCCACCTTGAGGCCTCCATTGATTTTCCTGAGGATGATATTGAGGGAATGGATTTTGAGGATACCCGTGAAAAGGTGAAGCTGCTGCGGGATAAAATAGAAAAAATGCTGGAGTCTGCCAATACGGGGATTATTTTGCGGGATGGTTTAAAAACCGCAATTATCGGCAAGCCAAATGCGGGAAAATCCAGTATTATGAATCTTCTTTTGGGACAGGAGCGGGCCATTGTTACTGATGTTCCCGGCACTACCCGTGACAGTATTGAGGAATATGTAAATATTGGTGGTATTCCTTTACGTCTTATTGATACTGCAGGAATTAGGAATACTGATGATATTGTAGAAAAGATCGGCGTGGAAAAGGCTTATTCCTACGCCAATGACGCAGAGCTGGTGCTGGCTGTTTTTGACAGTAACCAGGAGCTTACCTCAGAGGATGAGGAAATAATTCAGCTCATGGATAAATGTCCTGGAAATATCATTGTTATAATGAATAAAATGGACTTATCAGCTGATACAAATAATGATATTATTAGTGAGAAAATAAGGAGCTGCCATAAGGCCAAAATTCGCGGTGTTATTCCTATGTCCGCTAAGAGCGGTGAAGGCAAGGAAAAGCTGGAGGAGCTTCTTAAGGACATAGTTTATGGCGGTCATACAAATGTTATTGAAAGTCAGGCCCTTTGTGATGCCCGACAGGGAGAAATTCTTCGTCAGGCGGCTCAGCTTTTGGATGATACCTTAAATACCATTGATATGGGTATGAGTGAGGACTTTATAGTTATCGATCTTCGCAGTGCATGGGAAAAGCTGGGGGAAATAACTGGTGAAACCATTGAGGACGATATTGTTGATCAGATATTCTCTAATTTCTGTATTGGTAAATAAGCGGTTCCATTGGAGGAATTAAAATTGAGTGACAAGCTGTTTATAGCTGGAAAATATGATGTTATTGTAATCGGTGCCGGTCATGCGGGTGTGGAGGCAGCTTTGGCTTCTGCCCGTATTGGCTGTAATACCTTGCTGGCTACTCTTAGTATGGATAACATTGCCCTTATGCCATGTAATCCATCAGTTGGTGGTCCTGCAAAGGGACATTTGGTGCGGGAGCTGGATGCTCTTGGTGGACAGATGGGTATTAATGCTGATGAGACCTGTATTCAGTTTAGAATGCTGAATACTGGAAAGGGTCCGGCTGTTCATGCCATTCGTGCCCAGGCTGATAAAAAGCATTATCAGTTCCGCATGAAGGAAGTATGTGAAAATACTGAAAACCTTGATGTTAAGCAGCTGATGATTGATAAGCTCATTATTGAGGATAATAAAATAAAGGGTATTATCACCGAAAATATGGAGCAGTATCTTTGTGATGCAGCTATTTTGGCCACTGGAACCTATTTAAAGGGCCAGATTATTATTGGTCTTCACACATATTCCGGTGGTCCAAGCGGTCAGCGTTCTGCGGAAAAGCTGTCTCAGTCCCTTTTGGATGCCGGTATTAAGCTGATGCGTTTTAAGACTGGTACTCCTGCCAGAGTTGATGCCAGAACTCTTGATTATGACAAGATGGAGATTCAGCCTGGCAATGAGGAGGCCCGTAATTTCTCATTTATGAGCGATATTACCACAAGGGAGCAGACTCCTTGCTGGCTCACATATACCAATGCCCAAACCCATAAGATTATTATGGATAATATAGACAGGGCACCAATGGCCAACGGTATTATCAAGGGTATTGGCCCAAGATATTGTCCTTCCATTGAAACCAAGCTTATTAGATTTCCGGATAAGGAAAGACATCAGCTTTTCCTTGAACCGGAGGGACTTCATACCAATGAGGTTTATGTACAGGGGATGTCTACTTCCCTGCCAATGGATGTGCAGATTGATTTTCTTCATACCATTCCTGGCCTGGAGCATGCCAAGGTCATGCGGGCGGGCTATGCCATTGAATACGATTGCCTTGACCCCTTGCAGTTGAAGCCGACATTGGAGCTTAAGAAAATCTCTGGTCTCTTTTCTGCAGGACAGGCCAATGGTACCTCCGGCTATGAGGAGGCAGCTGCCCAGGGTATTATTGCGGGTATAAATGCGGCATTGAAGGTTCAGAATAAGGAGCCATTGATATTAAAGCGTTCTGATGCCTATATTGGAGTGCTTATTGACGACTTGGTTACCAAGGGCACCAGTGAGCCATACAGAATTATGACTTCCAGAGCAGAGTATCGTCTGATTTTACGTCAGGACAATGCGGATCAGCGACTGACTCCATTGGGCCGCAAGGTGGGCCTTGTTAAGGATGACCGCTGGGAAAGATTTACCAAGAAGATGGCGGTTATTAAAGAAACCGTTGATTTGTTGAAGGAAAGAAAGCTGAATCCAAATCAGGAGACACTGAAGCTGCTGGCGGATAATAATATTGAGGAAATCCGCAATAACATCAGTCTTTACGATTTGTTGAAGCGTCCTGATATCAATTATGATAAATTAAAGGAAATATTTGATCTGCCGGAAATCAATGAGGAAGCCAAGCAACAGGTGGAGATTTCCATCACCTATGAGGGTTATATCAAAAAGCAGCTGGAGCAGGTGGAGAAAATGAAGAAGCTGGAAGAAAAGCTGATTCCGGAATCCATCGATTATGATCTAGTTGCCAATCTCAGAGATGAGGCCAGGGAAAAGCTGGCTGATATACGGCCAATATCCATTGGTCAGGCTGCCAGAATTTCTGGTGTATCCCCGGCTGATATTTCCGTGCTGATGATATATCTGGAGCAGCAAAAGAGGATAGAGGAGACAAAAAATGAGCTTTAAGGAATACTTAAAGGATGCAGCAGATAAATACGGTATTTCACTGACTGATGTTCAGATGGATCAGTTTGATAAATATTTTCAGCTTCTTATAGAGTGGAACGAGAAAATTAATCTCACTGCCATTACTGAACCAAAGGAAGTGGCCATTAAGCATATGATAGATTCCCTCTCCTGCTGGGATGATGGAAGATTTAAGGGTGATATTAGTGTAATTGATGTGGGAACTGGTGCTGGTTTTCCAGGTATTCCGTTGAAAATTTTTCAGCCTGGTATAAAGCTCACACTTCTTGATTCCCTCAATAAAAGAATTAATTTCCTTCAGACTGTGGTGGATGAATTGGGTCTTGAGGATGTGGAGTGCATTCATGCTAGAGCTGAGGAGGGAGCCAGAAACAAAAAGCTGAGAGAGGGCTTTGATTTAGTGGTATCTCGTGCAGTGGCCAGACTTCCTGTTTTGGCGGAGTACTGTCTGCCCTTTGTCAAGAAAAATGGCACCTTTGCTGCCCTAAAGGGTATGAAATTTGCAGAAGAAGCTGAAGCTGCCAAGAAGGCCCTGTCTGTTCTTGGCGGTGGCCCCGCAGAATGTGTGGAGGTTAAGCTGCCATATCTGGATGACAAGCGTGCTGTAATTTATATTAAAAAAGAAAAGAACACTCCTAAGGTTTACCCCCGTAAGGCGGGAACTCCGGATAAAAATCCTCTCTAATCCTAAAGGATTATTGGAATTTTTATAGAAGTGTTATATGATAGGTTATAGATATTACACAGACAGGATGTGATTATGGTGAAGAAAAGTATCATACTGCTTTTTACTGTTTTATCCATATTATGCAGTTTTAGTATTGTAAGTGCCGAGGGTGGCGTTCAGCAACCCCCTGGAAGCTATAAGGATTCTACCAAGGAGGATACAGAAAAGGCTCCAAGCAGATTTATAAAATTTGCCGAGGATGAGTCCTATGCTTATTACCTGGACAAGAAGGATTCCGGCTGGGTGAGAAGACCGTATACCATGGACAAATATGTTATTGAGGCCTGGGTAAAGATGGTACCTTACGAATATGCCACCTATGAAATGTACAGTCCTGAAGCTGATGATTCCAGATATTTCCTGGAGCATTATCTGGTTGATCCCCAGAATAAGAAAATTCAGTTCCTTTGCGAAATAGAGGTAGAAGGTGGCAGACCTCAAAATAATGTTAAGCAGAGGAAATACGACCATAAGAATTGGGAGCCTTTGATTCCTGAAAGCGTGGAGGATACCGTATATCATGCAGTTGTTGCTAAATACGGCAAGTCCAATGAGAACAATACCTGGAAGACAATTGATGAAATTATCGATGGTCTCTTTAGTGTAAGGGTATTGAAGGAAGTTATAAAGATGGGTAAAATTTAATTATTCACAGAATTGTGGGATTATCCACAAAAAAAGCGAACAAATTTGTGAATATGTGAATAATCCTGTGGATAACATATAGAAAAGTCTACCAGAGGAAAACAAAAAATCCTGTAGAACGCTGATAATACAGTGTTCTACAGGATTTTTAATTTAAATGTTAATATGTGATTAACTTGTGAATAATTGTTAAATAAAACTAATTTTCATATTCGCAATCACAGATTAATTAAGCTGTTTTGCCAATCGGATAAATTCATCGTTCATGCTCTTTTTATTGGTAATGGCATCGTGAAGGTCAATGGCCACAACTTTGCCTTGATTAAAGCCAAATACCACATCGGACTGACCGGCAATTAATGCCAGTGCTGCCTTTTCACCGAGCTGGCTGGCCTTTACACGGTCACGGACAGATGGGGAGCCACCGCGCTGAATATGGCCAAGAACGGACACTCGCACATCCATATTTGTTTTTTCTTCAATATATTTACCAATATCAATGGAGCTGCCTACACCCTCGGCAACTACAATAAGGGAATAACGGCGTCCTGCCTCGTAGGAGGAAATGATACCATTGCAGATATCATCAAGATTATATTCTTCCTCAGGAACAAGTATAAACTCCGCACCACCGGCAATACCCGCCAGCATGGCCAGCCAGCCACAGTGGCGTCCCATTACCTCAACTACAGCAATGCGGTTATGGGAAGAAGCAGTATCACGGAGCTTGTTAATGGCATCAATAATGGTATTTGCCGCTGTATCACAACCAATGGTATAATCCGTTCCCCAAACATCATTATCAATGGTTCCAGGAAGTCCCACAATAGGAACCCCGGTTTCCAGACTAAGTTGGGTGGCACCACGGAGGCTGCCGTCACCACCAATAATAACCAGACCCTCAATACCACGTTTTTTCATGTTTTCGTAAGCCTGTCTGCGGCCTTCTTCTGTCATAAAGCGCTTGCAGCGGGCAGTACCCAGAATTGTTCCACCACGCTGGATAATATCACTTACGCTGCGGGAGGTCATTTCTTCCATTTCTTCATCCAAAAGACCACGATAACCGTTGTAAATACCCCAAACTTTTACCCCTTCAAAGAGAGCAGTACGGACAACTGCACGGAGTGCAGCATTCATACCAGGGCTGTCGCCGCCACTGGTTAAAACGCCAATGCTTTTTAACATACTATATACCCCCTGTAAATATTTTAAGTATCATTGAATTGACAAAAAAACATACTGATGTTACAGTAAATTCGTGGCTGTAATGATTGTCGTATTTATTACGCTTTTGCAATTATTATAACCCAGTTTATCAATTAAATAAAGGAGTAAAAAGATGCAAGAATTAGAATTGAAGTACGGTTGTAATCCTAATCAGAAACCTGCCCGTGTATTTGTAAAGAATGGGGATATTCCTTTTACAGTTTTAAACGGCAAGCCAGGCTACATTAATTTACTGGATGCCATGAACAGCTGGCAGTTGGTTCAGGAATTGAAACAGGCCACCGGTCTTCCAGCAGCAGCATCCTTTAAGCATGTTAGTCCCGCTGGAGCTGCCGTAGCCGCTCCATTACCGGAAATTCTTCAGAAGGTTTACTTCGTAGAGGGCATTGAGCTGTCACCTATTGCCACTGCTTACATCAGAGCAAGAGGTGCTGACCGCATGTCTTCCTATGGCGACTTCGTAGCTCTTTCTGATGAGTGCGATGCCCAGACTGCTTCCTTCCTGGCAAGAGAGGTTTCTGACGGTATCATTGCACCATCCTATTCTGCTGAGGCTCTGGAGATTTTGAAAACCAAGCGCAAGGGCACATATCTGGTACTTCAGATGGATACTAACTTCAAGCCTGCTGAGCTGGAGCAGAAGGAAGTATTCGGCATTACCTTTGAGCAGAAGCGCAATGATGTGGAGATTACTGAGGATTGCCTTAAGGAAATTCCTACTAAGTCCAAGACCTTCACTGAAGCAGCAAAGCGCGATCTTCTTATTGCATTGATTACTCTTAAGTATACCCAGTCCAATTCTGTTTGCTATGCAAAGGACGGCCAGGCCATCGGTATTGGTGCCGGTCAGCAGTCCCGTGTGCATTGCACCCGTTTGGCCGGTAACAAGGCTGATGTTTGGCATCTTCGTCAGCATCCAAAAGTTTTGGCTCTGCCATTTAAGGATGAGGTTCGCCGTCCTGACCGTGATAATGCTATTGATGTATATATCGGTGAGGAGTGGGAGGACCTGCTGGAGACAGACGATTGGAAGCGTGTCTTCACTGAAAAGCCTGAGCCTCTTACCAGAGAGGAAAAGAAAGCATATTTAAAGACCATTAGTGGTGTAGCTCTTGGTTCTGATGCCTTCTTCCCATTTGGTGATAATGTGGAGCGTGCCCACAAGAGTGGTGTAGAGTTCATCGCCCAGGCCGGCGGTTCTATTCGTGATGACAATGTCATTGAGACTGCAGATAAATATGGAATTACCATGGCATTTACTCATATTCGTCTGTTCCACCATTAATTATTAATTCAATATACTATATTAAAATACCCTGCTCGATATGAGCAGGGTATTTGTGTGTATGAAATTGTTTCACGTGAAACAATTCATTTAGAAATTATATCATTTGCGATGTTTAACGCGATGACCGCGTCCTGGGCGTAGAAGTCGGCCCCGGCTTCGTCTGCATAATCCTGGGTCAGTGCTGCGCCACCAACAATAACCTTTGATGTGTTTCCGTTTTCCTTCAGCTGTCGGATTACTTCATCAATTTCTGTCATGGTGGTGGTCATTAATGCACACAGGCCCACAATATCCGCATCATTTTTTATGGCAGTGGCCACAATTTCCTCTGCAGGTACATCCTTACCAAGATCAATAAGGTTAAAACCACTGTTTTCCAGCAATGCGCCCACAATATTTTTTCCAAGATCGTGGACATCACCCTTTACAGTGGCCAGCACTACAGTGCCTTTACCTTCACCTTCTTTGGCAGGATATTTTTTCTTCAGAATATTGAATGCACTGCGCATAGCTTCTGCAGAAAGCAATACCTGTGGCAGGAATACCCGACCGGCTCCAAAATCAACACCAATTTCGTTCATGGCTGCAGTAAGAGCTTTTTCCGTAAGTTCATTAGGATCAATGTTGGCATCAAAGGCTCTTTCAAGCAGCTCGGGCATTGCATCTGCATTGCCCTCAATTACAGCTTGTTTGATGGCTTCCAGAGGTGTAAGATCCTCCTGCTTTGCTACAGCAGCCTTCTTAGGAACAGAAAGATTTTTTTCGTTGGTGCTGAAATCCTTGCCGTTAGGGTCTTTGCCCAATAAAGCCATGCTGGCCATAAGGGCATTTTGCATCTGCTCGTCATAAGGATTCATAATAGGTGCATCCAGACCGGCAGCCAGACACATGGCAAAGAAGGTGCTGTTAATCAATGGTCGGTTAGGGAGACCAAAGGAAATATTACTTAATCCCATGGTGGCAGGATAACCGTATTTTTCCCTGTACATTCTGAGAGTATCCAGCACATGACCACAGGCATACTGATCAGCGGCTACAGTCATTACTAGACCATCCAAAAGGAAATCTCCATCCTTTAAGCCTGATTTTTTTGCTTCATTAATGATAATATCCATAACTTCAAGGCGTTCTTTAGCAGTTTTAGGGATTCCATCATCAGTTAATGGCAGACAGAGAATAGCTGCACCGTATTTTATAGCCAAAGGAATAAAGGTACGAAGTCTTTCCTTTTCCGCGCTGACGGAGTTGATTAAAGCTCGGCCCGGATAAGCTCTTAGCCCGGCCTCTAAAACCTCAGGGTCACTGGTATCGATTACCAATGGTGCATCAGTGAGCTGGGATATTTCAGTAATAGCCTTTTTCATGGCCTTGGCCTGGTCTATACCCCCCACACCCATATTTACATCAAGAAGTCTGGCACCGGCCTTCACCTGGTCCATGGCTTCTTTCTTTACTGAAAGGAAGGAACCATCCTTAATTTCAGCAGCCAGCTTTTTACGTCCCGTTGGATTAATTCTTTCACCGATTAATACTGTTGGCAGTTCCTTATCTACTACTACAGTTTTACTGCGACTGGATAACATAAGGCGACGGCGCAAAGGTTTAAATTTTGGTTCAGGGAAATCCTTTAGAGCATCCTTTATAGCTGCAATATGATCAGGAGATGTACCACAGCAGCCCCCCACATAGGTGGCCCCAGCCTGAACCAGCTTAGGAGCCCAGTTACCAAAATCCTCAGGTCCCATTGGGAAGGTGGTTTTGCCGTTTACCAGCTGTGGAAGTCCCGCATTTGGCTGGACGCTTATTGGTTTTTCAGTGTTTTCAGAGAGAATCTTTACAATTGGTACCAGCTGCTCCGGACCAAGGGAGCAATTAATACCAATAATGTCTGCACCCATGGCATCAAGGGTAATTGCAGCTGTCTGTGGGTCGGTACCGGTTACAGTTCTGCCATCTTCACTGTAGGAAAGCTGACAAATTACAGGCAGGTTGGTAACCTCCTTGGCAGCAAGTAAAGCAGCACGCATTTCCTGCAAATCAATGGAAGTTTCAATAAGGATATAATCGGCGCCACCTTCAGCTAAGGCAGCAGCCTGAACCTTGTAGTTTTCATAAGCATCTTCGAAATCAAGATCACCTAATGGCTTGATGAACTTTCCTGTTGGCCCCATGCTGCCGGCGATTTTTACCTTATCACCTGCTGCAGCTCTGGCAGCTTTAACCGCTGCAATATTTATTTCCCTGGCTCTGTCACTGAGATTATAGTGGGCCAGCTTCAGCGGAGAAGCACCAAAGGTATTCGTTTCAATTATGGTAGATCCGGCATCAACATACTGCTGATGTACCGCAGTAATCTCCTCCGGCTTGTCTACATTAAGAAGTTCCGGACAATAGCCAGGGGCCAGAAGCCCCTTTTGCTGTAAAATGGTGCCCATGGCACCGTCAAATATATGAATCATTAAATCAGTCCTTATATTTTCTATTATATAGTGATAAGACTCGGGAAATACTTTTCGGCTTCATCGTCCGTCCAAATCATCATGTAAGTAGTGTATTCATTCTTCGAAGGCGGCAAAGCCGCACATACATCGAGTTGTCTATATGTAACTGTCCATGATGAGCCTGACGGCAGTGGACTTCACTCTTGCAGGCGAAAAGTATTCACCACGTTAATAATTATAACGAGCTTTAAGATGTCCCCCACCTCTTTAGGTGGGGGAAAACAAACTACAACAGCTGGCGAGCATATTTCCCAGCTCGTTGAAACGCTAATTGGAAGATTTTTCTTCTAAAGAAGAAAAATTTGAACAATGGCGTTATAAAAATAAAAGAACAGAGGGTAATTCTTCGCCTGGAAGTCCAGAGTTGCTTGCCGAAGGCGAGCCATGGGCACTGCTTATATGGGTGGCTGGATGTCAGCACGGTTATACCGCCATATAATATGCCATATATTTTGTGCATGGCGATTGCAACGTTGGGCTGAAGCCGAAGGGTTGCCCTCTGGTTATTTACTATTTAAACTTACATAATGAAAGTATACAGTTTGCAAGCCCTGGACGCAAGCTATTTCCTAGCAATACAGTCGGTTTTATTGCAGGCTGCACAATTATGTTTTTGCTCCTCATTTGTGCAGTTTCCTTCTATTATATATAACCCTATAATCGCCGTAATAGATTTTCTTGGTTCCAGCATCATGGACTCAGTAAGATGTACCCCTATTACATCTGCCTTTGATGTGCGAATCATTTCCGGCTGCTGTTCAATGGGCCAGTCACCATAGCCAGGGCTGAAACGCCATTTCATCTTATATCCCTGGCGGGATACCTTTTCAAAAATAGCCTTTTCCATTAAATCCGCATTTTGTTCCACGGCAGATGTGGCAGCTGCATCAAGAATAAGAGAAAGGGCATATTTTCCTTCCTTAAATAAAGAAGTTATTTTGTCTTCAATTTCCTGCCCCACAGTTGCGGATAACAGCACCACCTTATCACATCCCATGAGATGCTTCTTGATGGATTCCCCCTGAATATGAAATGGGGGAGTGGAAGCGATGGTTTGGGACTGGTCATCGTAATCATAAATTTCCCAATTGCCGGTGGGGTGAATAACTAACCTTGCCAGTTCACAGGCTTCATCAATTATCTTTTCATCAAAATCCGATTGTCTTAGGCCGGCATATCTTTTAGTTTCTTTTTTATCTATTTCAAAAAAAGGCGAGTTGAAAATTGCCATAGTATCACCTCATTTTTCAGATTGTTTCACGTGAAACATTTTGGAATGAATCTCACTCTATTGTGCCATGAAGAAAAATAAAAAACAATTACTTTTCATATCGAAAAAAATATCTATTAATGGTACAATATATAAGTACGAAAAATTCAACTATGTATAGTAAGGTCGGTGACTAAATGGGCAAGGTAATTGCTGTTGCAAATCAGAAAGGCGGCGTAGGCAAAACGACTACCTCCGTCAGCCTGAGCGCTGCTTTGGCAGAAAAGGGAAAAAAAGTATTGCTGGTGGATTGCGATCCTCAGGGAAACGCAACAAGTGGCTTTGGCATCAACAAGCAGGAGCTGGAGCTCAGCATATATGATATTATAATCGATGAATGGGAAATTTCCGACATCATATTACCGACTGAATACAAGATAGATATTGCTCCATCCCAGATTGGCCTGGCCGGTGCAGAAATCGAGCTGGCTTCTCTGGAGGACAGGGAGTACAGATTACAGAAGGCAATTAGTAAGGTGAAGGATAAGTATGATTACATCATTATCGATTGTCCTCCATCCCTTGGCTTTTTGACCCTCAATTCTTTGGCTGCGGCAGATTCAGTTCTCATTCCATTGCAGTGTGAGTTCTATGCTTTGGAGGGCCTGTCCCAGCTGCTCAATACAATTGAAATGATTAAGTCCAAGATCAATGTAAATCTTTACATTGAGGGGGTTGTCCTGACCATGTATGATTCCCGTACCAATCTTTCCCAGCAGGTGGAGGCAGAGGTTCGCAATCATATTGGGGACAGAGTTTATAACACTACTATTCCAAGAAATGTAAGGCTGAGCGAGGCACCTTCCTATGGCTGCCCAATTTTTGCCTATGATCCAACATCAAAGGGAGCACTGGCATATATGGACCTTGCACAGGAGGTTATTGATAATGGTTAAGAAAAAAGGTGGCCTCGGCCGTGGCCTTGGTGCTTTAGGTCTTGGTGGCGCTACAGTAAATAAGCCTGCAAAGCCACAGGAAAATAAAAAGGAACAGCTTCATGCTGTAAAGAATAATGAAGTAAAAAGTGAGGTACCAGCTGTACCTGCTTCACCACAGGAAATTGAAGTAAGCAAAATCAAGGTAAATCCAAATCAGCCTCGTACTGAATTTGACGAAGAAGCCTTAAATGCCCTTCAGGATTCCATTAAGGAATATGGCGTTCTTCAGCCAGTAATTGTAAGAAAGACCGCCAAGGGCTATGAGCTTATTGCGGGCGAAAGAAGACTTCGGGCTTCCAAGCTGGCCGGTAAGAAAACAATCCCAGCCATTATTAAGGAATTCAACGATGCTCAGATGACTGAAATCGCTCTCATCGAGAATATTCAGCGTGAAAATCTGAATCCTGTTGAAGAAGCCCATGCGTATCATCATCTTTTATCCGATTATGGTCTTACCCAGGATATGCTTTCCAAGAAGGTGGGCCGCAGCCGTTCCCATATTGCCAATTTCCTGCGCCTTTTAAAGCTGTCTGATAATATTCAGGTCATGCTGGTGGAAGGCAAAATTTCCATGGGGCAGGCAAAGCCACTTTTGGCCATTGAGGACATTGACTTGCAAGAAAAGGCCGCAAACTTTATAATAGACAAGGATTTGTCTGTGCGTAAGGTGGAGGCATTAGTTAAACAGCTTTTGAAGCATCCTGATTACTTTGAGGAAAAGCCAATGGATACTAAGGGTGTGGATACAGATCCTGCCCAGCTGTTCATTCTGGATGCAGAGGATAAGTTAAAAATGATTCTCGGCACATCAGTTCGCATTAAGGGCACCGGCAAGAAAAAGAAGCTGGAAATTGATTTTACCTCCCAGGATGATCTGGAAAGAATCATCGAGCTGCTTACTGAAAAAGTAAAGGTAAATGATAATGCGGAAAAGCTGAAAAAGCTAAGAGAATTTTCCACTACAGGGAAATTTAATGTTTAATATGAAAAAATAGGGAGTTTGTAGTAAATGGATAATACCGAAATAATGAAATTTGTTGTCAATAATCTCAGCTACATGGTGGCTGCACTGGGTGTATTGATGATCGTCATGTACCTGATGATGATAAATGTAATTTACAATATTAATTATATGAAGAAGCGTTACAAGAAAATGATGACTGGTGTGGACGGTGCCAATCTGGAACGCCTCATTATTGGCTGTGTGGATGATGCCAAGGCTGTTTCTGAGGAAAATCAGGAAATCAAGCGTAACATCGAGGACATCAGAGCTCTTCTCCAGCAGGCCATTACCAAGGTGGCTGTTGTCCGCTTCCGTGCCTTTGAGGATATGGGCAGCGATCTGAGCTATGCGGTGGCTATGCTGGATTCTGATAATAATGGCGTTGTTTTGTCCAGTATTTTCGGTCGTGAGGATTCCCGCAGCTATGTAAAACCAATTACTGCCGGTAAGTCCACTTACCAGATGACCAGCGAAGAGGAAGACGCTCTTAGACAGGCCATGGCCCAAAATTAATATCTAAAATTAATAGTATCTCTATTTGAAAATTGATAGACTCTATGGTATAATGTTTCAGCTATAGAGTCTATTTTAATTGTGAAGAAGTGTTTGGAGGATTTTATTTGGAAAAGAAAGGAAATACTGTGGATAATCGCGAGTATACAATCAAGATTATTCCTCACCAGGGATCTGATGTACGAAGTGTACACCTGCCAATGCAGTGGATTAAGTACGCACTGTTCTCTGTTGCAGCAGTGGTTATATTGCTGGCTGGTGCCTTTAGCTACTCCGTATATAGCAGTTATTCCCTGAGAAATGAAGCCTCACAGATCGAGAAACTTAAGGAAGCTAACACCTTACAGCAGGAGCAGCTGCTGGAATTGTCAAAGAAGGCAACTAACCTTCAGGATGAAGTAGAACAACTTGGACAGATAGAAAAAGAGCTTCGTCAGCTTTCTGGTGTTGCAGGTGATGAAACCGGCGATACCACCAGCAATGATGGCGATGGTACTCATAATGGTCAGGGTGGTCCATACAAGCAGTTGGATTTGCAGGATGTAAGCAATGCTCTTGATAATGTGGAAAAGCGTGTTGCTCAGCGCAGAGCAAGCCTTACCAGATTGAGAGATATCTTAAATGAACAGCATCGTCAGATTCAGCAGCAGGAGAGTGTCAATGCATCTACTCCTTCTATTTGGCCATCCACTGGTGATATCAGCTCTCCATATGGTATGAGATGGGGTGGCAGTGATTTCCATCCTGGTATCGATATTGCTGATGATTATGGTACTCCTATCGTGGCTACTGCTGACGGCATTGTTACTGTGGCTGGCTGGAATTCTGGCGGCTATGGCAACATGGTAGATATTGATCATGGCAATGGCTTTATGACCAGATATGGTCATGCCCAGCAGGTTGTAGTTAGTGCTGGCGATCATGTTAAGCGTGGTCAGGTTATTGCATATATGGGAAGCACTGGCTTTAGCACTGGTCCTCATGTTCATTATGAGGTTAGGGTTAATGGTCAGGTTGTTAACCCGGCAGGATATATAAGGTAAGAGTGTTTATAAGGAGAAGATCAATGTTTGGTAGCGTAAAGAAGCAGTTGGAAAGTTCCAACGGAAATGATATAGAGACTATTATTGGTGCAAACACCGTTATTAAGGGTGAGATCAACGGCAGCAGTAATCTCCGTGTTGATGGTATCGTTGAAGGCTCCATCACTGTTTCCGGCAACATTATTATTGGCGAGAACGGCCGCGTTAAGGGTGACATTGTGGCACCTGAGCTGATGGTTTCCGGTCAGGTGGAGGGCAATGCCACTATTGAAAATGGTCTGTCCATCTATTCTACCGGTTCCCTTATTGGTGATGTAAAGGTTGGCAGTCTGAAGATTGAGGACGGTGGCGTATTCAAGGGCCACAGTGAAATGACCTTCAAGTCTGCTGATACAGTATTTGCAGACTAATATGTATTAAAGCTGTGATGAAATGACTTCATTTTGTCACAGCTTTTCTTTTTATAAATATTACAAAAGAGAGAGGTGTTTTGTAATGGATTTTGCTAAGGAAGAAATTAAAGTGGGATTGAAAAACACCGTAACAGAAGGGATTACGGCGGAAAATACTGCCAAGAAAATGGGCAGTGGCAGTCTGGAGGTCTATGCTACACCGGCCATGACCTGCCTCATGGAAAAGGCAGCCACAGAGGCACTGGAACCACTTTTGGCAGATGGCTGGACCACAGTGGGCATTTCTTTAAATGTCCAGCATAAGGCAGCAACTCCCCTTGGACTGAATGTAAGAGCCGAAGCCCTGGTAACTGCTGTGGATGGCAGAAAGATAACCTTTGAGGTGAAGGCCTTTGATGACAAGGAGGAAATCGGCTCCGGCACCCATGAGCGCTTCGCTGTAATGAAAGAGAAATTCATGGCCAAAGCCCTGGGGAAGAAATAATAGACAATAATGTGCAGACGCAAAAACAGACGCAAAGCATGTGCTTTTGCGTCTGTTTTAGTTTGAAAAATATTATATTATCACAGAAATTAAACCTTAAACATATTTGCAGCATCCTGCATATTCTGTGCGAGATCTGCAAGGCTGCGGCTGCTGGAAGCGATTTCCTGCATGCTGGCGGACTGTTCTTCAGTTGCAGCAGAAACGGTCTGGGCTTCAGCTGCTACTTCGGTGGCTGCCTGGGTCACATTATCAATGGCAGAAACAATCTTTTCACTGCTTGCCCGCAAGGAATCTATGGTATCCGTAAGGGAAATGGAGCCATCATTTACTTCAGCAACCACACTGAGGATATCAGCAAAGGCTGTGCCCGCATCATTTACGCTTTCAGTGCCCCGCTTAACCTCCTGGGTTCCGCTGGTCATTGAGATTACAGCCTTTTCAGTTTCTGCCTGAATGCTGTAAATCAGGGTACTGATCTGCTGAGCAGCTTCCTCGGACTGTTCAGCCAGCTTGCTTACTTCGTCAGCTACGACAGAGAAGCCACGACCGTGTTCACCGGCACGGGCCGCCTCAATAGCTGCATTAAGGGCCAGCAGATTGGTCTGGCCAGCAATAGTAGAGATTGTATCAACAATGTTGCCGATTTCCTTGGAACGCTCACCCAGCTTGGATATAACATCTGCAGCTTCCTCTACAGTGGAGGCAATTTTCTGCATTTCAGTTACAGTGGATTCAACAATGGCATTACCCTCTTCAGCCTTGCCAACAGCCTGCTTGGTATGGGCAACAGTCTGGTTGACTACAACAGAGGTTTCCTCGGTACCCTGAGATACGCTGGTTACCATATTGGCCGCTTCATTCATGGCGGTCATCTGGGTAGCGGTGGATTCGGACACACCAGTAATGGACTGGGCAATCTGCTGGGTTACCTGGGCAGACTGCTCTGCGCTGGCAGTAAGCTCCTCAGAAGCTGCAGCCACCTGCTGGGCATTTTCCTGGAGCTTCTTTATCAGGTCATGGATCTTGGTGAGCATATCATTATAATGAACAGCAATCTTGGCAAATTCATCCTGACCGTCGATATGAATCTTCTCTGTTAAATCACCGTCGGCCACCAATTCAGAAACACGTAAAATTTCGTGAACAGATCCCTTGATTTCCTTAATAAGAACCATTGCCAGGGCCAAGCTGATAATAATGGCAATAACTACTATTATAATGGAAGAAACTACAATCTGATGATAAACCTCTTCACTGGCAGCAGCAGATTCGGCTGAGCCTTCATAGTTGAACTCAACACCTTCTTCCAGGGCATCGTTCAGCTCATGGTATATGTTGATAGAATCGGCAATTTCCGCCTGGGCTTCCTCCATCTGACCAGATTTAGCCAGATTAATGGTCTTAACTACAGATGCATCATATGACTTCCAGAGCTTCCGGATATTGTTAATAGTATCCAGGTCCTTTTGTTTTTCTTCCTCGGAATCATAGGTTACGCCCTTGAGAAGCTCCTCATACTCATCAAGGGTGGTGCCCATTACCTTCCTCTTATGGGAAAGCTCCTTATCAAGCTCAGGATGCTTTTCAGCAGCTCCCGGAATAGCCAATAACATAGTATCGCGGCGTACAAAGTTGGCATTATCCAGAGCATCATTGAGGAGCTGACCGCTCTTCATCCATTCCTTGGTAATTTCCTCTGTACGGTAATTCATCCTACTGGTGGAGTAACCGGCATAAAGTGCAAAGCACACAAAAAACGCAATCAAAACACCAAAGCCCAGTGTCAATTTTGCTTGAATCGACAAATTTTTCATTTAAATTCTCCTTCTCCGTTTGAAAAAAATTATTGTGCAGGAATATGGCTTTTGTCCTACACAGAGCAATAGTATATCAATTGTTATAGGTGGTGTAAAATGACAGAATATTTAGTTTGTATACCGTAAAACAATACAAAACATACATAATTGGATATAGTATACCAAATTAGTCAATATAGAAAAGACAAGGGTTCACTGGTATTGTATACAATATAATTTTTATAAAACTGTATAACGAGTCTAAAATATAGTATAATTATGCAGAGGAAATACTGGCAGATATCAATAGAAGCTGAGAAAATAGCGATTTTATTATATTTATATATGAATAATTATATTGACACTTAGAATAATGATACATATAATAGTATTTGTTACGCAAATAAGATGTATTGTACAGATACAAATGTCTTTGCTGAGTAATTCAAAAATAACATAGTTGTTAATTCTAACTAAAAATCTAATTAAGGTGTATTGGAGGAGTGTTACGATGTGCAGAATTGGTTCAATAAAAAGTAAGGTGCCTGTTCATCCATCTAAAGCCTTACATTTGATGCTTCCTCAGCAGGAGGGGCATGATAATTCCGGCTTCGCTATGGTAATGCAGGATTTATATGGTACTTTTGCCAACTATAAAGATAAACCACTCCTTTCCATGGCCTGCACCCAGAAGGGCAACCAGATGGTAGAGGAATACATGGATGCCCATAACTTTGTGCAGCTGGCTGAGTGGATTCCAATCCCTGATAAGCGCCCAGGACTTGATATCCAGGCCATGCCATATTATGTTTTTAGAAATTACGATTTTCCGGAGCATTACAATGAGCTGACCGAGGAAGAAAAGCAGAATGTCCTTCTGGACACCCGTCTTGCCCTACGCAAAATGCTGGAGGAGGCAGGAGAGGGCTTTGTTTATTCCTTCTGGCCAGATGTTCTCACTTTAAAGGAAATTGGTGATCCCCGTGATATTGCCACCTATTTCCACCTTTGGGATGATCATGGCGGGCTTATGGCCAAAAACATTGTGGTTCAGTGCCGTCAGAATACCAACTATGATATTGTTCGCTATGCGGTCCATCCATTCTTCCTGCAGGGCTACACTCTCTGTGCCAATGGGGAGAATACCTTCTATACTAAAAACAAGGAGTTCCAGAAGTCACTGCATCGTGGCTACATCGGTTTTGAGTCTGATTCCCAGTGCTTCCTGTATACCCTTCATTATGTACTTCACGAGTTAAAGTGGCCTATTAATTATTACAAGCATGTCATTACCCCTCTGCCTTTTGAGGAAATCGAGGAGCGGGAGGATAAAGAGGTGCTTAAGGCCATCCGTCAGTCCCTGGCCCATCTTGAAATCAACGGCCCAAATACTATTATTGCCACCCTGCCGGATAATCGCATGATTACCTGTTGTGATTCCAAGAAGCTCCGTCCGGTTGTTCTTGGCCAGGATGAAAATATGATTGCCATTTCATCTGAGGTTTGCGGTCTTAATGAAATTATGCCGGACCGTGACAAGGAAAAGGACATCTATCCTAACGAACGTGAAGTAATTGTTATCGATAATGAACTGGAGGTACAGAGATGGAAGCAGTAAAGACTCAGGATGTGTCAGTAAATGACCTTTCTTGGAAAATAGAATACAATGCTGAACGCTGTACCATGTGCGGCAGCTGTGTGGCCACCTGTTCCTTCAAGGCCATTGAGGTAAAGACTCAGGCCCAGTCCATTGTGGTATCCACCGACAGTCAGCCAAATCCGGAGCATCGTCACATTGCCCGTCCTATTATCACCCAGAAGGCAAGCCTTACAGATTATTGCCGTGGCTGTGGAATGTGCGAGAAGGTTTGTCCCAATAACGCCATTCGTCCTGTCCGTAATGTAGATACCCGTCAGGTGCTGCTTTCCAAGGACAGTGGTCCAATTAAGCGTGGTGGCCGTACTAATCTTAATGCCCAGCGTACTTTGGACAGTATTGTGGTTGGCCGTATTTCCCAGATGACGGACCCATCTTTGGATTCTGCCCGTCATACCTTTGATATCCGTTCCCCATTGGGCCGGGTGCTTTCCCCAAAGGAGCTGCCATTTAGGCTGGAAAATGGCAAGATGATTATGGACCACAAGGCTCCTCCTGTAAACTGGATTTATCCTCTTATCTTTTCAGATATGTCCATTGGTGCTCTGTCTACCCGTGCTTGGGAGGCTGTGGCTCTGGCTTGTGCTTATCTCAATGAAAAATGCGGTTTGCCGGTTCGCATGAGCTCCGGTGAGGGCGGTATGCCAGTTAAGTTGATGGAATCCGATTATTTAAAATATTTCATCCTGCAGATTGCCTCCGGTCACTTCGGATGGAACCGTATTATAAAGGCAATTCCCCATATGGTTACTGATCCAGCCGGTGTTCTTATTAAAATCGGCCAGGGCGCAAAGCCGGGTGATGGCGGTCTTTTGCCGGCAGCCAAGGTGGCTGAGCATGTTCAGGCCATTCGTGGTGTTCCAAAGGCAACCCTTTCCTCACCACCAAATCATCAGGGCTTATATTCAATAGAAGAATCTGTTCAGAAGATGCACTTATCACTGAATGCAGCCTTTGGTTTTAGAGTGCCTGTTGCCATTAAGTGCGCTGCTTCTGCCACATCTGTATCCGTATATAATAATTTGCTCCGTGATCCATATAAGATTTGTGGCGGCTTCTTCCTGGATGGTATTCAGGGCGGTACTGGTGCTGCCAACGAGGTTTCCCTTGATCATACCGGTCATCCGGTGGTTTCCAAGATTCGCGACTGCTATAATGCGGCAGTTAAGCAGGGCCTTCAGGGTCAGATACCTCTTTATGGCGGTGGTGGTATTGGACTTACGGGCAACGCAGCAGCAGATGCCTTTAAGATGATCTGCCTTGGTGCCAACGGCGTATTCGTGGGCAAAGTGCTTATTCAGCTTCTGGGCTGTGTGGGTAATGAGCATGGACGCTGTAACTCCTGTAACACTGGCAAGTGCCCAATGGGTATCTGTACTCAGGACCCTCGTCTTGTTAAGCGCCTTGATGTGGATAAAGGTGCCCAAAAGATTGTGGATTATGTTCTGGCCTTTGATGCCGAGCTGAGAAAGCTGATGGCTCCTATCGGTAACAGCTCACTGCCTGTTGGCCGTAGTGATGCCCTTGTTTCCACTGACAAGGCCATTGCTGACAAGCTGGGAATTCAGTATGTGTGCTAAGGAAGGAGCGGTAAGGTATGTTTAAGATTGATACAATGAAGGGACATGAGCGTATGTCCACCCAGGACCTGCTCCTTAAAATTGAGGAGGCTGTACGGTCCGGAGAAACTGAGTTTGAAATTGCTGCATCTGGTCAGCATGATATAGGCGGTCCATTATGGAACAGTGAAGGCAAAAAGCTCACTTTCCATGTTACCAATGCAGGTCAGCGTGTAGGTTCCATGTGTCTGCCAAATACGGAAATTGTGGTGGAGGATTCCACTTCTGCTGATGTGGGCTGGCTTAATGCTGGTGGTGTTATTACCGTAAAGGGAGATGCTGGTGATACTGCAGGTCATTGTTCTGCCGGTGGTAAGATTTTTATCGGTGGCCGTGCGGGCACCCGCAGTGGTTCCCTGATGAAGCATGACCCTCTTTATGAAGAGCCGGAGCTGTGGATTTTGAAAAACACGGGCTCTTTCTCCTTTGAATTCATGGGAGGCGGTCGTGCCATCGTCTGTGGTTACGATTCGGAGCAGTTTGAGTCCGTTCTTGGTGAAAGAGCCTGTGTAGGTATGGTGGGTGGCGTGGTTTACGTCCGTGGCCCAGTGTCTACCTATCCAAAGGATATTAAATGTTTGGAGCTGGAGCAGGAGGATATTGATTTCCTTAATTCCGGCATGGATGAATTCCTTGGCAAAATAGAGCGCCAGGAATTAAAGGGTGAGCTTTCACAGTGGAGCCAGTGGAAGAAGCTCCGTCCTCTTACCTTTGAAGAAAAGAGTGCCACTCCATCCAAGAAAATGACTCTTAAGGAGTTCCGTACCCAGGAATGGGTAAAGGGTGGTATTTTCTCCGATGTTGCCATGGATGATTTTGAGGTTCATAACACCATTTCCAATGGCCTTTATCGTTTGAGAGTTCCAAGCTGGGATAATGCCAAGTACGCAGCACCTTGTGAATTCAGCTGTCCAACAGGCATTCCTACTCAGCTTCGCTATAATTTGATTCGTCAGGGCAGACTTCAGGAGGCCATTGAGCTGGAGCTTCAGTATACTCCGTTCCCAGGCTCTGTCTGTGGAAGTGTTTGTCCAAATCCTTGTATGGATGGCTGTACCCGTGGCACCATTGACGAGGCAATTCAGATTGGTCCATTGGGTTACCTCTCTGCCTTCACCAAGGTTAAGAAGCCAGCTGTGTCCACTGGGAAAAAGGTGGGCATTGTGGGTGGCGGTGTTGCCGGTCTTTCAGCTGCATGGCAGCTGGCCCGCAAGGGACATGAGGTATTTGTCTTTGATGATGCAGAGAAAATGGGTGGCAAGCTGGAGCAGGTTATTCCTAGAGGCAGACTTTCCCACGATCTTTTGGAGGCTGAATTAAAGCGTATTGAGGAAATGGGCGTAAAGTTCATTCCAAACTGCAAAGTGGACAAGGACAGCTTTAAGCATTTCCAGGATACTTATGATGCAGTAATCATCGCCAACGGTGGCCATGAATCCCGTTACTTTAACTGGGAGGGCAAAGAGCTGCTTACCATGGGCCTGGAGTTCTTGAAGAAGGTAAACCGTGGTGAAAATCCAAAGGTTGGCAAGCGTGTTGTGGTAATCGGCTGTGGTAACTCCGGTATGGATACTTGTCGTGCGGCCTTTGATATGGGGGCTGAGTCCGTGGTTGCTGTGGATGTGCAGAAGCCGGCGGCCTTTGCTGATGAAATCCAGTATGTGGAGGGCCGGGGCGGCAAGCTGGTATGGCCATTCTTCACTGAGAAGATTACCAAGGAAGGGGTTTACGCCAACGATGGGCGCTTTATCCCAGCGGATGAGGTTATTGTATCCATCGGTGAGTCCCCTATTTTGGATTTCTTGCCAGAGGATGATTCCATTAAGAAGTTCCGTGACAGCTGGCTGATTACCAATAAGGACAAGTCCATTTTGCCAGGGGTATTTGCTGCCGGTGATGTTATTAAGCCAGGCCGCTTAACTGATGCCATTGGTGATGGTATCAAAGCCGCCTACTATGCTGATCAGTATATAATGGGACAGGAATTTGTTCCGTTCCCAGAAAAGGAAAAGATTCCGGCTGAGCGTATTTCCAAGGCATATTTTGAAAAGTGCCATCACTGTCAGCTGGGAGATCCTGCAGACGATCATACCCGTTGCGTAAGCTGCGGTACTTGCCGTGACTGCAAGATGTGTCTGGAATCCTGTCCGGAAAAGGCCATCAGCCGTTTAGAAAACGAAGATGGCTCCTGGACCTATGTATCTGATCCCGATAAGTGCATTGGGTGCGGAATTTGTGCCGGTGTATGTCCATGTGGCGTATGGAGTATAAATGACAATCCTGAGCCAATCAAGATGTATCGCACATATAATAAGTAATAAAAAAATGACCTACAGATTTTTCTGTAGGTCATCTTATTTTTAATCCTCACAAACAATAACTTCTATTTCATGTTCTGCGAAGAATTCCTTATAGCGGGTTGGCAGTTCCTTATCCACTACGATGCAGTCGATTTCATCCAGATTGCAGAAGGAAATAAGGGAAGCGGAATCAATTTTTGTGCTGTCCACCATGAGAATTTTCTTGCCGGGCTTGTCCACCAGATAACGCTTGATATCACATTCCAAAGGGGAAGCGGTAGTCAGTCCGTTTTCTATGGAAATTCCGGTACTGGAAATGAAGGTCTTGGAAATGTTGTACTGCTTCAGACAGTTCAGTACGCTTGGTCCCACAAAGGCCTTGGTAGGGGCGTATATGGTACCGCCGGTGGCAATAATGTTGAATTTTGCAGATGCTGCGGCAATGTTTATTACATGAATGCTGGCAGTAACAATGGTAATATTATGCTTATCCTCCAGATAAGGCATCATATGCATGGTGGTAGTACCGGAGTCAATATAGATAACATCGTCATCCTGTACCAGGCTGGCCGCCATACGGGCGATTTTCTGTTTGTTAATATTGTCCTTGTTATCTTCTGGTACCATGGTTGGTGCTTTGGCCTCTGGAGCCTCCTGCTCCTGAAGCACAATGCCACCATATACCTTGTTGATGATGCCTCGCTTTTCCAGCTCAGCAATATCACGGCGGATGGTATTTTTGGATACATCAAAGGCGGCACAGAGATCATTAATTGAAATGCTTTTTTTCTCTTCCAGCAAATCCTGGATTTTACGGAGACGATTGATTTTCATTCATTCACCTGTATTTTTCACGAAATATTAAACTCATCAAAGTACTCATGTATAAAATCATCATAAAGAGTTGATAATATTATGAGTATGTTTGTGTTAATTATATCTTAACGCACAAGCTAATACAAGATAAATTATAAAAAAATACCCAAACTGTATCATTTTTGAAATTGTTGAAAAATTTACGCATATTAAAAGTGAATGAAATGGAAAAATTTATATAAATAGGTTATAATTAACCCACAAATGAGGGTTTAATATGCTGATTTTAGGGGGAAGCTGATCTGGGATTGGCTTCTTTTTCTTTAATATAGTAGGAGGTTACTTAATGAGTGAAACAAAAAGTTCCGTTTGGTTAGTTATATTTTTGGGCATCATGTCAGCCATGGCACCATTGGCTACAGATATGTATTTGCCAGCCCTGCCGGTGATGCAGGAGGATTATGCCATCAGCACTTCAATTGCACAGATGACCTTGACTATGACCATGCTGGGTATGTCCATTGGTCAGATATTTGCAGGACCTATTAGCGATATGAAGGGGCGCAAGCTGCCACTTTTATTGGGAATGCTGGTATTTATGGCAGTGTCTGTAGTTTGTGCTGTGGCAACCAATATATGGGTTTTTCTGGCGGCCCGCTTTATCCAGGGCTTTGCCGGTGCCTGTGGAATTGTAATATCCAGAGCAATTGCCCGTGATATGTGTAAGGGTGCTGAGCTGACAAAATTCTTTTCCATATTAATGATGGTAAATGGTCTGGCTCCTATTTTGGCTCCGGTTTTGGGCGGTCAGATTCTGGCCTTTGGCAGCTGGCGCCATGTATTTATGGTATTGGCAATCATCGGTCTTGTTATGGCCGGGGCAACGGTAATCTTCAAGGAAAGTCTGCCTGTGGAGCGTAGACTGAAAAATATCAACAGAACTCTCTTGACCTTTCCTATACTTATGAGAAATAAGTATTTTATGGGCCATTGCTTTGTACAAATGTTTGAATTTGCTGCATTTTTTACATATATAGGCTGCTCATCATTTGTATTACAGGGTGTTTATGAGGTTTCCCCTCAGGTGTATAGTTATATTTTTGGCGGCATTGGTGCTTCCCTTTTGTTTACGGGGGGTATACCCAGCAAGTTAGCTGGCAGGGTACGGGACGAGATTATGCTGAAATATTCTCTATGTATTCAGGCGGTAATGTCGGCACTTCTGATAGGGGCCTTTTTCTTAAATGCTCCCTTTGCAGTGATTGTAGCATTGCTTTTGTTTGCTGTAGCACCTTTATCTGTTGTGGGTGCCGCCAGCTTTTCCCTGGCCCTTTCATCCCAGGGCAGAAATGCGGGCAGTGCCTCTGCTATGCTGGGATGCTCCTCCATGATATTAGGGGCAGTAATGATGCCAATTGTGGGTATTTTTGGCACTGACAGCGGTGTTCCCATGGCAGTAATGATGCTTATAGGCTTTGTGCTGGCTATAATAACCTGTCAGTGGTATATTATTCCTGTACATAGTAAAGATGTGGAAGAAAAGGATTAAGGGATATATTTTACGGGAGGTAGGAATATGTACGGCGATATTATAGATTTATTGGAATTTATTAAGAAATCCCCGTCTCCTTGGCATACAGCCAGCACAGCCTCAGAGAAGCTATTGGATGCAGGCTTTCAGGAGCTGGACTGGAATGAGGGTTGGGAGCTTCAACGATATGGTAGATATTTCACCAAGGTTTACGGTTCTTCCATTTTTGCCTTTACTTTGGGAAATGGTGATCTTACAGCCAAGAACAGCGTGAAGCTGGCAGCAGCCCATACGGATTTTCCTGGTTTTCGCATTAAGCCGGAGGCCGGTGTTATAAAGGATGGCTATGGTCTGTTGAATACTGAGGGATATGGTGGCGTCATTCTGTACTCCTGGCTGGACCGTCCTTTATCCATTGCCGGCAAGGTGGTGCTGGTGGGTGAGGATGCCATGAATCCGGAGACTGTGCTTGTTGATTTTGCCCGGCCACTGATTACCATTCCGTCCCTGGCCATACACATGAATAAGAAAATTAATGAAGGTGTGGCCCTTAACAAACAAAAGGATATGTTGCCTTTGGCGGCAGTATTTGGCAAGGAAAACGGGAAGGATACAGCCAAGGCCTTTTTGGAAGACCTGCTGGCAGCTGAGCTGGCCGTATCCAAGGAGGAGATACTTTCCTATGAGCTAAATATTTATCCATATGAAGCCGGATGTCAGCTGGGAGTTGCCGGGGAATTGGTTTCTTCTCCACGGCTGGATAATATTACTTCTGTAGTGGCATGTCTTAAGGGCATAACCGAGACCCTGGGGGCTGGATTAAATATAATAGCCCTTTTTGATAATGAAGAAATTGGCAGTCGTACCAAACAGGGGGCGGCATCAGCCAATCTTATGCAGCTTATTGAGCGGATATATACATCCATGGATTATTCCAGGGAGCAGATGTGGCAGGGTATTAATGGGGGCTTTATGCTGTCGGTGGATGTTGCCCATGGCCTTCATCCAAATTACCCTGACAAGACTGATCCCACCAACCGTCCATTACTTAACGAAGGCTTTGTAATCAAGCAGGCATCATCCCAGAGCTATGCCTGTGATGCCGAGGCTGTGGCCATGGTAAAGGGACTGTGCCGCCAGGGAAATGATATACCGTGTCAGCACTATGTTAATCGTTCTGATATGCCGGGAGGGGCCACTCTGGGCTCTATAGCCTCTGCTCTGGTTCCTGTAAGAACAGTGGATATTGGTGTGCCTATTTTGGCTATGCACTCTGCCAGAGAGACTATGGGAGCTGCGGATCAAATTTCTTTATGCAGAGTCATCAGAGAATTATTTCGGTATTAAGCTTTGTTATATGTAGTATTCGCCTGAGTTATCCACATTTGCCGTGTTGATAACTGTTCATAAGTGTGGATAAGTAGGGGGAAAAGTGCATAATATTATGTAAAATTAGGATTTTACTTGTTGATAAGTGGTGCTTTTTGCAAAGATACTCAAAAAAGTGCCACTTTTTTATTGGTAATAATTCATATACTGAATCCAATTCATAATACATGTGTAGGTGTGCAAAACATTACCAATTACTATGTAAACCCGTATAAATAAAGGGGTTAGACATGATGTCAAGGGGGCATTTGATAACATTGATGGGGATGTTATGGCATAGTTTGAGTGCCTTAGTTATGTACATTTTGGGAGATGTTCCAAGAATTTTAAAAAAAAATCAAAAAAAATCCAAAAAGTTCCTTGACATGCCCATAAGATAATCATATAATAAGACATGTCAAAGGGAAAGCCAAGGACAACATCTGATCCCCAGATGAAATCCTTTTTCTCCTGCTGGAACTTTGATATACCCCTTATAAGCGACATTCCCCTGTGTCGCATATAAACCCCTCTCTTTTATTTACCCACTTTCATTATATAAATGAATGGAAGAAAAAGGCTGTAAAAACGAACGCCTATCGTTTTTACAGCTTTTTTCGTGTCTAAAAATATATGGGAAACATTTAATAGGAAGTAATTATTAAATTATGCAGGAGGATAGTAGGATTTAATCCCCTTCTTATTGAATATAAAGACTGAGTTTGCTAGAATTAAAATGCGAATGTTGCAAAAATCAACTTCTTTTTAGATATATTTTGGAGGCAAATTAATGGATTATTATAGCGCATCAGTAAATTTTGGAATTATCAGAAGACGGGTTCAGTCTTTGGTGGTGGAAGCTACTATGGAATTGGGACTGACCTATTCAGAATTTTCCTTGATGTTAATGTTATATGACAAGGAAGGCTGCAGCCAGGATGATATGACCTCATTCCTCCATGTGGACAAGGCGGCCATAACCCGTGTTATTAAAATTCTTGAAAAAAAGGGTATGTTATACCGTAAACGGGATGATGTGGACCATCGTTTAAAGAGGCTGTTTCTTACTGAGGAAGGGAAGAAGCTGGAGCCTGTTATCAAGGATATCGTAAAGAAAATCATGGACTATGTGGCTGGCGGTTTTTCCGAGGCGGATAGAGAGTTTATGATTAAGGGAATAAATGTCATGGCTGCAAGATTGGGCATGGCAGATTTTGAGGCGGTGTTTGGTAAAAAGGGGAGTGACGCAAAGTGAAAAAGCTCATAGCTATTTTACTATCTATATTATTGATGGCCTCATTGTTGTCCGGCTGTGGTAAGGATAATGAAGAACAGAAACCCCAGCTGGTTAAGACCCAGCAGGTGGGGGAGCATGATATAAATGTGGAGGGTACCTATACTGGTACTGTAAGAGGCCGTTATGAAACAAATATGTCCTTTCAGGTTGGGGGACGAATTCTCAATCGTAATGTTCAGGTGGGTGACCATGTAAATTCCGGGGATGTTCTTATGTCCATTGATCCTCGTGATGTGGTGCAGCAGTCTAACCAGGGGGATGCCCAGGTGGCAGCTGCTAAAGCACAGCTTGATTTGGCCCAGTCCAATTTGAGCCGTTATCAGCAGCTTTACGCCCAGGAAGCAATTCCAGCCATGGTTCTTGACCAGTATCAGACTGCCTATGATTCTGCCCTTGCTCAGTACAATCAGGCAGTAGCTGGTGCTGCAACCGGCCATAATGCCTTGGGCTATACAGCACTGGTGGCCTCTGCTTCAGGAGTAATTTCCTCTGTTACAGCTGAGGAGGGCCAGGTGGTTGGAGCTGGTCAGACTGTATTGACTTTGGTGCAGACCAACGAGCTTGAGGTGGAAATCAATATTCCGGAGAACCACCTTGGTGATGTGGAGCTGGGCAGGACCGTCCAGGTTTCCTTCTGGGCCTTAAAAGGCGTTAATGTAAATGGAACTGTAAGGGAAATATCCCCAATGGCGGATTCTGTTTCCCGTACATATAAGGTAAGAATTTCCATTCCAAATCCGCCAAAGGGAATGCAGCTGGGCATGACTGCCAGTGTAAAGTGTCAGGAGAGAGACAGAAATAATAGGGATGGACTGGTATTGCCACTGTCTGCTATTTATCAGATTAACGACACCTCCCAGGTTTGGGTGGTTGATAAGAATACGGACACTGTAAGTCTCAAGGACATAAAATTTGAAGAAATTGGTAATAACTCCGTGCGGGTAATGGGCCTTAATGTTGGAGATATTGTGGTCACAGCAGGTGTACACAAGCTGCGCCAGGGCCAGAAGGTAAGACTGATGGAGGACCAATAATATGATTAATCTAACAGAAGTATCCCTGAAAAACCGGGCACTGGTATGGTACTTCATTATTGTACTTGTGGTAGGGGGGATTTTTTCCTATATAAAATTAGGACGCATGGAGGACCCTAATTTTACTATCAGGGATATGGTAGTTACTGCCGCCTGGCCTGGGGCCACTGCAGAGCAGATGGAGCAGCAGGTCACTGATAAGCTGGAATCAAAAATAAATGATTTGCCGGGTATAGATTATGTTAAGAGCACCACCCGGGATGGTACCACTGTTATTCATGTGCTTTTAAAGGATGATTATAATGGTGATGTTCGTGATTCATGGCGTGATGTAAGAAATTTCTGTCACGATGTGGAAAAGGATTTGCCCGAGGGTGTTTATGGCCCTTATTTCAATGACCGCTTTGATGATGTATATGGTTCCCTGTATGCTGTAACCGGCGATGGGTTTTCATATGAGGAAATGCGACAGCAGGCGGAAGAAATCCGCCGCATGATTCTGGCAAATGTAAAAAGCGTTCAGAAGGTTGAATTGGTTGGTGTTCAGACTGAAAAGGTCTATGTGGAAATAGAAAGTGCCAAGCTGGCTGAGCTGGGTATAAGTCCAACAGCCCTGTCTGATGCATTAAAGGGGCAAAATCAGATGACCCCCTCCGGCATGATAGAGACCAGTACGGACAATGTTTATTTAAGATATTCCGGAACCTTTGAAAATATTGATGATATAAAAAATGCCCCTATTAATGCGGGGGGTAAGGTGCTTCGTCTGGGTGATATTGCCAAGGTGGAAATACGTTATGCAGAGCCATCTGACCCAAAGATGTTTTATAATGGTGAGCCAGCAGTGGGTATTGCCGTATCCATGGAGCCAGGGCAGAATATTATTACCTTGGGTGAAGATTTAGGCAGCCTTATGAAATCTGTAAATGAAGTGCTTCCAGTGGGACTGGAAGTTCATCAGGTTTCAGACCAACCAAAGGTGGTTGAGGAATCCATTGATGAATTTATCAGCACGCTACGGGAGGCCATTATTATAGTGCTGGCCGTCAGTTTCCTAAGTTTGGGCGTCAGAACCGGCATGGTAGTGGCTCTTTGTATTCCTTTGGTGCTGGCCGCAGTTTTTTGCGGTATGTACATGTTGGGCATTGATCTTCAAAAGGTATCCCTTGGCGCCTTGATTATCGCCTTAGGTTTATTGGTTGATGATGCCATAATAGCCGTAGAGATGATGAGCGTAAAGCTGGAAGCCGGGCTGGACCGTTTCGAGGCGGCCTGCTATGCTTTTAAGGCTACGGCCAAGCCAATGCTTACAGGTACCCTTATTACATGTGCCGGCTTTATTCCCGTCGGATTTTCTGCAGGGTTGGCATCAGAATTCTGTAGTGCCTTGTTCCCAGTTATTTCTATGGCATTGCTTATTTCCTGGATTGTGTCTGTCATGGTAGCACCTTTATATGGCTATCATCTTATTAAGGTAGATGTTAAGCGCAATGATGAGGGGGAGACGGTTCAGTATCAGAGCAAATTCTATACATTATTCCGCAATGTTTTAACATGGTTCCTGACTCACAAAAAGCTGGTTCTTACGGCCACTGTGGGAATATTTGCCATTTCAATTGTGGGAATGCAGTTGGTTCGTAATGAATTTTTCCCTCCATCCACCAGGCCGGAAATAATTATTTCCATGCGTCTAAATGATGGTGCCTCCCTAAAAAAATCCGAGGAAGTGTCCAAACGCTTTGCTGATTTTCTGGATCAACACGCTGATGAAATTGAAAACTACAGCTACTATGTGGGAGAAGGAGCTCCACGATTTGTGCTTCCTTTCACTCCAGAGCCTCCAATCGACAATTATTCCCAGTTTATTGTGGTATCAAAGGACGCTGAACATCGAGCAGAACTGACCAGGAAAATCAGGGAGGAGCTTGAAAATAACTTCCCTGAGGTTCGTCATGATATAAAGTTCATTCAGACTGGTCCGCCTTCAGATTATCCTATTATGCTGAAGGTTTACGGCAGTGATAAGGAGAAGGTTCGGGAAATTGGTGAACAGGTGGCTGATCGTGTAGCCCAGGATGAAAATAACACAGAAATTCACCTTAATTGGCACGAAAAAAGCAAGGTCCTTCATCTTGAATATGATCAAGATAAGTTGAAGTCCATGGGGTTGACAGCCCAAGCTGTTTCCAAGATGGTATATACTGAGCTCACCGGTGCCACGGCAGCCCAGTTCTATAAGGGGGACCGTACGGTGGATATAGTTCTGGAGATGTCAGAGATAGATCGCACTGATATATCCAAGGTGAAAGAATTGCCTGTTTATACTGGTCGTGGCTATGTGCCATTGGAGCAGCTGGCGGATATTTCCCTTAGAACTGAAAATGGTGTTATTGGTCGCGAGAGATTAGTCCCATGCGTAATTGTTCAGGGCAATATTCTTTCCGGCACTGCTAATGACGCAACTAAAAAGGCGTTGGAAGCTGTTAAGGACATTTCAGATAATCTGCCTCCAGGTTATAGGATTGAGGCTGCCGGTGCTTTAAAAGACAGCCAAAAATCCATGGGGAATATTACGAAGCCTGTTCCAGCTATGATATTTGCAATTATGACTTTGCTTATGTTCCAGCTTAAAAACGCTAAGCTGATGATTCTAACCGTGCTTACTGCCCCGTTGGGACTTATTGGTGTAGCGGCTGGAATGCTGCTGTTTAACAAGGCCATGGGCTTTGTTGCCATTCTGGGTGTTTTGGCTCTAAGTGGCATGATTATACGAAACTCGGTAATTCTAATTGATCAGATACAAAAGCATATAGAAGAGGGTGAAACCCCTTGGGATGCCATTATGGATTCTGCCGTTATGCGTTTCAGGCCAATTATGCTCACCGCAGCTGCAGCCATTTTGGGTATGATTCCACTGATGGTCAGCAACTTCTGGGGTCCGATGGCAGTGGCTATAGCCAGTGGCCTTTTGGTGGCAACAGTGCTGACACTCCTGGTATTGCCTACTATGTATGCAGCAGTATATAAGGTAGAAAAAGAATAAAAACATAAAAATAAGAGCCGCCGGCTCAAAGTGTAAAACACATTTTGAGTCAGCAGCTCTTTTAGTTTGCTTGGAATTATAAATTTCTTAGAATGCTGCAACTACAGCGCCGTTGTACTTCTCGGCAATGAACTTCTTGACCTTCTCGGACTTCAGAGCCTTCATGAGGGCCTGAATCTCAGGACGGTTTTCGTCACCAGTACGAACTGCAACAATGTTTACGTAAGGAGAGGTGGAATCCTCGATGAAGATGTTGTCCTTAACTGGGTTCAGCTGAACCTGCATTGCAAAGTTGCTGTTGATAACAGCTGCATCAACATCATCCAAGGTACGAGGAACCTGTGCTGGCTCCAGCTCCTGGAACTTAATGTTCTTAGGGTTGGAAGTAATATCCTGAATAGTAGCTGTTACACCTACACCATCCTTAAGGGTGATAACACCAGCCTTGGCAAGGAGGGCTAAAGCACGGCCACCATTGGTAGGGTCGTTAGGAATAGAAATGGAGGCACCATCCTTAAGATCCTTAAGGTTCTTTACTTTCTTGGAATATACACCCATTGGCTCAATGTGGATACCGCCGGCACTTACCAGCTTAACCTCAGGATGCTGCTTTACGAAATCCTCAAGATAAGGAATGTGCTGGAAGTAGTTTGCATCCAGTTCCTTGTCGTTCAGATTCAGGTTTGGCTGTACATAATCACTGTACTCTACGATTTCCAGCTTAATGCCGTCCTTGGCCAGATCATCCTTAATCTGCTCAAGAATTTCAGCATGAGGAACGGAAGTAGCACCAACCTTCAGAGTCTTGCTGTCGTTGGATGCCTGCTTGTTGTCTGCGCCGCAGCCAGCCAGGGCTACAAGGGCAAATACAAGTGCGGATAAAATAAGTAATACCTTTTTCATTAAAAGACCTCCTTAAAGATAGTGTATATATTTCTCTCATTATGTATAGAGAGCTACACCCGTTTTAACGCTTGTCCAGATGCTTGGCCAGCTTGTTGCCGGCAAACTGCACTATCTGAACCATAATAATAAGGACGATTACGGTGGCAATCATAATATCCGGGCGGAAACGCTGATAACCATAGCGTATTGCCAAATCACCAAGACCACCGCCACCAATGGCTCCCGCCATGGCAGATTCACCAATAAGGCTGATGATTACCGTAGTAAGCTGGGCCACAATATTTGGCATGGCCTCCGGCAGGAATACCTTGCGGATAATTTGCAGAGGAGTGGCTCCCATGGACTGGGCGGCTTCCACAATACCGTATGGTATTTCCCGGAGAGAGGTTTCCACCTGACGGCCGATAAATGGTACAGAGGCCAATACCAAAGGTACCATGGCGGCTGTTGTACCAATAGCACTGCCCACAATAAGGCGGGTCAGCGGAATAATTGCTACCATTAATATAATGAAAGGAATGGAGCGGATGGCATTTACAACAGTGCCAACAGCTCTATTAATAGGAAGACATTCCAAAATCTGTCCCTTGGAGGTGGTGTGAAGCAATACACCTAAAGGAATGCCCAGCAGAGTGGAAATTATCATGGATACAACCACCATGTAGACCGTTTCCACCAATGCCTTAGTGATGAGAGGAAGCATGTCTGCTGACATATCCAATCACCTCCATCTTTACTTTTTGTTCACGAAGATAATCCATGGCAGAGTGAATTTCCTGCTGACTGCCATCCAGACCGATAATCAGTCTGCCAAATGGGGCTCCCTTTATATCGTCCAGGCTTCCGAAGAAAAGGTCTGCACTGACATCGTATTTCTTCACCAGTGAGGAAATAATAGGGTCATTGGCAGTTTCTCCTATGAAGGTCAGTCTCATAAGGAGAATACTGTCCTCGAATGGCTCATCCAATATTTCAATATTTCTGAAATCCACCGGCAGCTCGTTGCTGAGCAGTACGCTGATAAACTCTTTGGTTATTAGCTTCTGAGGATTAATAAAGACATCCAGTACATCACCCTGTTCTGCGATGATACCCTTGTCGATTACCGCAACCTTGTCGCAGATTTCTTTGATAACCTGCATTTCGTGGGTAATGACCACTACGGTGAGCTTTAGCTTCTTATTAATATCCTTAATTAATTGTAGGATAGATTTTGTGGTTTGAGGGTCAAGAGCAGAGGTGGCCTCATCACAAAGAAGAATTTGCGGATTGCTGGCCAGGGCCCTGGCAATACCTACTCTTTGCTTTTGTCCGCCGGAAAGCTGGGATGGATATTGGTCTGCCTTGTCCACAAGGCCAACAAGCTCCAACAGCTCAGTGACGCGACTCTTTATTTCATCCTTTGGGGTATTGGATAATTGCAATGGAAAAGCGATGTTATCAAATACCGTGGAAGTAGAAAGCAAATTAAAGTGCTGAAATATCATACCAATGTCTTTGCGGGCTTCACGAAGCTCGCTGTTGTTCATGGCAGTAATATTTTTTCCTTCTATTGTAACAGTACCCTTAGTAGGTCGCTCCAAAAGATTAATGCAGCGAACTAAGGTTGATTTGCCGGCACCACTTAAGCCGATAATGCCATAAATCTCACCTTTATTAATGTGTAGGCTTATATCCTTTAGGGCATGAACCGGACCGGCGGCACTATCATAGATTTTCTCTATATGAGATAAATCAATCACCATACTCACATCCTGTCATTATAAATGGAAGGAACGATAATCAGGTAATTCCTTCATATGTATAGTTGTAAATCATATAATACACTTGAATATTATACCCGTTTTCGTTGTAAATGGAAAGCGCAGGGAAATGATAATTATATTATTAGTGACTACGGTCCAGTGGAGGAATACAAATATATTACATATATGTTTTACATAAATGAATTATACTTTATTTAACCTACTATAGCAATAGGTATTTGAAAAAATATTAAAAACATATATAATTAATATGAGTTTTACTGAGAAAGTAGATTTTATGGAAATGTATTTATATATAGAAAGGATGATAAAAAATGCGTATTTCTGCAAAGGGCCGTTATGGTCTGGCTGCCATGTCATATTTGGCTGCTAATTACAAAAATGGCATGGCCATTACTGTGCTTCACATTTCTGACACTCTTGGTATTTCCAAAATCTATTTGGAGCAGGTTTTTTCTCTTTTAAAAAGGGCAGGACTTGTAATATCAATTAAGGGCTCCCAGGGTGGATATTTCCTAAATAAAGAGCCAAAAGCAATAAGCGCCTACGAGGTGCTTACGGCCATTGAAATCGCCATGATTGAAAAAACTGATTCCACTGTGGAGGAAAAGCAACCTTTATTGGACAAGGCCATGCAGGAAGTTGTGTTTTCCCAGCTTGATGATGCTGTAAAATCAACCTTGGAAAGTATTACTTTGGAAGATATTTTAAATAATGTAGAAAAACAAAAAGAACCGGATAACCTTATGTATTTTATTTAAGATCATTTAGCATAAGTAATATTTATTTAATTTAAAGCTAACTATTACTAATTTTTAAGGAAATTTGGTCTGACAAATGCTCCCATTTCGTCTCAACTATTATTTATTGCTATCTTATAATGTCCTTTTTTTATTGACAAAATCAAGGACTATGGTATAAACTGTACGAGGTAATTGAAATTTTGTGACTATTACACTTGAATCGATGTGCAATTGTACAAAAATTCAATGGTTCGGGGGTGCCCGAATCTTATATGTGTATTAATGAAAATGGGGGATTGTTATGGTAAAGGACAAAGCTACGGTTGTCGTTGTAGGCGGCGGAGCTACAGGTGTTGGTATCCTGCGTGACCTCTCTATGCGTGGCATTGATGCCCTGCTGATTGAGAAGCTTGATATGGTTAATGGTGCCAGCTCCCGCTATCATGGCCTTCTGCACAGTGGTGCCCGCTATGCAGTAAGAGACCAGGAAGCAGCAAAAGAGTGTATCGAGGAGAATACCATTCTGCGTCGTATTGGTAAGTCTTGTGTAGAGGCTATTTCCGGTATGTTCGTACAGGTAGAGGGTGATGATCCTGATTTCGTAGATCCTTGGGTAAAGGGTTGTGCTGAAAGTGGTATCAAGACCCGTGAGCTGAGCAAGGAAGAGGCTTGGAGCTTAGAGCCAAATCTTTCTCGCAAGCTGGTTCGCGCTTTTGAGGTTCCAGATGGTGCCATCGATGGTTTCCGTATGTCCTGGCAGAATGTACAGTCTGCTGCACGTTATGGTGGCCGTTACAAGACTTATACTGAACTTATAAAGATTAATGTTGAGAGCGGTGCTGTAAAGAGCATTACCGTTCGCGACAATGTTACCAAAGAAGAATATGATATTGAGTGCGAGATTCTGGTAAACGCTGCTGGTCCTTGGGCTGGCAAGGTGGCACAGATGGCTGGTTTGGACTGCTCCGTAAGTCCTTCCAAGGGTACTCTGATTGCATTCAACCAGAGAATTTCCAACCGCGTTGTAAACCGTCTGCGTAAGCCATCCAATGGTGATATTTTCGTACCACATGGTTCCATTACCATTCTTGGTACTTCTTCTATTACTATCCCAGATCCTGAGGATACTTCTACTTCCTGGGATGAGGTTGAGGAGCTCATGAAGACTGGTGAGGGCGTATTCGAGCATCTGCGCGACTACCGTATCCTCCGTGTATTCGCTGGTTCCCGTCCTCTGTATGTTCCTAAGGGAGCTGATGGTGGCCGTAATGCATCCCGTGGCTTCGTAACTCTCGACCACGAGAAGGAAGATGGTCTGAAGGGTATGATGACCATTTGCGGTGGTAAGTTTACTACCTACCGTCTCATGGCTGAGAAGTTCTGCGATGTTTTGGCTCCAAAACTTGGCAATACTGCTAAGTGCCGTACTGCAGAAGAGGATCTCGTTCCGGCTGTTTCCGAGGCTGACAAGAAGGCTGCACGTCAGTACTTCCCATCCTACGGCGTAAATCTGGCTGCTACCCGTCTGGGTACTGAGAAGTTCCCAGAGGTTGTTAAGACCTTGAAGGAGAACCCAGAGACTCGCGAAGTTCTCTGCGAGTGTGAGAACGTAACTATGGCAGAGGTTATGCGTATTGCTCAGGAGCCTACCAGCCATAGTGTAGCAGATGTTAGAAGAAGAACCCGTCTTGGCATGGGTACTTGTCAGGGTAACTACTGCGCAATCCGCAGTGCTGCAATTGCAAACAAGCTGTTCAAGAACAAGCTTGAGGGTTGCGGTGATTCCCTCAGCGATATGAAGAACTTCCTGCAGGCTAGATGGAAGGGTATTACTCCTGTTATGGCGGGTAAGACTCTCCGCGAGGCTGAAATGACCAGAGGCATGTATGAAGTATTGTTCAATGTAAATGGGGGTAGACGTTAATGAGCAAGTCAGATGTAGTTGTTATCGGTAATGGTTTTGCTGGCCTGATGTCCGCTCTTGTTAGCGCAGACCAGGGCAAAAAGGTAACACTGCTGTCCTATGGTGCGGGTACTTTCCCTCTTAACAGTGGCGTTATCGACGTATTAGGTTATGATGACTCCGGCAAGGCTGTAGCTAACCCTGCTCAGGCTGTTAGCGCAGTTGCTGATGAGCATCCATATAAAAAGATTGGCACCCAGGCTTTGGAAGAGTCCGTAAAGTTCTTCCAGGATGTGGTTGCAGCTGAGGGCTTTCCTTATGTAGGTTCCCTCAATGAGCAGCAGTGGCTTGTTACTGGTGTGGGTACTTTGAAGCCATCCTGCCTGGTTCCAGAGTCCATGCAGGGCTCCAAGTGCTTTGAGGCTTCCGAGATCGTTCTCGTAGGCATTAAGGGCTTGAAGGATTATTATGTAGACATGGTTGCAGAGAACCTTGCAAAGGAGCTTGGTAATGACAAGAAGTACACTGTTGTTACTGTAGATCCTCATTATCAGGGTGCTCGTGACTTAACCACCAAGGACGTTGCTTCTTGGATGGATACTGAAGCTGGTTATGCTGATTTCGTTTCCCAGGTTAAGGGCAACGCTGGCGCTGGCAAGGTAATTCTTGTTCCTCAGATTCTCGGTCTGAAGGGCAATGTAGTTTATAAGAAAATTGTTGCAGAGTTAGGCTGCCCAGTAGTTGAGACTACTGCAATGCCACCTTCTGTAAATGGTCTCCGTCTCCGTGATGTACTCCTGAGTGCATTAAAGAAGAAGGGTATCACTGTTATTGAGAATGCCAAGGCTGAAGAAGCTGTTATCGAAGGCAGCAAGGCTGTAGCTGTTAAGGCTGGTGGCGAGGTTCGTCTCCAGACTTACAATGCTGACAAGTTCATTGTTGCTACCGGTGGTTTCTACAGCGGTGGTATCACCATGCGTGATTTTGGTGAGGCTAAGGAAGTTGTATTCGGTCTTCCTGTTGAGTGCGACTGCGTCGAGGAGCGTTGGGTTAACAAGCAGCTCTTCTCCGACAAGAAGCAGACCTTCGCAAAGACTGGCGTAAGAGTAGATGCAACTCTCCGCGGTGTTAATGAGTCCGGCAATGTAGTTCTCGAGAACGTTTATGTTGCAGGCCGTAACCTCAGTGGCTATGATTTCTGCTTTGAGCATTCCGGCAATGGTGTGGCTTTAGCTTCTGCTTATAAGGCAGCCAAGGCTTGATTGAAAGGGGTATTATATTATGGAGTTAGAAGAAAGAGCAAGAGATTCAGCCGATAATTGTATTGCCTGCACATCTTGTATTGCAGTGTGCCCAGTTACCAAGGCTAATCCAGACTATAGAGGACCAAAACTCGTAGGTCCTGCTCATAACCGTATGCACTTCTCTGATGAGAGCGATTATGAGGATTCTTTAAAGTTATGTTCCAACTGTAAGAACTGCGACATTACTTGCCCTAACGGCGTATCTGTTGCAACTCTTAACATGCTGGAGCGTGCTAAGTATTACAAGGCTCATCCTGAGAAGCATACTCAGGCTGACCAGATGCTGAGCCATAACTTCCAGATGGCTGATATGCTTAAGAGCATTCCATTTGGTAGAACCTGTGCAAACATCGGTATGTCCATTGGTGAAGCTATGGGCATGATGGGTGCCATGGGTATTGCACCTCAGCGTAAGTCTCCAAGATTTGCTACCAAGTATTTCCGTGAGATGTACAAAGAAATCAAGCAGCCTGAGGGTCTTACCAAGGAAGTTCTGTTCTTCCCTGGCTGCTTTATCGATGTAAATGATCCAGAGGTTGGCGTTGCTTTCGTTAAGGTTATGAATGCTAACGGCTACAAGGTATTGATGGATGACCGCTTCAAGTGCTGCGGTTCCCCATTGGTTGTAGGCGGTTATCTGGATGAAGCAAGAAGCCATGCAGACAATAATGTTGCAATTATCAATGAGTATGCTGCAAAGAATATTCCAGTAATTGCATGCTGCACTTCCTGCTCCTTGATGCTGAAGGCTGAGTACACTGAGCTCTTTGCTCAGGAGGAAATGGCTCAGGCTGCAAAGAACGTTTACGATGCATTCGAGTTCCTTACTATTCTTGCTGAGAAGGGTGAGCTGAAGAAGGTTCATGTTTCTTCTGACAAGAAGTTCATCTATCATGCACCATGTCATCTGCGTGCGCAGGGTATGGGCATGCCAGCTGTTGATCTCTTAAAGGAGATTGGAGTAAATATCGACAGTGCTGATGCAGGTTGCTGCGGTATGTCCGGTTCTTATGGTTTCCATAAGGAAAACTATGAGACTTCCATGAAGATTGGTTCTGAGCTGTTTGACAAGATTAATGCAAGTGGTGCTCATAAGGTTGTCTGCGATTGCGGTACTTGCCGTGAGCAGATTAAGCATGGCACAAATGCCAAGACAACTCACCCAATTCAGGTACTGGCAAAGGCTTACGAGCAGTAAGTCACTTACTTAGGTGAAAAGATTTAGGCAGTTATTATTTAGGGAGATAATAATAGGGGGTTCTTTTGAGTCCCCTTTGCCGCCTGGATCATTTCATATATAGACCGTGAAGTTTGAGAGAGGCTTCATTGGTCTGGCAATAGTTTTATATTTTTAAGGGGGATTTTTAAAATGGCAAAGAAGTATGTAATGGCGTTAGACGCAGGTACTACTAGTAACAGAGCTATCATCTTTGATGAGAACTCCAAAATTGTAGGCGTTTCCCAGAAGGAATTCACTCAGATTTTCCCACAGCCAGGTTGGGTTGAGCATGATGCTGATGAAATCTGGAGCACAATGACTACTGTTATGAAGGAAGCTCTGGAAGAGAGTGGCCTTTCCGCTAACGACATTTCTGCCATTGGTATCACTAATCAGCGTGAGACCACTGTTGTATGGGATAAGAACACTGGCCGTCCTGTATACAATGCAATTGTTTGGCAGTCCCGTCAGACTGCTGGCATCGCTGAAGATCTGAAGAAGAAGGGCCTGACCGAGGAGTTCAAGAACAAGACTGGTTTGACCATCGATGCTTACTTCTCCGGTACCAAGATCACTTGGATCCTCGAGCATGTAGAGGGCACTCGCGCTCGTGCTGAGGCTGGCGACTTACTCTTCGGTACTATTGACACTTGGTTAATCTGGAAGTTAACTGGTGGCAAAGTACATGTTACTGACTATTCCAACGCTTCCCGTACTCTGATGTACAACATCAAAGAGCTGAAGTGGGATGAGCAGCTCCTGTCTTACCTCAAGGTTCCAGCAAAGATGCTGCCAGAGGTTAAGCCTTCCTCTTGCCGTTATGGCTTCACTGAGCCATCCATCCTTGGTGCTTCCGTACCTGTATCCGGTGCAGCAGGTGACCAGCAGTCCGCACTGTTCGGCCAGAACTGCTTCGAGCCTGGTATGGCTAAGAACACCTATGGTACTGGCTGCTTCATGCTCATGAACACTGGTACTGATATCTATGATTCCAAGAACGGTCTGGTTACTACCATCGCTTGGGGTCTTGATGGCAAGGTTGAGTATGCTCTTGAGGGCTCCATCTTCGTAGCAGGTTCCGCTATTCAGTGGCTCCGTGATGGTGTTCGCATGGTTGATTCCGCTCCAGATTCTGAGTGGGTTGCTAAGAAGGTTCGTGACACTGCTGGTGTATACCTCGTTCCTGCATTTGTAGGTCTTGGTGCTCCATATTGGGATCAGAATGCTCGTGGTATGATTATCGGTATTACTCGTGGTACTACCAAGGCTCATATCGTTCGTGCAACTCTTGAGTCCCTGGCTTATCAGACTAGGGATGTACTGGGTGCTATGGAAGCTGATTCCAACATTAAGTTGGCTTCCCTGAAGGTTGATGGTGGCGCTGTTGCCAACAATCTGATGATGCAGTTCCAGGCTGATATCCTTGGTGTTCCTGTTGATCGTCCTCAGATCATCGAGACTACTGCACTTGGTGCAGCTTACCTCGCTGGTCTTGCTGAAGGCGTATGGGCAAACAAGGAAGACCTGAAGTCCGCTTGGAAGCTTGATGTTCGCTTCGAGCCTGTAATGGACAAGGCTGAGGCTGACAAGCTCTACAAGGGCTGGCAGAAGGCTGTTAAGCATTCCATGCATTGGCTGGATGAGGAGTAATATTTACTCCAAAGTATCAGCTTAATTGCTGATTAAGTGTGGATTCATTATCTGGCACCGGCTCATAAGGGGTGCCGGTGTCAGATATGGATTATAGTATTCATTCATATTTATTTTAATGAAAGAGGGATGTAAAAATGGATAATTTATTAGGCGAGTTCGTCGGTACTATGGTACTGATGGTATTTGGTTGCGGTGTTAATGCAAACATGACTTTGGCTAAGTCTTATGGTCGCGGTGGCGGCTGGATCTGCACAACTACTGGATGGTGTTTCGCAGTAGTAATGGGTGTTTACACTTCCGTTGCTCTCGGTGCTCCTCAGGCAGATATCAACCCTTCCGTTACTATTGCTAAGACTTTGGCTGGTGTTTACACTTGGGATCAGTTCGCTGCTACTTCCATCGTTCAGATTCTCGGTGGTATCCTCGGCGCAATCATTGTATACCTGGCATATCTCCCACATTGGGCAGAGACTGAAGGCAGCAAGCTTGGTGTATTCTCCACTGCAAATGCTTGCGGTAACCAGATGACTGGTTTCCTCGGCGAGTTTATCGCTACCTTCTTCCTGATG